>SESF01031272.1_pt1 | contig 46387 bp, 21 predicted proteins | sample 3171521 | NCBI WGS metagenome assembly SESF01 (sample SAMN10866945, study PRJNA518727) | freshwater metagenome | biome: subpolar coniferous forest; feature: holomictic lake; material: water; isolation source: holomictic Lake 227, 6 m and 8 m depth | place: Canada: near Kenora, Ontario | collected...
TTTTCACGCTGCCGCCCACAGAACCGTATGAACTATTTTGCCCAGTTCTACGCGGGCACTCCCAACGCCCAAGATCTGGTCAACGCCAAGGTGTATCTAAAGAACTATGCTGTTCTGGCCACTGCCGGCAGTTTCGGTGACTTCCGCATGGGAGAACTGAGCGGCGATGCGGGAGCAATGCTCGGGTCGTTGGCGGCCAACGGCTACTGCACGTACGCGGTGGGTTGGCTGGGGACCAGTTCCACGTTCAACGGTTCCCTTGTCGATAACACCAGTCCTGGCCCGAACTCGCTGAACAAGGTCGGCGCGGGGACGCTCACCCTCGGCGGCACGAACACCCACAGCGGGTTGACGACGGTCAGTGCCGGGCGACTGATTGTCAACGGCATGTTGCAAGCGAACACGAACCTGGTGAACGTGAGCAACGGCGCGGCGCTGGGCGGCACGGGCTTGGTCTTGCGCGTGGTGAATGTCGCCTCGAACGCGACGGTCGACGCGGGCTGGTCAACGAATGTCGTCGGCACGCTGACGGTCTCCAGCAATGTGACCTTTGCGACGGGTGCGAAACTGGCGGTGGATCTCAGCGGCGCGACCGCAGATCTGCTGAATGTAACGGCGGGGTCGGTGGCGGTGAGCGGAACCGGCGTGGTCACAATCAACGTGCGCGGCAATCCGGGCTCCAAATATGAATGGGAGATCGTCAAGTCGACATCGGGCAGCGTGCCGTCGGCCAGCCGGTTCGTCACGGATGACATTAATTATTTCTGCACGGTGCGGGGGAGCACGGTGCTGTTGGGACGCAAAGGGAAAGGCACACTGATTCAGGTGTTCTGACTTTGTTTTCTGTCTAAAATAGCGATTTATAAATTCTATGTATAAACAATCACCACTCGTGATGTTCCAGGAGCGGGGCTCGTCTGTCGTCGGAACACGTTGGAACGACGGCCTGCCCCTTTCTGCGGGGCAAAGGCTCTGTCTGGATTTCGGGAAAAAGCGGGTCGGGCACATTGAACTTGAGTTTCAAGCCTCACTCGAAGGGTCGATCCGAACCTATGCCTATCCACACCCGGAGGCGGAGGTCCCCGTAATTTTTTCGGCGGAGCATTACGGGAAACCCGAGTATCCCTTGGCCTGGGGTACGCATATTTCCGGGCCATTACGTTTTCAGCACGGTGCGGGGATCCAGACATCGCGCAGTCCCAAGACCTACGCCTTTCGCTATCTCAGCCTGACACCCGAGCGTGACGTGGTGCTGCGGTCAGCGCGGTTGCTCGAGCGGGAGTGTTCGATTCCTGCCGTGGGAGTGTTCGAGTGTTCAGACCCGCTGGTGAACAGGGCGTGGCAGATGGGCACGCGGACGCTCCAACTCTGCGTACAACCAGCCACGGATTCGCAGCACCCGATCGGACGCGAGGGAGACACGGTGCTCTGGGACGGCTGCCGACGAGACCGGGAGATCTGGTCCGGGGACTTGCGACCGTCAGCCCTCGCGCTTTATGCCCTGACACCGGACGCCTCGTCGGTCCGCACCTCCCTGCGGTTGCTGGCGGAGCGCCGGTTCGAGGACGGCCTGATCCCTGCCAGCGCCTCGAGCCGTCAGGTGTTCTTCGAATACGCGCTCTGGTGGATCATCACGCTTTGGGAGTATTATTGGCACACAGCCGACCGCGACTTCGTACGGGAGATGGAACCTGCGCTGAAGGGTCAACTGGCGTGGTTCGAGCGGCACGTGACATCCGACCGGCTGCTGGAGGTGACGAACACCTGGGCCTACACGCTGCCGAGGTCCGGCGTGCTCTCAGGGGCGAACATGGTGCTGGCGCATGCGATGGACTGTGTCGCAGCACTGGTGGAATTGTCGGGAGAGGACGGGGCAGTTTACCGGGCGTGGTCTGAGCAAGCTCGTCAGACGGTCGTATCGGAGTTCTATGACCCCGACAAACACGTGTTCAATGACCAGCGTCGTACTGAGGGGTGGGACGGGCGTACATGGGAGGACAACAACACGCAGGCGGTGCTGCTCGGTATCGCTCCGCAGTGTGAGTGGCATGGCATCCTCGACAACTTGCGGGCGAGGCTGTGGCGGCAGCGGGGTGCCGTGGTTTGCGATCCCCTATTCGACCCGGCCTCGATCCAAAATGAAAACAGGTGGGCGCACAACGGGACGATCTGGCCGTTCGTCAACGCTTACGAAGTCGGTGCTTGGATGAAGGCTGGTCGCGTGGCCGAGGGGTTAGATCTGCTGAAACGTTTCACGGGTGCCTGCGCAGAGGCCGGCACGGAGACGATCTGGGAGATGATGTATCAGGATGGTCGAATACCGGCTTCGCCAGATAATCGTTACCTACTGAGTATGTGCCACGCCTGGGGTGCCACGGGAAATTATTATCTCATGCGTTATGTGCTGGGCGTGGAGGTTCTGGAGCCCGGGTTCGGACGGGTCAGAATCAGCCCAGATCTAGGTCCGTTGGAATGGGCGCGTGGCGTGGTGCCGACACCACACGGACCGTTGTCCATTGAAGTCCGGCGTGAGGCGACGGGTCAGGTGAAGGTGAAGGTTCTTGAAAAACCGAAGGGAGTTGAACTTGAATACTGAAGTGAAAGACAAAGTGCCTCTGGGGATTCGTATGAGCTGGGGCGCCGGGGGGCTGTCGAGCTACATTCTGGCCAATGTATTTTTTGCTTTCGGCCAGCCGATTTATCAGGTGGCGCTGAAGCTTGAGCCGGTAACCGTGGGACTTCTCATTGCCCTACCCCAATTTCTGGGTCTGGTCTTTGATCCGCTGCTGGGAAACATCACTGACAATGCCCGTACGAAGTGGGGCCGACGCCGTCCGTTTATTCTCCTGGGTGCGGTGGGTACGGCGGTTTTATTGCCTCTTCTCTGGATGATGCCGTTTAGCTCAAACACGGGGATGCTCATCTATTTTCTGATTATTGGCATTGCTTTTTCTATCTTTCGCACGTTCTTTGAAATCCCCTATACAGCATTGGGATATGAGCTGACGGCTGATTATGACGAGCGGTCCAGGGTCTTGGCCTGGCGCATGTATGTCGGGTTTGCGGGTATGCTGCTGATGCCCTGGCTCTATAAGTTCTGCCTGCTTCCCTATTTCAAAAACCTGGCCGCACCGGGCATGCCTTACGAAATCATTGGTGTGCGCTGGGTGTCGCTGGTACTGAGCGCGGTTGTGCTCGCCACGGCCCTGCTCGTGGTGTGCTCGTGCCGAGAGTCGGTCACGCATCAGAACCGCGAAAAAATTGGAATCTTGAAGGCGCTGTCCTGCACGTTCAAGAACCGGGCCTTCTTACTGCTGTTGGGCGTGAAGCTGGTACTCTGCGTCGGAATCGCTATCGTAGGCGCACTGCCGCTCTACATCAATCTGTATTATGTCTGCATGGGAGAGCAGGCCATGTCGTCTGACGCGCTTCAAATGAGCAAAGGACTCTGGGGGTCAATTGCCGGTTGGATGGGCATGGCGATGGGGCTGAGTTCCTACGTCGCGCTTCCGCTTGCGACCTGGTTGTCCACGCATACCAGCAAGCGCACGACGATGGCGGTCTCGCTGTCAATCGCCTTGTTGGGCTATGCGTCAATGTGGTTCACGTTCAATCCCGCGAACCCGTGGTTGCAGCTTATTTCATCCATTGTCGGCAACTTCGGCATGGTAGGCTGTTGGCTGATGATGAGTTCCATGGTGGCGGATGTCTGCGACGAGGACGAAGTAGAGACAGGACTGCGCCGCGAGGGCGTTTACAGTGCCAGCGTGGCGTTTACCGAAAAGCTGGCCTTCGCGATCACCACGGCACTTTCAGGATTCGTGCTGTCCCTTGCCGGATTTCATAACGGCACATCCGATTCGATCGGCGTGCCCGTTGAGGTCATCCTTCGCATGAAGGGTATGCTGGTCGGCTCCCAAGTGCTCGCCATTCTTCTCGGACTGCTGGGCTGTCTTTTATATCCGATCACGCGGGAACGCAGTGAGGCGACCCGCAGGAAACTGGAAGCGAGAAAGGTGAAGCCGGAATGAGGATGAGCGAGATGACTGTATTGAAAAATGCGGATTTAGATGCGTTGGTGGTGACGGGAGATCTGGCGGTGCGATCGCTCCTGAACTATGCGCGCCTAGAAGGCACTTGGTATCGGCCCTGGGAAGTTTTTGGTGCAGACAAACATGGCTGGCCCGGAGATTGGGAGGGCCGCGTGATCCTCGGCCTCGTGTCGCAGGCGCGTGCTACGCACCGCACACCCGCATGGTTGGAAATGATTTTGGAGGAGTTACCCAAGCGGCTGAACGCAAAGGGGTATCTCGGAAAAATCTGTGCAGAGGGCTGGGCGAACGAGCAGCAGCTTGCGGGACACAGTTGGTTGGTGCGCGGGCTGATCGCGGCGTATGAGCGTCAGCCAGATGCCAAACTCAAGGACGTGATCACGACGATTATGCGCAATCTCTTTCTGCCTGTGGCAACGAACTACGCCAACTATCCGCTCACGCTGGAACAGGTCGTCGAGTCAGACCAATGGGAACTTTCGCATCCGCAGAGCAAAACGCCCTCTCACAAAGGATCAATCGACACGGGGTGTGGGTTCATCGCGCTGGACGGACTGACAGACGCCTACCGCTTCCTCGGCTGGTCGGAGTTGAAGACTATGATCGAGGTCGTGATCCAACGTTTTTTGCTGCTTGATCTGGAGCAGACCAAGACGCAGACACACGCGACCCTGACCTGCCTGCGCGGCCTCTGCCGGTACGTCGAACTCGGCGGAAGCCCGGAATACGTGGTGGCGGCGGAACGGATCTTCGGACGTTACAAAGCTGTGGCGATGACCGAGCATTTCGGCAATTACAACTGGTGGGGCCGTCCGCGCTGGACTGAGCCCTGCGCGATTATTGACTCGTACATCCTGTCACATTGGCTGTGGCGGCTGACGCGCAAGCCGGAGTATCAGACCGACGCGCACCACATCTTCTACAACGGCGTGGGTCACGCCTTCCGCGCGGAGGGATGCTTCGGCACCGACTGGTGCCTGGGCGCGGTTCCTCCCGAAGAGGACGACGGTCCGAACGCGCATGATCCGCGCATCCTCCAGCCGCGCTCCTACGAGGTCTATTGGTGCTGCACCATGCGCGGCGGCGAATTTTTTGCACGGGCGCACGAAGCGGCTTTCGCAACAGACGGAAACAACATCTGGTTGCCGATTTTCCACAACGCCACGGTCAAGATTGCCGGGCTTTCGCTGCGCGAGAAGACCGCCTATCCCTGTCAGGGCGAAGTGACGCTCGACGTGTTGGCCGCGGAACACGAGACGGTACGCGCCATCCGCTTTTTCATCCCGCCGCGGACGAGCTGTCCAGTCGTCTTACTCAATGGCGTGGACGCGCAGACCCAGTTGCAGGAGGGTTTTATTGAGGTCATTGCGGAATTCAGGGCGGGGGACGTGCTCCGCTACACGTTCGATATTCAGATGAAGTGTGAACAGCCGCACAATGAAAACACGGTGCGGGGCTTGCACGCTTTCTTCCACGGACCGCTTCTGCTGGCATTGGAGCAGAAGGCGCCTGAGCGCTACAATCCAGATGAGCCGACTGCGCCGTCGGTCTTGGATGCGCTGCCCCCGGACACGGCATTCGAACCTGCCGCGCGCGGGAAGTATCGCATGGCGGGAACGGAGCAGATGCTGGCGCCGATTTACGATATCGAGAATCTGACACAACGCTGGCATGCGCGCCAGGCGTTGTTCAACACGTAAGGAAACGCTATGTTGGAGTTGAAGACCAAACCTGATTTTGAAGAAGCCAAGAAGCGCTGGAATGCCTTCTGGGCAAACGACGTTCTGGAACGACCGCTCGTGTGTGCCGAAGTGCCGAAGCGCGATGGCGATACGCTGGTTGATATTTGGAAGACACGCTATTGGCATCCCTGCAACCGCAACTATGCAGCACAATTGGATATTTTGGACCAGTGGGCGGAGACGACACTCTTTATGGGCGAGCTGATGCCCCACTACTCGCCGGATCATGGACCTGACCAGTTTGGCGCGTGGATGGGCTCGACTTTTAAATTCAGTCCAGATAATATTGAGACCAACTGGGCGGACCCTGTTCTCAAGGACTGGGAAACTTTTTTGCCGGCAACACTGCGCGAGGATAATGTTGAGTGGCAAAGCGTGCTGACCTACTCGAAGCTTCTGAAGGAGCGAGGACAGGGCAAGTATCTGGTGGGCATGTCAGATCTTCATTCGCACATGGATGCCTTCAGTGCGCTGCGCCATCCGGACAACCTGTGTCTGGATCTTTACGATGTTCCTGAGCTGGTGATGCAAGGTGTCAAGCAGGCACGTGCGATGTATCCAGCGATCTACGAGCGGCTTTATAAGGCGGGCGGGATGTCGAAAGAGACCGGGACGGTCGGCTGGTTGCCGCTGTGGTGCGAGGGGAAGACGGCGGCGGTGCAGTGCGACTTTTCAGTTTTTCTGGGCAACGAGATGTGGCGCGAGTTCGTCCTGCCCGGCGTTGAACAGGAGGTGGACTATCTGGACCACTGCTTCTATCATTTGGACGGACGGCAGCAGCTCATTCACTTGGACGATCTGCTGGCCATACCGAAACTCGATGGCATCCAGTGGGTGCCGGGGGCAGGTCAACCCGAGATGTTCCTGCCCGTCTGGCGCGACGTACTGAAGAAAATTCTCAAGGCGGGCAAGAAGGTGATTGTGTACGGCAATATGGATCTGGCCGCTGTGCAGGATGTCCATCGCGATCTCGGTCCTCGCAACGTGGTCTATCATATCTGGGGTGCGTCACGGGCTCAGGTGGAAGAGATCATGAAGTGGCTGGAGGGTAATTCGTGATGAATGACGGCGGAATAATGAATAATCAAAGTCTTCAAAAAAACATTGTTACCACTGCTTCAATTTCGCGGCGGAAGTTCGTGCAACGTTCGGCTGCGGGTATTGTAGGGTTGACAAGTTTTTCGCGACCCTCCATTGTGCATGGCCAAACGGCTGGCGGCGACAAGTTGCGCGTTGCCGTCATAGGCGTCGCAGGGCTGATGGGCGGCTACAGTATCGACTGCGCGTTGCGAGAACATCTGGTGGCAATAGTGGATGTGGACGAGAATTACATTGCCACGGTGATGAATGGGAAGGTCAAGGATACGGCAAGGCCGAAAATATTTCATGACTACAGGCGGATGCTTGAACAATGCCACAACGAAATTGATGTGGTGTTGATCGCAACGCCTGATCACCATCATGCTCCTGCGGCGATGCGCGCGATGAGTGAAGGGAAACATGTTTTCTGCCAGAAGCCGCTCGGCCACAATATTGCCGAATGCTATGCTATGGCGAAAATGGCCCGGGAGAAGAAGGTGCTTACGCAGATGGGCAACCAGGGATACTGTGGCGAGCACATTCGGCGCGTGTCCGAATACATTGCGGCTGGCGCCATTGGTGACGTTGTTGAAACCCATACGCTCCTGTGCCGTAACTGGGGAGGTGCGGGGGGACGTCCGGAGACGCGGCCGGTTCCCGCAGGCCTGCATTGGGATGAGTGGCTCGGACCCGCCCCGGTTCGCGGGTACCATGAACAGTTGCATCCTTTCCACTGGCGAGGGTGGCGGCACTTCGGGACTGGCACCATTGGTGATATGGCCTGTCACCATCTGGCTGTTCCTTTCATGGCCTTAAAGTTGTGGGAGTATAGAACATTTACGGTCGAGTGCATTTCAACCAGCGAGGGGTCCGACGAGAAATATCCAACTCACAACATTGTCTGCTACCATTTTCCGGCCGGTGAAGGCCGTGTGGCCCGCAAGTGTTACCTCTATGACGACTCGGAAATGCGCCCGGCTGTGATGAGGGAGCTGGAACAGAAATACACGATCAAGTGGGGAGAGAGCACCGTATTTGTCGGCACCAAGGGGTATCTTAACAACTATTCCCGCATCATTCCGGAGGAGGAGCATCAGAAGTTTCCGCCTCCTCCAAAAACCCTGCCGCGTCCGCTCGCCGGGGCGCCGATCGAGGATTTGTTTGCTTGCATACGCAAAGGGGCTATGCCGGTTTCCAATTTCACGGATGCCGCCGGTCCGTTGACGGCCATGGCACTGACCGGTCACCTGAGCCAGACTGCCGGCGCGGGTGCAAAGATCGAGTGGAACGTGGATAAAATGCAATGCACGAACCGACCGGACCTCAACCGGTTGCTAAAGCGTGAATACCGGGCCAGCTGGGAAATATAGTATATTTAAAAAATAAAATGCAAAAGGTAATGTATATGAATATGAAGAGAAATATTGTCGGGATGGTACTGCTTTCGGGCTGTCTGGCAGGGGCGGTAGTTGCTGCGGAACGAGATGATTCGGCATCAGAGCGGCTGGGATTCAAGCTGTCGCTTCAGTGTTACACGTTCAACTATCTTACGTTTTATGAGACTGTCGACAAGGCGGCTGCGCTTGGAATCAAGTACCTGGAATTGTTTCCAGGCCAAAAAATACGCGCAGGCTCGGAGAAAAAGATCGAGGACACGATCACGGATGTGGTTGCCTGCGAAGAGGTCATGAAAAAAGTTTCCGATGCCGGCCTTAAAATGGTTGCTTACGGTGTTTGCTGGGCGCCGACAAAAGAGCCTTTGGCGAGTACGATGATGGAATGGGCCAAGAAGCTGGGTGTTGAAGTGTTGGTTGTGAACACTCATCCTAACGCCTTGCTTGATAAGCTTTCTGCCAATTACAAAATCCGTATTGCATTGCACAACCACCCCAAGAGCTGGCCTCCGGAAGAGGTTTTGAAAGCCTGCGCGGGGTTAAATCCATTGATCGGGTCGTGTTCCGATACGGGGCACTGGATGCGCGACACCCTGGTGCCAATTGATTCATTGCGGCAACTGAAGGGGCGGGTTGAGCACCTGCACCTCAAGGATCTGAACGATTTCGGCAAAGGACACGATGTAGTATGGGGCACAGGTAAAGCCGATATCAAAGCCATTCTCGCTGAACTTAAGCGACAGGAATTCAAGGGCTACTTGAGCATCGAATATGAGCGTGGAAGAGATTATAATACCACGGACCTTCCTCTATGTGTGGCGTATTTTGACAAAATCGCCACCGAGTTGGCCAAGCAAAGCCCATGAAGATCATGGTAACCACAAAGAATAGTATCCGATGGACAGACAGTATAAGCGTTTTTTTTCGCGAATTCATACGGCGGATCATCCGCTGGCTTGCGTCGAACACATAGTTTATTAGAAAAAAGGGGGCGATGAAGCAGAAAAGAATAACATTCAGTTTTTTATTGGGGGTCTTTTTAGTTCAGGTTGCTGGTAGCGTTTTTTCCGCATACGGACTTGATCACGTCACGCTGCAGAGGTCTTTGTTGCGGCTGGACAACGGCGTGCTGCGGGTTGAGCAGATCGAGGCGACAGGTGCGCTGGCTGTCACAGATCTTCGGACAGGACGTCGTTGGGAGCAGGCCCGTTTTGAGTCCAGTCCCCGTGCGCCACGCCAGCGGCTGGTCTCGCTGTCGCCAGATGGTCGGTCGGCTGAACTGGTTTGCGACCTGACCGGGATTACGAAAGACGGAAAGACCGTTGATGCTACCTTCAACATGAGCATGAGCCTTTTAAAAGGGCAGAGCGATGTAGTCGTGCGGTTCGAGGGCCCGGCCACGGACGCGTGGCTGGAGGCGGCCTACCCCTTCGCTTTTTACAAAGACGGGGAGCAGACCTGCAACCTTTACCCGCACGCCGAAGGCTTGCTAGTGCCGGTCCGCAAAGATGATCCGGATTGGTTGCCGCTGCCCGGAGGTCCGCTTTACGGTGGCGTGCGCGCTTATCTGATGTGTCTGGGGCTGGTGGATCTGGCTTCGGGTGAAGGTCTGCTGACGCTACTGCCCTCCATCGAATCCACGCACCTGCGGTGGCGCGATTGGCCTTCCAGTACTAACACGCTTGTATTGCCTCAACTTGTCTGGAGTGCGAACAAAGGCCGGTTTGACCGTCCCTACGAGGTGACATGGAGCTTTTCCGACACGGGCGGGTATGTAGCACTGGCGAAACGGTACCGTCAGTTTTTTGCAGAGCGCGGCTTCCGAAAAACGCTTGAGGCGAAGGCGAAAGAGAATCCGGCGGTGCGCGAGATCGCAGGCGCACCGGTCTTCTGGGCCGCAGCGGCCGAGACACCCTCCCAGGTTCTTGAGATGGCTACGATTTTGAAGACCAACGGTATTTCGCGCTGTCTGTTTGCACTGCCCGTGATCTATGCGCCCCAGGCCTTGTGGACGAACGAGGTGGAACGTGTCGGCGTGGCGCGAAAGATCCGCTCCATGGGATATCTCACCTATCGCTACGACCAATACCGTGACACCTTCGAGAAGGGCTATACAGACTTTGTCTACCATCAGGTCAACACAGAGGCTTTTCCCGACCGCGTGGTGCGGACGGAGGGGCAGAGGATGGTTCAGGGATTCGGCCCCAAGAGCGGCGTGATTTGTCCGCAATTTTTCCAGCCGATGGCAAAAACAAATCTGCCGAAAGATTTTTCAACATATAACTATGCCGCCTGTTTCTTAGACTGCTTGGGGTCAGTGGAGTTCAACGCGGAAAGCGAGTGCTTCGACCCGCGTCATCCGTGCGACCGGTTTGACTCGCGTCGTGAGCGGGAGCAACTGCTGCATTACGTCAACACGTCGGGCCGTCTGGCGGGAACCGAGTGCGGGCTCGATTATCTGATTCCCTTCACACACTGGTTCGAGGGCGCAACGACGCTGGTCGGCTGGATGGAGACCCTTGCTGACGGGAAGAAAACTGCTGCGGCGAACATCAACGATTCGAGCGTGGAGCAACTGGGGAAACGGTTAAAGGCGATCAACGTGGCCAAGCCCAGGGATGACGTGCCTCTCACCATCAGCCAGAGCACACGTTACCGGATTCCGTTCTATTCGCTTTGCCATCACGATGAGGTGATGGTCACCTGGCGCTGGGAGGACGGCATGAACCACCCACCCGTGTATTGGCAACGCAAGAATCTCTGGTCCGTGCTTTACGGCGCACCACCGATGTATCGTCCTTCGCTTTCTGCAATGCGAAAGTATCAGCGCGAAATTGGAACAACGGAAAAGTATGTTTCCTCCTGGGTGCGGAAGATCGCGTTTGAAGCGATGACCAGTCATCGCTTCTTGACGACTGATCGGCAGGTGCAGGAGACAACGTTCGACTCGGGACGCGGGGTGGTGGTCAATTTCGGCAACACGGCTGTCCGATTGGAAGATGGCCAGGAGGTACCGGCCATGGACTACGTCACCTTCCAAAAAAAATGGTGGGGTCGCCGGGCATATCAGTCCGCCCCTTGTGCGAATGTGTTTAGCCGTTCGGGGTTATGAGTCAAGCAAACGTATAGGCGTGGAACTACAACGATGATAAACCTTAACAAAACAATGATGCTGGTGGCTTATGTCGTGTTTGTCTTTGCGTGGTATCAAGACGTGGGTGCGGTGCCAGAACCAACCAAAGCGCAAAAGACATCTACGTACCATTGGGATGCGGCGAAAGCACAAGCCCTTCGGCTGGCGATCGACGACTTGTCCACGACGTTCGGAGCCCGATATCCCCAGGGGCCGGATTACCTGAAGAGGCTGTCGCAAATCGAACGCGCCGTTGCGCTCGCGGCGTCTGATGGTGTTGCGGCAGAGGCGGCTGCCCGGCCATTCGAGGCGTTGCGTGCGGAGGCCCTGCTGGCCAATCCGCTGCTGGATTTCGACCAGTTGCTACTGGTGAAGCGCGCAGATGCGAAACGGTTTTTCAAGGGGTTGCCGTGGAAAGAACAAGTGGCCAAACAAAATGAGTTGCTCTCGCAATTCAAGGGCATCCTACGCAATTTTGTCGGCAATGATCTGGTGGGATTTCTGAATGGTCTGCCGATCAATTATCAGGGCAACAATTTTCTGCGCGAAGTCCAATTCGACAACGAGATCGCCGTGCTCTCGTCGATCCGTCCCGGTGGCACACTCACGACCCTGTATCGCCCGGAGAAACCGGTTTTCGTGGGTGACATGAAACTGCACTTCGACGCGGGACGGCTGATGTTCTCCTCCATCGGCAACAACGGGCGCTGGCAGGTTTTCGAGATCAACGCGGACGGCAAGGGGCTGCGTCAGGTGACGCGTGGCGACGAACCAGATGTCGACAACTACGATCCGTGTTACCTCGCCGATGACCGGGTGCTCTTTGATTCGTCGATTCCGTTCCAGTCGATCCCGTGCGAATACGGAGCCGACGAGGTGGGTAACTTGTGTGTAGCCAATGCCGACGGCTCGGGTCTGCGGCGGCTCTGTTTTGACCAGGACCACAACTACTACCCATCGCTGATGGCGGACGGCCGCATCCTTTACCTGCGTTGGGAGTACACAGACCTCGCTCACGCATTCACAGGGCGGCTGATGTCGATGAACCCCGACGGGACTGGACAGCGCGCACACTACGCCAGCAGCGGGTATTGGCCTAACCGGATTTTCTATGCCAAGCCCATACCTGGTCATCCGAGCAAGTTCGTGGGTATTGTCAGCGGCCATCATGGCACGGCGCGGGCAGGAGAACTGATCGTCTTTGATGTCTCCAGAGGTCGGCAGGAAGCCCAGGGCGCCGTGCAGCGCATCCCCGGGCGCGGAAAAACCGTCGAGGCGAAAGTGGTGGACAACCTCGTGGGTGGCTCCTGGCCGAAATTCCTCCATCCCTATCCCTTGAGCGACAAGTATTTCATAGCTTCCTGCCAGCCCACTCCGCAGTCGCTCTGGGGGATCTATCTGGTGGATACGTTCGACAACATGCTCCTGCTCCGCGAGGAAAAAGACTGCGTATTGTTCGAGCCGGTACCCATCCGCAAGAGTTTCCGTCCGCCGGTCCTTCCGCCACGGGTAAAGCTCGCCAGCAAAGAAGCCACCGTCTATCTGCAGGACATCTACATTGGCAGCGGCTTGGAGAAACTGCCACGCGGTACCATCAAGAAGCTCAGGGTCTTCACCTATAATTTTAGCTATTACGGCATGGCGGGGGTTAAGGATAGTGTTGGCATGGACGGTCCTTGGGATATACACCAAATATTAGGCACCGTGCCAGTGGCTCCTGACGGCTCCGCCTATTTTATCGTTCCGGCCAACACGCCCATTGCGTTGCAGCCGTTGGATTCGGAGGGCAAGGCCGTTCAGTTGATGCGCAGTTGGTTCACGGCGATGCCGGGTGAGTCGGTTTCCTGTATCGGCTGCCATGAGCCGCCCAACGGAACTCCGGCAGGCGCCACCCGCGTAGCACGTGATCCCGTGCCGATCACGCCCTGGCGGGGTCCGGCGCGCGGCTTCAGTTGGGAGCGGGAAGTCCAGCCTGTACTGGACAAATACTGCGTCGGTTGTCACAACGGCCAGCCGCGCCCCGGCGGCGCGCCGATTGCCGACCTGCGTGGCGCAAAGCCGAAGGTCATGCCGAACACGTGGTATGCCTTTCCTCCGTCCTATTACGCATTGTGGCGTCATGTGCGGAAGCCCGGACTTGAAGGTCCGAGCATCGTCCCCCTAGCCGACTACCATGCCGATGTCAGTCCCCTAGTTCGGATGTTACGCAAGCGTCATCACAACGTGCAGTTGGATGAAGAGGCGTGGGATCGGCTGGTGACATGGATCGACCTGAACGCCCCGGCCTACGGAAGTTGGTTGGAAATGCCCGGTGCCGTCAGCCATTTCCAAGAGATCCAGCAGGTCTATAAGCGTCGCATGGAAATGATGCGGCTCTATGGTGGCAGCACTTTGGATCCTGAAGCGTTTCCCGTAGTGACAAACGCGCCGATCATCGCGCAGATGCCGGCACCCGAGCCGCCGCCGGTGTCCGTCGCCAAACCCGCCGGGTGGCCGTTTGACGCCGCAGAGGCCCATTCCCGCCAGACCGTGTCGGGGACATCACCCCGGCGCGTAATCGAGCTTGGCGACGGCGTCCGCATGGAACTCGTCCCGATTCCAGCGGGTGAGTTCATCTTGGGAGACCCTGCTGGATCTCACGACGAACGCCCCGTTTCAGTCGTGAAGATCGCGCGTCCGTTTTGGATGGCGACCTGCGAAGTGTCCAACGAGCAGTACAAGCGGTTTGATCCATTGCATGATAGCGGTCTGGAGATCACGCTCGGAATGAAGTGGAGTGCGGACTTTTTCCTGAAGCTGAACGAACCGAAACAACCGGTCTGCAGAGTATCGTGGTGCGAAGCCTTTGCCTTTTGCGAGTGGCTTTCGAAGAAGACCGGTAAGCGGTTCACACTGCCGGATGAGGCGCAGTGGGAATGGGCTTGCCGGGCGGGAAGCGATACCGCGTGGAACTTTGGTACCTCGACCACGAACTTCCCGGCCTTTGCCAATCTGGCGGACTCCAAGCTTCTGGAGTTGGGCAAGAAGCCCAAGCCAGAAAATGCCTCGCCGTTTTTCGCTACGGAAAGCGGTAACGACCAACACGTTATTTCTTCACCGGTCGGCTCATATCTGCCCAATCCCTGGGGACTCTACGACATGCACGGTAACGTCGCCGAGTGGACCGGCAGTACCGAGTTGCCGTATCCTTTCAACGCTACTGATCCGTGTCATGCCGCTACCGACACGCGGAAGATCGTCCGGGGCGGCTCATGGCGGGAAACCGCGCGTTGGGCCCGTTCCGGTTGCCGGGGCAGCTACCCTCCGTGGCAGGGTGTGTTCAATGTTGGATTTAGAGTAATCGTAGAAGAATAACAAATAATAAAAAGGGGGGGCAGATGATAGTCAAATCAGGTATGAGAAATAAAAGAGGAAATGTCTGGCGCATCCTTTTGCTTGCTGGTGCTGTGACGGCACAAGCGGCGGAGCCGGACAACGTACCCAGCGTCCTAGAAAACGGCGCGATCGTCCGTCGCAACGGCGTCTACTTCAACAACCGTCCGCTTTACGCAAGTTCCGATGCGCCGGTCGCGCCGTATTATTACGTCTTGACCGGTGACCGGCCGCTGGTGCGTTTTGGCGGTCCGCCTTGGGTCGACGGTCACTTCGTGCTCGGGTTCCAGAAAAAGGGCGGCGGATCCAAATGGCTTCTGGATTTCAAGTCGGTCGAGTTCCGCTACTTCGGCGGACGGGTTGAATGGGTGGCTAGCGACCCCGAGTTTCCCGGGGTCACAATCTCGCTTCAGGCGTTGCCGCTGGGGCTTGGCAGCGGTCTTGCCGCGCAGGCGAAGGTCACCGGCTCTGTTGCCGGAGACTGTCTGGTCTGGATATTCGGAGCCGCTTATCGAGAAGACCATGTGGCGAGGATCGATGCGCTCGTAACGCCCGGACCGCGCTCCCTGGGGTTCGAGGCGACCCAGGCACAGGGCAACCGCGTCGAAGTCAAGGACGGGGTGATCCGCATTGAGCCACCGCATGGAGATAATCTCCGCTACACGCTGGCAACTTGTAATACTCCATCAGAAATCCGCATCACAGATGCCAGCCAGTGGAAAACCCCTGGGACGCTTCTGGCTGGCACAGCCGGCAGTTGTCCAATAGTATCTGGCATAACCCCGCTTACGGGTGACAAGCCGATTATTTGGAGCGCGCGGTGCCGACCGGAAACCGACAAAACCGCCGTGGCTTCCAATTCCGAAACAGATTTTCGGATGGCGATGGAGCGGGTGGAAAAATTGAACAATCGCGTGGTAAGCCAGACACCTGATGCCCGGTTTGATTTCATGGTGCGGGCGGTCAGCCATTCGATGGATGGTGTCTGGCGCGGCACGACCTACGCCCATGGCGGCAGCGGCCCCTATCCGATGCCGTTCCTTGGCTGGTGAACGGTCATCGGCGGCATGGCCTACGGCTGGCATGAACGGGTACTCAAGTCTGCCCGGCATTTCTTTGCCTCGCAGGTGACGGGCGAAACCTATCGTGATCAGCCGGAGTTGCGTGCACGGGTCGATGGTAACAAAGAGCTTGCGGTCTATGAGCGTACGATGACGCACCCGGGGGCAAATCCCCGCTACTTGAGTAAGGGGCGTCTGATTCCAGATCAGATGTCGACCATGTACGATATGCAGTCGATCTTCTTTGATCAGGTGGTTGAAGAGTGGCGCTTTACGGCTGACCCGGAATTGGAGAAGATTCTGAGACCTGCCCTTGAGTTGCATCTGGGCTATCTCGCACGCGTTTTCGATCCGGATGGTAACGGCGCGTACGAGAGCTTCATCAACACCTACCTGACGGACAACCAGTGGTACAACGGGGGCGACACCGCAGAAGAGACGGCGTTCGCCTATCGCGGGCATCTGGCCGCGCGCGATATGGCGCGCAACGCCGGGGATGCCGAGGCAGTCAAACGTCATGAAGCCAAGCTGGCGCTGATCCGCAAGGGCTTCTTCGAGTCGGTCTGGGTCAAGGGCGCCGGGCATCCGGGCGCCTACCGCGAGCAGGGCGGACACCGGCGGCTGCATCCGGATCCGTGGCTGCCGGCCATTGTTCATTCGATGGACTGTCCGGGCCTTTATAACGAGGAGCAGATGGCTTCGGTGCTGCACTTCACCGAATACGGGCTCCAACGGGACAAGCAGCCTTTGGGCGGTGTGCGGGTCTGGCCCTCCAACTGGGTGCCAGGCGTCTGGTCGCTGCGGACAAAGTCCCCCGGCGAAGAGCATCATCTGGCGCTGGCCTATTGCCAGGCCGGCCTGCCCGAGGCGGCCATGGAGGTCACACGCGGCTGCCATAGCGAGACCGGCTTCCAGTCACCCGTGCCCGGCAACTTCGGCGAGCCTTGGACAGGAGTCGATTTCACCGACTTCATGGCGCCGTTTGCCAGAACCGTGGTTTCGGGTTTCTTCGGCTACCGGCCGGACCGGCCCAATGGCTTGGTGACCCTTGCGCCGCAGTTCCCTGCTGACTGGGATCACGCCTCGCTGGCGCATCCGGAATTCAAGCTGGCTTACAAACGACAGGGGACAACGCAGCGCCTGAGCATTGAACTTCAACGCGAGTCGGCCTTGGACGTGCAGTTGCCGTTCTGCGGTAAGGCGGTGAAGGCGGCGACCCTCAATGGACAGCCGATCCAGGGGACGATTCGTCCAGGGTTTGGCCGCTCGGTGTTCGTGGTGCGTACGCCGGTGACACAGAAAGCAGAACTTGAGTTGACCGTGGATCAAGAACTTCCCTTGGGCGTCGTTCAGTCCCGCGAGGTAGCGAGCGGCTCCGAGGTGGAACTGGCGGTTGAAGGCGGACGCATCACGGAAGTGCGCGATGAGCAGGGCGTTCTGGAGTCAGTCCGTCTGGCTGCAGGCAAGGTCCGCGCACGCGTTTCCGTGAACGCCGGGAATCACCGTCTGCTGGCGTTGGTACAGATGGGCCAGACATCCCAGTGGCGGATTTTCGATTTTCAGGTTCGTGACCGCAAGGCCGAAGCGTACACGGCGGAAAAGAATCTGAGGCAGGCTCCTGTGGGCGCGGCTTGGACGGGACTCGACCTTGCCGGCGTCTTCAACAGCCGTGTGACGGAATTGTTCAGACAGGATTACATGTCGCCGCGGCCAGACACGATGTCGGCACGTATCGGCCGGGACGCATACCTGACGTGGCACGGCGCCTATTGCAGAAAGCCGTCGCCTGCGGTCGACCTGAGCAACACGTGGCCCCGACGGCCAGCTCCTGTGTACGACGTGACGCTCGGCGATCTGAAACTGGGCGGCGACTTCACGCTCGAAGCGTGGGTGCGCGCCGATCTGGCGGCACTGGTCAACGGACGGATTCTGGACTGGGGCGAGTTGGTGATTGAGACATCGCCGGGCTCACGAGTGGTCGGCCTGTATGCGGGCAAAAAGCTGATCTGGAGTTATCCGGTTCTGTGCGCCGAGCGGACGACCCATATCGCGGCTGTCTTCCGCAAGGGCAAGCAGGTTGCGATCTATCTCAACGGCGAGACGCGCGACAAGGTGCCCCAGCAGCTCGACGTCTCGGAGTTGTCGCTGGGGTCCACGTTGCGCGTGGGTGCAGACCGCAACGGGCAGAGGCGGTTGCTGGGGCTTGTCGAGCGGGTGGCCATTTCCAGGCAGGCCGTAACGGGTGAACAGCTCAAGGGACGTTCGCTGGAGTCCGCGTCCCTGCCCGGCGCGGTGGCGGACTGGCGTGTGACCGAAGCGGCCGAGGCGCAGATAGCCTCGGGGGTTCTAGGCCTGCCGCCGCTGGTACGTCAGAACGTGGCGTTCAAAGCGCCCAAGGATCTTCCCGACCTGGTGACGGTGGTAGACGGAAAGCTTGAAACGCCGCAGGGCGCGCGTTTCCTTTGGAAGAACGGGGAGAGCGCCTTCACTTCGCTTTGGGACAACTGGCCGCGCAAGGTGACGGTTCCTGTCAACAAAAAAGGCGGCTCGGTCTGGCTGCTGGTAGCGGGTTCGACCAATCCAATGCAGGTGCGTATCGCCAACGCGGTGTTGCGCTTCGCGTATGCGGACGGCGTGACTGAAGAGTTGGAGCTGGTGCCGCCGATGAATTTCTGGTCGATCTGCGAGTTTGGGATGTCCAAAGATTACGACTACAAGGCCGAAGCGTTTTCCCTCCCCAATGAGCCGCCGCCCCAGGTGCAGTTGGGCAATAACTGCCGGGCGATGGTCTACGGCTGGAAACTGCGGCCTGGCGTGGAACTCAAGAGCGTCACCCTTGAAAGCCTCTCGCAGGAGGTGGTGATCGGGTTGATGGGTGTGAGTATATGCAATCTTTAAGTATAAAAATCCACATGAACGGAACAACCGCTGTGTTTTATCGTATTCTGTCATTGCTTATCTTCGGTTGGGCCTCGGTTCCTGTGGTGGCGGTGGAAAAGCAAAAGGACAACGTGCCCTCCGTCCTGGAAAACGGCGCGATTGTGCGCCGCAACGGTCCCTTCTTCAACAACCGCCCGCTCTACGGCAGCCACGGGAACCCGCAGGATCCTTATTATTGGGTCTTCGCCGGTGACCGGCCGTTCCTGCGCTTCGGTGGTAGCCCTTGGGTGGATGGTTGCTTCGTGCTGGGGTTTCAGCGGGCCGGTGGCACGGCCAAGTGGCTGATGGATTTCGAGTCGGTCGAGGCGCGCTACCCCGGCGGGCGCATGGAATGGGTGGTGAGCGATCCGGCGTTCCCGGGCGTCACCATTGACCTGCATGCCTTGCCCCTGGGTGAGGGGACCGGTTTGGCGGCCCAGGCGCAGGTGAAGGGCGCGGCGGCTGGGGATCGGCTGGTGTGGATGATTGGAGCGGCCTATCGGCGAGACTATGTGTGCAAGATCGATGCGATGGACTCCGACACCGGGGCCAAGACACGGGTGTACGGGTTCGTTCCCTCGGAGGCCGAGGGCGATCGCGTCACGCTCCATGACGGTGTCATCCGCTTGGAGCCGCCGCGCGGGGACCGGTTCCGCTACACGTTGACCGTCTGCAGCGCCGCCTCAGAACTGCGCATCGCCGATGCGGATCAGTGGCCGACGCCGGCGGCGCTGCTCGCTAGCGTCGGTGACCGGCGTCCCGTGGCCTGCGGGGTGACGCCGATTTCCAGCATCGAACCGGTCACCTGGATCGTGCGCACGTGGCTGGAGACGGACAAGCGGGCGACGCCGCCGCAGGTCGCTGCGGACTTTCGCACCGCCTGGGAGCGGGTGGAACAATTGCGCCGGCGCGTGGTCAGCCGTACGCCTGATGCGCGGCTCGACTTTATGATCCAGGCCTGCTCGTCGGCTCTCGACGGCCTGTGGCGCCAGAAGGCCTACGGCTATTCCTGCACCGGTCCCTTCCAGTCGCCGATTTTGGGATTCCGCCACATGGACGGCGGAACCTCCTATGGCTGGCATGACCGGGTTCTGACCGAGGCGCGCACCTATATCGCCTCACAGGTCACCGGCGAGACCTACAAGGCCCGGGCTGATCACGTCCGCGTGATTGACGGCAACGGCGAGTTGGCCCGCTTTCAGGGCCACGCCTGTCATCCGGCTACGGATCCGCGTTTCTTTGGCAAGGGGCGGCTGATCCCGGACAGCAACTCGACGCTTTACGACATGCAGTCGATCTTCTTTGATCAATTGATTGAGGATTGGCGGTTCACGGCGGATCCGGAAATGGAAAAACTTCTCCGCCCAGCGTTGGCATTGCACTTGGACTACATCGACCGCTGTTTCGACCCCGACGGCGACGGGGCCTACGAGAGCATCAACAACACGTTTCTGACGGACAGCGTCTGGTACAACGGCGGGGGCACGCCGGACGAGACGGCCTTCGCATGGCGCGGCCACCAGGCCGCGCGCGACCTGGCCTGCCGGGCGGGGGATCAGGCAACGGTAAAGCGCCACGAGGACAAGCTTGCGTTGATCCGCAAAGGCTTCTTCGAGAAACTTTGGGTAGAGAAGGCGGGGCATCCCGGCGCCTACCGCGAACAAGGCGGCCATCAACGGCTGCATTCCGAGGCGTGGCTGCCAGGCTTGTACCTGCCGATGGATTGCCCGGGACTCATGAACGACGAGCAGATGGCCTCAACCCTAAACTTTGTTGAAACCGCGCTGGAACATGAGCCGCGGCCGACGGGCGGGGTGCGGGTCTGGCCGTCGAACTGGGTGCCCTCGATCTGGTCAAACCGCTACAAGTCCTCGGGTGATGAATATGCCCTGGCGTTGGGCTACTGCTTCGCCGGCCTGCCGGAGGGAGCGCTGGAGATTATACAGGGTAACTTTAGCGAAACCGCATTCGAGTCCGGCATCCCCGCCAGTACCGGCCAGCCGATGGGCTTTGCCGGAGTTGACTTCAGCGATGCCCTCGGGGCATTGGCGCGCACAGTGGTTTCTGGCCTCTTCGGCTATCGGCCGGACCGTCCCAATGGGCTGATCACCATCGCACCGCAGTTTCCGGCGAAATGGGAGCACGCCGGTTTCGAGCATCCGCAATTCAAGCTGGCCTATCAACGTCAGGCGGGAACCGAGCGGTTGCGCGTCGAACTTGAGCGCGCCTCGGCGATGCAACTGGAACTGCCCTTCTATGGCACAGGGATCAAGTCGGTGCGGCTCAATGGTCAAGAGGTCAAGGGCGCGGTCAAGCCGGGGTTTGGCCGTTCGGTTTATGTCGTGCAGGTTCCGGTGACGACAAAGGCTGAGCTGGAACTTGAAGTTGCCCAGACACTCGAACCGGGCATGGCGCAGTCCAGCGAGGTAGACGTGGGTTCCCCTGTCACGTTGTCGGTGGACGGCGGACGGATCACCGAGGTGCGGGATGCGCAAAAAGTTCTGGAGTCCGTGAAGCTGGTCGAGGGCAAGGTGAGCGCACGCATTTCCAAGAACGCCGGGAACCACCGGGTTCTGACCCTAGTGGAGATGGGCAAAAACGCGCCGCAATATCGGATTTTCAATTTTAAGGTCCATGACCCCAAAGCCGAGCGGTATGCGGCGGAGAAGAACCTGCGCGAGGCGCCGGTCCAGGCGCATTGGAGCGGGATCGACCTAAGCGGACAGTTGAACGGACGCGTCACCGACATTTTCCGCCAGGACTATCTATCGCCACGGCCCGACACCTTGTCGCTGCGGCTGGCGAAGGATGGGTATGGCGTGTGGAATGCGGTTTATGCCGGGAAGAAGCCACCGGGAATCGACCTGTCCAATACCTGGCCGCGGCGGCCGGCGCCGGTGTACGAGGCGGCCGTAGACGGGCTAAAGCTAGGCGGCGATTTCACGATCGAAGCCTGGGTGACGGCCGACATGACGAAGTGGCTCAATGCCCGGATCTTGGAGCTGGGGGATATCTCCATCAATTTGGAACCCAATATCAGCGTGGTGGATCTACGGGTGGGCAAGACACTGATCTGGAGCTGGCCCACACTGTGCAGCGAACGGGTGACCCATCTGGCGGCCGTCGTGCGGGCGGGCAAGCAGACGCAGTTCTTCCTCAATGGCAACTGGTCAAATTCGTCAGCGAGGAAATTCCAAGAGATCGATCTGGCGGCGCTGGCAAAGCTCTCCACGCTGCGGTTGGGTGCCGACAGCAAGGGCGACAAGCGGTTGCTCGGCCAAATCCAGCGGGTGGCGATCTCCACCCAGGCGGCAGACCCAGAGCAGTTGAAGGGCCGCACTGTGGAGGTTGCGGCGCTGCCTGGGACGGTTGCGGACTGGCGCATTCCCGCCACGGGCGCTGCGCTCGTGACTTCGTCGGTGCCGGGCGCTCCGGCGCTGGTACGCCGGGAAGTGGAAAGCAAGTCTTTCAAGGACTTGCCCGACTTGCTGAGTGTGTCCGACGGGATGCTGGAGACCCCACAAAAGGCGAAGTTCCTGTGGCAACCCGGCGCCAAGGACATCGCCTTCACCTCGCTGTGGGACAACTGGCCGCGGAAGGTGACGGTGCCGGTGAACAAGAAGGGGGACTCGGTTTGGTTGTTGGTGGCTGGCTCGACCAATCCGATGCAGGTGCGCATCGCCAACGCGGTGCTTCGTTTTGAGTACGCCGACGGCGTCAAGGAAGAGCTGGATCTGGTCAATCCGATGAACTTCTGGTCGCTCTGTCATTTCCAGGGCCGGGATTACGATTACCGCAAGGATGCTTTCTGCCTGCCCAAGAAGCCGCCGCCGCAGGTGCAGTTGGGCAGCCACTGCCGGGCGATGGTCTACGGCTGGAAACTGCGGCCTGGCGTGGAGTTGAAGAACGTCACCCTTGAAAGCCTCTCGCAGGAGGTGGTGATCGGGTTGATGGGTGTGAGTATTTGTAATCTCTGACAAGAAATGAAAATGATGAAAGCAACAACGACCCTGATCGTAGCCGGACTTCTGACCAGCAGCGCGGCTGCTTGGGCGGCGGAAACTCCGCAAACTGCAGCGGGGAAGGCCGACTTCCCCGTGGCACGGCTCAAGGCGATTTTTCCAGAGATGCTCCAAAAACTGCCCACACGTCTGCCGCATCAGCAGTTGCCCGACGGACCGTTATTGGGTAATGGCGACATGGCGGTGGCGGTGGGGTGTGCGCCCGAACGACAGCAATTCTGGTTGGCAAAAAACGATTTTTGGAAATTGAAGAGTGGCAAAGGTGGCCCCCGAGTCTTCGGCTGGATTTACCTTGATTTTCCGAGCCTCAAAGACGGGAATTACCGGGCGGAGCAAACGCTTGTTGACGGGGTGGTTTCCGCCCGAATCAAGTCGAAGTCCGGTGATAGCGAACTGACGACCAAGTCGTGGGTGTCGGCCACGGACAACCTGCTGGTGGTCGAGATGAATCTGGTCAAAGGTCCAGCGCTGGAAGCCAGTGCCATCCTGAACATGGCGGGGGTTCCTCCGTCAAAGGACAATCCCTTTCCTCAGATTTCCCAAGCCTCGCGAGCTGGGGTCTTCTGGGGTGTCCGCGGCTTCGGTCCGAAACAGGCGGATGTTCCGATTGAGGCGGCCTGCGCGGTGCGGTTGATCGGGGCGGACGGCGTTGATTTGAAGCTCGCCTCTGGCCTACAGCAGTTTGATTCGGTTGCCCCGGGATTCAAGTGCAACTCCACGCCGGTCGGGCAGTCGTTCAGGCTGGAGCAAGGGAAGCCCGTCATTCTGGTGGTGTCCATGGTCTCGAAGCGGAAGAGCCCGGAGTATCTCAAGGCGGCGAAGGACTGCGCTGCCGGGTTCAAGCCGGAGACCCTGGCGCAACTCAAGAGCGCGCATGCCGCCTGGTGGCGCGGGTACTGGAACAAATCCTTTGTCTCGCTTGGCGACCCGTTCCTGGAGTGGCGCTATTACGTCTCGCTATATATCTCGGGTGCGGGCATTCGCGATCCGGAGTTTCCACCCGGCATCATAGGCGCGTGGACCACCACGGATTTTCCAGGGTGGCGTGGCGATTATACCTTGGACTACAACGCCCACGCGCCGTTCTATGGCCTTTGCTCCGCCAACCGTCTCGAGCAGGCCGATGCCAATCCTGGTCCCGCCCTGGCGTTTCTGGAACAAGGGAGGAAGTATAGCCAAATGCTCTTCGGCCACGACGGGGTCTTGTATCCGGTGGGGATCGGGCCGCTGGGGATCGACACGACCAAGAGAGAGAATGACGACCAGGGTGAACGGACCAGTGTCCAAGGCGTGCTCTGGTTGGGCATGAAATCAAACGCCTCCTATTGCATGGTCATCCTGTCGGAACGCTGGTTCATGACCCGCGACCTGGATTTTGCCCGCCGGGTTTATCCGCTGGTGCGAGAGGTGGCGACCTTCTGGGAGAAGGATCTGGTCTTCGAAGACGGACACTATACCGTCACCCGTGATGCTGCCAGGGAACGCAATCTCTCCATCAATCCCATGACCTCTTTGGCGCTGATCCCGCTGGTGATGCGGACGGCGCTGGACATGAGCGCTGCCTTGCAAGCCGATCAGCCACAGCGGGAGAAGTGGCAGCATATCCTGGCGAATGTCCACCCTGTCCCGACCATAACCTGGGCAGCCACCGGCAAAACCATCTTCGTCGAGGCTGAAGAAAGGGGGCAAACATCGGCTATGAACACCGTGGGCATTTGGAACATTTATCCGTTCAACGGCATTGGCTTGGATAGCGATCCGAAGCAGTTGGAAATCGCCAATAACACCATCGCTTTTTTGGAGCAAGGCAATCTCTCCGCGCCCGTATATGACCGCTGGCATGATGTCTGCGGACAAAATAGTTGGTATCCCGCCCTTGTCCGTATCGGCTATGATCCGAAAGTCATCCTGGCGGCTCTGCGGGGCGTCCCATTCTCTCCCAATGGCGTGGTCATCAACCAATGGCACGGGATTGAGAACAGCAGCATCTTTCCGAACACGATCAACGAGATGCTGTTGCAAAGCCATCAGGACGTGCTGCGCCTCTTCCCGTGCTGGCCGAAGGAAAAGGATGCCAAGTTCGGTACGCTCCGGGCCTACGGCGCGTTTCTGGTCTCGGCGGAGCAGAAGGACGGCGTGGTGAGCGGCGTAACGATCCTGAGCGAAAAGGGGCGTGACTGCACGCTGGTCAACCCCTGGCCGGACAAGGACGTCACGCTGGTGCGCAACGGGCAGGCTGCCGAAACCCTCAACGGAGAACGGTTCACGTTCAAGACAACCACTGGTGAAATGATAGGCTTGGGTAATAACCGAAAGGAAGAAAAATGAACTCTAACATTCTTATCTGTCTGGGCCTTGCTTTGCAATGCCTCTATGCCGTCAAAGGTGCTGCCGCGCCGGCTGTCATCCAACTCTCCGGCACGGATTGGCGAATCCACGACGACGTCAGTGGCAAAGGCACCGAACAAGCCCTGTTCGCGGCCGATCCCACCTTGCCCGGTTGGATACCCGCCACGGTGCCGGGCAATATCCAGTCGGATCTGGAGTCTGCGCATCAGCTTGAGCCGCTCTGGTATGGCGCGGGCGATCCGCGGCTGAAGGATGTCTCAACGAAGGACTGGTGGTATCGCAAGGATTTCACGATTCCTGCCTCATTCGTCGGCAAGCGGCTCACGCTGGTTTTTGACGGCGTGGATCAGCAAAGCGAAATCTGGCTCAATGGCCAGAAGATCGGTTCGAACACCAACATGTTCCGGCGGTTCTGGTTCGACGTGACATCGGTCGCCAAGGCCGGAGGATCCAATCAACTGGCTGTGCGAATTGCCAAGTATGTCGGCCGCGGGGCGGCGGACTTCAGCAACGAGTGGAAAAGCGGGACGAACTTGGGCTGGGATTGGGGGATCTCTATTTCCACGCTCGGAATTTGGAAAGACGTGCGCTTGGAGGCCACCGGTCCGGCGCGAATTGACTGGACGCGTGTGCAAACGACCTTGAGCGAAGACCAGTCGAAAGCTTCCGTGTTTGTCAGCCTTGAAATCCACAGCGCCGCAGACCTGCCGGCAAAGGTCCAATTCCGGGTGACCGGACAGGGCGAGACCGTCACGGTTACCGTGGAGGCTGCTCTGAAGAAAGGCGTCAACATGGTCAAAGGGGAGCTAGCGCTCGTTCATCCCGCGCTGTGGTGGCCCAGCGGTCAAGGCGGGCAGCCGCTGTACACCGCCGTTGCCGAACTTCAGTCGACGGATGGCGGAGATACTCTGGACGAGCGCACGACGCGGTTCGGCGTGAGGGATCTGCGTTGGGTCTACACGCAAGACGCGCCAGCGGATTTCATCAACCGCTTCCAGTTGGTCGTCAACGGGAGGCCGGTGCGCACCATCGGCTCGAACCTGATCCCGGCGGACCTGCTCTTTGGGCGCATGACTCCGCGCGCGCTGAACCTGCTGCACCAGGCCAAAGCCGCCGGTATGAACACCCTGCGGATTTGGGGCGGAGGCGTGATCTGTCACGAGGCGGTCTACGACCTGGCCGACGAGTTGGGCCTCCTGCTGGTGCAGGAGCTTCCCATGTTCCACTACACGCCGCCGCAGGATGCTGAGTATCTGGCCAAGTTGGAACCGCTGGCGCGCAATGTCGTCCGGCAAGTACGTAATCACCCCGCCATCATCGAATTCGACGGCGGCAACGAGATGCGCTGGAGGTCAGACACCAACCACCCAGTCTTCCTGATGCTGAAGAAAGTGGTCGCCGAAGAGGACGGACGGATATTCCGCGCGGGCTGCCCGGACATCGGTTCGACACATGGCGCCTGGCACTTTACCTTGTGGCCGAGTTGGCCCGGATGCCGCTTCTATAACGACCTGAAAACAACGATAAGCCTGAATGGCAAGAACGTTTCAGTTCCGAGCATGCGGGCAGGAGAATTCGGCAGCGCTTCGCCGGCGCACCTGGAAGTATGGCAGCGCGAGATCCCGCCGAAGGATCAGTGGCCGATTATCGGCTTGGATAACGAGGTGCTGCACCGCAAGAAAACCGTCCGCGCGATCGGGCCTCACAATTGGCTGCAGAAGAATGCGATCGAAAACGAGTTCGGCCCGTTCGATAACCTCCCCGATTTGATCCAGGCCGGCCAGTTCCGTGGCGCCGAGGCGTTGCGTTATGCCATGGACGCCCTGCGGCGCATGGGTAAAAATATGGGAGGCATGACCACCTGGGATTTGAACGAGCCCTGGCCGAACGGAGCCGGTTCCTATCTGGTGGATTACGATGGTCGTCCGAAAATGATGTACGATTTCCTGAAGCAGGCCATTGCGCCGATCACCCTGTCGCTCAAATACGAATCGGTTTTCTATCCGCTGGATAAGGGGATCAAAACCGAATTGTTCCTAACCAGCGATGCGCCGCAGTCCGCCGAGAATCTGCGCTGGAAATGGGTTGCCCGCGACCGCCGCGGGACGGTGTTCGCCCACAACGAAGGGACGGCCTCGATCGGGCCCATTGAGGTGAAAGCACTGGGCGAGGTGGCGTTGATGCCTCCGGCAAAAACCGTCTTCGGGCCGATCTTCATGGAATTGCGGCTGGAGGATGCCGGTGGCAAATTATTGGTCGAGCGGTTACACATTTTCGGTTTGGCCAATCTGCCTGCACCCTTCGCGCAACTGGTCAAAAACAACGCGCCTGATCTGGACGACGACGCCAGCCAAATCAAGACGAGCGCCAGGCGCCCGTCCGACCCCGGCAATCTGATCTACCGTTTGTCGGGCAAGGGGATGACGCCTCCGCCAGCCAACGTCCCTCCGCAGGCGCGGGGATCGCTCGACATCAACGACGGCGAGTATGGAAACGACCACGCCTGGAGCGACGGGTGGTTCGAGTACAAACTGAACGGCAAGCAGACACTTGGCCGGTTCACATTCGGGCGCGACCGGACGGGCGTTGTGTCTGACCGGTGCGCGGATTACATGAAGATCGAAACCTCGCTCGACAGCAACACGTGGCAGACGGTTTATGAAGCAGACAAGCTCACACAATTGCCCGGATTCAGTCCCGCCAAAACCATTGAAATTCAAATCGCGCCCGTGCAGGCCCAGTATCTGAAAGTCACCGTGATGCCACCTGGATCGGATGGCAAGGGACCGTTCCCGGTCATTGACGAATTCGAGGTCTACGCTCCGGCAACCAATCTGGCAGCACAGTTGCCACACGTGGTCATGCTCGATCGTCCGGAAGTCTACCGTCCCCTGCGACACACAACCCTGCGTGTCGAGGCCTCGCCTGTCCGTATCGAGGGCAAGCAGGAAGTGCTCGAACTAAAGGTGAAGAATACCGGAGCGATGACGGCCTTCCCGTGTGAAGTACATCCGCTGATCAGTTACCGCACTGACCTCTTCATCGACAACAACAACTGCTTCATTCCGCCAGGCGAGAGCCGAGTGATTACGATCAGGAGTCAGAAGCCAGAGGGCGGAGGGCGGAGGTCAGATTACGGTGGGTTGACACTGGCTCAGACAGGCTGGTGGATTTCAAGTTGGAATGCCGACCGCATCGAAGTAGCGCCGAGTGATGAGGTCTTGCTAGCGGTGGGCCGTCGCGATCAAATGTGCCGAGAATTTTTGGAGACTCATCGACCAGAACCGTCCTATCCGTCCTATCTTCTCGACAACAAAAGTAACGCTACCTTTAAATTTATGGCGAGTAAAGCACAGGCGAAGCACCCAGCGCGGCTGCGCCTTCATACGTCCGACCAGTCGAAAGAGATCCGTGCGGCGGTGGAAGTAACGATCAACGGGAAGACTCTGGAACAGACATTGCCCGAGGGGCTGGGTATTCAGAAGACCGAACCGGCTCACCTGTCTTTCCCGGCTACACTGGAGTTCGAGCTTGCATCCAGCTTGTTACTACGCGGAAAGAATGTGGTGGAGGTCCGAGTCAAGAACGAGGGCTGGTTCACCTGGGACTCGCTCGAATGCGTTTCTAGTTTAGAGAAAGAACACGTTCATTCTGAAAGGCTGGAGTGATGATACGTTACGTCTTATCTCTTTTTTTGGGCGGCGTTTCCACGTTTGTCTTACTCGCTGAGATGCAAAGTCTGGAGCAACCTGAAAGGGTGAAACAGTTTCTGGCAGGGCCGATGGCCAACGTGGAAGAGGTCGTGTTTGCCGTTCGCACCCAGGTGCCGGAAGGTCACTGGTATGCCAATATCGGATACCATGCGATAGACCGTAATCGGGCGATGTACGGCAAAGGCGGACGGCTGTGCAAACTCAATGTCAGGACAGGCAAACTCACGGTGCTACTCAATGATCCCGAGGGTGCCGTGCGCGATCCGTGCGTGCACTACGACGGCAAACGCATCCTATTCTCCTATCGTCGGGGTGGCACGGAGAATTATCTGTTGTATGTGATCAATTCCGACGGCACGGGGTTGGCGCAAATCACCCAAGGCACGTACGACGATTACGAACCGTGTTGGTTGCCAGAGGGCGGGATTGTCTTCGTGACGACCCGCGCGAAACGCTGGGTGAACTGTTATGTCACCCAAGTGGGCAACATCTGGCGCTGCGATGCAGACGGACAAAATATGCGCGCGTTGTCGGCCAACCTGGAACAGGACAATACGCCCTGGATGCTGCCGGATGGCCGGATCATCTACACGCGCTGGGAATACGTGGATCGCTCGGAGGTGGCGTATCACCACCTCTGGACTATGATGCCCGATGGAACGTCACAGTCGGTTTTTTTCGGCAATCTCAATCCCGGGGGAGTCTTCATTGATGCCAAGCCGATCCCAGGCAGCGACCGTGTGGTATTGATCAATTCCCCACAACACGGACGAGGTGAACACGGGGGTGTTCTGGCGACGCTCAGTTCAAAAGCAGGTCCGGATGAGTTGAGCAGTCTGCGAAATGTCACCAAGAACAATCCGATTTGGGGACCGGGCATGGATCTGTACCGTGATCCGTGGGCGTTTGGACCAAACGAATTCATGGTGGCCAATGACAATCAGCTCCTGGTGATGCAGTCGGAAGAAAAGACGAACTCGGTGCTGAAATCGGCGGTTCTGTTCACATTGCCGGCAGAATTCGGGCGGGAGGCCCTGTTGCACGAACCGCGTCCAATTCTGCCGCATCCGGCGGAAAAGGCGATGCCCGCCCGCGTGGATTTGTCGCGGCCCAACGGGGTGTACCTGCTGGAGAACGTTACTGTTGGACGAAATATGGTCGGCGTGCGGCTGGGCGAGATCAAGAAATTGTTGATCGTGGAGACACTGCCCAAGCCGATTAACATCTCTGGTGCGGATTCCGACTCGATCAGTTTTTCTGGAACGTTTACGCTCGAGCGGCAACTAGGCACTGTTCCCGTTGAGGCGGACGGGTCGGCGCATTTCGAGGCCCCGGCGATGCGGAGCCTCTTCTTCGTCGCTTTGGATGCCGAGGGCAAGTCTGTCAAGCGGATGCAAAGCTTCACGACCGTCCAGCCTGGCGAGACGGCAGGCTGCATCGGCTGCCACGAGCAGCGCGTGCTCACGCGCTCGCCCGGCGGCAATCTGTCGCTGGCGTCCCGGCGGACACCCAGCCGGATCGAGCCGCTTAAGGGGCTTCCCGATCTTGTGGAATTCCCGCGGCACATCCAGCCGATTCTCGACCGTCATTGCCTCTCCTGTCACGACTATGACAAACGCGATGGCGGGGTGATTCTGACGGGCGACCGCGGTCCTAAATTTTCACACAGCTACTACACCCTAGCCGTTCGGGGCCAACTCGCCGATGCGCGAAACCAGGCTCGTAGCAATTATGCTCCCCGCAAGCTTGGCAGCGGCGGTGCCCCGCTGATGGCGAAGCTGGAAGGCGGGCATCACGGGATCAAAGCGAGTGCCTCGGAAAAGGCGCTGGTGAGTCTCTGGCTGGATCTGGCGGCACCGTATGCGGGCACGTATGCTGCACTGGGTTGCGGCACTATTGGTGGCTACGTCCACTGGACGTGGGATCAAAACAGCGACCAAGACTGGCCCGAGACGAAAGCGGCACAACCCGTATTGGGCGGCCGCTGTATGACCTGTCACGCGGCGAAAAACCTGCCTCAGTCCATTTCCGATGAAATCAGATACACGCCCGGCTCCAAGGTCAAGCCTTTGGATGCGGAGGGATTGCGCCGGAGATCGCGCCACCTCGTCTTCAACCTGACGCGGCCCGAGAAGTCGCTGCTCCTATTGGCTCCGCTGGCCAAAAGCGCAGGCGGCTATGGGATTTGCAAACAGGCGGGCGCGGTTCCGGGAGCGAAGGGGACGGTGTTCGCGAGCAAGGGTGATCCTGATTACCGGCGTTTATTGGCGCTATGCCAGGCCGGCAAACGCAAGCTGGAGGAGATCAAGCGCTTCGATATGCCAGGATTCAAACCTCGGGCGGAATACATCCGTGAAATGAAGCGTTTCGGGATATTGCCAGAGAGCTTTGACTTGGCGAATGATCCGCTCGATGTCTATGAGCTGGACCGTAAGTATTGGGATTCGCTCATCTATCAGCCGCAGTGATGCGGCGGGTGCAAACGGAAGTAGAAAGAACGAGGTAAGGAAATAATATGCGCATCATGAAAACGGTAGTGATCGTGTCGGGAGGTGTCGCGTTGATTCTGGCGTCTGTGTGTTGGAGGCAACACAATCAAATACAAACGTTGCACAAACAGGCTGCGGTTACAACGAGGCGTGTCACGAGCCCTGGGCGAATCAAGTCCCCTGTGGCTGTCGCACCTTCGGTGGCGCCGCAAAGTACTTCAAAGAGCCTTGTCAGTCCTTCCGCTGGGATCTCAAACGAGGTCGAGGGAAGGGCTGATAAAGCAGCGGAGAAGACGCCGTCGCTCATGGCGAAGATGATGAAAGACGGAACGGCGCGGACTATCTACGAAGGCATCTTAGAGGTTCAATACGGCGCCCTGTTCAAAGGGATCAACCTTGCTCCGGGGGAAGAGGAGGCGTGCCGAAAGTTGTTGTCAGATCGTGCGATGGCCACGATTGAACTCAGCATGTCTAGCAGGCGCGACGCGCCGACGGCGGAGGACAGGAAGCAACAAGCTTCCCAGCAGAAGGAACTTCAGAAAAAATATGACGAGAAACTCAAGGCCTTGCTGGGCCCCGAGAATTTTGACCTCTTTACCCAATATGAGGCGACTCAACCGGAACGGGTGGATGTCAATGCGTTCAAAGAAAAATTACCGGCCGGTTTGGAGCTGAGTTTGGAACAGGAAGATCAATTAATTCGGTCTATGCAAGAGGAACGTCTGCGAGTCGTGCCTGCAAGCAAAGCAGACGCGGCAACGATGCCGGAGCCTTTCAACGCTACAACCCAATTACAGCTCTTTGATCAGATAAAGGCCGGGTATCTGCAGCGTGCGGTTGACATTTTGAATCCAGAACAACTGGAACAATTTAAGAAAAGCCAGGCAAGGCAGAGGGAACTGGCTAAAATGGGTCTTGGATTTGTTTCCCAGTCAATGTCTGGGAAATAGGAGAAGTCATCAAGCGGTCACAAAAATCGTGTCACGAATAAAGGGGGAAAATGAATACACATATCACCAGATTTAGTCTTTTTATATTGGCAGGTTTACCGCTCATAGGGTTGGGCGGATCAACCCAGATAAAGGAACAGACCATCGCTGTTCCAGTGGTGGTCTCTGCCCAGGCTCAACCCGTTGAGCGGGCAGCAGCAGAGGAGTTAGCCGGATACCTGGGGAGCATCTATCCCGACGAGCGTTTCATCGTCGCAGAGCAGTTGCCGGCTGCGGGGCGGGCGATTCTGATCGGCAGTGTCGCAGGGGATCCGAGGCTGAAGGAACACCTGACTGCTTTGCCCAAGGAGCCTGAAAGCTTCATAGTCGCCACAGCTCGCAAGGGGCAGCTCGGGGTGATCGCCGGGGCGGATCCGCGCGGAGTGCTCTACGGCGTCTATGGACTGCTGGAAAAACTGGGATGCGGATTTTATCTTTCGTATGAGACGGTGGCACAAGCACGCCGCGAGCCACTCACGTTTGAGGGTTGGCAACTCGCCAACCGCCCGCTGGTCAAAGAGCGGCTGGTACTCAACTGGCACAACTTTCTCAGCGGTTGTTCCACCTATAATCTGAAGGAGTGGAATGCCTGGACTCTGCAATCGCAGAAGATGGGATACAACGGCATCCTGCTCCATTGCTACGGCAACAACCCCATGATCAGTTATACCTTCAACGGCAAAACCAAGCCGGTGGGATATTTGTCCACAACCGCAAAAGGTCGCGACTGGTCGACCATGCATGTTAACGACGTGCGAAAAATGTGGGGCGGTCAGGTTTTCTCCTCGGCCGTATTTGGTGCCGATGCTGGCCAGGTGCCGGATGAAGAGCGGGTGGAGGCGGTACAGAAGCTGATGGGACAGGCGTTCGCTTACGCCGCCACGCGGTCGATGGATATTTATCTGGCCATGGATGTGGATACCCCGTTCGCGAATCCGCAGGAGTTGATTCTCACCTTGCCGCAAGCAGCTCGTTTCATGGCTTACGACGGGCACAGCTATGGTCTCAGCACGCCCCTTCCGCACGACGTATGGCTGGCCAATCCGGATACGCCGGAGGGCTATCGGTTCTACCGTACCCAAGTGGAAGCGGTGATGAAAGCGTATCCGCAGATCACGACACTGGTCGCCTGGTTCAGGCCTGACCCGACAGCGTGGATCAGTCTCAAAGTCGAACAGATGCCGGCGGACTGGCAGGCTCAGTACCGGGCGGAAATCGCCAAGACGCCCGAGGCGGAGAAGCTGCCCTACAGCGTGAGCATGTTTGCCATCAGCAAGCTGGTTCAGGCTTATCAGCGCGCGCTCAAGGAACTGGGGCATGAGCGAGTTGAGGTGGCGGCCAGTTCGTGGCGCTTCAACTATTCGCGGGCGGCCAACCGTTTCCTGCCGCCGGGAGTTAAACTGCTCGCACTGAATTTCGAGATCTACAACGGCAAGCAGTCCGATGAAGTAGTTGCCAATGCTGCACGCCTGCCTGAAGTGGGTGCCCAACGTCCGATCGTGCCGATCTTCTGGGCGCATCACGATGATGGCGCCTACATAGGCCGGGGCTACCCACCGACGCATACACTCTACTCCCGTCTGAAGGGCGCGAACGCCTCTGGCTTCGGTATCAATCACTGGATCTCGCGTCCACTGGATCTGTTCTTTGTCGCACAGATGAAACAGCTCTGGCAGAATAGTCCTGACCAGTCGCTACATGTCACGTGCGGGGAGTTCGCGGAACGTTCCTTTGGCACAAGCGCAAAGAAAATCATGACCGAATATCTTGAACAATGGGCGGAAGGCGCTCCGGCTTATGGGCGCGATACAAGCGAACGGTTCCAGACCGAACCCCTGAAGAATGTGGATAAGAAAATCGCGGGGTGCGAACAGCGAATCAAGAAACTGGAGATGGTTGATCTCAGTCAAATGACTCCCGAGCAGCGGGACCGCTGGAGTTATTATCATGAATTCGAGAAATTCACCATTGCCTTCCATCGCGATCACGAAGCCTTTCAAAAAGCCGAGGCGCTCTGTAAAGAAAGCCGTTTTGAGGCATCCAAGGAAATTCTGGTTCAGTGCCAGCCAGAGAAAATCATCGAACAGTTCACACGCTTCAGCTCACTCGGAGGCATCACCCGTGGCGAACAGGGACTCGTGGTCTCGCTGAACACTCGCTGGCTGCCTTATTACGTGCGTTTGCGTCAGGCCCTTGCGATGACACCCATCCGTTACCGTTTCGGGCCGACATCCAGAGATCCGCTGGCACAGGGAGAGGGACCGTTTACCTTCTATTTTGACGAGAAACGGCAATTGTGGCAGACGCTTGGAGACGTGGAAACAGGTGCCCGTACGTTTGCCAACGTAACTGCTCCTCATGAACTTTGCCGCAACGGGATTGAAACCGACAAGAAATGGCGGCTCACGGTTGAACCGATTTTGGCGAAGGGCTGCTGGTTCCCTGTTCCTTTGAGCCTGATGCCAGGGAATTACCTGTTACGCTTGTGGATGGTCGATCCGACATCCACGGCTGCTGGTCAACGGGTGTTTGATATTGCTGTCCAGACGGGAGTAGATAGTGGCAAGCCCGCACCATCCCCAGATCGTATCGACATTTTTCAACAAGCAGGCGGTGCCAACCGCGTGCTCGTTCGCACCTATCCAGTTACGATTAAGGCAGGCGGAAAAGCGGAGTTGACCTTGACACCGGTTGCTGGCAAAGCGCTGCTTTGTGCCATCGAAATGGAGTCGGTCAAAAGCGAAAAGGAACCTTCAAAGTGAACAAATACAGTCTTGGCATTTTTGTTTTGCTAGGTCTTTCCTGTGCCGTTTGTTTCACCACCAGAGCTGTTGAACCGGCATCCCTCCCATTGCGTTTAGACAACGGCATTCTTCGCGTCGAATGTGCGGAGGATGCCGGCAATCTGCGGGTGACGGATATGCGTTCTGGCCAGGTTTGGGAACAGGCACTTGTGGTCACCAACACCGCCCTGCGGCAGCGCGTCGTGAGCCGCGCCCCGGATGGACGCTCCGCCGAATTGGAGTGCGGGCTCGATGGAACATTAAAAAACGGGAAACACATGGCAGCTTCATTTCGCCTCCTTATAAGTTTGCCGAAGGGGCAGCCCGACCTTGTGGCGAAGTTCGAAGCGCGCGTCGAAGGGGAGTGGCGTGAGGCTGCCTACCCGTATGTTTTTTTGAAAGAGGGATCAGATGTCTATAACCTGTATCCGCATTCCGAGGGGATGCTGGTACCAGCAAATAAGGCAGATCCTGCTTGGCTGGAACTGCCTGACGGTCCGCTTTATGGCGGAATACGTTCCTACCTGATGTGCCTGGGTCTTGTGGATATGCGTTCAGGTGCTGGACTGCTAACGTTATTGCCGAACATCGAGTCCACACATATCTTCTGGCGCGACGTGTCTGCTCCAAACGGACAACGACTCGTGGCACCGCAACTCGCCTGGCAGGCAAACAAGGGTCGCTTTGATCGTCCGTATGAGGTGACGTGGAATTTCTCTAATCAGGGCGGGTACGTAAAACTGGCCGAACGGTATCGCCGCTTTTTTGCAGAGCGCGGCCTACGGAAGACGCTGGTGGACAAGGCGCGTGAAAATCCGGCGGTTCGGGAGATGGTCGGCGCTCCAATCTTCTGGGCAATCGCATCCAACCCAGACGAGACGCGCGAGATGGCCGTTATTCTGAAGAGCAACGGGGTTGACCGGTGTCTGTTCGCGTTGTCGGTAATTTTTGCGCCCCAGACAGCTTGGTCGAATCGGCTGGAATTGGTAGAGGCTGCCAAATATGTACGCAGTCTGGGTTATCTGACCTACCGTTACGACCAGTATCGAGACACCTTCAACAAGGATTCGAAAAAGAGTCCGCATCATCAACTCAATACGGGCGCGTTTCCCGATCAGGTCGTACGGGCCGAAAATCAGTCGATGATCCAGGCCTTCGGCAAGGACAGCGGCGTGATCTGTCCGCGTTTCTTCTTGCCGCTGGCTCGGGCTAATCTGCCCGGCGAGTTCGCCACCTTCGGTTATTCTGCGTGGTTTCTCGATTGCTTGGGCTCGGTGGAGTTCAACGCCGAGGGGGTATGTTTTGATTCGCGTCACCCGTGCGACCTGTTCGACACCCGGCGCGAACGCGAGAACCTGCCCCGATACGTCAACGAACTGGGACGCCTGGCTGGCACCGAGTGCGGCTTGGACTACATGATCCCCTGGATCCATTGGTTCGAGGGTGCCACTACCCTTGTGAACGGTATTGACCAGTTTCCGCCGGGGAGCGCAGCACCGCTGCTGGATCCGAAGGCAGGGAAGTGGCGGCGTTACGGAGTCCTTGTGGATGAGTTATCCAAAAGTACCCCCGGTCAACCCGTGCCGCTGACGGTCAGCCAGAGCCCCCGCTACCGGATTCCCTTCTATTCGCTCTGCCACCACGACGAAGTGGTCGTAACCTGGCGCTGGGAAGACGGGATGGATAAACCGGCGGTATATTGGCCCCGCAAGAACCTTTGGTCTGTGCTCTACGGCGCGCCGCCGATGTACCGGATGTTTGCCCGCGAGGCACGGCAATATCAGCGCGAGATCGGCCAGACCGAACGTTACGTCTCGGCTTGGGTGCGGAAGGTGGCTTTTCAGGCGCTGACCGAACATCGCTTTGTGACAGCGGATCGGACTGTGCAGGAAACGGTTTTCTCTCTTGGAGATGGAGTCGTTGTGAACTTCGGAGAAAACGATGTGATGCTTCCGGACGGCAGGAAAGTTCCTGCCATGGACTATGTGACCTTCACTACTCGGGAGGGACGGCGTAACTATAATCCGTCTCCCTGTGCAAATGTTTTTAGCCGTTGAAAGAAATATGAAAATGTTTAAAAATATATTCATTGGTGGGATGTTGGGTATTTTGATGCTTGCAGGTACGGCTGTTTACAGTGCGGAACCGGGGAAACACCTGTTCATTCTTGGAGGCCAATCTAACATGGCGGGGCTAGATCCGAACCAAGCGTTTACGCCGGCGGTCTCTAAGGCGTTTGGTACCGGAAATGTTATTGTCGTAAAAAGTGCCAACAGTGGTTGCCCCATCCGAGTTTGGTACCGAGACTGGAAACCAGCCAAGGACTGGAAACCGGAAAAGCCCGGCGAGGAGAAGTGGGTGGAGAACAAGGTCGATTATTGGGGCCCTGTACTCATGAAGGCGGTCAAGGCCGCCATTGCGGGAGAGAAACTTCAGACCGTCACTTTCATCTGGATGCAGGGCGAGTCTGATGCTATGCAGCGACACAGTGCGGTCTACGGCGAAAGCCTCAGGGGCTTGGTGCGTCAATTGGAACAAGATCTGGGTCGGACCGATATCAATGTCGTGATTGGACGTATCAGCGATTTCGGCGTGGTCCGGAAATGGCCGCATTGGTTAAAAGTTCGTCAGGCGCAGGTTGAATTCGCCGAAAGCAGTCCGCGTTATGCCTGGGTGGACACAGACGATTTGAATGATGGGTTAAATGCCAAGGGAATTGAGATTAGAAACGATCTGCATTATTCGGTGGCGGGATACAAACTGCTCGGCGAGCGGTTCGCCGAAAAAGCCATTGCTTTAGTAAAAGCTGCAGCTTGCAAGTCGAGTGTTCGGAGCGAGAAATAAAAAAGATGAAACACAGCATAAAAATCCTCATTACCATCCTGCTGACAACGTTGGTCACGCTGGCTCAGTCAGCGCCAAACACCAACACCGTTCTCGGCGTCGGCGACCCTGCACCCAAGCTCACGAGCGGCAAATGGATCCAAGGCGAGCCAGTCGCGGAGTTCGCAAAGGATAAAGTCTATCTCGTCGAATTCTGGGCTACTTGGTGCGGCTCGTGCCGTACTTCGATCCCTCATCTCAACGAGATAGCCAACAAATTCAAAGACCGAGGGCTTGTAGTGATCGGCCAGAATGTCTGGGAGCAAAATCCCGACAAGGCTAAACCCTTCGTCCAAGAGATGGGTGACAAAATGACGTATCGGATTGCCTTGGACGAACAAGGCACCATGGCGAAGAACTGGCTGGTTGCAGCTGGCCAAAACGGTATCCCCTGCGCGTTTCTCGTGGGAAAAGACGGAAAAATCGCGTGGATTGGCCATCCGACAGATCTCCAGGAGTCGACCATCAAACAGGTGCTCGAAGGACGCTTCGATATTTCGAAAGTCGCCCAGGAATTTCGGGATCAGGCGCAACTCAAACAACACCTCGAACAGTTTGAGCAGCAAATGAACGAAGGAAAGTGGGAAGAGGCTGAAACTTCCCTGAAGGCGCTGGCTAAACTGGCGCCGGAAGAATCTGCGACAGTTACCTTGGGACGACTCAAGCTCCAACTGGCTCGGGGCAACTTTCAGGCGGCCGTTGCCGCAGCCAAGCAATACAGTACTGAAGCGAAGGCCAATATCTACGAGCTTGGGGTAATTGCTCGGGATATTCTTCTTCAAAAAAGCGTGAACGACGTGAACCTTGGAGCGGCCTATCAGATCGCCTCCGTTGGCAATGATCTCGCCGTTAGCAGGAACCCTTTTGTGCTTCACTGGTTGGCCCGTGCCTCCTTTATGAAAGGGGAACAGAAGAAGGCGGTTGAATTGGAAACCAAAGCGTTGAGGCTGGAGACTGATGAGAATACGCAGAAAGAATATCAATCCACCTTGAAGAGCTACCAACAGGGGCAATTGCCCGACTTATCAGCAGCTATCGAACAGGCCGAGCAGTACAAGCTGTGGCAGGATTTTTGGGTGGCATTGGCTGCGGAGAGGTGGGATGTCGCGGAGATCCTGCGGAACAGGATTATTAAACAAGGCGCACAGGGCAAAGCAGTGAATCCTGCACCCGGCACAGATGACTGGAAGCGGGCGGAGTTGCTGGCGATGGCGGGGATGGCCATTGGGTTAGGTAAAGGGGATCGTGTATCCGCCGAAAACACGGCAATTGAATTTGCCAAGCGTATCGCCAGAGACAAAAGACAAGAGTCCTCTATTTTAAAGCAATTTGCCTGGGCACTTCTTTCAGAGAAGAACGTGGGTAAGATCGGCGTCGAGGCGGCCTCCAACTTGGCTTTACGTTCCAGCGATCTCTCCGGAGGCAGGAATACAGATGTGCTCCATGTTCTTGCTCGTGCCGCGTTCATGAAAGGCGATCACCGGAATGCCGTTGAACTGGAAACAAAGGCCCTCAAGTTGGCGGACAATCCGGTGGACACGAAAGAATACCAGTCCGCCTTGGAAGGTTTCCAGCGCGGCCTGCTGCCTGATTCGTCCGCAGAACCCCGGATAATGAGACTTCGGAATAAACTGAGGCTCGCATTGGAGGAAAAGCAATGGGATACCGCGGAAGTCTTGATGAACAAGGTTCAAGAAGAGAATGAAGGGGTTAGGCTCTTTGACCCCAGTAGTCCAAGCATCCAAGAGGAGAGCGCCAGAATTCGGATCGAAATCTATTTGGGCAAAGGAGACTTGAAGGCTGCCGAGAACACAGTTCAAGAACTTGCCAGAAGCGCTGCCGGTGGCAACCAAGAGAGGGCAAAGTGTGTTCTCAACAGCATTGTGCGATCATATCTTTCCGAAGAGCATCCTGGAGACAAGAAGCTGGGGTTCGCCTATGAGCTCGCCCGCAGAGCCAACGAGGGCCCATTGAGGGGACGGTGCCGCGCCGAACACCTCGGTACTCTTGCGCTTGCGACTTTTAGGAAAGGCGATCGACAGCAGGCTATCGAATTAGTACAGAAAGCGCTTTCCTGTTGCGAAGACGCCAAAACCAAAACACTCTTGGAATCGGAACTTGATCGTTTCAAATCAAAGGAAGCTTCTGCTGAGCAATCTTCCATGAGGACTACACCAAAATAACGAACGGAGTGCCCTCATGAACCAACGATTATGGATCTCTACCCTTGCCGCTTGGACCCTGACAACGCTGATAGGCCTGCCCCGTGCGGTTGCCGCGGAGGTGACGGCCATCGCCTTTGGCGACCTCTATGACTTCAGCGACGGCGGCAAGCCGTTTGCTGCCTGCAAGACCGGCAAGGAAGCGTACTTCCAGGATATTTCGGGGGATACGTGGTACAGTGCCTGGGGCGCGGATGACACGGCGTGGATCAACCATGACGATGGGTTGGGCTTCAACAATGCAGGGGGACTCTTTGCCCGGCACAGGCTCTGCCGGTTGATCGGCGATCCGAACTTGGCAACCGACACTTTCCTCGGTGAGAACCTAAACCCGGGCACGATGGGTAAAACGTTGCCGCATTTCCAGTTTGGCGGCGATCGGGCCTACACCTCCTCAATCGCAGAAATTGATGGCGTTCTTTATCTGTTCCTGCATGACTGGACGCCGAAGGTGCTCTGGCCACCGATCAATGGGCTTATCATCAAGTCGAGCGACGGCGGCAAGACTTGGGTCAACCACCTGGGCGGGACCGGCACAATACCTGAAGTTAAGGATGCCATGTTCCCGAAGGCGCCCTGGTCGTTCTTGAAGTTTATCCAATACGGCAAAGGCGGCGCAACGCCCCAGCGGGATAATCTGGATAAATATGTTTACCTCGCGACGGGAAACAATTTTCTGGCGCGTGTGCCACGGGCCAAACTGCCGGCCTTGAACAAGGCCGATTTCGAATTCTACCGGGGCGGTGAGTTGGATGGGCTACTTGATGCAAGCTGGTCAAGGGACCCGGAGGGGAGTGGGCCGGGGGGGAAGAGCGGAGGGTTTGGCTTGGGCAACATCAGCTACAACGAAGCGCTCCAGACCTACGTCTTCGCCGGGCACAGTTCCTACCTTCCACCGGGCCAAAACGTCGACCTCAATACCGTCGCCAAGTCCCGGCTGGTGATCAGCGTTGCCCCCCATCCTTGGGGGCCGTGGCGACCGCTGGTCCGCCAAGCTTATTGCGGTTCGCTGAGCTGGCCCAGCCTGCTCTGTAATAAATTTACCATGAGCGACGGGCTGAAGATGTGGCACGCGCTCTGCGGCGGATGGAAGGGCGACCTCGTGAACTACGGCCTGCAGTACACGCCGATGTACTTCTCCACGGGTCGCATGGAGCAGCTTGAGGCCGAACAGGGCGTTCTTCACGGCACGAGCGCCGCACACAGCTATCCTTCGTTCTCCGGCACGGGCTACGTGGGCGGTTTCGCCCGGCCGGGCGACGGGGTGAACTTCCAAACCGGCAACGTCCACGGTGAGGGCTGGCACATCGTGCGCCTGCACTACACATCGCCGGCGATCAACCGCGCTACGCTCAGCGTCTATGTCAACGGGAAGAAGGTGCGCCGAGTACGGCTTTCGCTGAACAACTGCGACGGTCCGCCGGAGGAGAGTTGGACGGATTGTAGCGCCATCTATTACCTGCGCGATGGCCTCAACCGTATCGAGCTGCGGCGGGACGATGGTGACCAGGCGGAAGGTGTCCTCGTTGACTATATCGCAGTCTCGGCGGAGCCAACGTACAACGAAGGTTTGAACCTTGCGTGGATGGCGACGGCCACGAGCAGTTCCGGGCAGGCTGACGACGCGATTAAAGGCTATGTCGATGGCCGGCGGGAATGGATCGCGGCTGGTGGTGCAGGTGAATGGCTCCAGCTCACCTGGATCACGCCGCAGACGCTGCAGAAGGCGGTGCTCTACGACCGGAGCGATCGGAACATGCAGGTTCTGGGCGGGACTCTCAGCTTCTCCGACGGCTCCTCTGTGAAGGTGGGTAAGCTGCAAAACGACGGCGAGGCTGGCACGGTAGTGAACTTCCCCAAGCGGCGCGTCTCCTGGGTGAAGTTCTTGGTGGATTCCATCAAGCCCGGGACGACGCAATCGGGCTTGGGGGAAATCGAGGTACGATGAGAAGTCCCCGTCGCCTCATAGGTGTCATTTGCGTTAATTGTCGTTTAACAAGATGAGAATTGTAATTATGAACAAAACGTTTTTCTGCAAGGCTTTTGCTCTCATGGCCGTAACTGTGGTCGCCGGTGTGAATTCGGCGTCAGCGAAAGTCAAACTCGATATTCTCTTCCAGGACCACATGATTTTACAACGGGATCGGGCGACTCCGATTTGGGGTACGGCAACCCCGGGGGAGCAGGTCACCGTCAGGTTTGCCGGCCAAACCAAGCAGACGCAGGCCGAGGCCGATGGCCGCTGGCAGGTGAAACTGGAGGCCATGCCGGCTTCTGCGGAAGGGCGCATTCTGACGGCGGGTACGCAAAGCTGCAAAGACGTGCTGGTCGGTGATATCTGGCTCTGCTCAGGGCAGTCCAATATGGCTATGGCCGTGCGCGAGTGTGACGATGCCGAGCAGGAGATTGCGGCGGCCAAGTATCCCGGAATTCGATATTTCCCGGTCGCTGGCGCACCTTCAGCTAAACCGCTAGGCAGCGTCAAAGGGGGAGCCTGGACCGTTTGCTCGCCCGAAAGCGTCGCGACTTACTCCGCTGTCGGTTATTATTTCGGCCGCGAATTGCATCGTAAACTGAATGTCCCCATTGGCTTGGTGGCCAGTTGTGTCCCGGCAACCCGTGTGGAAGCCTGGATGCGATTGGCTGCGCTGGAAACTCTGCCCGAACTCGGCAAAATCGCCCATGAACAACTGGCCCAATGGCAGGCCCAGGTCGGGGCCAGCCAGCGTGAGCGGCCCCCCATCAAACCCATCGGCGCCGCCGGGGTCTCATCGTCTCTCTACAATGGCATGATCGCCCCGCTGATGCCTTTTGCGATCAAAGGCGCAATCTGGTATCAAGGGGAAAGCAACGCGGGTCACCCCGGATATCAGGAAGCACTCACGCTGATGATCAAGGATTGGCGCGCGATGTGGGGTCAGGGTGACTTCCCCTTCATCATTCAGCAGTTAGTGAACTACAACCCTGCCGCCACCGATCCGAACGTATGCGGTGGTTGGCCTTTGCTGCGGGAAGCTCAGTCCCGGGTGGCTGAACGCGTTCCAAATGTCGGCATCAGCGTCGCCATTGAGCTTGGGAATGCCGTAAATGGCCACCCGAAAAACAAGCAGGAGTTAGGGAGGCGGTTGGCATTGGTGGCCTTGGATAAGTCTTATGCCCAGCCTTGCGAGTCCAGTGGGCCGCGTTATGCCTCGCTAACAATCGAGGACGGCTCAATGCGGGTAAGTTTTACGCATGCCAAGGGCATGTATGCCAAAGGCGGACCGCTCAAAGGGTTCGCGGTAGCCAGTGCGGACAAGAAATTCGCATGGGCGGAGGCGCGCATCGAGGGCGAGACGGTCATGCTGAGCTGTGCGGGTGTGCAGCACCCGGTGGCGGTGCGCTATGCCTGGGCCGACAATCCCGAAGGTTGTAATCTCTTCAACGCGGCCGGACTTCCAGCCCACCCGTTCCGGGCGGAGTGAACGCTTTATTCCAGATAAGGACAATCTAAAGATGACGACACTGAAAATGGGTGGATTAAGAAGTCGGATCGCAGTCTGGCCGTTGGCGACGTTATGTCTAGGGCTGATGAGTTCCGCTTGCGGGCAAACCCCCGCCGTAGTCCAGGCGCGCGAGACGCTTTTGATGGACTTCGGCTGGCGTTTCCACAAAGGAGATTTGCCAGTCAATCACTGGGGCAAGTTGACCAAGACTGGGAACTACGGCAAGGAGCCTGGTATCGGTCTGGACTACGACGACTCGACCTGGCGGCCGCTGGATCTGCCGCACGATTACGCTGTGGAGGGTGTCTTTAACCGCAAGAACAATAGCGGCCACGGCTACCTGCCCATGGAGATCGGCTGGTATAGGCGACACTTTGACCTGCCCAAGGCAGATGAGGGGCGGCGGATCTTTGTGGAGTTCGAAGGCGCGTTCCGTAACATGACGTTGTATGTCAACCAGTTCATCGTGGGCGGGCATCAGAGCGGCTACCGTACCGAACGTTACGACATCACCGACTTCGTCAATTTCGGAGGATCAAACGTTTTAGCGGTTCGCACGGACGGCACGCAGCCTGAGGGATGGTGGTACGAAGGTGGAGGCATCTACCGCCACGTCTGGCTGATCAAGACCGGCCAGGTTCATGTGCCCTTTGGCGGTGTGCAGGTGCAAAGTTGGTTCAAGACCGATCCGGAGGCTGGAAAGCCCTTCCTTACTGATGAACCGAAGGGTCCGGCCAAAGTACGGGTGAATGTGAAGGTGGCCAATACGATGTCCGGTACGGCGGTGGCCCGGGTTAAGGTGCGACTACTGGCACCGAACGGTGAAGAGATTGCCAGTGGCAAAGCGGACCTGACGCTCCGCAACAGCAAGGAGGAGACGGCAGCGATAGAACTCAAGGTGAAGCATCCGGTGTTATGGTCGGTGGACGAACCCCTGCTCTATCGAGCCGTGGTCGAGGTGAGTTCGGCGGGGCAAGCGATTGATACCGTGGAACAACCGTTCGGAATCCGGACCATTCGCTTCGACTCCAACCAGGGGTTTTACCTCAACGGCAAGCCGCTGAAAATCAAGGGCGCCAGTATGCACCATGACCACGCGGGTGTAGGTTCAGCCGTGCCTGATCAGGTGAATGAGTTCCGTATCCGGCGTTTGAAGGAATTCGGGTTCAACGCCTACCGCAGCGCGCATCACCCGCATTCCCCCGCCCTGCTCGACCTCTGTGACCGGCTCGGGATGTTGGTGATGGAGGAGGCCCGCGCCTGCGCGCCTGCGGAACGAACACAAGACGATGTCCGACACCAGGTGTTGCTTGGCCGTAATCACCCCAGCATCATTTTGTGGAACTTCGCCAACGAGGAGGTCTCACTCTATAAAGCGCCGCAGGGCGGACGGATCAACCAGACGACCGCCGACCTTTTCCGCAGCCTCGACCCGACTCGCCCGGTGACCATGTCGCGGAACCACGACTACGATGCGACCAATGCGGCGGCGGTGGATGTGCTGGGGTTCAACTATTGGTGGGACAATTGGGACAAGAACCATGCGCTCTTCCCTGACAAGCCTGTGATTGAAACGGAACTGGCGTCCACCTACAACTGCCGCGGGGTCTACGACGACCAATTCGCACAGGGACGGCTGACCGAGTACGACGGGGGTAACATCTGGGTCGGTACCACCTTCACCCGCGAGGAGGTCAAGCGGCAGATGGCGCGCCCGTGGATGTGCGGCGGGTTCATGTGGACAGGGTTCGACTACCGCGGGGAGGCCAATCCGTTCCTCGACGACATCTGGGCACAGACCAAGCAGAGCACACCCTGCCCGCTGGTCATCTCCTGCTTCTTCGGGACGTTTGACACCTGTGGCTATCCCAAGGACGAGGCCTATTACTACCGGGCCTGGTACGGCGACAAGCCGGTGCTGCATCTGTTCCCGCATTGGAACTGGGCTGGCCGTGAGGGCAAGGATATCCGGGTGGTTGCCTACGCCAACGTCGACGAAGTGGAGCTCTTCGTGAACGGCACAAGCGCGGGCCGCAAGGCGATGCCCAAATACGATCTGGTGAGTTGGAACGTTCCCTACGCACCGGGCTCGATCGAAGCGGTGGGTTACCAGGGCGGTCGGGAGATTTTGCGAGCGAAGCGCGAGACCACGGGCCCGGCAGTGGCGTTAAAGCTCGAGTCGCTCAACGGTATGCAATTCCGAGCCAATCGCGAAGACGCTGCCGTGGTGAAGGTGTCGGCGGTGGATGCCCAAGGCCGGGATGTGCCTGATGCAGGCCACCTTGCTCAATTCCGAGTGGAAGGCGCGATCCGAATTCTGGGTACGGGCAACGGCGATCCGGCAGATCTGCAGAGCGACAAGCTGCCACAGCGCAAGCTCTGGGCGGGGCTCGCTCAGGTGATCGTTGGCACCATGGATACGCCCGGCAAGGTGAAGTTCATTGCCGAAGCCGAAGGGCTCAAGTCGGCCGTGCTGGAGTTGGACCTAGCGGATGCGCCGCGCCGACCGTTCGTGCCGACCGCGATCAAAGCCGAAGAGGCGGTAATGCTCTGCTATGACGGAAATGCTCCGAACAAAGCGCAGGCTGGCAAAATGACCAAGCCGGTCGTTTCACATCAGGACGACTACTCGTTCTACAACCAGAACGCTGTCAGCAACCCGAAGCTGGCAGAACAAGAAAAACGGTTCTTCACGGTTT
>SESF01020918.1_pt1 | contig 46270 bp, 44 predicted proteins | sample 3171521 | NCBI WGS metagenome assembly SESF01 (sample SAMN10866945, study PRJNA518727) | freshwater metagenome | biome: subpolar coniferous forest; feature: holomictic lake; material: water; isolation source: holomictic Lake 227, 6 m and 8 m depth | place: Canada: near Kenora, Ontario | collected...
TCATTGTAAAAGCCCGGATTACGGGGCTATGGATTCTCATGATTTTTGTCTTCTGCGTGTTTTACCCTGTTTTCTTTTTTGGGACGCTGATGGCAAATGAAGCTGAAGAATTTGAGATATACAGGAAAAAGGGTGAACAGGGAGACAGGATAGCTCAATTTTGGGCAGCCTATTGTTACTCCAACGGAAAAGGGGTCGACAAAAACGAGGCCGAGGCCCTGAAATGGTATCGTCTGGCGGCTGATCAGGGATATGCATCTGCTCAGTGTAATCTTGGGATTATGTATTATCACGGTCAAGGCGTCGAAAAAAACGAGGCCGAGGCTCTGAAATGGTATCGCCTGGCGGCTGATCAGGAAGATGTATCTGCGCAGAATAATCTTGGAAATATATACTGGAATGGTGCTGGTGTCACAAAAAATTATGCAGAAGCTCTGAAATGGTTCGGTATGGCGACTGACAAGGGCGATGCTGTTGCTGACAAAAATTTTACTGAGGCGGTGAAATGGTGTCGTCTTGTTGCTGATAAGGGTGATGCTGATGCACAGTTTGCTCTTGGTATTCTGTACGCCAAAGGAAAAGGTGTCACAAAAAGCGATGCCGATGCTCTGAAATGGTATCGTCTGGCGGCTGATCAGGGAAATGCAAGTGCTCAGTATTGTCTCGGAAATATCTACGAGGACGGTACGGGCGTCGACAAAAGCGATGTTGAAGCGGCGAAATGGTATGGTCTGGCGGCTGATCAGGGAAATGCAAGTGCTCAGTGTTGTCTCGGAAACATGTACGCAGAGGGTACTGGCGTGAACAAAAATGATGCTGAAGCGGTGAAATGGTATCGTATGGCGGCCGACAAGGGAAATGCTTTTGCTCAGTGTTGTCTCGGAAACATTTATGTCGATGGTCGCGGTGTTGAGAAAAACGATGCCGAAGCAGTGAAGTGGTATCGTATGGCGGCGGATCAGGGTTATGCCAAAGCCCGGTATAATCTTGGATGGTTATATTCAAAAGGTAAAGGTGTCGTCAAAAACGAGGCCGAGGCGGCGAAATGGTATCGCCTGGCGGCTGATCAGGGACTTGCTGAAGCTCAGAACAATCTGGGATTTATGTATTCCAACGGTCAGGGAGTGATAAAAAACGATGTTGAGGCCGTGAAATGGTACCGTCTGGCGGCTGGTCAGGGACGTGCAAGTGCACAGTATAATCTTGGCTATAACTATATGTGTGGTCGGGGTGTCGGTAAAAACAAGGCCGAAGCGTTAAAATGGTATCACCTGGCTGCTGATCAGGGATATGAAGAGGCTAAAAAGACTCTCAGCACCTATGAACATGCTGCCTCGGGAAGTTCATCATCCCGTTCATCAGCAAACTGAAAGCCTTCTTCTCCGCGATTTCCTTCAGAGCATGGGGATGTTGCATCTTCAACAGTTGCTGTATCAGTTTGTCGATCTTTCAAGCTGTCAATCTAACAGTCAGGCGGTCAGGCAATATGAAAATATTACAATCCAACAATCATTCAGTTCTACAGTACAACATTCCGGTAAAGAATTCCGGAAGGGCAAAACATTTCAGCATTCAAAAAATATTCTCCCGGTTTTCTCTGTTTATCTTTTATCTTTCAACAACGTTCCGGGTCTGAGTGAAAAATGAGTGCCCGTTTTTTTAAAGTTACAAACCACTAATGATAGTACCACAGTATGGTCGGACTCTTAGTACCGCAGAATGGTCTCCGGTCATCGATGCGCTTCTTGAGGGTCAGCATTTTGTTCTTACAACCCATGAAAATTCTGATGGTGACGGCCTCGGCAGCGAAGTTGCGCTTGCACGGGTGCTCAAGGCGCTCGGCAAGGAGGTAGCCATTGTCAATCCTACTGAAGTTCCGCCCAATTACCTCTTTTTAAAAAAACTCTATCCCATAACCCTTTTTGACAAAAAGAGTGAAGAGGCCATTCAGGAACTTTCGCTTTGCGATGTTGTTGTTTTGCTTGATGCCAACCTGCATGAGCGGATGGGTTCGCTTTGGCCTCATGTGAGTTTTTCAAGGGAGCTTGGAGCCCTGAAAATGGTCTGCGTCGATCATCATCTTGAACCGGATGATTTTACTGATGTGATGGTGTGCGAGAACTATGCCTCCTCGACCGGTGAACTTGTTTATGGTCTGATTTCTGCGCTTCAGGAACGGGTTGGTCGTGAGCTGTTCACCCCTGACGTTGCCGAGGCGCTCTATGTTGCCGTTATGACGGATACCGGTTCTTTCCGCTTTCCCAAAACAACACCCTATGTTTATCAGCTTGCAGGGGATCTTGTGAGCAAGGGAGCTGATCCTTCGGCAATTTATGACCGGATTTACAACTCCCTGACGACTTCGGCACTGAAACTGCTTGGCGCTGCCCTGAGCGCAATTACCATTCTTGATGAGGGCGATATTTCGTGGTTGTTCATTTCGCAGGATATGATCAAGGCGACCGGAAGCAAATTGTTCGATACCGATCTTATCATTCGTTATCTTCTCAGTGTTCCTTCGGTTCGTATTGCGGTGCTTATTGTCGAGATGCAGGATGGCCGAACCAAGGCAAGTTTCAGGTCTCGGGGCAACATCTTTGTCAATCAGTTTGCCAAAAAATATGGGGGCGGCGGCCACATGAATGCTGCGGGGTGTCTTTTTCAGTTTTCTTCTGACAAGGCCCAGATGGTCCTGCTCGAAGATCTGCGCCTCTTTCTCAAGGATATAAAAGAGTAATTGTACTACTGTAACCATCGATTATTGAATCCCTATGAAAATAACTGTAACAACAAGCGATCTTGCCTGTGTGGAGAGTGCTCTTCTTGCTTTGCCGTTCAGCAGTGGTGAGTTGAAAAAAGAGGGCACAACGAGACTTGCCGCATTCGGAATTGAATTGCAGGTTTTGCATGATTTTAAGGCTGATGCTGGTGAGGTTGCCGTTTTGTATGGCCAGAACGCTAACGGCTCAGCTTTGCGGATTGCACTGCTTGGGCTTGGAGAGAGCGTAACCCTTGATGAATGGCGGAAGGCAGCACGCTCTTTTGCTTCAAGAGCCGTGGATATGAAGATCGAAGACATTGCCCTTGATTGTTCGGGTATTGAGGCTCTTGCTGTTACTACCGGCCACTGCGTCGCAACGCTTGCGGCTGCTTTTGTTGAAGGCTGTTATGGAGGCTCATACCGGTTTGACCGCCTGAAAAGCGGCAAGCTTGACACAAAGGGTTCCGGCGAAAAGTCGAAAGGCATTGCCGAGCTTCTTTTGAGGGTTAATGTTGGTGCCGTTGAGGAGTGTGAGAAGGGTGCGGCAGAGGGCAGGGTTGTTGGTTCATGCCAGCAAATGGCCAGGGATCTGGTCAATTTGCCAGGGAACTATCTGCAGGCCGTCGATATTGCTACAGCGGCAGAGGGGTCTGGAAAACTCTATGGTTATGATGTGACCGTTTTTCACAAGAAGGAGATAGAATCTCTTGGCATGGGCGGATTGCTTGCGGTTAACAAGGGGAGCCATCATCCTCCTGCATTCATTATCCTCGACTACAAACCGCAAGGAAAGGTCGAAAAAGTTGTTGCCCTTGTAGGAAAGGGTGTGACCTTTGATTCGGGCGGTATTTCGCTCAAGCCATCAGAAAATATGGGTGAGATGAAGTCGGACATGTCGGGTGCTGCCAGCGTTCTGGGAGCGGTTGAGGCTGCCGCCCGTCTTCGCCTTCCCTTGCACATTGTCGGGTTGATTCCGGCTACAGACAATATGCCTGGCGCTACTGCCCAGCAACCAGGCGATGTTATTACCACCTATTCGGGCATTACGGTTGAAGTTGGCAATACCGATGCCGAGGGCCGCCTTATCCTTGCCGATGCACTGAGCTACGGAAAAGAGAAGTTTGAGCCTGATGTGATTATTGATATAGCAACATTGACCGGAGCCTGTATTGTTGCGCTCGGTTATGCTGTTGCCGGTTTTTTCAGCAACAACGACAAGCTGGCTGATGATATTTTTCAGGCAGGTCAGCAGTCCGGTGAAAAAGTGTGGCGTTTGCCGCTGTGGGATCTTTATGCCGAGCAGATAAAGTCTGAGGTTGCCGATGTCAATAATACCGGTGGGCGTGGAGCAGGCACGGTTACGGCCGCAAAATTTCTTGAGAAATTTATTGATGGCCATACCAATTGGGCTCATATTGATATTGCAGGGCCGTCGTTTTCTCCCAAGGGGACTGGAAAGGTGAATGGGGGGACTGGTTTTGGTGTCAGTCTGTTACTTGAAGTGTTGAAAAAATTGGCTGAATAAAAAAAGCAGATAACAAACGTATCGGTTTAGGGGACGCAAATTAAACCTGGACTCTCATGAAGAATATCTCACAGAATCCTGTTGTGATCATTCCCGGAGTGCTTTTCTGGGATACGTTGTACGATACGATGAAGGAGGTGCTTGCTGGCTATATTTCGAGTGATCGGGTAGTTGTGGCACCGGTGTCGCTTGTTGACTGGATAGGCTTCCCTCCTTCGCCGGAAAAATCAACAAACCGGGTGATGAAGGCTGTTGACCGGGCGGTCAGGGAGATGGAGCGAAGGTTTCCCGATGAACCGGTGACCATTGTGGCTCACAGCGGCGGGGGAACTGTTGCGATGATCTATCTTCTTGAACAGCCATTTCAGGGAGATGTTTATCATAAGGCTGGAAGGGTTGCAAAGCTCCTCACTCTTGGAACACCCTTTCATACCAGTGAGCACTATGCGAAGATAAAGACCGATTTTATCTTCAGCCATCTGCAAATGGATTTTTTTGAGCGTTGTCGTGTTGTTTCTGTCGTTTGCGATAAGTATCATGGCAATGATCAGGGAGGTTTTTTAGAGAAAACGTGTTTCAAGTTTTATAAAAGCGTTCAGGAGGATGGCAACGTGGCGGGAGACGGGATTGTCACGGTAAAAAGCTGTTTTCTTGAAGGTGCTGAAAATGTTACTATTGCAGATGCAGGACATCTTCCAACACCGCATACCAGATGGTATGGAACAAAAGAAGGGGTAAAACAATGGATTCAATGGCTGTAAGGGATAGTCGGCTCAGGCTTGCCGGGGTTGTTTTTTTTGCCGTTCTTCTGATGCTCTCTTCGTGTAGCCCGGAGAAGCAAAATCAGGACCCACGGCAGGAGCATGTCGAGTCGATGATGGCGATTCTTGCCCAGGTGCAGAAAAATCTTGGCAGGATTCAGCAGAAAGAGGCGGTTGTAGAACGCCTTTCCTCCGGAATTGAAGGCAAGGAGACAACAAATGTGGAGCAAATCGGCAAGGATATCATGGATAGTATCCGTTTTATCGACTCCTCATTGGTGTCAAGCAAGAATCTTATACGGAAACTCGAAGAGGAGAACCGTTCCTCTTCCTATCGTGTAGAGTCTCTCGACAGGCTTGTCTCTGAGCTGAAAATAGCCATCAACACCAAAGACAAGGAGGTCAATGCGCTCAAGGGCCATGTCCAGAAGCTGAACAGTCAGGTCTCTTCACTTATTGCGACAGTTGATGTACTCGATGAGTATATTCAGGGTCAGGAAAGTCAGATCTATACAGCCTATTATATTTCCGGTACCTTCAGCCAACTGGTTGCCAAAGGTATTCTGGTGCGCATCAATCAGCTTGGCGGGCTTTTTGGCAGTGAGTACCGTCTTGCTTCTGACTTTAATGTGAATCTTTTCAAAAAGATTGATATTACGGAAACAAGGGATCTCTTTTTTGACAAGCCACTGAAAAACCTGAAAATTATCACACCACATACCGTGGGTTCCTACGAACTTGCCGGTGGCAAAACCTCATCGCTGCTTCTGATTCGTGATGAGAACGCTTTCTGGCAGAAGTCTCGGTGCCTGGTAATTGTTGTGGAGGAGTGATACTGATACATCAGGGTTCTGTTGGTCTTTTGTAATTTTTAACCAGATATTTTTTTTGTGAAAATAACCATATTCGGTTCAGGTTATGTCGGGCTTGTTACGGGTGCATGTTTTGCGGAAGTCGGTAACGATGTTCTTTGTGTTGATATAGACCAGCAGAAGATTGATTCTCTTAATGCAGGCCTGATTCCGATTCATGAACCCGGTCTTGATGAAATTGTTGCCGAAAACATCAGGGAGGGGCGGCTGCGTTTTACCTCGGATTTGCGTGAGGGCGTTGATTTTGGACTTTACCAGTTTATTGCCGTAGGAACTCCTCCTGATGAAGATGGCTCCGCTGATTTGCGCCATGTACTCAGTGTGGCGGGCAGTATTGGCTCGTTCATGAAGGAGTACAGAATTGTCATCAATAAATCGACGGTACCGGTTGGGACAGCCGATCTTGTGAGGGAAAAAATCAGTTCAGTTCTTGCAGAGAGAAACATGGAGGTCGATTTTGATGTGGTTTCAAACCCCGAGTTTCTCAAAGAGGGTGATGCGGTCAACGATTTCATGAAACCGGAACGAATTGTTGTTGGTGTCGATAATCCACGTACCAGGGAGCTTCTTCGTTTTCTTTACTCTCCCTTCAATCGCAGTCATGAGCGTTTTATTGCTATGGATGTGCGTTCAGCCGAGCTGACCAAGTATGCCGCAAACGCCATGCTTGCAACAAAAATCAGCTTCATGAATGAGATTGCCAACATCGCTGATCGGGTTGGTGCCGACGTTGAGGCTGTACGAAAAGGTATCGGCTCTGATTCGAGAATCGGGTTTTCTTTCATTTATCCAGGAATTGGCTACGGGGGCTCCTGTTTTCCCAAGGATGTTCGGGCTCTCGAAAGAACGGCTCACCAGCACGGTTATCATTCACGGATTTTGCAGGCGGTCGAAGCGATCAACCATGACCAGAAAAGTACTATGGTCAGCAAGATAAGGGGACATTTTGCCGATGCTATTGAGGGGCGGGTTTTTGCAATTTGGGGACTCTCTTTCAAACCCAATACCAATGATATGCGTGAAGCGCCGAGTCGCAGGGTCATTGATGAGCTTTTGAGTGGTGGCGCACGGGTAAGGGTATATGACCCGGTTGCCATGGATGAGGCCAGAAGAATCTATGGCAAATGTGATGAGATCTTTTATGCTTCAAATCCGGAGGATGCCGTTAAAAGCTCAAATGCCCTTGTGGTGCTGACGGAGTGGCTGGTTTTCCGCAGTCCTGATTTTGATATGATTAAACGGGATCTCTCTCATCCGGTTGTTTTTGATGGCCGCAATATTTACAGTCCTGATTTTATGGAGCAGTCGGGATTTACCTATTACTCCATAGGCCGTCCACCACGGGGAGTTGTTTGACCCTGCTTCCACTGCTGGCACTGGTGATGCAGCGGTCCGTTTCCACTTCCCAGACGGTAAGCGGCACCTGCCAGCAGGGCATCATGAAGATAGGCTTTTGCCTTTTCCACAGCACTCTCCATTTTTTCTCCCCTTGCCATGAAGGCCGCAATGGCCGATGAGAGTGTGCAGCCTGTTCCATGACTGTTGTCGGTCATTATTTTTTTTGAGCTGAACCAGAAAAAACGATTGTCGTGGAGAAGGCAGTCTCGGCAGTTTTCGCCCTCTCCATGCCCCCCCTTGACAAGGACAGACGTCGCCCCGCTTTCATGCAGCTTCATTGCGGCCTCTTCTATGGATTGCGGTGTCACAGGAATGTCTCTCATGCCCAGGAGCCGGGCGGTTTCAGGCAGATTGGGTGTAATGAGTGAAACAAGGGGAAAAAGCTCTTCTTTCATGAGCTGAATTGCCTTTTCCGCAAGAAGGGGAGTCCCTCCGGAAGAGGCAAGAATGGTGTCGAGAATAACCGGGGGAGTGCCTTGCAGTTCCCTGAGCAGGAGAGCTACTGTTTTGATGATGCCAGCGTTTCCAAGCATTCCGATTTTTATTGCATCAACAGGGATATCGGATACCACGCTCCTGAACTGCCCGGCTACAGAAGCGTCGCTTACCGGGTAGAGGGCAGCTATTCCTCTGGTGTTTTGGGCCGTCAGAACAGTGATGACCGATAAGCCGTAACACTCCAGTGCAGCAAATGTTTTGCTATCCGCCTGAATTCCGGCTCCACCACTGCTGTCAGATCCTGCAATGGTGAGAACCGTTGTGTATCTCGTTTTCATAAACAGTTTTTGGTTATGGCGCAGAGCAGTTTTTGTGCGGCGAAGGTAGGGTCAGGTGCCCTGCTGACAGTAGAAATGACCGCTACAGCGGAGGCACCGGATGCGATAAGCGTTGCTGCGTTTTCATGGCTGACGCCTCCAATAGCAATAATCGGCAAAGAGATATGGGTGGCTGCCTGTCGCAGCGTTTCAATACCCAATGGAGCATAGTCCTTCTTTTTTGAAGAGGTAGGAAAGATATGGCCGAAGCCGATATAGTCAGCCCCATCCCTTTCTGCCTGCATCGCCTCTTTGAGGGATGAGGCAGAAGCACCGATAATGCAATGTTTTCCGAGAAGTTTCCTTGCTGCTTCAATGGGCATATCCTGCTGGCCGAGGTGCACCCCATCTGCCTGGCTCGCCATGGCAATATCCACCCGATCATTGATGATGCACAGCGCTTGATGTTTATGGCAAAGCTTGCGGATTGCAACAGCCCATGAATAAAGTTGGCTCCCCGATGCCTCTTTATGGCGGAGCTGAATCATGGTTGCCCCTCCCATGAGCGCTTTTTCGGCAAGAAAGAGAGGAGAGAGCGTCTCATCGGTTATGACGCAAAGAAATGGTGAAGAGGGCATCACGGGCGTTATTGATTCAGGTGGAGATAAAGTTCTTCAATGGTATCTGCAACTCGGTCAGTGTCTCGAAAGAGGGAGAGCACGGCTATTCCGTACGATCCTTTGGCCATGCAGAGTCCGGCATTTTTTTTCGTTATACCTCCCAGTGCAAAGACCGGAAGCGAGGTTGCCTGACAGAGCGCACCAAGTTTTTCGAGACCCTGAGGTGCACCGTAAATTCTTTTTGAGGGAGTATCAAATACCGGCCCAAAAAGCAGATAATCGGCACCAGCCTCTTCAGCAATGCGCAGGGCAGAGGGGGAGTGTACGCTGCAACCATAGATCAAATTTGGAGCAAACGTGCGTAGCACTTTGGCTGAACAGGCGGTTTCCGGCAGATGCACTCCCTCAAGGCTGGCCGCAAGGGCAAGATCTACACGCTCATTCATCAGCAAAAGAGTGCCTTCGGGAAGCTCCATTTCTCGAGCTTTGAGGGCCAGCGTCAAAAGCTCTTTTGCACTGAGTTTTTTTTCCCGGATCTGCACCATACAGGGATGAGAGCGGGGGAGGAGGGCGAGCTGCCTGAGAAGCAGTGCTCCACTGCCATCACACTCCTCTCCGCTGCTGATGAGAAAAAGGCGTGGGAGATGACTTTTTTTTGTTCGATTGTCGTTCATAATGAAAACACTTTGATTTGCGCCAGACTATAAATACTACTAACCATAGTAGCAACAAACACTTTTATTGCTGTTTTTTTTGTCGGGTCACGTATCTTGTTTTCGATGCCTTTTTTATGAAACAGCTTCCTTCTGAAAAGTCATCAGCAACAGCTTCCATAACCTCCCGAACTCTTTTATCATGGGTATTGTCGAAGAAAAAATTATCCGGATCGGCCTCATTTTGCCGCCAGCAGCAGCAGCGGGACTTTATTCTTCTGCCATCCGGAGTGGAAATCTGGTCTATACATCTGGTCAGCTTCCTCTTCTTGACGGGAAACTGGTTGAGCCGGGTGGAAAAGGGAGGGTTAATGAGGAGTGTAAAGAGGACGTTGTTTATGCTTCCAGAGTTGCACTTCTCAATGCACTTGCAGCGATTAAATCGGTTACAGGAACACTCGACAGTATTGAACGCATTGTCAAACTTACCCTTTATGTAGCCAGTGAACAGGATTTTACAAGCCAGCATATCGTTGCCAATGGGGCCTCTTCGTTGCTGCATGAGATCTTCGGAGAGCGGGGAAGTCACGCAAGAAGCGCAGTCGGTGTTGCAGGATTACCTCTTGACGCAAGTCTTGAAATTGAACTTATTGCCCAGTGTAAATTCCCTGTGATCTAAAAATAAAAAGACAACTTATTACCTCTACCAGCCACTTTAATACCACAATAACAAACCAAACGCCAGCCGATAATCTCATCAATAAATTGCGCATAGCCCTTACTATATCTTTTTGAGATACAGTAAGGGCTATGCGCTTTTTTAAATGCATCAAGCTTAACAATAACACAATTAAAACAAAATATTTTCTTGTTTCCTATAACAGATACGGCAACAAAAATAGATCTCAAATATTTTTATAAAAAACACCATAATATGATATAATTTACATTATATGAATAATATTAATCTCTTTTAATAAAATATCTTAAGGCATTCTGTATAATGTTTTTTTTAATATATTTAATAAGTATTTAATAAACATGTTTCAGTGTTCTTTTGTGTGTTTTTGAGCCATATCAGCTCTTGTTGTTATATTTTTTATCCATAAGATTGCTTTTGATTCTTTTGTTGTTATTTCTTGGTATTGGGCTATTTTTATTGGTTTTATCTGTTGTATTTCTCCTTATTTGTTTTTGGTTTTATGGTTATTGTGAATCGTTTCCTTGCTTTTTGTTGTGTTTTCATTTTGTGTTTTTGTTCCATTTTATTGTTTTTGTTGTGGGTGTTATTTTTTTTTGTTTCTCAGGAGGGATTTGCTTCCTGTGCGCTGTGCTCTTTTTCATGGCTATTGTTCGTTGGTTGTGTAATGTTTTTTTGTGATTTTGATTCACGATCGGTAAACTGTGTTTCAGGAAACAATCACGCTCGCTTTTTCCGGTAATTAACAACCCCCCTCATGTCCCGTATACTGATCATTATTGTCGTGTTTGTTTGTGGAGCTATTGTTGGGTGGAGCTTCAGTGGAGGGAGACCGAACGGCGGTTCTGCAGCACAAAAAAAAGTCCTTGAAGCCTATGGCTTGATGAAAGAGTTTTATGTCGATGAGGTTAATGGTGACAGTCTTGCGGGTGCAGGTATTCAAGGTATGGCTGAGCATCTCGATCCTCACACGGTTTATCTGGAACCGGAAAAGGTATCCTATTCGCAGGCTGAGTTCGACGGAAATTTTGATGGCATTGGCATAGAGTTTGACGTCATTAACGATACGCTGCTGGTTGTAACTCCTCTTTCCGGAGGGCCAGGCGCTGCTGCCGGACTTTCTTCTGGAGACAGGATCATCACTATTGACTCTGTTTCAGCAGTTGGAATTACCCGTCAGGAGGTGCTCAAAAAGCTGAGAGGAACCCGGGGAACAAAAGTGCATTTAAAAGTGCTTCGCCCTCTCAGTGGCAAGTTGATGGACTTTTTGGTGACCAGGGGAAAAATATCGACTTCGAGTATTGATGCTGCGTTCATGATTGATCATCGTGTGGGGTACATTCGATTGAGTCGATTTATTGCAACGACCGCCGATGAATTTCGCAGGGCACTCGCCTTGTTGAAACAGCAGGGTATGGTAAGGCTTGTGATTGATGTGCGAGGAAATCCCGGCGGGTTTCTTGAACAGGCCGTTGAGGTTGCTGATGAATTCCTCGCTCAGGGAGAGTTGATTGTTTCTACGAAAAGCCGCAAGGGCGGTGAGGATTTGCGATATGTCGCCAAGTCTGGTGGAAATTATGAGAAAGGTGATCTGATTGTGCTGGTCGACAAGGGAAGTGCATCAGCCTCTGAAATTCTTGCCGGAGCATTGCAGGATAATGGGAGAGCTCTTGTTGTCGGTGAACTCTCTTTTGGAAAAGGTTTGGTGCAGCGTCAGATCCCGTTTGCTGATGGCTCAGCCCTTCGTATGACCGTCTCAAGATATTATACTCCTTCGGGCCGACAAATTCAGCGCGTTTATCGCAGGGGTATGGCAGGGCGTGAACATTATTTTCAGGATGCAATGACCGATATCCAGCCCCGGAAACTCTTCGCCCATCCTGATAGTTTATTGTACTTGCAGAACAATGAGGTTTCTGTGTATTATACGGCATCCTTGCTTAAGCAGGTGGCGTCGATTACCGTGACGGGATCGAAGAAGCAAAATAAACTGGCTGAGCTGAAAGATGCCGGTGGCATTATTCCTGATTATTGGGTGACGGGCAAGAGTTATTCTGATTTTTATCAAAAGCTCTCCCAATCGGGCTCTTTTGAGGATATGGCAAGAAAAATTCTTGATAATCCCCGAAGCCTGACTCAGCTTTTCCGCAATTCGCTGGAGCGTTTTATCGTTGGCTATGCAGAAGAGAGCCATTTTGAAGCGCTTGTTATCAAAACCTGCCGTGAAAAAAAGATTGACTTTGATCGGGTTGGTTTTATTCGGGATAGAAAATACATTGTACGGGCTGTAAAATCAAAAATAGCTCATCAGCTTTTTGGCGCTGAGGGTCAGTTACGTTTTTTTGTGCTTTATGGTGACCCGGTTGTCAAGGTAGCTGAAAATGTGCCGGTCAGCAGGCATTGACTGTCCTGTGGCGAAACGTGCGATGCTGGTTATTTTTATTAATCGTTTAAACTTTTTTTTATGTCGATACTTGAAAAAATCAATGACGCGACCTGTACATTAAGGCTGAAAAATGACTGGCTTAAAATATTTACCTGTCCCGTTCCAACGTCAGCTTTCCTCTCATTTGTTACCATTGCGACCATTGATGCTCCCCAACATGCAGTCCTGAGTCTTTTGTATGACATTGAGGTTGCCACAGAATGGGTCTGGAAAACCAAAGAGATGCGCCTGCTGCAGGAGTTGAGAGAAGATGAGGGACGGGTCGTCTATCAGCTTGTCAGTGCTCCCTGGCCTGTTTCTGATCGGGAAATCATAACCCGATCGCAGGGATATATGGATCCTGAGACGTCTGAAGTGTTTATCAAACTTGAGTGTGTAGCGGATTATCTGCCAAAAAATGATAAATATGTCCGAGTCCCCGAGCTTCAGGGGGGATGGAATATTATTCCCCTGTCAGAAAATCAGTGCAGGGTTGTCTTTCGCCTTCATATCGAACCCGGCGGAGAGATTCCATCCTGGCTTGCCAATATCGCCGTTATCGATACACCCTATCATACGATGGTTAATTTGCGGGAAATGGTCAAGAAGGAAAAGTACATGACACCGGTCGATGCTCCATTTCATAAATCAGCCAAAGATGTTATCCAGCATTATGAAAAGTTTATAACCGAGTGATTTTTTTGTGTTTCAGGGGCAGTATGGTCAATCATTTTACAAAAGAGAGAGCATGGATATCGCAACGATCCTTCATGGAAATTGGGAGTTTCGCGTTGAGCACAAGGGAATCAAAATATATTCTTCGAGGATAAACGGTTCCGACGTTTGCGGTTTCAAGGGTGAGACAGAGGTGGCAGTTTCGCTGAAAAAGTTGATAAGCCTTTTTCACGATATGGAAAACTATACTCGCTGGGTTCATCAGCTTGCTGATATGGATATCCTTGAAAAAACTGAAGGCGTCGGCTACGTTGTTCGCCAGATTATCAATACCCCGTGGCCTTTGCAAAAAAGAGAGATTATTTTGCGCACGGGGCTTGTATCGGCGGGAGAGAATGCCATAGGAGTTACCATGAAAGGTGAACCGGATTATCTGCCCGACAATCCGAAGTACCACAGGGTGCGTCATTCAATGGGTATGTGGGTTTTTACCCCGACCGATCATGGAACAGTCCATATCTCTTTTGTGATGCATGTTGATCCCGGCAAAGATGTCCCTGCTCCGGTCAGTAATGCCGGTATGTTTGAGGTGCCATTTTATTCACTGAACAATATGAAGAATCTGGTGATGAATGGTTCATATAATCCGCCCTATCCGGAGGAAATAGAACAGCACCTCTCTATTGTTGAAGATGCTGCTGATAAGCCTTGAGCAACTTTTCGGGTCTGACAGGCACGGCACCCACCTCCTGGCAGACCGTGCCGGCAGCAAGATTGGCTATAGTGGCATTGGTCACGATATCAACACCAGTAGCAGCACCGAGTGCAAGCGTACCGATAACGGTATCTCCTGCCCCTGATACATCTGCCACTTCAAGCGATGTTGCTTCAATATGGGTAAAAGAGCCGTTATAGATGGTCATGCCCTTCTCGCCTCTTGTCACAATAATGGTTGCCGCCTTGATTTTTTCCTGGAGCAGACGGCAGGCCTGTTCAACCTCATCATCATTGTTGTGGAGTACGATTCCCAGGGATGCCGCCATCTCCAAAAGGTTTGGCTTGAAAACAGAACACCCTTTATAAGCAAAGAAATTATGGAGTTTTGGGTCTACAAGCACCGGGACTTTTCGCTGCTGTGCTGATGTGATAATGTGTTGAATAATTTCTGCGCTGAGCAATCCTTTGTTGTAGTCTTCCAGAACGATAGCATCAATCGAGTCGAGTATGGCGTCAAAAGAGCCAAGAATCGCTCGTCCAATCTCCTTGTCGACCTCCTTTCTGCTTTCAAAGTCTACTCTTGTGATGTGATGGTTTTGTGAAAGGATTCTTGTTTTGCATGTTGTGGGCCTTGAGGGATCGCAAACCAACCCTTCGGTTGCAAGTCCGCGATTGCGAAAAAGATCCAGAAGTATCTCCCTGTTGCTATCTGCCCCGGTAATACCTATCAACAGGGTCTCCGCTCCAAGTGAAAGGGTGTTGAGTGCCACATTCGCTGCTCCCCCAAGCCTGTGATCTTCATGGGTGACATCGACAACCGGTACCGGGTATTCCGGCGAAATGCGCGAGACATGGCCAAAAATATACTTGTCAAGCATGATGTCGCCAATAACAGCAATCCGCTTGCTGTGAAAAGCATCGAGAATGTTTTTTATGGAGCTGGTTGCCATAACGTCTTGTTTCATGATGTGTTCTGTCGTTGTTCAGTGAAAAATAGCAACAAAATCGGGTTCAGCAATGAATGTTATGATTGTATCGTTTTATTTTTTGCTATTTTTTGTTATAATTAAAGCTAAGCATTTTTAAGCGTTATCTGTAAAAAAAGCAGGAACCAATGTTTGATAGTTTAAGTGATAAATTAGAAGCCACCTTTAAAAAGCTTGCCGGCCAGGCAACCATTAATGAGGTTAATATTGGTCTCGCCATGCGCGATATCAAAAGAGCTCTGCTTGGTGCCGACGTCAACTACAAGGTAGCAAAGAAATTAATTGAAGAAATAAGGGAAAAGTCTCTCGGCGAACAGGTCATCAAAAGCGTATCACCGGCTCAGATGATTGTGAAAATTGTGTACGACGAGCTGACCGAACTGATGGGAGGAGAGCAGAAGCCACTCAACCTTTCTCCCAAGAAACTGCCGGCAATCATCATGGTAGCCGGTTTGCAGGGTTCCGGAAAAACGACATTCTGCGCCAAGCTGGCGTTACGGCTGAAGAAGAGCGGGAAACAGCCGATGCTTGTTGCTGCTGACGTTTATCGTCCGGCGGCGGTTGATCAGCTCAAGGCGCTTGGCCAGCAGGTTGATGTCCCTGTATTTGCCATTGAGGAGCAGGATGCCCTGAAGGCGGCTCTTCAGGGGTTGGAGGCTGCACGGTTGGCCGCGAAAGATGTTGTCATTATCGATACGGCTGGACGGTTGCAGATTGATCAACTCATGATGGCTGAGGCTGAGACGTTGAAGCATGCTCTCAAACCTGATGAGCTGCTCTTTGTTGTTGACTCCATGATGGGTCAGGAGGCGGTTAATACCGCAAAGGCTTTCAATGATCGTCTTGATTTTGACGGCGTTGTGCTTACCAAGCTTGACGGCGACTCGAGGGGTGGTGCAGCGCTTTCGATTCGCCAGGTTGTCGAAAAGCCGATAAAATTTATCAGCATTGGAGAAAAGGTTGACGACCTTGACCTCTTCTATCCCGATCGTATGGCCCAGAGAATTCTGGGAATGGGTGATATCGTGAGCTTTGTAGAAAAAGCCCAGGAGAACCTCGATCTTGAGAAGACACTTGAGATGCAGAAGAAGTTGATGAAGAATGAGTTTGATCTCAATGACTTTTTCGACCAGTTGCAGCAGCTCAAGAAAATGGGTTCGATTCAGGGGTTGATTGAAATGGTACCGGGATTGAACAAGATGGTTCCCAAGCAGGATCTTGAGAATCTTGATTTCAAGCCCATTGAAGCCATGATCAATTCCATGACAAAGCAGGAAAAAACGACCCCCGATATTATTAATGGAAGCCGTCGGCAGCGAATTGCCCGAGGGAGTGGTACGAAGGTACAGGAAGTTAACCTTCTTTTGAAACAATTCGGTGAGATGAAGAAAATGATGCGTTCGGTATCAAAACTGTCGCAGTCCGGCAGAAAAATTACGTCGCAGAATCTTGCGCTTGACAAGTTTTTAAAACGATAGATTGCACATTCAGTGTCAACAGTAAACATTAACTAAAATACTTTAGCCTTGGTAAAGATTAGACTGAAAAGAGCAGGAAGAAAAAAATTGCCGGTATACCAGATTGTTGTGGCCGATGCGCGCTCACCAAGAGACGGCAAATTTCTTGAAGTTGTAGGCCATTATCAGCCAACAGCGAAACCACATGCTGTCACCATTAAAAAAGATCGCATTGTTTACTGGATGCAGACTGGCGCACAGCCAACAGCTACCGTGAACAGCCTGATCCGTACGACAGGATTGCTCTATGAACTCAGGCTCAAAAGCATGGGTCGCAGCGAGGAAGAAATTACGGCAGAGATGGAAAAGTGGCAGGAGCATCAGAATGTAAGACGCCAGAAAAGGCTTGCACTGAAATCCCATCGTCGTAGCGCCAGGAAAGAGGCTGAAGCGAAAGCTGCTACAGGTGGAGAGGCTTAATCATTCTCTTACGGTGCGCTCAACATGGAACTCTATCTGACGGGCATCATTCTCAAGCCAAAAGGGCTAAAGGGTGAGGTGAAGGTGGAGCCGATTACGGATTTCCCCGAAAGTTTTCTCTCCCGCAAGGAGTATTACGCAGGGGTTTCCGTCGATTCGGTTGAGCGGTTAACGGTACAAAAAGCCGCTCTTGGTGGAGGGTTTGCATGGTTGTTCTTTGACGGTGTTGACAGTATGGAAAAAGCTGAAAGGCTTACGGGCTGGAAGCTGTTTATTGAAGAGAGTCAACTCTTGCCCCAGCCGCCTGATCGGGCCTATCTTCATGAGATCACAGGGATGAAGGTTCTTGACCGAACCCGTTGTGCAGTTGGCATCATTACCAATGTTCTTGCCATGCCCGCCCATGATGTCTATGAGGTGCAGGTCGGCGAAAAAAAGATTCTGCTGCCAGCGATAGAACAGTTTGTTGAGGAGTTTAATCTTCGTGAACGGTACATTGTTGTTCCACGATTTGATGAATTCCTGTAAATGGTCGTGCCTGAAAACCCTTTTGAAATCTTTCTCAGCTCATGAGTGCCATAAGGATTGATGTGATTTCCGTCATTCCCGGTTTTTTTGATTCGCCGCTTGACAATGGATTACTAAGCATTGCACGCAAAAAAAAACATGCGGAGATTCACATACATAACCTGCATGACTATGGATTGGGCAGGTATAAACAGGTTGATGATTCGCCATTTGGCGGTGGAGCCGGAATGGTGCTTCGTCCGGAGCCGGTATTTGCCTGTATAGAAGCACTGAAAGCTGAAAGAGAGTATGATGAGGTGATTTTTTTCTCACCGGATGGGAAGTTGTTTGAGCAGTCGATGGCAAACAGGTTCTCACAGGTGCAGAACCTGATTCTTCTCTGCGGTCACTACAAGGCTGTTGATGAAAGGGTCCGTCAGAATTTGATTACCATGGAGATCTCCATGGGTGATGTTGTTGTTTCAGGCGGGGAGATCCCGGCACTGTTTTTTATGGATGCTCTCGTAAGGGTCATTCCCGGTGTTCTTGGTGACAGTGAGTCGGCGCTGACCGACTCTTTTCAGGCAGGAATCCTTGATTGTACCTATTACACCCGTCCAGCGGAATTCAGGGGAATGAAGGTGCCGGAAGTTTTGTTGAAAGGTCACCACAGCAATATTGAGCAGTGGCGCAGTGAAAATGCCCTTGAGAGAACACGGGAGCGCCGTCCGGATCTTCTTGGTCAAGATAGTTTAGAATTAAAGGAAAAATAACGTAAATAGCATAGTTGTCATGGATCAGTTAATCAGGTTGGTTGAAGCCACTCAGGCAGTTACAGATTTTCCGGAAATTAATCCGGGTGATACCGTCAAGATTCAGTTGAAGGTTATTGAGGGCGAAAAGGAGAGACTTCAGGCTTTTGAGGGTGTTGTTATCAGCGACAGGGGTGCTGGCGGCAACAAAACCATTACCGTCCGCAAGATTTCTCATGGTGTAGGTGTCGAACGCATTATTCCGGTCAACTCTCCCAACATCGAGAGTGTTACGGTGGTCAAGCATGGCAAGGCAAGAAGGGCAAAACTCTTCTACCTGCGCAAGCGTACAGGCAAGGCCGCATTGAAGGTCAAGGAACGCAAGATCGCAGAAAAGGTTTGATCGTTTTTTTGTCAATCCGGCAGGGCCGTAAAGCCCTGCCGGATTTTCATTTTTTGTTTTTTTTCCTGCTGCATCCTGCTTCACAGCCTCCTCTTTTTTTTGCTTCCCCTTATTATGATATCCCATGCCGCTGGTCTTGAATAGTTTGGATATTGAACTCTTCCATCAAAAAATTTTTGACTTTTACCTGTTGCATAGACGGAACTTTCCCTGGAGGGAGACCACCAGCCGGTATGCTGTCATGGTCAGTGAAATCATGCTGCAGCAGACACAGACCGACCGGGTTGTGGGGAAATTCATGACCTGGATGGAGCGTTTTCCTGATACAGAATCTCTGGCCTCGGCCTCACTCAGGGAGGTGCTTGCGCTCTGGAGCGGTCTCGGTTACAACTCACGGGGCCAGCGTCTGCAAACCTGTGCGAAGGTGATCATGGATCGTTTCGGTGGCGTAGTACCATCAAGTCCGGAAAAGCTGAAAACCCTTCCAGGAATCGGTGAGTACACCTGCCGCTCGATTCCTGTTTTTGCCGACAATCTCGACGTTGCCGCCGTTGATACCAATATTCGCCGTATCATCATCCATGAATTCGCACTGCCCGAGGATAGCGGGAAATCAACGATACAGTTTGCCGCAGAGCAACTCTTGCCAAAAGGAGAAAGCCGTGAGTGGCACAACGCCCTCATGGACTACGGTGCGCTTAATCTCACCAGCCGCAAAACAGGAATTCGACCTCTGACAAAGCAGTCGAAATTTCAGGGTTCAAAACGCTGGTATCGCGGCAAGCTGCTCAAAGAGCTGGTGGGTTCGCAACACATTGATCTCGAAGCGCTTGAAGAAAAATACGGTGAATGTCCCTGGGGTTTGCAGGAAATTATAGACGGGCTCGTCCGTGAAGGCCTTGTTGATGAAACGGAAAGCCCATGCCAGGTTGGCCGCAGAGTGTTGAGAATCAGGGAGGATCAGAGGTGAACTCGTTCTGGCTGACCCGGAGTGATACCGTCATTGCCCTCCCTGTCTGGTTCTGTCGGGTTACTCGGTATTGTAAACCATATTAAGCGTATTGTACACCCTGTCGATCTCTGCGGCATAACGCGTGGTAATATCCTTGCGTTTGAGTTTCATTGTTGGGGTCATGTGACCGTTTTCAATGGTGAATGCCGTATCGACCAGCAGGAATTTGCGCACTTTTTCATGAGTGGCAAGCTGCCGTGAAACGGTACGGATGAGCTTTTCAAAAATCTGCAGAACACTTTTGTTTTCAATAAGCTCCTGGTTTGTGGCGACAAGAATTCCTTCAGCGGCAACAACCTCTTTGAGTTGAGTGAAATCAGGGACAATAAGGGCAATCAGAAATGGTCTTTTTTCACCAATGACAATGACCTGGTCAACAAAAGGGCTTTCGGAAATCAGCTCCTCAATTGGCATTGGAGCAATATTTTTACCACCAGAGGTCACGATGATATGTTTTTTCCGGTCGGTTATTTTCAGATAGCCATCACGGTCAATAATGCCAATGTCACCGGTGTGGAACCATCCGTCCCTTATAACCTCACGGGTTGCCTCCTCATCTTTCCAGTACCCCTTCATGATATTCGGGCCCTTCAACAGTATTTCACCATCCCCGGCAATCTTGACTTCGACGTTGTTTACCGCAGGCCCTACAGTACCATACTTGATTTTTTCCGGTCTATTGACATGGGTTACCGGTGACGTTTCCGTCAGACCAAATCCCTCAAGGATCGTGATATCGAGCGCCTGAAAAAACTCGCCAATTTTCTGTGGCAACGCTGCCCCTCCAGAAACAAAATAACGCAACCTTCCACCGAATTTGTTTTTGATTTTGCCGTACACAAGCTTTTCGGCCAGTGCATGTTGTAGAGAAAGAAGTTTTTGCGCCTTACCTCTTTCATTGACTTCCCTGTGATAGTTTTCGCCAGTATTGAGTGCCCAGTAAAAGATTTTTTGCTTTATAGCGCTTTGCGTTGAAATCTGCTTGAGCAGGCTCATCTTGATGCGGTCAAACAGTCTCGGTACCGTAAAGATGATGGTTGGGCGTGCTTCACTCATGTTCAGCGAAATCGTTTCAACACTTTCGGCCAGATAGATGGTTGCTCCACAGGAAAAAAGAAGGTAATAACCTCCGGTTCGTTCATAGGCGTGAGAGAGAGGAAGGAAGGAGAGTCCGCAATCAGAATCATCCAGACGGATAACTGATGAACAGGATTTAACATTTTCACAAATATTGCGGTGTGTGAGCATTACCCCTTTTGGAACTCCCGTTGTGCCGGATGTGTAGATGATGGTCGCAACATCGTCTGGTTCTACAGTCGTCCCGTCAAGAATCCACGGTTTTTCTTCAAGAATTTTCTCCCCCATTGCCTTGACCTGGTTCAAATCAAGAACATCTTCGATGGCTTCCTCAAGTCGGTTCATGACCACCACAAGTGTCAATTCAGGAAGTTTCTGCCAGATGGAAAGGATTTTGCCGAGCTGAAGCATGTTTGAGACGATGATGGCCTTCGCACTGCAGTTGTTGAGAATGTACTCAATCTGGTTCGCTGGCAGGGAGGGGTAGAGCGGCACATTGATAGCTCCAATGTTAAGTATAGCCATGTCAGCAAGATACCATCCGGGCCTGTTTTCCGAAAGAATGGCAACCCGCTCTTTTGAGGTAATGCCATTGCGTTTCAGAAAAGCAGAGAGAGCATGGACATCTTTTTCAAAAGCATCATAAAAGATGGGTTCATACACCCCATTGATCTTCCTTGCAATCGGAAATTTCGAATCTTGCCCTTTGAAATGGTAAAAAACAGAGGAGAAGAGTTCTGGCAATGTCTGGAAATCAGAATTAATAAGTCCCATCAGCGCAAGATTTATTCTTTTGAAAGATATAGCTCAAAGGGAAAACTGCCAGAGATTTCACCAGAACGTCATAAGTGGGTAATTTTCCTTGACACTGCCCCCGGAGGGCAGTTCATTCTCGGCAAATTCAATGAATGATAAATATTTAACCATACATTCTTATCTTTGCAAATTGTGATAATGAATTTCGATTTTTTTTTAGCCTTGTTTCCGGATTCTTTATGGGATTGACGAAAAAAACCAGCAGTACTCTGGTCGGTTATATCGGTCTTGCTCTTGGCATGGTACTGGTTGTGTTTCAGTTTCGTCAAATTGATTTTGCGGGTGTAATCGGGCGGATCTCCTCAATTGGCTTTTCCTCCGTGTTTATTCTCTTGCCCTTTCTTATGCTTCATCTTCTGGAGACGTTTGCATGGATAAGGGTGTTTCCTCCGGGCATAACAGGAGTTTCGTTTTCAAAACTGCTGAAAATACAGTTTATAACCGAAACCATATCCATGACGCTTCCTGCCGGAATGGCTGTTGGCGAACCACTTCGTCCTTTTCTTTGTCACCGATTTATCGGAATTCCGCTTCCTGCAGGCGTAGCAAGTGTCGCGGTACGCAAACTCATGCTTGGTGTGGCGCAGGGACTGTATACCATTATCGGTGCCGTCGCCGGTTTTTCTCTTCTCCAAACAGTTTCCATTCCGATATTTCCCTTTGCTGTGCTTGGTTATGTTATGATCGGAGCTGGTACAATTGTTTTTCTCGTTTTTCTCTTTTTTCTTTTTCTTTTGTTTGATGGAAACGCCGCACAAAATGTGCACAGATTTTTGATGTTGGTGCCATTCAAGAAGGTGAAGAGGTGGCTGCTTGCAAAGGAGGAAGGATTTCTTGATACCGATGCGGAGTTGAAGAGTTTCGATACACCCTTTGCAGGCAGGCTGCTTTTTGTCTTGCTCATCTATATTCTTGCCTGGTTCATGCTTGCACTTGAGAGTTATATTATCCTGCGATTGCTTGGTGTCGAACTCTCTTTTTTACAGGTGCTGGCAATGGATACGGCAATTACCATGCTCCGGGCTCTCTTTTTTTTCATCCCCTCCGGACTTGGGGTACAGGAGTTAGGGTATCGTCTCTTTTTTCAAGCGCTTGGCATGCATGATTTTGCTGATTATGGCGCATTTGTGCTTTTGAGGCGATTCAAGGAGCTTCTCTGGTACAGTTTCGGCTATGGGATCATGTTTTTTTCAGGGGTTCATCTGCGTGATGCAGAAGGGATGAAGATGGGAGAGTTATGAAGAAGAAAGTATTATTTATCTGTGGCTCGATGAACCAGACGACCCAGATGCATCAAATAGCCGGGTTTCTGACCGATTATGAGCAGTATTTTTCACCGTTTTTCAGTGATGGCCTTCTTGGATCTGCAAGTGACCGGGGATTGCTTGAGTTTACGATCATGGGCCGCAAGCGCTCTGAGCGTACACTTGACTATCTGCGTCTCCACCATCTGAAACTTGACATTGGTGGACTGGCGTATGCTTATGACCTGGTGGTGACCTGTACGGATCTCATTGTACCGAAACATATCCGGCGAAAAAAAATTGTGCTGGTACAGGAAGGAATGACTGAACCAGAAACGCTCCTCTATCATCTTGCACGGAACTTCCAGTGGATTCCTCGCTGGATTGCCGGTACGGCCACTACGGGATTATCTGACGCATACGAAAAGTTTTGTGTTGCCAGTGAAGGCTATCGTGATCTGTTTATCCGAAAAGGGGTTAGTCCTGCAAAGATTGAGGTGACCAGCATTCCGAACTTTGACAATTGCGAACAGTATCTGCAGAACGATTTTGCCTGGCGCGATTACGTGCTTGTTTGTACATCGGATAACCGTGAAACTTTTATTTACGAAAATCGCCTCAAAAACATCAGAAAGTATCTGGAAATAGCCGATGGACGTCAGCTTCTGTTCAAATTGCATCCTAATGAAAATATCGAACGCGCTACAAGGGAAATTGAACGCTACGCTTCCGATAGCCTTGTTTTCAGTGAAGGAAAAACCGAAGAGATGATTGCCAACTCCGTGATGCTGATAGCACAGTTTTCGTCTACCATTTTTGTGGCCTCCGCTCTTAACAAGGTTGTGCATTGCAGCCTGCCCCCTGAAGAGTTAAAAGCGCTTACTCCATTACAAAATAAATCTGCAGCAAGAAAAATCGCTGATGTCTGCCGTCAGGTCATCGAGGGTTGATAACAACGTACAACTATGTTATTATGCACACCGTAGCAATAATTCCCGCAAGAGGCGGGTCGAAAGGACTGAAAGAGAAGAATATTTATCCCGTGGCCGGAAAACCACTTTTGGCATGGACTATTTTGCAGGCATTGGCATCGACAAGTATTGAAAAGGTCTTTGTTTCAACTGACGACGAGAGTATCGCAACAGTTGCTTCAGAGTATGGTGCTGAGGTGATTGTGCGTCCTTCGGAACTTGCCGGCGACAAGGCAAGCTCCGAATCGGCTCTCCTGCATGCAGCAGGGGTTATTGAACGGGAGTACAAAATGCCGCCCAGCACCATTGTCTTTCTGCAAGCCACCTCCCCCTTGCGAAAACCGGGAGATATTGATCGTGCTGTAGAGCTGTTTGTTGCTGAAGGAGCTGATTCGCTTATTTCAGTCACCAGAGCCGATGATCTTACCTTGTGGGAATCAAAAGCAGGGGGGTGGGAGAGTGTCAATTTTGATTACCGCAATCGCGGTATGCGACAGGATCGTCCAACGCAGTACATTGAAAATGGCTCGATCTACATTTTCAAGCCTGAAGTTCTTGTTACTTTTGGCAATAGAATCGGTCAAAAGCTCTCCGTCTGTGAAATGGAATTCTGGCAGACATGGGAGATTGATAGTGTCGAAGAAATAGATTTGATTGAGTATTACCTGTATAAAAAAAACCTGGCTGGCCGGGATGCAAATCAATAGAACCATTAGAACACTGATGTTATGAATTTTTTTTTATCCACCGATCTTGTTATCGGGGTTAACGAAGCGCTGAAACTGAATGAGCATCTGGCACAATTATCAGTAAAGAAACCTGGCATTATCTACGATGCCAACATAGCCGGGACGCTCTATTTTCAGGAGGTATTGAGGAACATCACCTCGGGATATGCCAATGCCGTGCTCTATTGCAACGAATTCGGCGGAGAGCCTACCTATACCCATCTTGAAACGGTGGCTGAATTTTTTCGGAGTAATCCACCTGACACCATTGTTGCCATCGGCGGAGGCAGTACCCTTGACCTCGGTAAAGGGGTAGCACTGCTTATGACCAACAACGTCCCGGCTCTTTCGCTCAAGGGATTTCCCGCCGGAGTAAACGATCCTCTGCCGCTGGTAACGGTTCCCTCACTTCTGGGCAGTGGTGCCGAAATCAGCTTTAATGCGGTCTTTATTGATGAAGCAGAGGGACGCAAACTTGGAATTAACAGCAGGAAGAATTTTCCAAAAAAAGCTGTTGTTGATCCGCAACTCTCCATGACCGCACCCCTTGAAAGCGTTATTGCCTCGGCTATGGACAGTCTCGTGCACTGTGTTGACAGTTTCGGTTCAATAAAGCATACCGCTTTGAGCCGGATTTTTTCTGTAGAGGGATTCCAGCGCACCTTTTATGCGTTGCAACAAAACCAGCTTGACCGGGCAGAGTCTCGACTTGATCTGGCCATTGGCAGTGTTTGTGGCACAGCAGCACTCATGAACTCCGGAGACGGTCCAACCAATGGTTTTGCCTATTATCTCGGCGTAAAACACCGAGTACCGCACGGTCTTGCCGGAGCAATTTTTCTCAAGGAGGTGATGCATTACAACCATCTTCAGGGTTACGAAAAATACGCGCTCCTTAATCCCATGCGTTCAACCCCTTCGCCCAGAGAAGCTACGGTCGAACTGCTTGAAGAGATGGATGAACTCTATCGGCAACTTCAGATTCCTACTCTTGTTCCTTACGGGTATGGTAAAGGTAATGTAGCCGAATTTGCCCGTCATGCATCAGAAGCCCTTAAAGGCTCTTTTTCGGGTAATCCGGTTGCATTTACTGAAGAATCGGCACTGGCAGTTGTTACTCAATTAACCTAAATTAAGAGCGGGATACCTATTATGGCTGGAGCAGAACTAATCGGAAATGAGGAATTGGCTGAAATACAAGAGCTTTTCAGCCACGAAAAGGTCAATTTATACCGTTACGGCGGAGGTAATTACAAGGCAAGGGAGTTTGAGGAAAAATTTGCGGCATGGATAGGGGTAAAGTATGCTCATGCAGTCTCTTCCGGTACCGCAGCAATCCATTGTGCCCTCGCAGGTGCAGGCATTGGGCCTGGTGATGAGGTTATTACAACAGCATGGACCTTTATTGCTCCCGTCGAAGCGATCAGTGCGCTTGGCGCTTTGCCGGTGCCGGTTGAGCTCGATGAAACCTATCATCTCGACCCGCTTGAGGTTGAGAAAGCTATTACACCTGCCACGAAGGCAGTGGTTGCCATCCCCATGTGGGCCTCACCAAAAATGGATGAGCTTTCTGCGCTGTGCCACAAGCATGGCCTGCTCTTGATTGAGGATGCCGCACAAGCTCTTGGTGCCACGTTCAAGGGCCAGAAGCTTGGGACGTTCGGAAGTGTTGCCTCATTCTCCTTTGATGCCGGCAAGACGCTTCACACCGGCGAGGGGGGTATCATTGTCACCAACGACAAAGATATCTATGACCGCGCAGCGGAGTTCTCTGACCATGGCCACATGCACCAGCCCGGGTTACCGAGAGGTAAAGATCCCAGACGGTCAAAAGGGCTGAACTTGCGCCTCAGTGAAGTAACTGCGGCAATCGGACTGGCTCAGCTTGCCAAAATTGAGGTTATTCTTTCGAAATCAAGAGAGAACAAAAAGAAAATCAAGGAGGCAATCCGTCATCTTGACAATCTTGTCTTCAGACCCTGCAGTGATGAAGCTGGTTCACAGGGAGATACCCTGATTTTCAGAGTCAGGGATCGTGAAGCTGCCCTGCAGTTTGAAGCACACCTGACGGAACATGGTTTCGGTACCAAGATTCTGCCTGAAGCACTCGACTGGCACTATGCCGGAGTATGGGGACACCTTCTTGGAGAGTATGACCGGTACCGTGATGCCGATCTTGAATCGCTCTGGCCGAAAACCGGTATCATGCTGCGTAGCAGTATCTGTCTGAACATTCCAGTGCTTATGGATGAGGTAACGATTGAGAAGCTTGTTCAGGCTATCATTTCCGGTTCAAAAAAAATCGGATAGCAAGAATGGGAGTTGTTAAAACAAAAAAAGCCTGCATTGCGCAGGCTTTTTTTGTTTTGTGAGGCGAAGAGCGGACTCGAACCGCTGTACAAGGTTTTGCAGACCTCTGCCTAACCACTCGGCCACTTCGCCATTACGAGAGTGTTAAGGTAAGAAAAAAGTTATTCTTTACAAATCCGCAGACCCTTATTTGTCGCTTCAACAGATAAACAGTATTATTATCCCCGTATGAGTCGTAGGTGCCATTAACATAAGATTTTTCATCCTTTCACAATCGCCTGTAATACTCATGACTGCTGCCCTCTCGTTTATCTTCTTTCTTCCTCTTTTTTTGCTGCTTGCTTTTGTTGCCTGGCGTATTGTGCGTGATACTCCTCTTAAAGCTGAACTCCTGCGTCTCAGGGCTGTTGAAGTTGAGGCCCATGCTGTTGCCATGAAGCTCGAGTCAAAATCCCGGGAACTTGAAAATCTTGCAATTAAACATGCACGGCTTGAAGCCGATAGCATGAACGAGCAGCGCAGCTCATCGGAAAAGATCGCCCTTATGCAGGAGTCAGAATCACGGCTGAAAATCGAGTTTGAAAACCTCTCAAACAGAATTTTTGAGGAGCGAGGCAGGGCAATTGGTTTGGAAAACAGCGAACGCATGACCGGAATTCTGCAGCCCCTGCGCGAACAGCTTGACGCTTTTCGCAGAAGGGTTGATGAGGTGCATCACCGTGATACAGAACAGGCTGTACGCCTTATTGAGCAACTCCGCCAGTTGCAGGAACTCAGTGGCAGAGTGAGTGATGAAGCAAACATGCTGGCAAGGGCCATAAAGGGCGACCCGAAAAAGCAGGGTGAATGGGGTGAAATGATTATTGAGAGAATCTTTGAATCCTCAGGGCTCGAAAAAGGGCGTGAGTATCTGGTGCAGGAGAGCTTTCGGGAAGAGGGCGGTTTGCTTAAACGCCCGGATTTTGTGGTGGTGCTCCCTGGTGACAAGGCGGTGATCGTCGATTCCAAAGTATCATTGACCGCTTATGAGCGTTTCTGCAGCTTTGATGAAGAAGCGCAACGCCAGATGGCCCTCCGGGAGCATGTGCAGTCCGTGCGCCGACATATTGCCAATTTGCAGTCGAAACAGTACTCCTCAATCGGCGGCAACCGGACACTTGATTTTGTCATTATGTGTATTCCACTTGAATCTGCATGGCAAGCGGCCATGCAGGGTGATCCAGAGTTAATGTATGATCTTGCCAGCAAGAGTGTTGTCTTGTGTGGTCCAACAACGCTGATGATCACCCTCAAGCTGATTGCACAGATCTGGCGACGGGAGAATGAAAACCGTAATGCCGAGCTTATTGCTGAAAAGGGAGGACGGATTTATGATCAGGCCGTTCTCGTTTTTGAAGCCATGATCGATGCACGTAAAAAACTTTCAGCAGTATCAGAGTCGTTTGACCTGGTTTTTAAACGCCTGAAAGAGGGACGGGGAAATTTGGTGGGACGAGTGGAAGAAATTCGCAAGCTCGGTGCAAAGGTAAGTCGCCAGATACCGCCGGAACTTGCTGCGGAAGTGGAGAGTGATGCTTTCGGAAACGACGAATAAGGACTATGATCTCGACTCGTCGTAAGCCTTGATTTCATACTCAACCCTTGCACCCTCATTGTTCAGGGCTACTTTAAGATCATAATCCATTTGCAGCCCGAACCAGAACTGTGGGGGGGTACCGAAATAGCGGCCCAGGCGCAGAGCCGTCTCGGCTGTTATGCACCGTTTTCCTGCAATAATATCATTAATGCGCCAGAAGGGGATACGAAGATCCTCGGCAATTTTGTTTTCACTCAGATTCATGGGTGTAAGGTAATCCTCAAGCAGAACCGTTCCTGGATGAAGCGGCAACTTTTTTCTGACAAGCATTGATGAATTTCCTCATGGTAACCTGAATTTGTAATCTTCGAACTCACTATAAAATAGTTTACTACTTTTTTATTGATTTCACCTCTATTATTCTCCAATCTCCCTTTTTAACACCCGCTAATCCTTTCTTTGCAACATCTCCGTGACGATGATGGAAAAGATTTTATTCTGTATTTCAACAAGCGAGTTTGCTTAAAATAATTTGTTTTTGCCATAACTGATACTATATTGATATCAATTAACTGTATGAGAGCAAACGTACGGTAACATGGGGAATGACGCAAACGAGATTGCCTTCCAGAAACTGGTAAACACCAATGAACCATCCATACAACAAGTACACAAAAGGAGCAGTAACGGTATGAAACGACAGATTATCACCATAGATGAAACACGATGTAGCGGATGTGGCGACTGTATTCCTGGTTGTCCTGAAGGAGCATTGCAGGTGATCGACGCAAAAGCCCGGTTGATCAGTGATCTTTTTTGCGATGGTCTTGGTGCCTGTATTGGCCATTGCCCGACCGGGGCAATGAAGATTGAGAGCCGGGAGGCCGAGCCCTATGATGAAAAACGGGTGATGCATGAGAGCATTGTTCCTGGCGGACCGAACGTGATAGCAGCTCATCTGCATCACCTCATCGATCATGGCCAAAATGATTTGGTGCAACAGGCTATTGCCTGTCTTGAAGAACTCGGCATTGCCAACCCGCTTGATAGCGAAATAACCGATAATCCGGCATCCCGACAGTCACATAGGGAGCACCATCATGCACCTCACAAGGGGGGATGTCCAGGAAGCAAAGTGGTTGATTTCAGTGGAAAAAACCATGCTTCTGCTGCACCTGTTGCTTCTGATTCCGGAGTATCAATCCAGAGCGCACTTCGCCAGTGGCCGATTCAGCTCCACCTTGTATCTCCACAGGCTCCCTATTACCAGGGTTCAGACCTCCTGCTTGCTGCCGACTGTACAGCTTTTGCCGTTGGCAACTTCCACAGCTCTTTCATGCACGGCAAAAGCCTGGCAATTGCCTGTCCGAAGCTTGATTCGGAGATAACCATGTACGTTGACAAGCTTGCCTTAATGATCGACATGTCGGCTATCAACACCATCACTGTGGCAATTATGGAGGTGCCTTGTTGCGGTGGCCTGATGTCGATTGTTGCCGAAGCACTTCGCAAGGCATCACGCAAGGTTCCGGTAAAAAGGATTGTCATCGGCTTGCAGGGTGAAACCCTGGCGGAAGAGTGGGTGTAGGCTAATTTTGCGTGCCGGGAAGAACCGTTGCCGGTACCATGAAGTTTTCGAAATTTAAACAGAAAATATTGTGCTGAAAGATGCGATGGGCGGATATCGGGGGACGGCGATTGAAATCAGCAGGATCATTGTGGAAAAGCCCGGCAATGCTGAGGCTTGGTATAACCGGGGCAACGCATGGAGCAGTTGCGGGAAGTATGAGGATGCTGTCAGGGATTATACTATGGCACTCAAGATTGGGCTTCGGTTTCGAGAAAGCATAAATGCCTATGGTAACCGCGGAATGGCGAGAGTTGAAGCGGGTGATCTGGATGGGGCTATCAATGATTTTAGCGAAATCATTGCCCGAAAGCCAAAAAACAGTTTGATTTTACGGGCGGCATATCAGAATCTGGCTCTGGCAAGGGAAAAAAAGGCGGCATTGTGTTTGCAGCAGGGAAGAGAACAGGGGTTGGCTGGCTAACAACATTTCAATATTCATGCCAATTGTTGTCGGTGACCACTCCTGATTTTTTTTAGTAGTGTACTGCTGCGTAGAAAATGTTTTTTTTTACCTCACTGATCACAAACTGATAACTTTCCCTCTCTTTCCACCAAAGCACCCTGTGCCACCATAAAGGGTTTGTTGAAACCAGAATAAATGTTTTGGGCGATCCTGCAAATGCCCGACTCCATGTTTGATGAAGCCGGAGCATGTGGGGTGGGTCGCTGACGACAATTGCACGTTTCCATCCATTGCTTGCCATCATTTTTGATGTGTTTATTGCTTCCTCCCATGTTGTTTTTGATTTTGCATCAATAATAATTGCTTTTTTGGGGACGCCCAGCGCCCTCATGCGCCGTTCACGCCAGTTGGGGTGAGCGGGACGATAAAATCGTTCATCAATGCCTGTCAAAACAATGTGCGTGGCATATCCAGCATTGTAGAGCTCAGCCCCTTTGCGTACCCGGAGCCCGCTATCACCTCCCAGCACAACAATCACATCACTTTTTTCAGGCTTGGCGGCATATTGTGAAACAAGTATACCAAGGCTTAAAAAAAAGAGAGCTGCCGTAGCGCCTGCTGAAAGACAAAAAATCAGGGCAAGCTTGACAAAACGTTTCATAGAGACGATTGGAGGGTTAGTGTCACGTCCTTGCCATTGGTGATGAGTACATAACGGACGTTTCGATTGCCTGCATCCAAGATAATAACCAATTTTTAAAAGCTTGGTGTGGCTTTGCGAATAAACGAAAAATATCTCTTCTCTCAGAGCACTATTCAGCAGAAAAAAAAGTTATCAGTAGTCTTGATTTTTTTGTATAAATTGTTAATAGATAATAGTTTGCTTTATATATTTTTTGTAATAACCCGCAATTTAAATATAGGCAAACGATACAATTTGCTCGAATGAAAGCCAAGAAAAAAAATTTGTGAACGAGAGAGATCATGATAAGGAAAACGATGGCATCTCCTCAGAAAAAGAGGGGTTAGGGGCTCGCGAACGGGTATTCACGAAAGTCATGATTGAGAGTTTACCTGGCTCGTTTTCAATCAGTGATGCCAATGGGCGACTTGTCTGGTGGAACGCCTATCATCAAAATGAACTGGTTGGAAAAGATGATCAAGAGATGTTTTCGACCAATGCGCTTGAGGTATTTCATCCAGATGACAGGGCATTCGTATTGGAGAAAATGCTCAACGTCCTGAACCTCGGCATTGAAGAATCCGGTGAAGGGAGAGTCCTGGTTCTCGGCGGACCGAAATTTCAATGGCGAATGATAACAGGCAAAAGAATAATAATAGATGGTGAACCCTTTGTTGTCGCTGTGGGTATTGATATCACGGAACTAAAGCGGCTTGAAGCCATCACGTCGTTTCGCCTGCTTCTGCACAATATTATTGAGACAGCTTCCCTCGAGGAGTTGTTACAAGTTTCCATAAATGAGGTTAAACGCCTGACCCAGAGTTCAACTGGTTTTTTCCATCTTGTTGCCGAAGACAAGCCGTCATTTTTAATGCAGGTCAGCTCCTCAGATACACCAATACTTGAGCGAGAGCAACACCGCATACCATTCTTGAATGAAAAGGAGATATTGACTGATGCAATACTGCTGAAAGAGGCCGTTATTGACAATAACTACGAAACATCAACCACGCATGGTGCCACCCCGGATCGTGACACCATCCAGCGAATCCTTTTCATTCCCCTGAAGCGGGGGAGTGTTGTTGCTGCGCTCCTTTGTGTTGGAGGAAAATCTTGCGATTATGACAAGGACGACCTGACAATGGTGGGTACCCTGGCTCATTTCGCCTGGGATATCATCTCTCGTAAACGTGCTGAGCTGTCGGAACAAAAAATCCAAAAGTTACTTTTTCAGTCTCAAAAAATGGAACTGGTCGGCCAGCTTGCCGGAGGTATTGCGCAAGATTTCAATAACATGCTTGGAGTAATTCATGGCAATGCCAAAATGGCCATGAATAAAGAGGCTACTGATGGAGCGCGTCTGGATAATATGAAGGCAATTCTTCAGGCTGCTGCACACTCGTCTAATCTCTGTAATCAACTTCTTGCTTTTTCCCGCAATCAATGCGTCATGCCAATAGTTCTCGACCTTAACACCATGGTTGAACGGGGGCTTGCTATTTTGAAACGGTTTATTGGCAAAAACATCACTCTGGTATGGATTCCCGACACGCATACGATTCCCATCAAGATTGATCCCGAACAAATAGAGCTGATTCTTGGCAACCTTTGTGTTAATTCCCGGGATGCCATATATGGCAAAGGGGAAATTACCATCAAAACCGGCAGGATTCATGTTGAAAAAGCTGAATGCGCAGCAGGCCATCCTTGCAAGGAGCCGGGTGATTATGCGGTTCTTTCCGTGACTGACAACGGCGTCGGGATCGAAGCCAAGCATATCCCGTTCATTTTCGAACCTTTTTTCACCACAAAGGAGAAAAGACAAGGGAGTGGCATGGGACTCACAACAGTTTATGGCATCATCAAGCAGAACGGAGCCTTCATCGAGTGCTCAAGCGAACCGGGTAGCGGAACCACTTTCAGGATTTACTTTCCTCAACACGCAGGATATGCGGATCAGGAAAAGAGCGACCTGTTTACTCCATCAATTGACTACAGCAAAAAGTTGATCCTGCTTGTTGAAGATGAGCCTGACATCCTGAGTATATACAAGCTTATGCTTGAAAGCTACGGGTATTTGGTCCTCGATGCCAGATCACCGAAAACTGCGCTGCGGATTGCTGATGAGCACAGGGAGCACATTCAATTGCTTATAACCGATGTCGTGCTCCCTGATATGAACGGTTGTGACCTTTCGAGAAAAATCCAGTTAACATCACCACAGTTAAAGACCCTTTTTATATCCGGTTACGCTACCGAAACGGTAACTGATCCAGAAATGGCGGAGCTGGAGGTGAACTTTATTCAGAAGCCATTCTCCATCAAAGAACTTTTTGTTGCTGTCAGAAAAATCCTTGGCGACCCCTGATTGCAAAGGATTCGTGTCAGATTTATTGTTCATTCTCCCTTCCAGCTTTTAATTATAGCGAGTTTTTCATAAATTGGCAGCTTCAAAAAGTTATCGGGTTTTGCATAACCTTTTTCAAAAAAATCGATGAAGTCATCGCTTTCTTTGTTTCTGCTTTTTATGTTTTTTCTTGCTGGCTGTTCCGGTCAAAACAGGGAAAAAAAAGTCAGCACACCCTCTTCAGATGGTAAATCCCGGATTGGTCTGGTCTTTGATGTTGGCGGCAGGGGTGATAAATCATTCAATGATTCGGCCTATAATGGTCTGGAAATAGCCAAAGCAAAGCATGGTGTCAACTTTATCTACATAGAACCCCAGGGTGAGGGTGCCGATCGTGAGGCTGCGCTACGTCAGATGGCCGTGGATCCGGATATCGGACTGATTATCGGTGTTGGTATGCTCTTCAGTGAGGATATTACTGCTATTGCTGCGGAATTTCCTGATAAAAAATTTGTCTGTATTGACTATATTCACCAACCGAAAGTTGTCATACCCGCAAATCTCCAGGGAATTGTTTTTGAGGAGAAAAAAGGCTCTTTTCTGGCAGGAGCCCTTGCTGCAATGGTTACCAGAACAAAAACCGTTGGTTTCATCGGAGGGATGGAATCAAGCGTCATCAAAAAATTTGAGACCGGCTTCATTGAGGGTGTTCGCTCAATCAATCCTGCGGTCAGAGTTATTTCCGGTTACATCGGTATGACGGGAAGCGCATTTGCCGATCCTGCAAAGGGCAAAGAGCTTGCGCTTGGTCAATATGGCAGGGGTGCAGACATTGTTTATCAGGCAGCCGGAGCCAGTGGACTCGGTGTCATCGAAGCAGCCAAAGAGAATAAGAGGCTTGTTATCTGCACCGATCGCGATCAGGAATCAGAAGCTCCTGGATTTGTGCTGACAAGTATGACCAAAGCTGTTGACAGGGCCCTGCTGAAAACGGTAGAAACATTTCTGGACAGTAGTTTCAAGGGTGGTTGCGTCTCGGTATTCGGTCTGGCCGATCGTTATACCGATTACGTTTACAATAAAAACAACGCATCATTGATCGGCATGAAAAATCATCAACAACTGGAGGATATCAGAAAAAAATTAATTACAGGTGAAATTGTTGTCGATGAGACCGCCGTTGTACAATAATGGTTGCAGGAGCCGCCAGTATAAAACAGGCAGCTTTTTTGGTGAGCGGAAAAATGAAGGATTGTTAATTGATTGAAGTACAATACTGGTGAATAAAAAAATCCTTGTAACCGGGGCAACTGGTTTTATTGGTTCAAGTTTAGTGAAAAAACTGGCTTTAACTGACGATGAAGTATCAATTCTTGTACGAAAAAATTCGGATTTAACATCACTCACCGATGTTTTGGACAAGGTCAAGCTTGTTTATGGCGATATTACCGACAGGGCTTCGCTGGACAGGGCGCTGAAAGGAATTGATTTGGTCTATCACTCAGCAGGCCTTACCTACATGGGTGACAAGAAAAATGCACTGCTCTATAAAATCAATGTTGAAGGTACCCGCAATATTTTGCACGCCTCTGCCGCCGCCGGTGTTACAAGGGTTTTGCATGTCAGTTCTATAACAGCAGTAGGAATTGCCTTCGACAAAAAGCCTGTCGACGAATCCGTTATCTGGAATTTCCATCAGATCGACCTTGAATATGCCAGAACAAAGCATCTTTCAGAAGTAGAGGTTGCTGAAGCAGTCAAAAAAGGGCTGGACTGCGTAATTGTCAATCCCGCCTTTGTGTTTGGTGCAGGAGACATCAATTTTAACGCAGGACGGATCATCAAGGACATTTACAACAGAAAGCTTCCGTTTTATCCTCTTGGCGGCATTTGTGTGGTCGATGTTGAGATCGTAGCCGATACGATTATAACCGCCATGAAAAAAGGAAAAACAGGGGAGCGTTACATCCTTGGTGGCGAAAACGTCTCGTACAAGCAGCTTGCTGATACAATTTCGAAAATTACCGGAGCACCAAGGGTTCGCTTCCCCCTTCCTTTCTGGATGGCCAAGATACTGAAACTGGCGCTTGATCTCTATAAGAACAAGAACCGGATATCCAAGCTTTTTAATATGTCGATGTTCAGAGTGGCCTCTCATTTTCTCTATTTTGATTCAGCCAAGGCAACGCGTGAATTGAATATGCAGTATGAGCCCCATGAACACAGCATCCGCAACGCATACGAGTGGTACCGGGATCGCAAAATGCTCTGATAGATTGAACGATTTACCCTGCCAGAACTGCTGATTGTCCTGTTTACGGTTTCTGGCAAAAAAGCATCATCCTTGGCGAATCATGTTCCATGAACGGTTCGCCTTGGTAGTTGCCTGCAATATGGGCGACTGAAAAGCCTGCCTCCATAAGCATCAACAGAATCTCCTCCTTGCCATAAAGCCTTACCGATTCAGAGAAGGTGAGCGTTTCGCCTGCCGGGGGGGTAATGGTAATGGTTTTGGTAATCCTGTCGCTCTCAAATACACGCTCTTCGTGGATGGTAAGGTTGCCTGCGGTTTTCAGGGAGTGAGGTACCAGGTTTCGCGCAAGAGGGATGGGGTTAAGAAGATCCAGCACGTACCATCCACCCTCCTTCAGCGCACCATTAGCCTTGTCAAGCACCAACCGGTCGTCTTCTTTCCGTTCAAAATAGCCAAAACTTGTAAAGAGCTGAACAACAAGATCAAAATGACCGGTGGCGGGAACATGCCTCATGTCACAGCAGGTAAGGTTGAGCGGTAACCGGCTTTTCACGGCCTCTTTCCGGGCTTCTTCGAGCAGAAATGGTGAAAGGTCATTTCCTGTAACCGCGCAACCGAGTCGGGCAAGCTCAAGAGCGTGTCGGCCTGCTCCACAGGCGATATCAAGTACCGATAGCGATGCAAGCTCTTTGTGTTCAAGGCCGGAAAGAAAAAGAATGGTTTTAATACAGCGTACCGCTTCATCACTGTCGCGATGGCTGTAAACCTCAAGATAAAGCGGATGGTTAAACCACTTTTCAAACCAGAGCGGTGACGAATTCGTCTCCGAACTATCTGAACAATCAGTCATGCTGAAAGGAGAAAAAGGTGAAAAAGCAGGTGAGATTCAGGGCATCTGCCAATGCCCTGAAGAGGTATCGGGGTATACTTACTTTGCGTAATCGCTGATTGCCTTTGCAAGAATGACCTGATCATTTTCTCCATTGGGAATACGGACGTTCTTCTCAATGAATTTCCATGCATTGGTTTTTTCTGACTTTACAGAAAAAATAACTTTGGCACACTTGAAATCGCTGGTACCTGTTTTTTTGCCTTTATCTGCAAACGATTGTTTCTTTGCCATAACTTGTAAGGTAGTTCTTTAGGTTAAAAGGCTGATCTGTTTTTCTTGCCCAAAAAGTAAATGAAGGTAATAAAAATTTTATCGATAATCAAAAAACCTCCCCCATGAATTATTCTCAAACGCCATGCGATTCAAGCAGTCGTCCCTTATGAAAAATTCCACGCGATCGTCCTTTCAGCGGGTAGTTGAGAAAAGGTGTATTGGTCGATTTGGACTTGAGTGAACTGGCCGTTACACGCCATTGGACATCGGAATCGATGATGGTAAAATTTGCCTCTTCGCCCGGTACAAAAAGAAGGGGTTTCAGCCGCATTATTTTTCTTGGATTGACCGACAGCAGTTCGATAGCACGCGACATGGTGATAATATGTTTATCAACAAGTTCTGTTATGGTCAGAGCCAGGGAGGTTTCGAGACCGGTAATACCAAACGCCGCCTGGTCGGAGGGGCACTCTTTTTCATGGGAAGCATGGGGTGCATGGTCTGTAGCTATGGCATCAATAGTCCCATCGGCAAGAGCCTCAAGCAAGGCTTCACGGTTTTCCCTTGAGGAGAGCGGCGGTTTCATGATATAATTGCCCTTCATTTCAGCATGAAAAAGATCTTCATCACAGAGGGTGAAATGGTGTGGTGTTACTTCGCAGGTAACCTGAAGGTTATCCCGCTTTGCTTTCCGAACAAGATCAAGTGCTGCTTTTGTGCTGATATGGGCGACATGGTAGCGTGGTCTTCTGAGCGGGTCATGCAGTTTGTGCTCTTCGAGATAGTGCATCAAAAGCAGATCCCTGCTGAGGGTAATGGCTTCGGAAACATCAGGAATTCCCTTCAGACCGAGTTGTGTCGAAAAGAGCCCCTCATTCATGACTCCTCCCATGGTCAGCGAGCGCTCTTCGCAGTGCTGAATGATGAGAAGATCAAAGTTTGATGCGTATTCAAAGGCAAGGCGCATGATCTGACTGTTCTGAATGGCGGAACCGTCATCCGAAACAGCCGTAACTCCGTAGGAGCAGAATTTTCCGAATGGTGCGAGGTGCTCGCCCTTGCTCGCAACAGTCATTGCCCCGATCACTTCGATATCTATGGGTAGTTTCGTTGCATGATGGCGGATATAGGCAACACCAAGCGGACTGTCAATAACGGGCTTTGTATTCGGCATGAGAGCTACGCCGGTAAATCCGCCAGCAGCCGCTGCATGTGAGCCACTTTCCAGCGTCTCCTTGTATTCCTGGCCCGGTTCCCTGAAATGACAGTGCATATCAAAAAGTCCAGGAGAAAGAATCTGCCCCCGAAGATCAATAACCCGATCTTCCGGTGATGCTGCAAGAGTCTGGTTACCATAAACAACAGCTTCGATGATTCCGTTATTGTCCACTTTTACCGTGCCGGTGCTATCGACGTGCTCAAGCGGATTGATGATACGGGCCTGCTGAAAAATAACGCTCATGGTTCCTGAATAATTTTAGTGTTCCCCTGAAAATAAGTTTACTGCTACACCGCTCCGAAAGATACGACAAATAATGGAGAAGCATGACTGGATCGTGCCCGACACACGGTTACAACACCTCTTTATGCCGCAAGCGATTGCGCATCTTGACATTGTGTACCGATCAAGGGAGAAAGTGCTCTATTTTATTATTTTACATTTGATAATACAGTGGTTGATCTGTTTATTATTGTTAACGTTCAATATTCAGGCGAAATTGAACAGTACGGGTACAACGGTGAAACATCATGAAGAGAGATGCAACTGTTGCTGCTGAAAAAGCGGCACTGAGGATAAGGATGCTCGCCCGCCGGCGGTCAATCCCCGAAAAATCCCTGGTTGAAAAGAGCATGGCTATTGCAGGATATGTGATCACTTTGGCTGAAGTTGTCAATTCCCGTCATATTCATCTTTATCTCTCCAATCCTGCCTGGGCTGAAGTCTCTACGTCGACCATTATTGATCGGCTCACAGCAATGAACAAACAGCTTTCCGTTCCTGTTATCCAAAATGGGGATATTTTGTCGGCAGCTTTCCGGAAGGGGGATCTTGTCCAGCCCGCAGCATTCGGTCAACCTGAGCCTCGGGAACCATCAATGGTCGATGAGTCGAATCTTGATGTTCTGCTGATGCCGCTTCTTGCCTTTGACGAAAAAGGATTTCGTATCGGATATGGAAAAGGGTTTTATGATCGTTTTTTACATCGGCTTTCCCGACAGGGAATAGCTCCATGTCGTATCGGACTTTCATTCTTTCAGCAAAAGGTTGATGCACTGCCTGTCGACTCATGGGATGAACCTCTTGATGGTATCGTGCATGAAGAGGGGATTATTCGGTTCAACTCTAATTATTGATGCTTTCTATGCAAACAGGGAATGAAGAACATGGAAAAGGGCAAATACTGCCTGATTTTATTGACACCAGCCTTTATGTCAACAGGGAGCTGAGCTGGATCTATTTCAATCAGCGGGTACTTGAAGAAGCACTTGATCCCACGGCACACCCTCTTCTTGAACGCGTGAAATTCATCTCCATTTTCAGTTCAAACCTCGATGAATATTTCATGATTCGTGTTGCCGGTATTGAGGATCAATATGAGGCAGGTATTCAGGATCGAACGATTGACGGCCAAACTCCTTTCGAACAGCTCGAAAAGATTCGCACGATGGTTTTGCGGCAATTTCGAGAAAGAAACGACTGTTTTTATCACGATCTGGTGCCAGCATTGCAACGTGAAGGGATAGAATTTCTGCGAGTTGCAGAACTCTCCGCACAACAGCAAAAAGCTCTGAGTCACTATTTTCGAAAGGAAATCTTTCCCGTACTGACCCCGCTCGCTTTTGATACCGGTCATCCATTTCCTTTCATGTCAAACCTTTCGTTAAATCTTGCCATTGAACTCGAAGACGAGGAAACCAAAGCGCTGAAGTTTGCCCGCGTAAAGGTTCCGGGCATTCTTCCGCGACTTTTACGGCTCAATGATATCAAAGGTTTTCATGATGAAGACGGGATCATTCGATTTATCTGGATAGAAGATCTCATTGAAAGCAATCTGGCACACCTGTTTCCGAAAATGAGGATTATACAATCGCATCTTTTTCGCTTGATTCGTGATGCCGATATCGAAATTGAGGAGGATGAGGCGGGCGATCTGCTTGAAACCATTGAGCAGGGAATCCTGTCTCGCCGGTACGGAAAGGTTGTTCGGCTTGACATTACTCCTCAAATGCCCAATTCGGTCAGAAGACTTCTCATGAAAAATCTTGAAGTCACCGAAAGAAACGTTTATGAAATAGATGGAGCCTTCGGGTTCAGTTGTCTTCTGGATCTTTTGAAGATAGATCGACCGGAACTGAAAGATGAGCCTTTTGTGCCCAGTAACCGCATTGCTGAGCAGTTCGGCAATGATATTTTCAGTGCCATAAAAGCCAAGGATCGTCTCCTCTACCATCCTTACGACTCCTTTCAGCCTGTGGTCGATTTTATCAATCAGGCAGCTCTTGATCCTGATGTGCTTTCGATAAAGCAGACCTTGTACAGGGTAGGAAGTAATTCACCGATAGTCCAGGCGTTGATGAAAGCTGCTGAAGAGGGTAAACAGGTTGCCGTGCTTGTTGAACTCAAGGCACGATTTGATGAAGAGAACAACATTGTCTGGGCAAGAGCGCTTGAAGATGTCGGAGCGCATGTAGCCTACGGCCTGCCTGGCCTTAAAACCCATGCGAAGCTGACCCTGATTGTACGCCGTGAACAACACAAACTGAAAAGGTATCTGCATCTTGGTACAGGTAATTACAATCTGACAACAGGACGGATTTATACCGACTACAGTTATTTTACAATAAACGAACAATTAGCCAACGATGTTGCGGAACTGTTCAACGCCTTGACTGGCTATTCAAAGCATACCGAGTACAGAAAACTGCTCGTTTCGCCGATCAATACCAGAAAAAGAATTATTGAGATGATTGAACGGGAGATTGAATGGAGCCGAAAGGAGAACAAAGGAAGAATAATCATGAAAATGAATGCTCTTGTGGATGCAAAAACCATACGGGCACTCTACAGGGCGTCGTGCGAAGGGGTAAAAATCGATCTTGTTATCAGAGGTGTCTGCTGCCTCAAACCAGGTATAGCGACAATCAGTGAAAATATCAGGGTCATCAGTGTTATTGGTCGTTTTCTTGAACACAGCAGGGCATACTACTTCCATAATGGAGGAAAAGAGCAGCTCTATCTCGGAAGTGCCGATATCATGCCGCGAAACCTCGATGATCGGGTTGAAACGCTTTTCCCTGTGTTCGACAAAGAGTTCATTCAGTTGGTAAAATCGGATCTTGATCTTATCCTGAGCGATAACGTCAAGGCTTGGCAGATGAATGCCGACGGACTATATTCGAAGATTCATAATGATGAACCAAAAGTAAACAGTCAGGCTCTTTTTTTAATTCGCTCAAGTCTGAAAAAAACTTCCTGTAAATTTAACGCGAAAGAATCATGAACATTGCAGTTGGAAGCGATCATGCCGGATTTGCATTCAAAAAAACCGTACTGGCCTGGCTGGAGCGAAACGGCTATACATTCACCGATATGGGACCTTATGATGAGGGAGCAGTTGACTATCCCGATTATGCACGCAAAGTTGCAATAGCAGTTGCAGAAGGACTCTGTGATTCCGGTATACTGCTGTGCGGTACAGGCATAGGCGTCTCTATCTCTGCAAATAAAATCAAGGGTATCCGTGCAGCAGTTGCCTGCAATCCGGAATTTGCGAAACTGGCACGGCAGCACAACAATGCCAATATCATCTGTTTTTCCGCACGCTTTACTGACCAAGCCACAATTGAACAAAGTCTTCACAACTGGTTTTCCACCGATTTTGAAGGAGGGAGGCACCAGCAAAGGGTGGATAAAATTGAACCATGCTGTTAAATAAATACGTAGATAATGCCCTCGACACAACCTTTCCTGTGTTTTCCGATGAAGCTTTGGTTGGGGAGGTTCTTGCCTTCATGCAAAAAGGGGGGCTTGAATGTGCACCGGTTCTGCATGATGGGCAGATCACGGCAATGGTGACGCTTATGGATCTCTTGCCTTTCGAGCAGTCAATAAAAACAAAGGGAGCCCGTCTGAGTGAGCTGAAGCTTGAACAAGTTCAAAGTATTGGATTTGAAGAGCATATATTCGATATTTTCTCGCGGATTCGCACCTTTCCATCACCTCTCATACCTGTATCAGCGGAGGGTGGACGGTACGCTGGTGTTATAGAAAAAAGAATCCTCCTTGAGCGCATTGCCGCGATCTTTCATTTGGGTGAAGAGGCGGTGACTCTTGAACTTGATGTGCCATCATTTGACCTGAAACTCTCGGAGGTTATTGCCGCACTTGAAAAAAACGATGCAACCGTGTTAAGTTTTGGCATGTACCCTGCGACTCCGGATGGTGAAGGAGTTGTTCTTACCTTCAGGATTCAGACATACGACCTTTTTCGTCTGGTAAAAAACCTCGAAAAATATGGTTATTCAATCCGCTACACATCACCACCCGTCAAGGAAAAAGATGATGAGATGCGAGAAAAGGCTCTTGAATTTATTCGCTTTATGGAAATGTAGGAGGAACATGGCCGGCTTTTTTGAGAAGGGTATAAAGGATCACAGGACTCTTGTTTATACTCATTACTGTAAGTTATTATAAACAGTGGTATGCATGAAAACAGAAAACTTCACCGGGCTTGCTGAACGGATTGAAACGCGGGCGGCAGATATTTTTTCGGAAGTTGTTGCTTTACGCCGCGACATTCATCTCCATCCCGAACTCTCTTATGAAGAGAAAAGAACAACCGCACTGATAACCAACTATCTTGTTGCTCTGGGTATCACTCCGGAAAAGCCTTTGTTGGATACGGGGGTTATTGCCCTTATCCATGGAGAGCATAAAGCGGGCAAGGGCAAGGTTTTGGCCTTACGGGCCGATATTGATGCACTGCCGCTTCATGAAGAGAATCTGCATGACTTCTGTTCCCTCGAATCAGGAAAAATGCACGCCTGTGGACATGACATGCATACAGCAATGCTTCTCGGTGCAGCCAAAATCCTTTCGGGAATGAAAGATGAACTCGAAGGTGATGTGCTTCTTGTTTTTCAGCCTGCCGAGGAAAAAGCACCTGGCGGAGCAAAACCATTGCTGGACGCAGGTCTTTTCAAGCGTTTCAATCCAGCAATGATTATCGGTCAGCACTGCTTTCCCAATGTTGAAACAGGAAAAGTTGCCCTTTGCAAAGGAAGTTTTATGGCTGCCGCCGATGAATTGTATTTCACGGTGACAGGGCAGGGTGGTCATGCCTCTGCACCACACAGGGCTGCCGATCCTGTTCTGGCTGCAGCTCATATCATTACAGCAGTTCAGCATCTCGTCAGCCGGGTTGTTCCTCCTCATGAACCGGCAGTTGTTTCGATAGCATCCATTCATGGTGGCAATGCTCCCAATGTTATCCCGAGGCAGGTGACCATGTCAGGGACAATGAGAACCATGAGTGAAGATATACGATCTCTGGTGCAGGAGAGGTTGCGCCAGACGGTCACGCATGTTGCAGCAGGCCTTGGTGTTAATGCTGAAATCGAAATCAGGAAAGGTTATCCGGTCCTTTTCAACGATCTTGCTGTTACCGAAAAAGCGGAGAGCATTTGCAGGGAATATCTTGGCGCAGACAATGTGCTTGAGAGTGAACCACTCATGACTGCGGAGGATTTTGCCTACTACCTGCAGGAGTGTCCTGGAACATTCTGGCAGATCGGAACAGGAACCCTGCAACATGACAAAAGCAATACCCTGCACTCTCCCACCTTCAATCCTGAAGAACGCGCCCTTGAAATTGGCAGTGGATTACTTGCCTATTCGGCCTTACGCTTTCTTCACCTTGTCTGAGTGAGCTGTTTGGCGTTCCAAAAAGCGTCATTTTTGCCATAAAAAAAGGCGCCCATGGACGCCTTTTTTTGATTCTGCAATAAATTATGCTTTGCCGTTAGAGCCGAGAACGTTTATGATCTTGTGAACATAAAGTTTTTTAAGAGCATCACGGGCTGGACCAAGATACTTTCTCGGATCAAATTCTTCAGGTTTTTCATCAAACACTTTACGGATAGCGGCTGTCATGGCAAGACGACCGTCAGAATCAATATTGATTTTGCATACCGCAGATTTTGCTGCAAGACGAAGCTGGTCTTCGCTGATACCAATTGCATCCTTCAGTTTTCCACCATGCTCATTGATTGTTTTAACCAACTCCTGCGGAACTGAAGAGGAGCCATGCAACACAATAGGAAATCCAGGAATACGGTGTTCGATTTCGGTAAGAATATCGAGGCGGATTTTCGGATCTTCGCCTGGTTTGAACTTGAAGGCACCATGAGAGGTACCGATTGAAATGGCAAGACTGTCAACACCGGTTTTTGCCACAAAATCCTCAACCTCTTCCGGCTGGGTATAGGTATGGTGAGCCGCAGAAACCTCATCCTCAATACCGGCCAGAACACCAAGCTCACCCTCAACGGTAACATCGTACTGATGAGCGTAAGCGACAACTTTTTTGGTCAGTTCAATGTTATCCTCATAAGAGAGATGTGAGCCATCAATCATTACGGAAGAAAAACCGGAATCGATGCAATCCTTGCAGAGTTCAAAGCTGTCACCATGATCGAGATGAAGCACGATAGGGATGGCGCTGCCGAGTTCAGCGGCGTAAGCTACGGCTCCCTGGGCAAGGTAGCGAAGCAGGGTTTCATTTGCATAGCTTCTGGCCCCCTTCGAGACCTGCAGAATAACGGGAGAGCTTGTTTCAACACAGGCGAGGATGATAGCCTGCATCTGCTCAAGATTATTGAAGTTGTAAGCAGGGATTGCGTAACCGCCCGTCACAGCTTTTTTGAAAAGTTCCCGGCTGTTGCACAGACCAAGTTCTTTATAACTGATTTTTTTCTTTTCCATTGATAGCTTCTCTTTTATTTATTATTATGTGCGGCAATTTTTCTTCAGGATTTCTGCTGGTAAAGACTTGCCAAGTGCTCTCCAATATACGTATATTTGGTTTCTCATTCAAGAACAGCTTGAAATACTGCCGTTAAACCTATTGAATCACCACGCAAAAAAAATGGTTAGAAAAAATCTCCTTCTCATGGTTATGGCATTGGGAAGTACTGTACCGTTATCGACAATACATGCAGTAAATACTGCCCCAGCCGTAACAGTCGTGACCCTCCGACCGACGGCTGGCGAGGAGGAGGCCAGCAAATATATCAGTCAATATCTTCTGCAGAACCACTATAGAAAAATATCAGTTAATGACTCTCTTTCTCAACAGATACTCAATCGCTATATCGATAATCTTGACGGCAGCAAAAGCTATTTTGTAGCAAGCGAAGTTGAAAGCCTCCGGCATGTTTACGGAAACCGTCTTGATGATGAATTTCTTGCCGGCAAGGTAAATTCCGGATTTGGTGTCTATAACTTTTTTCTTAAACGTGCCAAAGAAAAAATGCGATACATGAAGGCAACGGCAGATACCGTGCGTTTCAACTTTTCAATACCTGAAACCCTTGACCTGGACCGCAAAAGCGATCCTTGGCCAGCCGACAGGCGTCAACTCGCCGAGTTGTGGAAAAAAGAGCTGAAATACCAGTGGCTCAACCTTAAATTTTCAGGAGCAAATAACAAGAGTATTCGGGAGACGCTTGCAAGAAGCTTTACGACCCGTTTGAACCTTCTGAACCGCCAGAAACCCGAAGATGCTTTCCAGGCCTACACCTACGCCTTGACAACATCGTTTGACCCCCATACCAATTATTTTTCTCCGGATGAATATGAAAACTTTCAAATAGACATGAGTCGCTCTCTTGAGGGAATCGGGGCAAAACTCCAGACCGAAAGCGAGTATACTGTCGTTAATGAGGTGATTGCGGGAGGTCCGGCATTCAAGAGCAATACACTGAAAAAAGGGGATAAAATTGTTGGGGTTGGCCAGGGAAAGAGTGGTGAAATTGTGGATGTCTTTGGCTGGAGAATCAACGATGTGGTAAAATTGATCCGTGGAAAGAAAAACACCATTGTTCGCCTGAAAATTTTTCCGGCAAGCCAGAACGGACGTGGACCCGACAAAATAGTCACACTGATACGAGAGAAGGTAGACTTGCAGGAACAGGCTGCGAAAAAAAGCATTATTACACAAAATGGAGAGCGCATTGGTGTTATTACCATCCCTTCATTTTACCTTGATTTCGAAGGCCAACAGCAGAGCACCGGTAATTTCAACAGCACAAGCCGTGACGTAGCCCGTATAGTGAATGAACTGAATACTGAACATGTCGATGGCATTGTCATTGATCTTCGTGATAACGGTGGCGGCTCGCTTGAAGAGTCGGTGAATGTCACAGGACTTTTTATTCCTACAGGCCCGGTGGTGCAGATCAGCAACTCGACAGGGGGTAAAATGGTACTCAGGGATGAAGACCGCAGGGTACTCTATAATGGTCCACTTGCCGTGCTTGTCAACCGTTACAGTGCATCGGCATCTGAAATATTTGCTGCAGCAATCCAGGATTACGGACGTGGTATTATCATTGGCGAGAGGACATTCGGCAAGGGGACTGTTCAAAGCCTCAAAAAACTTTCTGAA
>SESF01032609.1_pt1 | contig 45946 bp, 35 predicted proteins | sample 3171521 | NCBI WGS metagenome assembly SESF01 (sample SAMN10866945, study PRJNA518727) | freshwater metagenome | biome: subpolar coniferous forest; feature: holomictic lake; material: water; isolation source: holomictic Lake 227, 6 m and 8 m depth | place: Canada: near Kenora, Ontario | collected...
CAAGAGCTGTTTGACGGCCTGCGCAGTGTCGTAGTGATCGTCACCGACAATGTTCGGGTCAAGAATGCGTGATGTTGAATCGAGAGGGTCAACTGCCGGGTAAATACCAAGCTCGGCAATTGAGCGCGAAAGCACGGTGGTAGCATCAAGGTGAGCAAAGGCGGTGGCTGGAGCCGGATCGGTAAGATCATCTGCAGGCACATAGATTGCCTGTACCGAGGTTACTGAACCTTTGTTGGTTGATACAATTCTGTCCTGAAGTTCGCCCATCTCTGTTGCAAGAGTTGGCTGGTAGCCTACAGCACTCGGCATACGTCCAAGCAGTGCTGACACTTCAGAGCCTGCCTGGGTAAAGCGGAAGATATTGTCAATAAAGAGCAGAACGTCACGACCTTCCTCATCACGGAAGTACTCGGCAATACTCAGGCCGGTAAGGGCGACCCTTTGACGGGCTCCTGGAGGCTCGTTCATCTGGCCAAAGACAAGAGCGGTCTTGTCGATAACGCCTGACTCCATCATTTCATGCCATAAATCGTTTCCTTCACGCGTACGCTCGCCAACTCCGGCAAAAACGCTGAAGCCAGACTGCTGTTTGGCGATATTGTTGATCAGCTCCATGATAAGAACCGTCTTGCCTACACCGGCACCTCCAAAGAGACCGGTTTTTCCACCGCGTGAGTAGGGCTCAAGAAGATCGATAACCTTGATGCCAGTTTCAAACATCTCTGCTTTTGTAGAGATTTCGTCAAACCTGGGAGCAAGGCGATGGATGGAATAGCTTTTTTTTGTGGTGACCGGGCCGCGTCCGTCAATCGGGTCTCCGACAACGTTCAACATTCTGCCGAGAACTTCAAGGCCGACGGGAACCTGTATCGGTTTGCCGGTGTTGGCGACGCTAAGGCCTCTGACCAGACCGTCGGTGCTCTCCATGGCAACGGTACGAACGCGCTCTTCTCCAAGATGCTGCTGTGTTTCCAGAACGAGCTTGGTGCCGTCGGCTCTTGTAATAGTCAACGCATCCAGAATTGACGGAAGCCGCCCTTCAGGGAAATCTACATCAACTACAGGGCCGATGATTTGGGAAATCTTACCTTCTTGCATAGTGACAGTTTGGATAGGATTTTATGGTATAATCAAACGTTCGTGCTTCAGCGCTTCTTTGCCTTTATTACCGGAAATGACGCGTTACTGTATTGTTTCTTCGCTGTTCTGACCGTTCCGGATCCGAGCCACCTGAGGGAGTCGAACCCACGACCTACTATTTACGAAACAGTTGCTCTACCAACTGAGCTAAGGTGGCTTAAGCGTAGCGAAAAATCAAGGTCAAATATAATTTTTTTGACAGAGAATCACAAAGACTAAATAACAGATGATTTATAGCAGTCAAAAAAAAGAAGAATTGTATATTGGGTAGAGGGATGCAATTGAGCTTTTTTATTTTTAATCGTAACGGTATGAAAAAGATGGTCGGTCACTCATGGAAGGTGTGGGTGCTCTCTGCCCTTCTGTTCTGCGGTATAGCAGGGGTGCTGTTTAAGGTTTCGCCAGTTTTCTTTTCTACAATCCAGCCTCTTGACAAGAAAGGTGCGGATGCTCTTTCGTCGAAGGATATGCCGTTGGCTCCATCTTTTGCCTCACGCTCTCTTGATGGACAGGTTGTGGCATCGACCCAGTTTGCCGGAAAGGTCTACATAGTGAATTTTTTTGCATCGTGGTGTCCTCCCTGCCGTGCGGAGATTCCTGATATGGTCGCCCTCCAGGAGAGATATGGACGCAAAGGTTTTACTTTTATTGGTGTGGCGGTCAATGAAACTGAACCTGCTATACGTGATTTTATTGCAAAAAACAGAATGGATTATCCGGTTGTTATGGCTGACGACAAAATTGTCTCTGCCTTCAGCCGATATGTTGCGGGCGGTCTTAGTGCCATTCCGACCTCTTTTGTTGTCAACTCTTCAGGTCACATGACACAGGTCATTACGGGAGGAAGAAGCAAAGAGGATTTTGAGAAGATAATTGTTGACGCCCTTGGAAAACCAGGAACACCACAATAACGTCATCAGCTTATGATTGATGGTTTTCAGCTCCGGTGGCCATCGCAATCCGGACAATCAGTTTTTTTTCTTCGACACGTTCGCAGTCAGTGGTGATTGCGAACGTTTTTTTTTATAACCTTTAGCCATATGAGAAAGACCATGACTGTAATGCAGATTAATCCTCCGGACTATGTGAAAAACAAAAAGCTGATCCAGTGGGTACAGGATACGGCTGACCTTTGTAACCCGAGTGCGGTGCACTGGTGTGACGGTTCCCAGGAGGAGTATGACATGCTCGCCCAACAGATGGTGGCGAGTGGTACCTTTATCAAGCTCTCGGAAGAGAAACGCCCGAACAGCTATCTCTGCCGTTCGGATCCAAGTGATGTTGCCCGTGTTGAAGACAGAACCTATATCTGTAGCATTCGTCGCCAGGATGCAGGTCCGACCAACAACTGGGTTGCACCAAAAGAGATGAAAGAGACGATGAAAGAGTTGTTCAGGAATTGCATGACTGGCCGTACCATGTATGTTATTCCCTTCAGCATGGGCCCTCTTGGCTCTCCCATCGCTCATATCGGTGTTGAAATTTCTGATTCGCCCTATGTTGTTACGAACATGCGCATTATGACGAGGATGGGCGCGAAGGTTATGGAATTGCTTGGTGAAAATAGTGAATTTGTTCCATGCCTTCACTCTGTCGGTGCACCGCTTCAGCCCGGTGAACTCGATGTTGCCTGGCCCTGTAACGATACGAAATACATTGTTCATTATCCTGAAGAGCGTTCAATTGTCTCTTTTGGAAGCGGTTATGGCGGCAACGCCTTGCTCGGCAAAAAATGCTTTGCCCTGCGTATAGCCTCTTCAATGGCACGGGATGAAGGGTGGCTGGCTGAGCACATGCTCATTCTTGGCGTTGAATCACCGGATGGCAAAAAAACCTACATCGGCGGAGCATTCCCGAGTGCCTGCGGTAAAACCAATTTTGCCATGCTCATACCGCCTCAATCTTTTGAGGGGTGGAAGATTACTACCATTGGTGATGATATTGCCTGGATCAAGCCAGGTGAAGATGGACGTCTTCGCGCAATCAATCCGGAGTATGGATTTTTTGGTGTTGCTCCAGGGACATCGGACAAGTCAAATCCGAATGCAATGGCAACACTTGCCAAGAACTGTATTTTCACAAATGTCGCCATGACGCCTGACGGTGATGTCTGGTGGGAAGGGATGACTGATGAGGCGCCTGAGCATCTTATCGACTGGCAGGGTCACGCATGGACTCCTGATTGCGGACGCCTCTCTTCGCACCCCAATGCCCGCTTTACCTCTCCAGCCAGTCAGTGCCCTTCGCTTGATGCTGACTGGGAAGATCCGAAAGGGGTGGTGATCAGTGCATTCATTTTTGGCGGTCGCCGTGGAGATACCGTGCCGCTTGTGTACCAGTCGGCCAACTGGAATTCGGGAGTTTATTTGGCTGCCACAATGGGTTCTGAAAAAACCGCAGCAGCAGCGGGCAAGGTGGGTGATGTTCGTCGCGATCCTTTTGCCATGATTCCTTTCTGCGGTTACCACATGGGCGATTATTTCAACCATTGGCTCCATGTTGGTCGTACACTGCCTGAACTGCCAAGAATTTTTGGTGTCAACTGGTTCCGCAAGGACGAGAATGGCAAGTTCCTCTGGCCAGGTTTTGGCGAAAACATGAGGGTGCTGAAGTGGATTGTTGATCGTGTTCAGGGTAACGCTGGTGCTGTTGAGAGTCCGCTTGGATGGATGCCCAAGTACGATATGATTGACTGGACAGGTCTGGAGGAGATGACGGAAGAGAAGTTCATCAAGCTGATGTCGGTTGATCGTGAAGCGTGGAAAAAAGAGCTGCTTTCACATGAGGCGCTTTTTGAAACTATTTATGACAGGCTCCCCAAAGAGTTTCCGCATATTCGTGAACTGATGCTCTCGACGCTCTGGATGTCTCCAAGGCATTGGTCATTGGCACCGGAAAATTATACTGAAGGTTAAAGACTGTTTATTTAGTAAAAAAAAAGGCACCTGCAAGGGTGCCTTTTTTTTGTGTATCGGTTGTTGCTGTCAGTTTTCGTCGAGGGTGAAGCCAATTTTGACGGTAACCTGCCAGTAGGCAACTTTCTGCTCTTCAACATGGCAGCGGGTTTCAAGAATTTCAACCCAGCGGATGTTTCTGACCGATTCAGCCGCTTTGGCGACCGCATTATTGACGGCATCCTCAATGCTTGTGGCTGAGGAACCTACCAGTTCGATTTTCTTATAGATGTGAGCGCTCATAGTGTATCGTGGTTAGTGCTTTAAAAAAAAGGGAGCGATGGCTTTTGCGGCCAGTACATCAGGCCAGCATTTATAATAGCAAATCAGGTGAAATCTGCAAAAAAGTGCAGTCAGTCAGCGCTTTTTGACGCGATTTTTTCTTGTTCGGCGGTGTGGAGGGCAATTACTTTTTCGGCGTAAAGAGAGGCCCGTGCGTACGTTGTCTCCATGGTACCCATAAAGTTTTGGGAGGAGCGCCAGTAAGGAATTGATCCGAGCCGCTTTGCCATCGATGCGTGTACTGCTGGTGAGGTATGTTTAAACGGCGGATCCGGTGAGGGGGTATATCCCCAGAACGTACCATGGTCACACGGCAGTGGTTCCGGGATTGCCGGGGGCTCGCTCCCTCCTGCGATTTGGCGTTTGTAGCCTATTTTTTTGAGAAAATCCTCCTTGTCTATCCCTCGCAGGGTGAAGAGGAGAAAGGGATCCTGGTCAAAGGCTTCGGCCATCAGGTAAAATACGGCGGCAATGTGTTTGCAGGGGTTAGAGTAGTCGGGGCATGAACAGGTGGTGGTCAAATCGTTGTATTTGCCGGGAAAGAGTGAGAGCCCTGCGGTTTTAAAGAGGCGTTCAAGATTTTCAGGCATCTCTCCGCTGAGGAGCTGTGCGATGTAAATTTGTTTAGAGGTAAGCTTATATTCCAAAAGCACTTTCTCCCCTTTTGTGTAGGGCGTCAGCGTGATGGAGACCTTGTAGGGGCGGACTCTTGAACCTTGAACTTTTGCCGCAACCCCCTTTTTTGCCGTGATGACAAGGTCAGTTACTTGCCCTTTTCGGGCGTACGATTTTCCACGAGTAATCCGTTCGCCAATATCAAAGTTCTCAAGTGTTGTAATCCACAGCTTCCCCCACCAGGTTTGGCCAAATGCTCCCTTTTTGTTCTGGGCCTTGATGCCACCAGTTACCGATTTCGGGGATGACGATGTGGGCCTTTTGTACCAATAGTATTCCATTTTTTAACCCTTACTCTCCCATTGCGTCCTGACTGAGCATAATCAGGTTGCGCAGATCATTGTTCGATAGTTCGGTCAGCCACTGCTCACCTGTTCCGAGTACCTGGCCAGCGACCGTTGTTTTTTTCTCAATCATCTCATCAATGCGCTCTTCGAGGGTTCCTGTTGTAATAAACTTATGGACTTCCACATTTTTGTGCTGTCCGATACGGAATGCGCGGTCGGTCGCCTGATTCTCAACTGCCGGGTTCCACCACCGGTCGAAATGAACGACGTGGTTGGCACTTGTCAGGTTCAGCCCGGTACCTCCCGCTTTCAGTGAGAGAACAAAGATTGCAGGCCCATGGTTTCCCTCCTGCTGAAAGCGCTCTACCATCTCGTCCCGCCTCTTTTTTGTGACTGCACCATGCAGAAAGAGTACCTCTTCGCCGTAGAGATCCTGAAGATAGTGCTGGAGCATCGTGCCCATTTTGGTAAACTGGGTAAAGAGCAGGGTTTTTTCGCCTGCTTCGCGAATGTCGCCAAGCAGCTCTGTCAGGCGATTGAGTTTGCCAGAGCGGTGTTCAATGGCCGAGTTGTCGCCGAGAAAATGGGCGGGGTGGTTGCAGACCTGTTTGAGTTTCAGCAGCAGCGCCAGCACCAGTCCCCGCCGGTCAATGCCTTCGGCGCTCTCGATTTTTTCCTGCAGCTCATCCACAACTGCCTTGTAGAGCGAGGCTTGCTCTTTGGTGAGCGAACAATACTCCTTCATTTCAATCTTGTCGGGCAGATCAGAGATAATTGATTTGTCGGTCTTCATGCGGCGCAGAATAAAGGGGGCGGTGAGTGATTTCAGCCTTGCTGATGCTTCGCCATCGCCATACCACTGTATCGGGAGATAGAAGTTTTGCCTGAAAAAGTGCTGGGTGCCAAGAAAGCCGGGATTGAGAAAATCCATGAGTGCCCAGAGGTCGCCGACATGATTTTCAACAGGGGTGCCCGTCAGGGCAATGCGGTAATCCGCCTTGATGGTTCTTGCCGCTTTCGACTGTTTTGTCTCGGGGTTTTTGATGTTCTGCGCCTCGTCGAGAATAATGCCTGCCCAGGGAACCTTCGAGAGAAATTCGAGGTCGCGCTGCAAGAGCCCGTAGCTTGAAATAACAAGGGCAGAAGCAGTTGCGGCTTTACGAAAAGCGGCGGTTTTCATCCGGTCACCACCGTGATGTATCAGCACCGTCAAATCCGGCGTGAAACGCTCAGCCTCCTTTCGCCAGTTGTTGACGACCGAGGTGGGGCATATCAGCAGCACTGGTCGTTTTTCTCCCACCTCACGCTCCCGTTGCAGCATTGCAAGAGTCTGGATGGTTTTGCCAAGTCCCATGTCGTCGGCAAGGCAGGCGCCAAGTCCCCATTTGCGGAGAAAGGAGAGCCATGAAAACCCTCGCTCCTGATAGGCCCGAAGCGTTCCCTGAAAATGGTCAGGGGGAGGTAGCTGTTCAAATTGGCCCTGGCTCGAAAGTTTTTCAAGCAGTTCCTGAAGCCACCCCTCAATTTCAACCGATCGAACAAAGAGAGCATCCTCCTTTTTCTCTGCTCCCAGCGCTGTTGCAAGAATATCTCTGGCTGAAAGCTCACCCGTTGGATTTTTTTCAAGAAAATGGAGGGCATTGACCAGCTCCTTATGGTCAATCTGTGTCCACTGTCCGCGTACCTTCACCAGCGGAGCTTTTAGCTCGGCCAGCGTTTTCAGCTCCTGCAAGTCAAGCTCTTCATTGCCGAGTGCAGCGGCATAATCGCAGGCAACCATGCTTTCCAGCGTGAGGCCAGCTCCGCTTCCCTGCATGGAGGGAAGTTTCACTTTAGTTTTGATTCCAATACGGTTGAGCGCCCTGCGGCTGCTCCACCATGAGGGCAGCATGACCACAAAACCGGCGCTTCTGAGCAGCTCGGCATACTCCAGCAAAAATTGGTATGCGCCCTCTGTCGCCAGATCGAAGCCGCCCGGATTTTTCTTTTTCAGGCTTTGGGTGACTGCCGGGCAGAGGCCGGAGGCTTGCCCCAGGGCCGTGAGCATGAATTCGGTATAATCGGAGGCATAAGAGGCCGCGTGCAGCGATGCTGTGCTCTCCGGGTTCCAGAGTTCTCCTGCGTTGAGAATCAGGCTCGGATCAGCTTTCAATTGCAGTTGATAGCCGACATGCCAGCGATCCTGTTTTCTCCCTTTCAGCGCAGGCTCACTCAATTGAAAGCAGAACCTGAAGGGTGAGCGTTCATGAATATCAATGGGACGACGCCACGCATTGAGCTGACAGGCAAACTGTTCAATCTCCTGCTCATTTTTCCACGTCACCCTTGCGTCACTCTCCCTCAGCGCATGAAGCCATGCGTCATGGATGCTCTCAAATTCGGTGATTTTTGGTGTCCCCGCTTTTTCAAAAGGACGTACCAGAGTATTGACGATGAAAGAGAGGAGACGGCGGAGCACCACCCCTTTTGGCACTTCCGGCTTTTGTGTGTTGATACGGCAGAGAGAACGGCATACCGCAGGCATGGTTGCTGCCAGTTTTTCAAGCGCAATGGATGTCGAAGTGTCGGGGAGGGGCTGCCACAGGGCCTCCCAGCATGTTTCGTTTTTTACTATCGAAGGGAGCAGTGACTCGCTTCTGATGATATTGAGTGCAATTTTGCGTACCTGCCGTGTCCAGAGAATTGAGTTTCCGAAAATGACGCCACTTCCGGGAATGTTGCCTCTTTCCGAGAGCTGGGAGAGTTCGAACAGGGAGGTGGAACTAAGCCTGAGCGCGGTAATCGGAAAAGCTTTGAGGTTCTCCTCGCCGTCGATGTCGGGCATTGTGCCGATCAGCGGAGATGAGGGAACCGGTTTTTCACCCCGGCATGGCAGCCAGACACAAAACTCTTTTGTGGTGTTGCTACGCAGTGAAATCATGCCGATGCCGTCCATTGCAAGCCGCAACTCTTTGAGCATACCAATCTTTTTTCCCTCACTCCAGAGTACCGGAGCGCCGTCAAATATGGAGATGTGCAGTGCAATCATTGGCTATTCTGCTGGGGTACAGTTTTTTTTTCGGTGTATCAGTTTTTCTGCCTCGTTGACACAGGAAAGAGTGCGCAAAGATAAGCAATTGAACATAAGGAGTAAAATGATTATCAACGAAGAGGTTGTTCAGATAAGGCGGGTATCGGTGTGGCCCGAAACAGCCGTAACACTGATGGCTGTTTCGGGCAAGAGAGGTTTGATTTAAATGCCCAGCGATTTGAACAGGAGAGGAATCGCGCAGAGGCCGATGGCAACATTTGTTGCACCGCAGATTTTTGTGATCAAGGCATTCTGTTTGTACCAGGCAAAAGGCAGCAAAATGGTCAACAGGTTAATGAGCAGCAGCACGGTGGCTAAAGGCCATATTGCCCCGAGGAGGATAGCTTTGTAGCTGAAGACAGCCGTGATGAAAAAGATTCCCAAAAACATGTGAGCATAGATCTTTTTGTCGCCGGGGTTGTAGAAATGCTTCGCGACAACAACCCAGAAGAGGCCGTAGGTAGCAAAGATGGTGCCGAGGTAAATTCTTTTTTCAGGAGGTATTCCCATATCAAACATAAACATGCAGAGAGCGGTAAAAATCTGTGCAACACCGCCGAACCAGAGGGCGACATTGGCGAGATTGCGTCCCAGTTTTGCATGATCAGTCTCCTTGTCGAGCCCAAATCCCAACTGTTCAAGTCCGAACACCCAAACGGTGATCATCAGCCCGAACAACCCGATAGCTTCCGGATTAACAACATTCATCGGCAGTACTCCTTTTTTTTAATGAGTTATTGAAAAAGTTAAAAAATGGCCATGACAATTGTTTCATGACTTACCAATGTACGGCTATTTTTTTTGAAAGAGGAAGGGTATTGCCCGTTATCTATCAATACCCCGCTCAGGGCGCTCTCCTCCCGCTATCGCCGGTTTTCTCTGCTATCCGCTGAAAATCAGCAAGAGATTTCGCTTTCTTTTGATACCTTTGAATGCCAAAGAACGAGATAACAGAATATTTTTTTATGTGATGACCCTGTCTGCTGAAACTGCCGTCCTAAACAATCAGAATACTTTGAAGTCTCAAAAAAAAAATCGCCTGTCAACCCAATTACTCTCAGCTTTTCCTGCCTTTGAGAGCCAGAATTTTCGTCGCTATTTTCCGGGGCAGGTCATCTCCATGATCGGCACCTGGATCCAGATGGTGGCGCAGGGGTGGCTGGTGCTCGAAATAACCGGTTCCGCCTTCGATGTAGGGCTTGCTGCTGCTGCCTCCACACTGCCGCCACTCTTTCTCTCCCTTTTGGGTGGCGTTATTGTTGACCGTTATCCAAGGCGTACCATTCTGCTCTGGACGCAGTCGGCGGCCATGCTGCTTGCTTTTATCCTTGGTATTTTTGCCATGACTGGTACGGTAACGCTCTCAATTATCCTTGTACTCTCCTTCCTGCTCGGCTGCGTGAATGCCCTCAATGTGCCCGCGCTTCAGGCCTTTTTGAGCGAAATTGTCGAGCGGGAGCATCTCCCATCAGCTATTGCCATGAACTCGGCAATCTATAACGGCTCACGCATTATCGGTCCAGCCATTGCCGGCTTTCTTATATCGGCAACTGGAACCGGCAGCGCTTTTCTGGTCAATGGAGTCAGCTTTTTTGCCGTACTTCTCTCCCTGCTCTCCATGAAACGGGCGCAAAGAGAGCCTCTCGCCAAAACCACCCAGAATCCCCTGCAGGCGATCAAAGAGGGGCTGCTCTATTCATGGAGTCATCCGCTGATCAGAACCAGTATCTTCTTTATTGCGGTGATAGCTATTTTTGCCTGGTCTTATGTTACCATGCTGCCCGTCATTGCCAAGCACACCTTCGGCATGGATGCGTCCGGCATGGGCTACCTCTACGGCGTCTCCGGTCTCGGCTCGGTTGTTGGTACCGTGCTGCTCTCCATCTACTCCAGAAAGGTTGACCGACTGGTCTTTATTGCCGGGGGAACCATCCTTTTCGCTTTTGCCCTTATCGGCTTTACCTTTACCACATTTCTGCCAGCCGCACTGTTCTTTCTCTTTGTCAGTGGCTTTGGACTTGTTTCAGCCGTGTCAACCCTCAGTGCCACCATCCAGAGCACCGTTGACGACCGTTTTCGCGGCAGGGTGATGAGCCTCTACATGATGATCTTCATGGGCTTCATGCCAATCGGCAACATTGAAATCGGTTATCTTTCAGAGCATTTCGGCACCAGTATTGCCATCCGGATTGGATGCCTCGTAACAATTTTTGCTTCGGTGGTTCTCATCTTCTCCAGCCGGGGAGTGCGCAAGGCTTATAGCCGTTATCAGGCGTCGTAACCAGCAAGGAAATGAGGTGAACTTGCTCTGCTACGGGCGATTGCGCCGCTCAAGCCCGGGAGGCTTTCCGTCCAGCTTTTTCGAACTCCGGCGCGGCACTGCTCTGCAGGCGTTGCGCCAGATCCAGAGAGCGGTCGAGCAGGGCACGGGCACCGTCATGCAGAGCTTTGTTGTGCTTGACCATCTCAACATTGTGCTCCATATCCTCTGCCGTCCAGCCGCGACTGTGAGCAATGAACGGAAACTGGGGAAAGTGCATGCCCAGCTCGCCAAAGAAGAGCATCATTTGCCCAGCGACGGCCTGAATGTTGTCCTGTCCTCCAGTCACGATGAAGCCTGCAACTTTGTTCTTCAGCATGACGCGGTTTTTCAGTGTGATTTGGTTCTGTACCGTGTTCAGGCGCTCCGCCATCTTGAAGTACAACGAACTTGCCGCACCCCAGCGGATGGGCGTAGCAAGCAGAACAACGTCCGCCCAGAATACCAAATTCTCATACACCGCGTGCATGCCGTCAGCCGGGTTCATCTGAGAGATGCTGCACGGCCAGGTACAAGCCTGTGCGCTCTTGGAGTAGTAACCTTCGCAGGCTCGAAAGGAGAGCTCACGCAGCTTGATCATGCGTGTCTCCAGGGAGTGGTTCATTCGTGCGTGTTCAAGAGCACTTTCCAGCAGCGCCTCGGAAGTTGAATAGCGCGGGTGGTTGTTGTCCATGACCGTGGTCGAGATACCCAACACGCGAAGCGCCCCTGGCTCGCGTCGCGTATCGCGATCAAGCGGATGCTGCGAATGTTCCAGCTTCTGGCGATCGGTAGTCGGCATTTCGCGTATCAGAAGCCGGTCGCTTTCCACCCTGAGTTCGAAACGGGGGACACGGTCCGCCTCGAAGCCGGGTTCACCTTCGCCTGAGATGCGATGGAACTTCCAGTTGTGCCACGGGCAGACGATGTAGTCGCCGTCGAGGCTGCCCTGCCCAAGCGGGCCATTCACGTGATTGCAAGCCCCGTGGACCGCCCCAAAGCTCCCGCCAACGAATGACAGTGCAATTTTCGTACGACCTACCAGTATCTGCTGTAGTGGCTTCTTCGAAAGTTCGGCCACTTCGCCCAAGTCATGCCACCTCTCTTCGTTCATCGTTACTTCCTCAATTGTTTTTCCATTATTTGCCGTGCTCTTCACCATCCCTTACCGAAAGTATAGCGAAATAATGTTGGGCCTTCAAAAAAACAGAGCAGTACCTATTCGAGAACTCCTCAGCAACGTGCCTGCTCCGAGCAAACCGGACGCAATGAGCCATGCCTCTGCGGCAGCGGAAAGAAGTACAAGAAATGCTGCGGGAGGTGACGTTTCTGCACATCAATCAATCATTACCGACAAACTCCTTCAAAGCTTCCGCTGGGTAACGAAATTCCTGGGCGAAAGCCCGCCAAAACACTCCTTATTTGTTATCTTTGGCGGGATACAGGCTTTATTTCATATAGCAGAAATCATCCATTTACAATAAGCATTATTTTCGACAACTTTATAATTAATAGCTGTTTATGGGCCTCTTCGAGTAGGAAAGAACTCTCTCGTAGGGGAGCTTTTTGATAACACATTATGATCTACACATTATGACACAATACGACTTTTCGGATGAGTTGCCTACCCTCATCACCGCCAGTGAGCTGAACGAGCTTCAGGATTTTCTTGATTCCGACAAGGTGCCTGATCGCGCAATGATTCTTGATACTCTTGACGGTTTTCTTACTACGCTGGTCATTGGTCCATCACCAGTGCCGATAAAAACATGGATGCCGCTGGTGTGGGATATGCCCGATGGCCTTGAAACTCCTGCATTTGAATCCTTTGATCATGCGAAAAGAATGACAAAGCTCGTACTGAAACTGAAGAATAGTATCTCGATACTTTTCTCCAGTTCTCCCGATTTATACTGTCCATTGTGCATGGAGATTGAACTTGAGAGCGACGAGATGTACAATAATTTAGTGACGTTGTGGGCGACCGGATTTATGGTGGGGGTATCCTGTAATGAACATAACTGGAAACCGTTGCTTGACAGGAAAGATGTTTTTAACGAATTGTTAATGCCAATTTATCTGCTCAGTTCCTTTGCGAATGACTCTCCGCCACTGCCCACTAAAACATCCAATGTTATCAGAGGGCTCATTCCTCGATATGTGAACGAGATCCGCAAGTTCTGGCTACCTCAGCGCCAGAGGGAAGTGGCAAAGGAAAAGGGCGTGGTGATTGCTGACGAAGCAGAACAAATCGGACGCAATGAACCATGCCCCTGCGGTAGCGGAAAGAAGTACAAGAAATGCTGCGGGAAGTGAGTTTTTTTTCTTCTCCTTTGAAGGATAAAAGCTTTAGTGCGCCAAAAGCCCTCCTTTCAGGGCGCTTTTGGCGACTTATGAGATAATTGGTTAATGTGCCGCAGAGAGATCCGCAGGCTCATTCTTCTGTATTCTGATCAGGAGCAGCAGCGGCAAGCAGATTGTAAACAGGAGCGCAATGAGCATGAAGGCGTCCATGTAGGCAAGGTGGTAGCTCTGGGCTGTCAGGGTTCCTTCGAGCGCTTTCAGGGCGGCAATTTCTGCTTCGGCTGGTGACAAACCGCCTCTCTGTGTGGCGGCCTGTTGCAGCATGTCGATTCTTGCTGCGGCGGCAGGGTCGTAGGGTGAGAGATGGCTGAGCAGCTCCACCCGGTGTGTGGCCATACGGTTGGTGATGTAGGTGTTGGTGAGGGCGATGCCGAAGGAGCCTCCGAGCTGGCGCACCATGTTGTTAAGGCCGGTGGCTTGCCCGATGTCGCGACCGTGCAGTCCTGAGACGGCGAGCATGGTGACGGGAATGAAGATGAAGCCAAGCGCCACACCGCGCACGAGCAGTACCCAGAAAAAGTTTGAGTCGCCTGACTGCATGGTCTGCTGGCTGAGTTCAAAGCAGAAGAAAATAAAGGCACTCATGCCAACGGACATCAGTAATTTTGGTGAAACTCCCCGTTGCAGGGCGATGCCGAGCGGGAGTGAAATCATGCCGGTAACCATGGCGCTTGGAAAGAGTACTGTTCCGGTCAGTACCGCCGTAAAGCCGAGCAGTCGCTGCACAAAGACGGGAAAGACAAAGAGTGAACCATAGAGGCCGTAACCGACAATAAAGGTGAGCACGGCCGCAATGGCGAGGTTTTTGCTCCGGGCCAGGACGCGCAGATCGACGGCGGGCTCTTTGGTGTGCAGTTCCCAGAAGACAAATGCAACCAGGGCGACCACAGCAATGAAGGTGAAGAAGGTGATATAGGGGGTATCAAACCAGTCTTTTGATTGGCCTCGTTCAAGGATGAACTGGAGTGAGCCGATGCCGACGGCCAACAGCCCGATGCCGGTCCAGTCGATTTTTGAGACCGCGTGCCGAACTTTTGGCTCCTTGAGAAAGGTGTAGGATGACCATGCGGCGAGAAGGCCGACCGGAATATTGACGAAAAAGCACCACTCCCATGAGAAATAGTCGACCAGATAGCCTCCAAGCAGCGGGCCGATGGTGGGGCCGAGCACGAGGCCCATGGAGAAGATACCGGTTGCCTTGCCCCGCTCTTCGGGGCGATAGGTTTCGTAGAGGATGGCCTGGGAGGTTGGCAGAAGCGCTCCGCCGCCGAGCCCCTGAATAAAGCGGAAGAAGACAAGCGTCCAGATGTCGGTGGCCATGCCGCAAAAGAGTGATGCGAGGGTGAAGAGCAGGATGGAGCCGATGTAGTAGTTCCGCCGTCCGAGCAGGTTGCCGAGGAAACCAGAAAGGGGAATGACGATGACGTTGGCGATGGCATAGCTGGTGACCACCCATGAAACATCTTCAATGCTTGCGCCAAGGTTTCCGCTGATTTGCGTGATGGCGACGTTGACAATGGTGGTGTCGATCAGCTCAAGCATGGCCGAGACGATGACCGTCAGTGTGATGATGAGTTTGCGCAGACCGGTGTCGTAGGTTTGGGCGGGATTTGGCAGCATTGCCGCTACCGATGTGCCATTCTGTTGTTCACGTCGTGCCATGTATAAATTTATTTTACCTTTACTTCAACCACGACGTTCATGCCTGCGGAAAGCGGGTGGCTTTTGTCGGGCTTTTCGGTAAAGATGATTTTGACCGGAATGCGCTGGGTGACTTTCACAAAGTTTCCGCTGGCGTTGTCGGGCGGCAGCAGGGCGAATTGGGCACCGGTGCCTGATGAGAGCGACTCCACCTTGCCGTTGAACTCTATGCCGGGGTATGCGTCAACCCTGATAGTGACCGGTAGCCCGGGAGCTATTTTGTTGAGCTGGGTCTCCTTGAAATTTGCCACGATCCAGAGTTCGCTGCTGCCTACAAGGGCGATGAGCTGCTGGCCAGGTGCAACGTACTGTCCCGGTTGGACCCCCTTTTTTGCAATGTGGCCGGAGGCCGGGGCGGTAATGGCGGTGTACGACAACTGCAATTCTGCATTGCGCAGTTCCGCTTCTTTCAACTTGACCTGTGCTTCGGCAGCACGGTGCTGGCTGGACGCTGCGGCAAACTGTGCCGATGAGGATTCTGCGCCTGCCTTGACAGCATCGAATTCTGCCTGTGAGATCACGTCCTGCCGCTTCAGGCTGCGGTTGCGCTGGAGATCAGCACTGAGCTTTCGCTCGGTCGCTGCAGCCGCACTGGCGGTCGCTTCGGCGGCAGAAACCGATGCACGGGCGTTTTGCAGGGCGGCAGCGGCAATGTCGCGACGCACCTCATAATCGGCCGATTCAAGCCTGATAAGGGTGTCGCCCTTGTTGATGTTTTGGTTATCGCTTGCCAGCACCTCTTGAACTTTGCCCGGCACACGCGAAATGACCGGATAGATATCGCCAACAATCTGCGCATTGTCGGTTTCGACATAGAGGAATGAGTGGTAGAGTTTGCTTCCGCCCCAGATCAGGGCGACGGCAAGAAGTGCGCCAATGATAACCATGCGCACCAGGTTCGGTGCTTTCGGGCTCTCTTTTCCGGATGGAGTGTTTTCAGCCATTGTGTTTGATTCAGGTTGTGCCATGCTCAGGTTGTTATAATAGTGTTCAGTGGACTCTCCATTTTACCAGAAAACCTCCCCGGTTGCCCGTTTCAGGGTGTAGCTGTTCATCACGTAGGCGTAGGCGGCCTGCAGTCGGGCAAGTTCGGCCTGGGAGAGGGCGGCCTCAGTGTCGAGCAGGTCGAGCGCTGTTGCCATGCCGTTTTCGTAGCGCTCCCTTGCATGAAGGGCTGCAAGTTCAGCCTGTTCTACCTGCACTTCAGTGGTGATAATCTTTGCTGAAGCTGTCTGAAGGGCGTCAAGACTCTCCTCGACCTCGTTTATTACCTGCGCTTCGGTATCAAGGCGTCGCTGGGTGGCCGCCCGCATCATGGCCGCGCTCTCCTGCTGTTCAGCGCTGGTGCGGAAGCCGGTAAAGAGCGGAATTTCGAGGTGGAGAGCAGCGGTAACATTCCTGCGTATTTCATTGATGTCGGGCTGGTAGCCGTTGGTGACTCCCCAGGAGAGGCTCCCGGTAATGACGGGGACTCCTTTTTTCATGGCAAGGGAGCGATGCAGTGTTGCTGTACGTTCACCTTCGCGGGAGAGTTGCAGTTCGAGGCGCTGCTCCTTTGCTTGTGCAACAAGGCTTGGGCTGGCAAGAGCAGCATTTGACGGGGTGACTGAGAACGTTCCCTGGAGCGTGAGCGGCAGGGTTGCCTCAAGGCCGGTCAGGCGGCGCAGCCTCAATTCGCTGCGGTGAAGTTCGAGTTCTGTATCGAGGGTTCTGTTGCGGGCAGCCGCGATGCGCACCTGGGTGGAAAGGAGGTCGAAGCGGGTGGCCGCCCCTGCCTGGTAACGCTTTGTGGTATAGTCGAGTGCCTTGTTGAGTGCAGCAATCTCCTTCTCTTCTACCCGGAGAGTTTCGTGCAAAAAGAGAATGCCGTAGAAGAGCTGTACGGTTTGAAAGGAGAGTTCCCGGCGGGCCAGTTCGAGCGACTCTTCGGCCGATTTTTTTCCACTCTGTGCTAGATTGACCGTAGCACCTCTTTTGCCGAAATCGAGCAGGGTTGCCCGAGCGGTTACTTTGGCGTCATAGTTGTCGTAGGGGACAAACTGGATCGGGGTGCCTCCACCAAAGCTCATTTCGGAGACAGGGTCAAGGTGGGTGTATCCCGCGCTGGCGCTAATCTGCGGGAAGTATGCGCTTCGGCTCTGGGTGATGCGGGCATCTGCTGCGCTGATCTCTTCCGCCGCCGCCTTGAGTGCCGGATTATTTTCCCGGACAAGCTGGATGGCTTGATCAAGGGTGATCGGGGGTTGTGTTGGCGCGTTGGCAGCGGTGGCGGGCCTCGGCCATGCAAGCATCACTGCTGTTGCGGCGATGCCGACGGTTCTGGTGATTCTTCTTGTTGTTCTCATGGAGCTGTGGTTTGTTCCGTTCTATCCGTTGAACTTATTCAAGCAATTTATGTGCCAGAATCCAAAATTCTGACGATAATCAGCAAGGTCGTTGTTCTGCGGTGCGCCATTAGCCGCAATTACCGTTCGTCTTTCCGAAAAAATAAGAATTTTCTGTATACTGTGTTCTTAATTTTCAGGAATATTTTTTTATTGTGCCATGAGCAGTTCTTCCGTCCATGAGGCCCACAAGCTGATGCAGTATATCAGCGATGCCGTCGGCTCAATCCGTGAGCCCCGAGAGCTTTTCCGTACGGTTATCGACAAGCTTCGCCTTGTTTTCGAGTTTGATTCTGCCGCCATCATCACCTTCGACAAGGAGGGGAGGTACAGCAATGTTTTTTTTGAAATGCTGCGCTTTCAGCTTCCCGAAACGTTTGACCGCCGAAAGAGGCTGATTGCAGGCTCGTGGATTGAGCCCCATCTTGGAGATCTCTCGGTTTCGGTGATTTCCATTACAGAGGCGCTTGAGCGTTACACAGCGGATGTTCCGCTTTTGCAGATCCTTCGCGACCTCAATATGCAGCAGGTGGTGCTTTCGCCGTTGCGTACTGGCGGAAAGGTGATAGGCTTTCTCTGTTTTGTTTCAAAGGATGAGAAAGCATGGTCGGAGAGCGAAAAAGAGCTTTTGGCCACGCTTTCGTCGCCGGTTGCAGTTGGAGTCAGCAACGCTCTTGCTTACGAGGAGTTGCGGCAGCGTGAAGCGCAGACCGCCATGCAGCTTGCCGTCAACAATGCCTTGCTCACCATCAAGGATAGAAGCAGGATGCTTCTTGCGGTCTGCGAGCAGATTGACAAGCTGGTGCCCTGCACCTTTCTTGGTATTCGCGTCATGGGTGAGGATGGAAGCTACCGCATTTTTGACAGCTTCATGCGTGATGGTGGTGGAGGCTTTGTACCGATTACTCCGGGAGAGATGCTTGCTGTTGATAATATTGAGGAGATCACGCGGGAGAGCTTTGCCCTGATTTCCAGCCCTGGTTGCTTTTGCGGTGAAGCCTTTCTCAAGCGTTGCGAGGAGTATCGAATTCTTGCTCTGGTCAAAGAACGCTTCGGTGTCTGCTCCCTGCTCACGGTTTCGCTCTGGGATGCACCGGGCAGCCGTGCCGGTCTCATCATCTCCGATACCTCCCGCTCGTTTGAAGAGCATGACCAGACCGCCATAAGCCTCATTGTTCCTCAGCTCTCTTTGGCTCTGCAGAACTACCTTGCCTTTGAGGAGATTGATGAGCTGCGTCGCAAGCTGGAAGGGGAGCGCACCTGCCTTATTGAGGAGATCAAGGCGGCGCATAACTTTGAGGAGATTATAGGAGGCAGTGCCTCGCTTGCGGCGGTCTTGCGCCGGGTGAGCCAGGTGGCCCCTACCGACGCAACGGTGCTCATTCAGGGCGAAACCGGTACAGGCAAAGAGCTTTTTGCCCGTGCGTTGCATAACCTTTCAGCCCGCAGCAAGAGAGCCTTGATCAAGGTTAACTGTGCCACCCTGCCTGGACCGCTTTTTGAATCGGAGCTTTTTGGTCATGAAAAGGGGAGCTTTACCGGGGCCTCCGAACGCAGGATTGGCAAGTTTGAGCTGGCTGAGGGTGGAACCATTTTTCTGGATGAAATTGGCGAGCTCCCTCTGGAGTTGCAGGCCAAGTTACTGCGTGTACTTCAGGAGCGAGAGCTTGAGCGGCTTGGCGGGCGGCAGGTGATACGGGTTGACGTGCGCGTCATAGCGGCCACTAACCGTGATCTCGCACGAGAGGTTGCCGAAGGGCGATTCCGAGAAGATCTCTTTTTCCGGCTCAATGTTTTTCCCCTTCTTATCCCTCCGTTGAGCGAACGCCGGGAGGATATTGCCATGCTGGCCGCCCATTTTGCCGCCAAATTTTCAAGGGAGTTTGCGAGGCCGCTTCGCTCATTCAGGGAGAGTGATATGCTGCGCCTTATTGGACGGGAGTGGAAGGGTAATATCCGTGAACTTGCCCATCTTGTAGAGCAGGCAGTTATTGTTTCGGAAGGGGTTTCGCTTGATTTTTCCACACTGTTTTCCCGACCTGAGCAACGCTCCGAGCGCTCCACAACCGCAGATGCAAGAACCATGAGCGATTTTGAAACAGAGGTTACCATGATGGAGCGGGAGCTGATTCTCGACGCCCTCGACCACTCAAACGGCAGGGTAAGTGGTGAGGGCGGGGCGGCAGAACGGCTTGCCATGCACCCGAAAACACTCTACTCCCGGATTGACAAGCTCGCAATTCGCAAGCGATTTTTGTAGGCACACACCTTGTGGCTACGGAAGCACACGGAGCTGGATGTGAAAACGGGCTATGGCCGACGAGTCACCCTCCCATGAGCGCCACTGCTTCAGCCTTATGTCGCTCGTGCCGCTCTTTTTGGGCCGGAAGATGAAAACAACTTCACCGCCAGAGCCAACCGCCGTTGTTGCCGGATAGTGCGTCTCGGAGGGAAGCTCGGTCAAGCATTCCCGGTCATAGCTCTCGACCGCCCAGCAGTAGCCAGTTGTCGCGTTCTCTGGCAGTGTTATCCTTACTGTTTCATCCAGTCGGATATCCACCGTGCGGTTATTATCTGTTTCAACGAGGAGGTGCTCCATTGTTACGTCGTTTGTATTTTTTTGACAGGAAACTGCACAGGGTGAAGCAATCATGAACCCGGCTCCCACCAGCGCAGCCGTGCGCGCAAGGGAGCGAAACGTTTGTTGTTTTTTCATAAGAGAGGTCATAACAATCCTTTTGAGAGTGTGATGAGTTTCCGCTTTACCCGCAGCATTTGGCTATGGCTTCGGCGACAATAGGAATACCTTCGGCGATCTGCACCGGGGTGTTGTTGCAATAGGAGAGGCGGAAGGAGTTGTTGCGCTCTCCTGCAGGATCGAATGTTTTTCCGGCCACAAAAACGGCACCTTTTTCGATCGCCAGTGTCACGATTCGGGTTGCATCAGCCCCTTCCGGCAGGGTGAGCCATATATAGAATCCTCCCCGAGGTTCGTTCCACTCTACATAGTCGGGCAGGTACTCCCTGAGGGCGGCGACCATCGCGTCAGCCCTTCTTTTGTACTCCTGCCGAACCTGTTCGATATAGCCATAGATTTGTCCGGAACGTATGAATGCGTCGGCAAGTACCTGGGTGAAGCTTGGTGAGCAGGCATCGGCAGACTGCTTGATAAGCTCACACTTCTGATAAATCTTGTCGGGCACCAGCATCCAGCCAAGTCGCAGGCCGGGGCCGAGAATTTTGGAGAAAGAGCCGGTATAGCAGACATTGATTCCCTCCGGATTGATTGCCTTGATTGGCTTGAGTCGCGGGCGATCCTCTTCATAAAAGTAGAGATCGCCGTAGGCATCATCCTCAATGAGCGGAATATTCTTCCCCTGAAGCGCCTCTATAAGCTGCTCCTTGCGCCTGGTTGAGTAGAGCAGCCCTGCCGGATTGTGGAAATAGGGGGTGATATAGAGAAATTTTGCACTCTCTTTTCGCTCGAGTTCCTGCGTCAGTGCCTCCATTGAAATACCGTCGCGGTCAACCGGGAGCCCTCTCAGCTCAGCTTCACTGGCGCGGAATGCCGAGAGCGCCCCGATAAAACAGGGGTTTTCGACCATGACTGGCTCCCCCGGGTTAATAAAGGCTTTGGCCAGCAGGTTGAGCCCCTGCTGGGAGCCGGTGGTGATGAGCAGGCGGTTCTCCTCTATGGGCAACCCCTTTTTTTTGAGAAAGCCGCCGAGCGACTCAAGCAGGGAGGGGAGGCCGGGGGTCGGGCCATACTGAAACGCCGCCTGTTTCTTTTTCAGGTCGAGCCCACAGAAGAGCTCTTCAATCTCCTTAACGGGAAAAAGCTCATTGCCGGGCATTCCTCCCGCAAAAGAGATAATGTCCGCCCTTGACGCAAGGGTCATGAGATCTCTTATTTCCGACGAACGAAGTGACGATACAGCTTTTGAAAACCTTGGCATGGTGAATTGATTTTATACCTGATAGACATCTCCCTCCTGAAGCAGCTCCATTTTATGCTCCTGCAGGACGTCGATAAGTTTCTGCAGCGATTCCGCCCTGATCACTACCGTTGCCTTGCACTCTCCAGAGGCGAAAGCGTACATATAGTCAATTGCAACGTTGTTATCCGAGATGAGTTGGAGCGCCTTGTGCAGACCGCCGGGTCTGTGGGGGATAATCATCCCGACAACATCAGTCACTTTGACCGCAAACCCCGCCTTGCGCAAAATCTCTGCTGCACTTTCGGGTCGTCCGACAATCATGCGCAGAATGCCGTAGTCTGCTGTATCGGCAATGCTGAAGGCAGAGATGTTGATATCGTTGGCGGCAAGGATGCCGGTCAGCTCGGTCAGCCGGCCAGTCCTGTTTTCAAGAAAGACTGACAATTGCTTAATGATCATAGCAGTACCCTTTTTTATACTACGTTATGGTTTCTGTGCCACAAAAATTACAAGATGAAAGCCTCAACAATCTGTTCGCCCCTCATTGGCCCAATGAGTTATAAACAGCAATCAAAAGAGAATGCAGGAACATACAAAAAAGCCTGCATTCAGTTATAATAAAGCCTGAAATTTAGTATTGATTGCAGAAAACCCGTATTGTCCACAATTGCTTTTGCGCCCGTACTGTTGTTTTCGGAAAAGAGCCTATGAAGAGGCTGTTCTGTTGTATACTAAAGATATTTCTTTTAATTTATTCTTGATATTTTACTGTTAGGGTGATAATTTTTTTCTATAAAATTTCGCGATGCTCTGTGTTTCGTATGGCAGAAGTATTTGTCGCATGGTCTATCTTCTTCGATAGAAGTCGTTAAAGCTACCATTGTTTCGTCATGAAAAACCTCTCGTTGTCTGATAATCTGGTTGAATTTGTTTTTTCTTCCGTGCTTGCCTCTCTTTCTCATCCTGCATGTATTATCAACATCTCCGGTACTATCGTTGCACTCAATGATCAATACGCTTTTCTGTTTGGCAAAAACGTCCCGGAGTGTCATGGTGTCAGTATCTACGATATTCTTGTAAATTTGTTAGCGTCGAAAAGGGTGTTTTTCGGTAGAGAGATGTTCGAACAGGTGATGCGTACCCGTACGCCGGTTGTTTTTGAAGAGTCTGGAGCCGGGCAAATTGTCAAAGTCTCGATTGCCCCTCTTTTTCTTGAAAAGGATGAGGTGGCTTATCTGCTTATTGATATTCAGGATATCACCGAATATAAGCATACCGACGACACTCTGGCCAATAGCGGGGAGCGGTTTTCTCTTGCGATGGATATGGTAAAGGCGGGAGTCTGGGAGGCAAATTTAATAACCGGCGAAAATCTCTGGTCGGACAACGTATGGAAGCTTTATGGATTGCAGAGGGGAGTGATGCCCGCTTCTACGGAACTCTGGAGAGGCACCATTCACCCTGATGACCGTGATATGGCGATCAAAATCGTGGAAACGTCGGTTGAAAAAGGGTGCAAGGTAGAGGTCGAATACCGCGTTATCCACCCGGATGGCGCTGTCCGCTGGCTTTTGGCTCGAGGAGAGCCGATTCGGGACAGTGCGGGTCTGATGTCGAGCTACCTCGGTATTGTTTCTGATATTACGGAACGCAAGATGGCCGAACTCGACGAGTTCAAGTATCGGCGTCACATGGACTATGCTCTCGCAAAAAGTCATGTCGGCATTTTTGACATCAACCTCGAGGATTTTACCGTAAAGCGAACAGCAGAGCATGGCCGGATATTTGGTTATGAAGATACTTCCGTTGAATGGTCATTTGAACGCTTTCTTGGGCACGTTGTTGGGGAGGATCGTGAGAAAATCGAGCGGCTTCACAGAGTCTTCATGCAAGAGCGCAAGGACTATACGCACGAATGCAGGATACGGCGTATTGACGGGGAAATTCGGTGGATTGCCGGACAGGCGTTCTTTTTTACTGACAAGCTCGGTGATGAGGTACATGTTCTTGGTATTGTCCAGGATATCACCCGGCGAAAGGAATCTGAAGCAGAGATGGAGCAACTGCAAGCTCAGCTTCTTCAAGCCAAAAAACTGGAGTTGCTTGGTCAGCTTGCCGGAGGGATCGCACATGACTTTAATAACCAGCTCTCTTTGATTCTTGGTCATGCTGAACTTGCGCTTAACAAGGCTGACAGGTTACTACCTTTTTTTGAGCACCTGACAGTTATCCATGAAGCCGCTCTTCGGTCATCTGAACTGACCAGGCAACTGCTTGCCTTTGCAAGGAAAGAGCCCGTGAAGCCGAAATTACTTGACCTCGACCAGGAGATTCGTCAGTTGTTGCCGATGATAACCCGTCTTGTTGGTAGAAATGTTCAGTTTGAATTCTGCTCAGGAGCGAGGTGTTCGACAATCTGTATCGATCCTTCTCAGCTCGTTCAGATTCTGACCAACCTCTGCGTCAATGCACGTGATGCCATGGCGGGTTCAGGCAAGATAGCCATAGAGACAGGTTTGCTTCACCTTGAGAAGGCGGACTGTATTGAAGGGCACCCTTGCCATCTTCCGGGCGACTATGTTCAACTTTCAATCTCTGACACGGGAAGCGGGATAGACAACGAAACTCTGCACCATATTTTTGAACCTTTTTTTACGACGAAGGATGTTGGAAAAGGGACCGGGTTGGGGCTTTCTACGGTGTATGGCATTGTGAAGCAAAACGGGGGCGGGATCGATTGCAAGTCGGAAATCGGTAATGGTACAACATTCACCATCTATTTTCCGCTTCACAGGGCGCTCCCCGTTACTCTCGATTCAGCTCATCAGGCCTCCAGTGATTGATGGATGCAGATGCCTGTAACAACGCTGATAACTATTGAACCCGCTACATTATGATGAAATCATTGAGGGCGTTAGCCAAGGTTAAGGTCGCTTTATGAGAGATTCCAGGAATAGAAATGACGCACGAAACCAAAAGTTGGCTATTTCAATGCTCATCGTCACCGTCTTCCTTGGGGCTGTACTTCTTTTCAGCATGGAGCCTTTGGTCGGTCGGCTGTTAACACCCTATTTTGGCAGTGCGGCTCATGTGTGGCTGACCTGTCTCATGTTTTTTCAGGCCATGCTTCTGCTTGGGTATCTCTATGCCCATCTTCTCATTCGGAAAGCAGGAGCCTGGCATCTGCTTTTCCTGCTTCTACCCCTGATAAACCTGCCTTTGCAGATTGGTGCAATCGCAAATCCCGGCACACCTGTTCTCTCCGTTCTCGTGACTTTGGTACTTCATGTGGCACTCCCGTTTGTTGCACTTTCAACCACAGCAGTGGTTGCCCAGGCATGGATAGCCAATTCGCGGGTGGGTCGAAATAGAGAGCCATATCCACTTTATGCCGTTTCAAACGCAGGCTCACTCCTTGCGCTTCCTGGATATGCTTTTTTGATTGAACCCTTTACTGGCTTACGGCTCCAGAGTCTCGTATGGTCAGGGGCTTATATTGTCTATGTGTTGTTCGTCCTGATCACCTGGCTGAAAATTCGGCCAGACAAGGAATACAGGAAACCTGCTGAAACAAGCCGTGAAACAGTACCGCAAAAACCGCTGAAGTATATGGTGTACTTGCAATGGATCTTGCCAAGCGCACTTACGTCTGCTTTTCTTATGGCGACGACAAACTACCTGACACTGGAAGTCGGCTCCTTTCCGTTCGTATGGGTTGTCCCTCTTGCACTTTACCTTGGCAGCTTCATCGTGACATTTCGCACGCACGGAGGAGTACCAAAATTTCTGAAACTATTCTGGCTGGAACTCTTGCTGGCAGCGTTTGCACTGTATCTTCTGGGGCCTTGGATGTGGCCTGTGCTCCTGGGTCAGTTATGTAGTTTTTTTGCGATATGCATTGTTGCTCACGGAATACTCTACGAGTTGCGTCCCCCCGGAAGCCATCTTACACACTTTTATCTCTCTTTGGCGTTTGGAGGCTGGATAGGCGGTGTCTTCGTCAGCCTTGTGGCACCTTATCTGTTTCGTGGGCTTCTGGAATACCCCCTCGCATTGATACTCTTCGCCGCCCTTTTTTGGTGGCAACGTGATAAGGCTTTCACTAACTTCTGGCCTGACGCCTCACGTTTGGTTGCATGGTGCCGTATGCTTGTAATTGGGATTTTAGTTTTTCCGATTTTGGCATGGCTCAGTGTATCTGTCAATAAGTCGACAAAATTTCGGTACCGCAACTTTTATGGCACTTACCGCATAGTTGATCAGCCTCTGGAAAAAAGCTCTTTTGCAGTTCGGCAGCTTTTTCATGGGAGTACTTTGCATGGCTCCCAATTTTTTGACCCATCGATGCGTTTAGAGCCTACATCCTATTATTATCGGGGAGGAGCTATCAATGATGTCTATGAACTCGTACCATCTCCTCGCCGTATGGCTGTGATAGGTCTCGGCTCAGGAACGATAAGCGCGTATGCCCGGAAAGGTGATCTGTTCGTCTATTATGAGATAGACCCTGACAACGAAAAGATCGCCCGTGAATGGTTCACCTATCTTAAGGAGTGCAAGGGCAGTATACGTGTAATAGAGGGTGATGGCCGGCTGTCAATGCAAGCGGGGAAGGCGGATACAATGAAATATGATGTTATTACCATAGACGCATTTACCGGGGACGGTATTCCTACCCACCTCCTGACCAGAGAAGCCATGAGAGTTTATCTTGATAGATTAGGTGAAAATGGTATCCTTCTCTTTCATATTTCCAACCGTTATTATGACCTGCGACCAGTGCTCAAATCCACAGCTTCTACGCTGGGCCTATTTGGTGCAATGAATAACTCCGGAAAGAAACGCAAAGTAAAGCTTCCGTATGTCGATGGAGAGTGGGTCGCTTTGGCTGTCGATTCTACGCGGCTTCGCCCATTGATTGATAGAGGCTGGATAGCCTTCAGGAAAGGGGACGGCCTAAAAGATATGGCTCCCTGGACGGATGACTATATCAATGTACTTGGGGCCTTCCTGATAAGGGACAAGTTGTTTTAAAATTGAAGGGCATAGTTATTTTTACCATCAAAGCGAATCGTAAGAATACTTAGTGGCCATGAAGAGGTTACACTATGGTCTCGTTTGCCTGTTGCAATCTCCGCAATGATATCAAGTTCCAGTTCGCTGTAGAATTTTCGGGCAGAGGTAAAGCCGTCAAGAGCAAATGACGCGATACCCTGCATACTTGCCATCAGCGGAACTCCGCCTGCAAGCAGAATGCTCCGATATCCATCAATGCCAACAAAGGCAGTTTTTGTACATTTTGCCGACTGGGCAATCATGACGGCAAGTTGACCGGGGGTGAAATGGTGGAGGCTCTGGGAGAGCACCATAAGCTCAAATGATTCAGCAGAAAACTCTGACAGATCATAGGCATTGAGACGCCGGAAACTGAGAGGGAGTTTTTTTTCTGCCGCCAGACGATTGCCCTCCTCAATAAATATCGGGACGATATCTGAACCGGTAACAGAAACCGCCAGATTTTTTCGCTGTACCTCCTCAGCCAGCGCAATCGCCAGCCCTCCCGATCCGCATGCCAGTTCCAGTACTTTCACTTCCGGCTCTCCACCTTTTATCGCTTCATCAAGCAGTGATAACAGCATTGCAACATATCGGGGGTAGAGATGCATCATTTCATTTTGCCGGTCAAGCGCTCTCACCAGTTCCAGCTTTTCGATCTCGGGAAGTTCCCGATCGTCCATACGCTCACTCTCGGAGGTACGCATCAGCCGATCGAGCAATTCAGTCAGAAAAAAGCCTCCACCCAACTCTTTGGATACCGTGAGTCTTTCATCAAGAAAGCGCGATACAAAGTCATTTGTTTTGCTTTCAAGCTCCTCCATACTTTGCCAGATAAAAGGAATCTCTCCTGCTAAACGAAGGTTTTCAAGAGCCTTGAGGGCGGCTTGTTTCATTTGAAGCATGATGATACTGTCGGAAATGGGTTGTCACCAAAAAGGTTCAATTACTGTATACTATTTACCATCTTTTTCGACTTTTCCACTATTTTGCTGGATGTCGGAATTCCTTTTTGTCTGCGCGAAATAGATGCGTTTTTGTTGTATATTACGCTGTATCCTGAGCTTGTCATTAACCCTTTTTTTACAATGAAACGTGTTGTTCTCGCCATATCGGGTTCTCTCAGAAAACCATCCTTTACGGAGAAAATGCTCGACTTGTGCATTGAAGGAATGGCAAGTACGGGAGAAGAGTTTGAAGTGCATAAATTTTATCCACACAAAATGAACATCGGGCCGTGCACCAGTTGCTGGTCGTGCTGGGGAAAGAAAAATCCTGGCGTCTGTGTTCAGAAAGATGACTTTGATCAGATTCTTGAGGTCTACAAACGTGCAGACTATTTTCTCCTTTCGGCTCCGCTCTATATTTTCGATTTTCCTGCTACGGTTAAAAATGTGATTGACCGCTTTTTCATTGATCTGCAACCTCAGCAGATTGCATTGCCCGGCGGGGGTACCCAGCACCCCAAGCGTTTTGGCCGCCACCCAAAGGCGGTGCTGCTCTCTTCGTGTGGCTTTCCTGAAATGGAAAACTTCAACCTGCTGCATCAGCACTTTCAGTTTATTTGTGAGCATATAGGGTGGTGTGTTTCTGGTGAGATACTGGTTTCAGCAGCCGGAGCGGCCCATGCCCCGAAGCTCTTCGACCGGAAGTACGATCTTATCAGAAAAGCGGGAGCGGAGCTGGTCAACGGGGATATTTCTCCCTCTACGTCAAAGGCAATTGCTGCTCCTGTTATGTCGGACGAGGATTATCGGAAGATGGCCTCACTGAGTTTTGAAGGGGGAGTTATTGCAAATGTAAAAATGGCCGCTCTGGCCATCAAGGCGATGGGACGAAAAGGGGGAGGTGATTAATGACCGGTGTATTATGAGTGTGAAATAAGTATTGCAGCCTGAAATGCATACATTGAGAAAGATAATTACCCGACAGCTTACCCCCCTTTCATGAAAGGCGTGAGGTGTCTGTGGACAGTACGGTCCATGCCGACAAAAAGAGACCCATTTTCAATTGGAACTTCATAAAGCGGCAGAAAAGGACTTGAGGTTTCTCGACACGGCTGCCATACAAGCCTTGGCTCGCCAGTTACACGTACACCCTTATACTCCGACGCAACGCACCATGCATCTTCATGTGATATCGTCAAATGATGCAAAGGCATAGATTGAACCGCCACCGAAGACATGACCATGCTTCGGGCATCAATTTGAACGATTAGGAAAATACCCCGATCATCTTGCCAGGGAACAAGATAGTAGCCTTGTCCCGGTGTGTCGAGCCGCGAGATAAATATCGGCAACCCGGCATGCCCCACCGCCAGTGCGGAGGCCAAGCCGGGATTATCGTCGATATGCAAACGATCAAGTCCCCGCTTCGCCTCCTCTATGACAGCCGCAGCGCCAAACAAAGGGGATTCCAAATCAAACGCCTCTTCCACTGGTGAGTTGAGTGAAAACATGACCATCAATCCGAACATATAACATATTACCTCCAATCACCAATTGATAGAATGGCAGGTGGGGTGACCAGGATTCACGGCAAGGCTTCCATACCAGAACCCGCGGTAAGCAGTAAGCGCCGGGATAGACCCTGAAGCGACCTTTATCATCAGGAAGTTCAAAGATTTTGTCGTTGACTTTTCGCGAAATCGCATCAATCAGACTTTTTTCTGTTTCTCCACCGATGAGCAACTCCCTGTCAGGATTCGAAAACACCCGGGCACTCTTGAAGAATCCGAATCGAGCATCGACATCAACAGAACCAACAACGCCACCATCCCGTTCCCAAGGCGTTAAATAGTAGAAGTCGTTTGGGCGATCGAGACGCTGTACAAGCTGAGGCGTGCCAAATGTGCCACCGCTGAAAGTTGCTGCGCCACGTTGACTTTCAGCGAGTCCATATTCCTTCAGGCCACTCGCTGCCAACTCGGCAATCTGCTTCAGATTAATCAACCGTTTTCCATCAGCATGATATCTGGTTTCGCGCCGTTGCGGGAGAGCGATTTTTGCGGGTTCAGGGTCGCAGACGCTGATCCATTGCCTGGCGCTACCCGGATCGTCGTATGCACAACCGTTAAAGCGATTAGTCTGCCACTCAGCATAAGTTACAAACTCGTTGGCAACACCATGCACACCTCCAGATCCGCAGGTGTCCGTTCCATCATGAGAAGAGATTGACGAGTCCCACACAGGGTTGTTCAACCACAAGCCTTCAACGGTATAAGGTCCTGTAGTTGGATCAACGTCTGTTTGCAATCCGCAGACCACATTCCAGTGCTGACAGTGATACACCAGAATTGCCGGAGAAACCTTGTAGTGATAGAGGGTATAGGCGACGTCCCTTGTTCCCTCCGCCTCGGTCAGCCGCTTGTGAACGACAAAGTAATTGGGGATAAACGAAGCTGGTCGGCGATCGTTAAGTGTGTAACATAAACCGTAGGGATCGGTCGCCCACCCAGGCTGGATGTTATGACTGTTATTGGATGTGTAAAGATCATCCTGATCAAGACTGGTATAGGGCACGCCAATCTCATGGAGAATCATCATAGCGCACGCCGCACCACAGTAGTAGGACGTGTCCTGAGTGTGATATCGATTCCCTGTGTTAAAACTCCAAGACATAAAAACCTCCTCTTTTTAGAATTGATGTAATTGGAAAAATCAGAAAATCCTGACGATTATAACCTGGAATTATCCTTAATTGTACAATGCGCTCTCTGGAATGATTTGGACGTAGCCAAGAGATTATAGTAATTTCTTGTAAAAAAAACGATATTTTTTAGAATATATTCGCAAAAAAAACATGCTTTAATTGGGGAGGAGGCTCTGGATCGTTTTGTCAACTGGAATGGAGAGCCTGCAAAACCAGGGAAGGCGAAGCATACTAAAACCTAAACTGAGCGATTCGTTATAAAAAAAGCCTCCATATTTGCTTTTAAAGTGTTATATTAAAATGCGTAGCTGGAAATTGCTATTTATAATGCAACACAAACCGAAGAATAAGGAAGCTCTATACCGAAATGCAGGTTGGAGCAGGAATAATCTTTTTTTGCATAAAATCAGGATTATTCGGGCTGTTGAGCTATAATTTTGCTTTGTGATCTTTTTTTTCTGTCTTTCTGACTTTGGATGGGTTGCTGTTGTGCGAATCGCTCAGTTTAGGTCTTAATTCATTGCGCTCTTCTTCTGCTTATCAGTCTCGTCAAAAACCGGCAATCAAGAAAAATCGGAGCGAGATGGCTCTCACGGTTACAACTTTTTAAACCTTGGGGTATTTGCCGCAGTGTAAATGACTGTGCGATGCCCAAGATAGTCCCGAATCATTGCATGCTCTCGTGTTTTATTTTTTGAAGCATGAGCACTATAACAACGTTTTTTTAAATTTTACCGAGAGTACTCGTTCTTTTAACCTGCGGAAAATATTGTTGCATGTGACGCTTTCTTCGTTTATGTTACATGTAACGATAAATGCTGTGAATGAACAAGGAGAGAGATGGCAGGAGTTCTTGAACGGGTGCATAGGTATAGGGCGAAGTTACGTATGGAGGGAATGCGACCGATACAGATATGGGTTCCCGATACACGCCGCTCCGGTTTTGCGGAGGAATGCATGCGGCAGTCTCTGCTGGTTAAGCTTGATCCGTATGAAAAAGAGATCCTTGAGTTTCTTGATGACGCAGCAGAGCGCGAAGGTTGGGAAGCATGAAGAGAGGTGATCTGGTTACCATTGCACTACAGGACGATTACGGTAAGCCTCGCCCTGCGGTCGTCGTTCAGTCGGATTTTTTTTCTGAGCACCCCTCGCTGACCATCCTGCCGGTGACGAGTGAATTGCGGTCAGTCCCGTTATTCCGAATTATGATTGAGCCGACAGAGTGTAATAATTTGAAGAAAAGATCACAGGTCATGGTTGACAAGGTTCAGACCGTCTCACGTGAAAAAATTGGACCGACTTTCGGAAGCCTTGATGATGCCTCGATGCTTGCTGTTAACCGGGCGCTTGCAGTGTGGCTTGGATTCGCATAGGCTCTTTCATCTTTATCTTTTTATGCTCATATCGTTAGCCCGGGCAACCCGGTTTTTCTGGTTCTCCGGGCTGTCGAGAGTTACAGATTCTATTTGAGCTTCCGTTTATCAATAACCCGTTGTGCCTTGCCCATGCTGCGTTCGATGGTGCCGGGTTCAACCAGCCTGATGGTTGCGCTGATGCCAAGAAGGCTTGCAATATTGGCCTTGATGCGATGCCGGAGCCCCTCAAGTTCCTTGATTTCGTCGGAGAAGAACTGCTCTTCAACCTCTACCTGGATTTCAAGAATGTCGAGGTTGTTTTCGCGGTCAACCAGGAGCAGGTAGTGGGGTTTGGTTTCGCTCATTTCGAGCAGCACCGATTCCACCTGTGAAGGGAAGACGTTGACGCCGCGAATAATGAGCATGTCGTCCGAGCGGCCCACGCATTTTTCCATTCTGACCAGTGTGCGACCGCATTCGCAGGTTTCGCCGTGGAGTCGGGTCAGGTCGCGGGTGCGGTAGCGGATGAGCGGCATAGCCTCCTTGGTGGCTGGTGTAAAGACCAGTTCGCCAAGCTCTCCGTAGGGCAACACTTCGCCAGTGTCGGGGTTGATGATTTCGGGGATGAAGTGGTCTTCAAAAATATGCATTCCCTTCTGGCAGTGGCACTCCATTGAGACGCCCGGCCCGATGATTTCGCTGAGGCCGTAAATGTCATAAGCCTTGATGCCGAGCAACTGTTCAATTTGCGAGCGCATCTCTTCTGTCCAGGGTTCTGCGCCGAAGACGCCAGCCTTGAGCTTGATGTTCCGGCGGTCGATCTTCTCTTCGGTCAGTGCTTCGCCAAGGTAGGCGGCGTAGGAGGGGGTACAGGCAAGCACCGTCGAGCCAAAGTCCTCCATGAGCTGGAGCTGTTTTTTTGTATTGCCTCCAGAGATGGGAATAACGGATGCACCAACTTTTTCTGCGCCGTAGTGCAGGCCGAGACCGCCGGTAAAGAGGCCATAGCCGTAGGCCACCTGAATAATGTCGGATTTCCCCACTCCTGCCATGGTGAGCGAGCGGGCAACCACTTCGCTCCACATTTCGATATCGTTATGGGTGTAGCCGACAACGGTGGATTTTCCTGTTGTGCCGCTGGATGCGTGGAGGCGGACAATATCGGTTTGCGGCACGGTAAAGAGGCCGAAGGGGTAGTTGTCGCGCAAGTCCTGCTTGGTGGTGAAGGGCAGTTTTTTCAGGTCGTCGATGGTGGTGATGTCGCCGGGTTCAATGCCTGCATCCTGAAGCTTTTTGCGGTAGAAGGGCACCGAGTCGTAGACCCTCTGTACCATTGTCGTTACACGCTCTCCCTGAAGTTTGCGGAGCTCTTCGCGCTCCATGCACTCGTACTGCTTGTTCCAGATCATGACACGATTGCTTGATGGTGAAATAATGCTTCTCCTGTTCTGAATGCCTCAATGTTCATGGCAACAATTGCTGCTCCTTTTGCCCGAAAAAGCTCGCTTATGGCTGATTCGAGTTCTTCGTGCGCTATACCGGTATAGGGTGCGGCGGCACCGAGCATTACCATGTTTGATGTTCTCGGGCTGCCTGCCTTGCGTGCAAGTTCTGTAGCGTTGACCAGCACTGGCTTGTTGGTGCGGTGCAGCTCATTGAGAATATCCTCCATTGCCGGGTAGTTCTCCATGTTTATGAAGGACTCTGTGGAGGTGACGACTCTTCCTTCTGTGGCGAGAAACGGGAGGTAGCGCAACGCTTCGAGCGGTTCTACCGAAAGGATGAGGTGGGCGGTGCCTTCGGCAATGAGGTCGGAGTAGATTTCACGGTCAGAAATCCGGAGGTGCGACTGTACCGCTCCGCCTCGCTGGCTCATGCCGTGCACCTCTGCCTGGCGGACAGTGAGGCCGCTTTGCAGGGCCGCAAGATCGATCACTGCGGCGATGGTGAGTATTCCCTGTCCTCCGACTCCGGCAAGAATAATGTTGGTTTGCATGGTCTTGTTAAAGGTTGGCTGCCGGATTGCGTTTTTTCCGTGCAGCGGTTTCAATACATTCGCGCACCGCAATGACCACCGAAACCCCTTCCCAGGCAATCTCCTCATTGAGCACTCTGATGTTCTCTGCGAGGTGTGATTTCAGCGGGATGATGGTTCTCAGATGCGCCTCATCAACTCCCAAACCAAGGCATAGTGCCTGAAGTTTTGAGCCGTTGGCCGAGGAGTTCTGGCCGCCGGTCATGGCGGTGGTGTCGTTGTCGGCGATGATGACGGTGAGGGGTGAACGGTCATTGATGGCATCAAGCAGGCCGGTCATGCCGGAGTGCGTGAAGGTTGAGTCGCCAATGACGGCAACCGCAGGTCGGAGTCCGCCGTCCGCCGCACCTTTGGCCATGGTGATTGAGGCGCCCATATCGACGCAGGTGTGAATGGCGTTGTAGGGCGGCAGGGCTCCAAGGGTGTAGCAGCCGATATCAGAGAAGACGTGGTGCTGCTCGTGCAGGCTCATGACGGTGTTGAGTGCTTCGTAGAGGTCGCGGTGGCCGCACCCTTTGCAGAGTTCCGGTGGGCGGTTGACCATAATGTTTGGTATGGACATGACCTCCTTTTTTGTCACTCCAAGCGCAAGAGCAACACTGTCGGCGTTGAGCTCACCGGCACGGGGGAGTACCCCGTCAAGGCGCCCTGTGATACGCTTGCCGTTCTGGAGGCCGAAATATCCTCTCAGCAGCTCTTCGTAGACCGGGTACCCCTCTTCGGCAACGAGAATGGTGTCGCAGGAGTTGAACAGTGTTTCGATCTGCTTTCTGGGCAGGGGATAGTGGCCGATTTTGAGTACGGGGAGGTCAAGGCTGAATGCCTGACGCACCTCCATGACCGAGTTGAAGGCAATGCCGAAGGCCAGAACGCCGCTTTTACCCGTTCCGGGGATGAGCCGGTTGAGTGTGGAGCGCTCTGAAAGCTCTTCGAGCCGCTCCTGCATGGCGAGAAGGTTGTTGTATTGGCGGCGGGCATTATGCGGCATTAAAACAAAGCGTTCAGGAGCGTAGAGGGCATTGAGGGGGTTCTGCAGGCGAACGGCCTTGCCCATCACTCCTGCGCGTGAATGCGCAAGCCTTGTGGTGAGCCGGAGCAGCACCGGAAGCAGTACCGATTCCGACAGGTCGAAGGCGTAGCGTGTGGCATCGTAGAGCTCCTGCTGTGAAGCGGGCTCAACGACTGGCACCATGGCAAATTTCCCGTATACCCGGCTGTCCTGCTCGTTTTGCGAGGAGTGCATTGAGGGGTCGTCCGCTACTGCAACAACCAGTCCACCATTGACACCGGTAATGGCCGAGTTGATGAAGGCATCAGCCGCCACGTTCAGCCCGACATGCTTCATGCAGACCAGAGTCCGTTTGCCAGTGTACGACATGCCAAGCGCTGCTTCGTAGGCTGTTTTTTCATTGGCTGACCAGGCAGAGCGGACCGATTGTTCGCGGCGACCACTGTTTTTTTGAATGTATTCGGTTATTTCAGTCGAAGGGGTGCCGGGATAGGCGTAGACACCTGATATTCCGGCATCAAGGGCACCAAGCGCAATGGCCTCGGCCCCCAGCAAAAGTTGTTTGTTCATGCAGAGGCTTTTTTTTCAAAAACACTTACGGAACTTGTTCTTTCCAGATGGTTGACAAACCGCTCGGTATGCCAGAACGGAATATAAAAAAGCCACGCCATCTTGCACGACAGTTTTTCTGTCGGTCACAGAAGGGAGAATACCGTTTTCCGCACAAGTCAAAATTATTGCGGTGATGGTGCCAACTCTTTTTTCTTGAACACAATCTTCAGCCATTGCTCTTCATAACTGGCTTCGGCTACCCGCATTCCGGCCAGAAAAAGTGGCAGAATGACCCCTTTCTGGTAGTTGCCGATTCTCAGGGTAAGCGAGTCGCCAAGTTGCAACACATTGGTCTCCATCTTGTTGTCGAAGGCGAAGGGGAGCCGCAGTTTCATGATATAGTGTCCTTCGTTGACTTTTGTGATGGTGGTATGTTCCTCTTTATAGAAAATATCGAGAGGGCTCTTGTCGCCGTAGATCACCTCTCCTACGGTTTTCAGCATCTCAAGGCCGAGTACTTCGCGGCGGAAAAGGGGCACTTTCGTGATGGGGATGGGGGCGAAAGAGTGCTCAATCTGCTCGATGTATTTGTGCTGAATGGTTTTCCATTCACTCATGTACTCTCCGTCAATTTCATCAATGAAGACCCGGTTGACGACCACCTGGTCAACGGTGATGCCGTACAAGTTGAGGTAGGTGAGCGCTCGCATCGACTCTTTGATCACCATTTTTTCGGGGTTCATGACAAGTCGCACGGTTGTTTTTGTTCCGTCTGACAGGAGGTCGATGATGCCGTCCACCGAGGAGAAGAGATGCTCAATCTGGTCATAGACCTCGGTTTCGGGCACGAGGTCGTGGAGGCGACCGATTTTTTTTGAGAGGGGGCGTATCACCGGTTTGACCACATACTTTTCGAGGGTTCGTATCATCTTTAGCATCCATCCGAAGGTTTCCGGCAGGGAGAGCAGTCGGAGGGTTTCGCCGGTTGGGGCGCAGTCTACAATGAGAAGGTCGTACTCGCCGGATTCGTTGTATCGTTTGATATAGGAGAGGGAGAAGAGCTCTTCCATACCGGGCAAAACTCCCATCTCTTCGACATAGATCCCCTTGATGCCCTGAACCTCCATGATGTGTGCAAAGTGCGCACGGACAATCTCCCAGTTCAGTGTCAGGTCACCGTAGACGCTCACCTCCTGCCCATAGAGGTTGTCGGCAATCTTGATGGGAGAGGCACCAAGTTCCAGATCGAAGGAGTCGCCCAGGCTGTGTGCCGGGTCGGTGGAGATGACGAGGGTTTTAAAACCCATTGATGCAGCTTTAACCGCAGTGGCTGCGGCTATGGAGGTTTTTCCAACGCCGCCCTTGCCAGTAAAGACGATTGTTCTCATAGAGGCTCCAGTGCAGAAAGGTTGTTTCTTCCGGTTGTTTCTGATAGTATCGCTAACAGTTTTGATGAGTTGATAATTCCGTATTTATGTTGTTCCTGCCTATCAAACGTGATCGTTGATATTCGTGCGTTGATTTGTGTGGCCACAACTTTAGTATTATAATTAGCTTCTTGCAACTCTTTTCTACGGTATTACAAGAGCATGTTGCTTTCGTGCAAGCCTCCTCCTGCAATGCAGTTGAACATACTTACCCTGCTTTGCGGTCTATCATATAGATATCCTTGTATGAAAAACAGAACAAAATACAGGCGTTCTATACTAAATAATATTTACTATAGGGCGAGTGGTCTGTGTGTATAATGCTTTGGGGAGCGCATTCCATTTTTGTCACTGGAGAATTCACTACAACTTTTCGTTTTAACATCACAACCTTGTGAATTATGTTTTCTGCTGTAAAAAAAGCGACGATTCTTGTTGCTGAGGATCGTTCGCTGACAAGTGATTCACTATCATTGGCTATCAAAAAGTTGGGTTACGACGTCTTGACGGCCGATAATGGGGAACGTACGCTTGAACTGTTGAAATGCACCAGTATTGATGTCCTTTTTTTTGAGATGAGTATCCTGGGGGAAAAGAGTCTTGAGGTTCTCTCGTACGCTCGTGATCATTTACCCGATCTTCCCGTTATCGTCACCACCTCGTCACTGTCGGAGAGGGATGAGGCTTATGTGTTTTCTTTGGGGGCATTCGACTATCTGGTTTGCCCTCTCAGCGTCATCAGGCTTGGAGTCATGATAAAAAAAGCGATTATAGAGTCAGAACGTCGCCAGCAGGCGAGCCTGTTTTCTGTAGTGATTACCAATAGCCCGATAAGCATTGTTATTACTGATAGAGATGGTAATATTGAATTTGTTAACAAAGCATTCTGTCGAACGACCGGTTACTCTTTTAATGAACTTCTTCACCAAAATCCCAAGATACTGAAGTCCGGAGAACAGCCAGAGAGCTTTTACAGGGAGCTTTGGGAGACCATTACCAGTGGAAAAAACTGGCAGGGTGAATTTCATAACAAGAAAAAGAATGGAGAACTCTACTGGGAGAAAGCGGTCATTATCCCCATTATCGATCCTACCTGGGCAGTTGCTCATTTTATCAGCATCAAGCAGGATATTTCCGTGAGTAAACTGGAGCATGAAGCGTTGATCGAGAGTGAATGTCGCTTTCAGGAGCTTGCTGATCTTCTACCGCAGACGGTCTTTGAAATGGATAACAAGGGGTGGATTACCTATACCAACCAGGCGGGCTTTGAAACCTTTGGGTATTCACAGGAGGACCTTCATAACGGAGTACAATGTTTAATTTTATTTGCACCCGAAGAGCGTGGACGGGTTATGCAGAATATGGAGTATCGAGTGAAAAATATTCCGTTTGAAAACCATGAATATATCGGTCAGAGAAAGGATGAAACCTTTTTTCCGATGCTTGTCTACACTGCACCGATTATTCGTCTGGGCAAGTCTATCGGTGTCCGGGGTCTTGTGCTCGATATTACTGCACGTAAACAAGTTGAGGAAAAATTGCAACAGTTGAACCAGACGCTTGAAGAGCGAGTCGAGGAGAGAACAAAAAAGCTGGAAAAAACTCATCAGCAGATGATTTTGCATGAAAAACTTGCCTCCATAGGTTTGCTTGCTGCGGGAGTTGCGCATGAGTTGAATAATCCCATCAATTTTGTCAAGATCAATTTTTCAACACTTAAGGAGGCTGTTGCCGATTTTCAGGAGATGCTGAAGGAGTACAGCCTCGTTGTCAGGAAATTTGAGGAGGGAAATTGCACTGCCATTGAGTTGCAGACAATGCACCGAATGGAGAAGGAGTTGACCATTGAGACGCTTTTCAAGGATATCGCAGATATTTTTGTTGAGTCGCAGCGGGGTTTTGAGCGAATAACGGCCATCATCTCAAGCATGAGGAACTTCTCGTTTCGCCATGCGCTTGATGAACGGGTCATGTTTGACATTAATAACGGAATTCGCGATACGCTTGTCATTGCGCGTTATGAGTACAATAAATACGCTGATATTGAAACTGTTCTTGAGGATTTGCCGAAAATTTCCTGTAATCCCGAGCAGATTAACCAGGTTTTTCTCAACCTGATTGTCAATGCAGCCCATGCCATAGCATCAAGAGAGAGCTCTGTGCATGGAAAAATCACCATTCATACCTGGCATGACAGCAGTAACGTCTACTGTGTAATCGCTGATAACGGGCCAGGTATGCCGCTTGAGGTCAGAACCCGTATTTTTGACCCGTTTTTCACCACAAAAGAGCCTGGAAAAGGTACCGGGCTTGGGTTGAGTATTTCCTACGATATTCTTGTCAATAAACATGGCGGGACGCTCGCGGTTGATTGTCCAACCGGGAACGGAACCGTTTTTACTCTCTCACTGCCGTTGAAAGAGGGTGGTGAGAGCGTCTGAATTTTTCAACACTCCTGACTATGCTTGCCTGAAGCGGTTGAAGTCTTTGGTTATGGAGTGAAACATTGTGTTGGTTGCGCTCTGCATAATCATCGACATGCCAGCATTGGTCATGGCATGCAGAATTTTTTCGGGGACGATGCGGAATGCCGGGTAGAGAACAAATCGGACATCAATTTTAAGATTGAACTGAACCCTTGTTTTGTTTTCCTTCATGGGGTGCATCTCCATGTCGGCAAAGGCTTTTCCTTCAAAGAGATATTTTGCGGGATCCTCTATTGGTGCGGTGACAGGATAGTGTTTCCAGTGGATTTTTTTACCGATGGTGTAGAGTCTGATTGTTTCGTCGGAGAGCTCTTCAGGTTCTTCGTATGAAATATGCTCCGGCAGCTCTACAAGGAGTTCTTCACTCTGCTCGACAAAAAAGATGACGTCGAAAGGATTGTTCTGCGGGTCGGTAACACGAAAAAGCCACTTGTATACATTTTCAGTCTCCGTGAGCTCTACACTGTGGCAAAAAGGGTTGAAAGCCAGTATTCTTTTCTGGTCAGAAAGATAGGCGGTCGTAGTCTCAAACTCTCCGTGAAAGATCCAGTCGCCTTTGCTTACTCCTGTTGCATCCATTTCCATGTGTGTGTGATTGTCTATTCCTTCTGTTATCATTTTGGGCGGTGTGCCATAGAGAGCGCGAAGCTCCCACCATAGAAAAAATATAGGGAGAATTTGTGACAAACTCTCTTTTTCAAATGGCAGGGCTCCTGGGGGAAGGTGTGATTAAACAAGTTCAGCCTGCAACCGCTCTGCCTGGTCATGCATTTTGAGGGCATTGATGATATCCTGCAGGTCTCCTTGCAGAATTTGCGGAAGAGCGTGGCTGGTAAAGCCGATACGGTGGTCTGTGACGCGTGACTGCGGGTAGTTGTAGGTTCTGATTTTTGCGCTTCTGTCTCCGGTTGTGACCATCGAACGGCGAAGATCGGCCCGTTGCTGCTGTTGCTCGGCAAGCTGAATGTCGTAGAGTTTTGTGCGAAGCATCTGCATGGCCCTCTCCTTGTTTTGAAGTTGTGAGCGCTGCTCCTGGCAGGCAGAGACAATCCCTGTCGGCATATGGGTGATTCTTACGGCGGTTTCCACCTTGTTGACGTTTTGGCCCCCTTTTCCGCCGCTTCGGTAGGTGTCGAATCGGAGATCTTCGCGGCGAATTTCGACATCAACCTCTTCGGCTTCAGGAAGAACCGCTACGCTTACGGCGGAGGTGTGGATACGCCCCTGTGTTTCGGTGTCGGGGACGCGCTGAACCCGGTGGACACCGCTTTCGTATTTCATGGTGCCATAGACATCATGGCCGCTGACACCGAGGGTAATTTCGCGGAAGCCGCCCGGTACGGAACTTTCGTTGAAGTGCAGTGTTTCGCACTGCCACCCCTGCTGCTCGGCATAACGCTGATACATTCTTGTCAGGTCGGCGGTAAACAGTGCGGCCTCTTCTCCGCCGGTACCCGCCCGAATTTCGATAATGACGTTGCGCGAATCGGCTTCGTCTTTTGGCAGCAGCAGTATTTTAAGCTGCTGTTCAAGTTCAGGCAGTTTTTTCTGCAGTTCACCAATTTCAGCCTGTACGAGCTCTTTCATCTCCTTGTCGGTCTCGTTTTTCAGCAACTGGCGCGATTCGTCGAGTTCTGTTTTTGTTGCGGCGTAGAGGTCGTAGGCTTGAACAACCTCTTTGAGATCGCTGTACTCTTTGTTCAGTTTTCTGTATCGTGCCTGATCATTTGCTGCTTTGGGGTCAGCAAGCAACTGTTCAAGGTCGAGGTGTTTTTCTTTTATGGATTGTAGTTTATCGAGCATTCAAACCTAAAAATGTAGAATATCGTTAATAAAAGAGAAGGCGAAAAGCGCCAGAAGCACTGCCATACCGATCTGCTGGATACGCATCTTGATTGCAAAAGGGATTTCCCTGCGGATAATTCCCTCAACAGCATTCAGTACAAATTGTCCGCCGTCAAGTGCTGGAACCGGCAGAATATTGATGATTGCCAGAGAGATGGAGAGCATGGCAAGAAAGTAAAGGAAGCTGACAGGGCCCTGTTCTGCGCTCTGGCTGGCTATTTTTGCAATCTTGATGGGTCCGCCGACTGACTTGCGGAAGTCCTCTTTGCCGGTGAAGATTTTCGCAAATCCCTGAACAGTCATGGTGCTCATCTTACAGGTCTGGTTGAAGCCGCTGACGATAGAGCCCGCGATACCCACTTTTTTTCGCTCTGTTTCTGGGGTCGTTTTGAGCGAGATGCCGATTTTTCCCGATGTGTTGGGGATGACAGTGGTATTAAACGTTTTGCCTTGAGAACGGAGGATTTCAGGAGTTATGGTGCGACCCTGAAGCGGTTGAAGGTATTTCCAGGTAACGGTGATGGGTATGGAGGCATGGGAGGAGATGATGCCGACGACTTCTTTCGAGTCGGAGACTGCTTTGCCGTTGATTGCCGTAATGAGTCCCCCTGATGGTATGCCAGCTTTTCTGGCGGGCATGTTTTCCAGTGTTTCGTCAATGAGTGGCGCTACGATGGGGTGTATGCCCAGACTCTCTGTTTCGTTGATCTTCGAGAGGATGTTTGACGGAGCTTTCAGAGTGAAGCTCTTTCCATCTCGCAGGATGGTGTAGTTGAGTGACGGGGCGATGAAGAGTTCCGGGTCGAGCGCCTCCTCCCAGCTTGTAACGGTTTTGCCATTTGCTAATTGAAGTCGGTCACCGGTTTTCATGCCCAAGGTTTCAAAGAGCGATCCCTTTTCAACGAAAGCAGGTGTGTTGACACTGGTCCGTGCTTCTCCGAGCACAAAGGTTATGCCGATAAAGATTGCTGCGGCAAGAATGAGGTTCATCGAGACTCCACCAGCAAGCACAATCAGGCGCTGCCAGACTGGTTTGGCCCGGAATTCCCATGGCTGCGGTTCCGTGGTCTGAAAGTTGGTGTCGAGGCTCTCATCAATCATGCCGGCAATCTTGACATAGCCTCCAAGCGGGAAAAGACCTATACCGTATTCTGTGTCGCCAACCTGCTTCTTCCAGAGGCGTTTCTCCCAAAAGTCAAATCCGATATAAAATTTGTCAACTCTCATACCGAAGAGTTTTGCCGTCAGAAAATGGCCAAGTTCATGTGCGGTGACCAGAATAAAGATGGCGACAATGAAAAAGAATGTTGAGTTTATAGCATCCATAACGGTACTTTGGGTTCGGTAGAAAAATGAGGGTTATGCAATAAATATTTTTGCCGTGTCGCGAGCCCAGCGGTCGGCCTGGAGATAGTCGTCAAGTTCAACAGGGGTGTATGGCAAGTGGGCCTGCATGGTTTTTTCGACTGTTTCGGCAATCTCCGTAAATTTGATTTTTTTGTCGAGGAATGCGGCCACGGCAATTTCGTTTGCTGCGTTGAGTACTGCCGGGTATGTTCTGCCTGCTTTGAGGGCCTCAAAAGCGAGGCGGAGAGCTGGGAAACGCTCCATATCGGGCTCCTCAAAGGTGAGCGTTCCGATTGTTGTGAGGTCGAGCCTCTGGATGCCGCTTTCGCACCGCTCGGGCCAGGAGAGGGCATAAGCAATCGGGGCCCGCATGTCGGGAGCGCCAAGTTGAGCCATGACGCAGCCGTCAATATACTCGACCATGGAGTGAATGATGCTCTGGGGATGCACCACGACGCCGATTTTTTCGGCGGGCATGGCAAAGAGCCAGTGCGCTTCTATCACTTCAAGCCCTTTGTTCATCATGGTGGCGGAGTCGATGGTGATTTTGGCTCCCATTGTCCATTGGGGGTGTTTCAGTGCCTGCTCAAGATTGACCAGTTTCAGCTCTTCAGCCGAGGTGTTGCGGAAGGGTCCACCTGATGCGGTAAGAATGATTCGCACGACATCCTCTTTTCGGTGGCCCTGAAGTGACTGGAAGATTGCCGAGTGTTCGCTGTCAACTGGCAAGAGTTCTACCTTGTGTTTTTTTACCAGATCAGAGACGAGCTCTCCTGCAACGACAAGAGTCTCCTTGTTGGCCAGGGCGATATGTTTGCCAGCCTTTATTGCACTGACGGTGGGGATGAGGCCGGCAGCGCCAACAATGGCAGAAACAACCATATCAGCCTTTTCGACAGTGGCAACAGCAATGGTGCCTTCAATGCCATGGAGGATATCAGGCTTATAGTCACCGAGCAGAGCGCTCAGTTGGACGGCGGCATCGGCATCCATGACCGAGACCGCTGTGGGCCGAAACTCCTTGACTTGCTTTGCAAGTGTAACCACATCCTTGCCTGCGGCCAGGCCCGAGATGGAAAATTTCCCCGGGTGCTGCCTTACGACATCGAGGGTGCTGAGCCCGATTGATCCGGTCGAGCCGAGGATGGAGAGTGATCTCATAAGCGTGACAAAAAAGGTTACCCTGTTTGTTGGTGAATAATTGGTCTGAAGTTATGCTTTTTCAAGTATGCATACAAATAAGCGCTCTTGACCGACTCTTTTTGTGCACCTGTTTTCTTTTTGTTTTCCAGGAAAATTGTGTTATAATTGTGGCCACTTGAATTGGGTTCCTAGCTCAGTTGGTTAGAGCGGCTGGTTTACACCCAGTAGGTCGGGGGTTCGAATCCCTCGGGACCCACATTTTAAGATTATTCTCAAACAAAAAGGCAGGTATCCCCTGCCTTTTTTGCGTATTCTTTTTTTGTTTAATTCCTCACCTCTTTGAGTCTTGCAACGGCCTCTTCCAGTTCGGCCTGCTCCTTCCTGCTGAGCTGATCGCTGTTGTTCTGAGCGTTCAATGAAGGCTCATTGTCCGCAGTTTCCTCCTCTTCTGCTTGAACAGGAAAGAGCCCTTCAGCACGTTTTCCAAGAATCTCCTCAATCTGCGAGTATTGAAGCATCTCTTTCAAGAGCAGTTCGCTGGCAAGTTTTTCAAGTTTTTCGCGGTGCAGTGTCAGAAGATGCGTCACGTGGAGGCGTGAATTTTCTACGATCGCCATAACTTCCTTGTCGATAAGACGGGCGGTCTCTTCACTGTACTTTTTGTCGATACCAGGGCTACCGTAATAGGGGTTATTGCTCTCGAAGAAGGAGAGGTTACCGAGTTTGTCGCTCATGCCATAGACCATGACCATGTTGTAGGCTATACTGGTCACCTTCTCGAGGTCATTCTGTGCACCGGTTGAGATTTCATTGAAAATGATCTGCTCTGCGATACGCCCGCCAAGAAGTCCGCAAATTCGGGCAAGCAGTTCGGTTTTCGTCATAAGATAGCGGTCTTCGAGCGGTATGTTCATGGTATAGCCGAGTGCGCTCATTCCTCTTGGGACGATTGAAATTTTCTGGACAGGGTCGTTTTCAGGCATCATCCAGCTTACAATGGCGTGACCCGCTTCATGATAGGCGACAATCTGCTTTTCACGGGGATTAATGACTTTGTTCTTTTTTTCAAGTCCAGCAATACAGCGCTCTATGGCATCTTCAAAATCTTTCATTTCGATGCTCAATTTGTTGCGGCGCGAGGCAAGCAGGGCCGCTTCGTTGGCCGTATTGGCAATTTCAGCACCTGCAAATCCGGGGGTCTGCGAGGCAAGGGTTTTCAAATTGACATCCTCCGAAAGGGAGAGCGACTTGGTGTGTACCTTGAAAATGTCAATTCGTCCTTTCAGGTCGGGTTTGTCAACCATGATTTGACGGTCAAAACGGCCCGGTCGGAGGAGGGCTGAATCGAGCACATCGGGTCGGTTGGTGGCGGCCATCAGAATGACCCCCTTGTCGGTTGCGAATCCATCCATTTCTACAAGCAACTGGTTGAGGGTGTTTTCACGCTCATCATTGGCCCCCATCATGGCTCCCTTTCCCCTGCTGCGCCCGACGGCATCAATTTCATCAATGAAAATAATGCAGGGCGCCTTTTCTTTGGCCTGTTTAAAGAGGTCGCGTACCCTTGCAGCTCCAACGCCAACAAACATCTCTACAAAGTCGGAGCCGCTGATGCTGAAAAACGGGACGTCGGCCTCACCGGCCACTGCTTTTGCGAGAAGGGTTTTTCCGGTACCCGGAGGGCCCACCAGCAGCACTCCCTTTGGTAATTTTCCTCCGAGAGTGGTATACTTTTTTGGATCCTTGAGGAAGTCGACCACCTCCATAACCTCAGCCTTTGCCTCATCGAGACCGGCAACATTCTTGAACGTGATACGGGTATGTTCGTCAAGGTTTTCGTAGAGTGCGGCCTTGTTCTTGCCGATGTTCATGAATTGTGAACTCGCTCCGCCCATACGCCGGAAAACAAAGAAGTAGATGCCGATAAGCAGGGCAAAGGGAAGTACCCATTGAATCAGCTCACTTATCCAGGTTGTGCTTGCCATGCCCTCGTATGTTATCCCTTTGCTCTCCAGCAGTGCGATGAGGGTGTCATCGCGCACAGGATTGACAAATTTTTCATCCTGTTTCGATTCTTTTTGCGGCACCTTTTCGTCTGCGCGAGTTTTAGGGTCTTTCTTGAGCGTGAGAGAAATTCTTTCTTGTCCTATTCTTACCGATTCAATTTTGTCTTCCGCAATAAGCTTTCGGAATTCGCTGTACTTAATCTCTTTTATTGTGGCGAGTTCACCGTATTCTGTGTAAGCAAGTGATATTCCTATGAGAAGAACAATGACGACCACATAGTACATGATCGAAAATTTCGGTCGCGGTATGTTGTTTTCCGGTTCGTTTTTATAGGGATTTGAAGGTTTAAGCGGTTTCTTTGCCATCAATCAACAATCATGGTTATAAGTTACAAGACTCTGGGACGCTGTTCACAGTTCACCGAATTTCATGAACGCCAATTTACTGGATTCTTCCATTTAATGAAGCATCCCGGAAGAAAACATATTATATATTGTCAAAATTTTGAATGTATTTTTGTGGCTATAAGTTTCTGTGGAGTTGCGGGAGCCATGTTTGGTCTGTTTTTTTTGCGGACTGTCTTTTTTTGAACGGCAGTTGTGCGGAAAAGGCTTTTTTTTAAAATTGGAGAAGCAGAGGTTGTGTATGAGTTTTGTTCGAAACAAGGCAAACAGCAGGATAGCTGCCTTGAAATCTCTTTTGTGCGTAGGGCTTGACAGTGATCCCGGTAAAATACCAGAACTTTTTTCAAGGTACCAGAATCCTGTTGTTGAGTTTAACCGTGCAGTCATCAGGGCTACATCGGATGTTGCGATCGCCTATAAGCTGAATACTGCGTTTTATGAGGCCAGGGGCATTGCCGGGCTTGGTGATATGGAAAAAACGCTCAGTTCAATTCCTGAAGCCTGCATGACGATTGCTGATGCCAAGCGGGCGG
>SESF01010982.1_pt1 | contig 45941 bp, 66 predicted proteins | sample 3171521 | NCBI WGS metagenome assembly SESF01 (sample SAMN10866945, study PRJNA518727) | freshwater metagenome | biome: subpolar coniferous forest; feature: holomictic lake; material: water; isolation source: holomictic Lake 227, 6 m and 8 m depth | place: Canada: near Kenora, Ontario | collected...
CTCGACGCGCCGGCGGAAACCCCCTATATTTTTTTTCACCGGGGCGATCCTGCCCCGGCAGTACAGGAGCGACGACAATGGCAGATTTTCGGGACACGGACGCGGGCGCGGCTTTCATCGCATCGGCTGACAGCCGCAACACGTCGCCCGAGATCGTGGAGGCGATCGCCTTTTTCGCCCGCGACTTGGCCGAGGCTGAAGCTTTCTGGGAGGGCGACTACGCGATATGCCCTCCCAGCGGTCTCTGGGAAAGGGTCACCAAAAACGGGCTGCACGCGACCACGGATTTTTGCTGGGGCGCGGCTGGGTCGGGCTGGTGGGACGACCTCAATATGCGTGCCTAGCCCCAACGGGGGCTACGGCCCCTCCCAACTCCACCAACAGGAGCACACCATGAGCTACGCGATAGACGGCAAGTGCCGTAACGCCAACGTCGGCACTTATGGCCACGAATGCGGCAAGCCTGCCGTGTTCACGGCCGAGAACACGACCGGCTTCCGCTCGGGCTTCTGTTTCCGCTGCCGTGTTGAGGGTGACGAGGCGCGCGGGTTCCATGGCTGGCAGCCCTACGATCAGGCGCGGGAAGTCATGATCGCGGTCAACCGGAACCACCGGGACGCCAGCGGATGGGTCGACGAAGCCGCCATGCGCGCGCTGTTCGAGACATACAGCCTGCCGCTGGAGGATCGCACGCGCATCTGGCGGGAATTGACCGCCGGCTAACCCTCTCGGGGCTTCGGCCCCTCCCATCAGACGAAAGGACCACGACAATGACTGAGGTAAACGAGAAATCCCGCATCGTCGCCGCGCTGTACCAGTGGATCGGGCAGCGCCCCGGCCTGGAGTGGGGCAACTACGGCGACTCCAAGTCGTACCGTTCCGAAATGCGCCGCATAACCAACCAGCTTCACGACGCACGGGACTTACTGCGGTTTGTCGCGCAATCGCCTTCGATCGACGCCGGCGCTCTTAAGGAAGCTTTCACGCGCGGCTTCTCCGGCCGGCTGTCCTGGGATGGCGCCAAACTGGACTATTGCGCGGGGCAGTATTGGCCGACCGAGTACCGCGCCGCGGCGTGTAGCGTTCTGGCCAGCGTCTTATGGACGTATTTCCGGGAACCCCGCAGCACTGGAGATTCCATCCGCGCAGCCGCCCGCCGGTGCTTCGGTCGGGGCATTCAGTCCCGCTGGTTTAATTGAGGAGTCCACGCCATGACGCAAGAGCAATATTTCGCGGAACGCGCGATTGTCGACCGTGCCGAAGCGTACCGCCGCCGCATCGCGCCCAATCGAAATTGGATATCGGCGGAGGAGGCGGCCCACCCGGACTATTCCGCTTGTGATAACGCCATGCGCGGCCGAGTCGAACAATATGAGGTGTTGCGTGACCTTCCCGATCGTCTGGTCGCGTACGTCGGGCAGGACGATCGCACGGTAACGGTGTGGACTGGGGACGTAATCGGGACTGCCGAGCCCCAACCCGCGACATGGCGCCCGCGCTGGGATAGCGCCCGCCGCCGATACTACCGCGTCCGCATCGGGACTCGGCGGTACGTCGGGCAGAGCGAAGGCGCGGGGTCTTACATCCGACTCCGCGCGGTTAAAACCTAGCACGGACTCCCATGACGCCGCCCGCGCGTTCGGACGGCGACACGGCAGCCTGCCGCCCCTGCCAGGGGACACACGAAGAGAGAGAACACACCATGGAAACGATGCACATTACCGCCGAACACGTCCAGGACGGCCGATATATCGGCCCGGACGTTTCAAACTTCGCCGGGCATATCGAGATCGCCGCGTCCCTCGGGAGGGTAGCGTTCGCCGGGTCTCTCGGCGCGGCGGGCCGCATCCGCGCGCTAGCCGGATCGGGCATCAGGGCCGGACAGGGCATCGAGGCCGGGTGGGGCATCGAGGCCGGACAGGGCATCGAGGCCGAAGAGGGCGCCAAAGCCGGACATGGCATCGAGGCCGGACACAACATCAGAGCTGGAGAGGGCATCAGGGCCGGACACAGCATCAGAGCTGTAGAGGGCATCAGATCCGGAGAGGGCATCGAGGCCGGGCATGGCATCGGAGCCGGACATGGCCTCGAAGCCGAATGGGGCATCAGGGCCGGACAGGGCATCAGAGCTGGACACAGCATCGTTGCCGGACACGGCGTCAGAGCCGGACGCGGCCTCGAAGCCGGACAGGGCATCAGAGCTGGACACAGCATCAGAGCTGGAGAGGGCATCAGAGCCGGACATGGCATCGGAGCTGTAGAGGGCATCAAAGCCGGACATGGCATCGAGGCCGCGCTACAAATTAAGGCAAAGTGGGTTTTCTGCGCATCTCGGATTTTCGCGGGCATCGTGACTTGGCGCCTTCCCCGCCCCGACGACGACGAAATTCACGCGGAAGTCCGCGGCGGGACGGTGGCTTTCGGCCGCGTGATATCCCCAGCCACCTAACCCCTCCCATCAACGGACTCCCATGACGCCGCCCGCGCGTTCGGACGGCGACACGGCAGCCTGCCGCCCCTGCCAGGGGTCACATGAGGAGAGGGACTACAGACATGACCAAAATCTACACCCTGTTTGATTTCGACCTTGATGGTGCCGCGTCGACTCCGGTCGACCTGCCTCCGGGTGCGTGCGTCAAATGCCTTGGTAGCGGCGCTTGGCGTCCCGGTCGACCGTGCTATACCTGCGACGGGACGGGCCGCGAGCCGGTCCTATCCGCTCTGGACGTGTCCGCTATCGCAACCGCGTTCGCCGCGGCCCGCGCGGCCGGCATCAAGGCTCCTCGGTTGCGGCTGGACACGTTCGTTTTCAGCCGCGCTCCCGACACCGGGGCCAACGCGGGCGCGGTATACGTCACGCAGGATGGCGAATATCTCGGCAAGGTTGTCGACGGCTTGTTTCGTCCGACTCGCGCGTGCGACGCTGCCACGACAACCCGCGTGATTGCGGCAGCGTCCGACCCTCACAACGCTGCCAAAGCCTACGGTGCCCGGACGGGCGTGTGCTCCTGCTGCGGACGAGAATTGACCAACAAAATCAGCGTCGACCTCGGGATTGGCCCGATATGTCGCGACAAGTTTGGATGGTAAGACCATGACCGACCTTACCTCTCGCCTCCGGGTCCACGGGCTGACTCTCGCCGATTTCCGCCGATGGGTCGGCATGTCCCAACGGCAAGTCGAGGCGTGGTCACGCGGAGAGGCGCCGACTCCGCAGCATATTACGATCCTCTTGGACCTTGCGGATATGCTGGCCGAAGCAAAGCCGGGATGGGGACCACCGGGGTCGAAGCGGAAAATGCTTGTGCCCCAAAAATACCCAGCAACGACTCAAAAATAGGGTCAAGACCCGAATTCCACCTCCTCGGCCGTCCCCTCAATCAGGTGCCGGCCGTCCGCCAGGTCGTCGAGCGACGCCAGTAGCACGCGCCGAGCCCCGGTCGCGCGCTCCATGACGTTGACGTTCACAACCACGCCGCCGCCAACGGCCGGCAGACGGTCCCCATAAATTTTGGGCAGCGCCTTGGACATCAACCATTTCCGCGTCTCGACCTGGAGTCTCGCACGGTCGACCGCATCGGTTGTGACGGTTTCCATAGTTCCATCCGACCGCTCCGTTATTTTCCTAGCGATACGAGGATTGTCGGCCATTTCAACGATATCCTCCGCCATTCGCTCATAACCAACCTCCCTAGCTTTCCGATATTGCGCAAAAAACCCTAAATTATCGTCCAATGCCCAATACCGTACAGTGCTCTCCGCCGGCATCTCTTCGGACCTACAAATCGCCCGCAGACTCTCGCCCGTCGCGAGTCGCGCACAAATTTCGTCCGCCAGTTCCCTCGTATAAATCGAGGGCCGGCCTCGCCTTTCCACTCTCGCAACCGCTGTATTTTTCATGCTCTCCGCATTACCAAACCCCGCAGCGTCCCGCCATGTTTTTTACGATTGCGCTATTACGCACAATAGCGCATAGACCGACTCGCAAACACGAGGAGCAACGCACATGGTCGAACTGAAGACTCTCGCCGGCGGAATGCACTACCGCGTCCTGGGCAACTACCCCGACGCAGCAGCGGCGCTGGCGGCGATCCGCGGCGAGATCGTCTCCGCCGAGGAGGACTCCGACCACCCCGGATGCTGGGATGTGGCAGCGACGCGTGGCGGCGCCATGGAAATCTACTGCATCGAGCCGGCGCCATGACCCCGGCCCAATCCATCCCCCTCACCCTACTCCCCCTGACCACTATAGCCCGCGAGACGGGCTACAGCCGGTCCATGGTCCGCCTCTGGATGCAGGATGCCCAGAGATGCCCCGAGCCCGTCCGTGCGTGGCTGGCACGCCGGGCGGCAGCAACGATCCGAGACCCCGCGCCCCGGAAGGGACGCTAGACTCCTCCCTCATCTCACGTTATCCTTCCTATCCCGCAATGTCGCGGCAGGAGATTACGTCGTGCAGATACCGATCAAACGTGGGGAGTCCCCAAAAAAGCCAAGTCGCCGCAAGGAGTCCCGATTCCCGTTCGAGAAGATGGAGATCATGGACTTCATCGACGTTCCCCCGCCCCACGTCAAAGCGGCCTACACCCGCGCTTGGCTGATGCGAAGCCGCAACCCCTTATGGAGCTATCACACTGAGCGGCAGCCGAACGGCTGGGTGCGGTTCTGGCGTATGTGACGCTGAGTGTTGCATTGCCGCCACACACGTAAGGCCCCCCGTTAGGCGCCGGGGGGCTTTTTCGCAGCAATATCAAGGCGCTATCTCTATTTCCCCACTATCCCCACCATTAAGTACAGTAGGAGAGGGGAAAAGGGGAAAAGGGGGCGGTATAAGGAGTCATAAATATGGGTGCGGTACAGGCGGGGAGCGCGGTACCTGGGCCGGAAGTACGTTCGAGTCGCGGGTAGGTAGCAAAAACAAGATTCGATAGTCCCCAACTACGTCTTTTCCCCCCACTAGGCGGCGGAGGAGTCGTGGGGGTTTGGGTAGTGGCGGGGGCCATGATTTATATAACCCGCTCCCCGCCAGTTGTGCCGGATTATATAAATTTTATGCCCCTCCATAATCTATGGCTTGACACCCCCCCGCCGCTATCTATGATTATGGCTCACGACAACAGACCGGAGCAAAAGTTATGACCACCGCCGCACAAACCGCTATCTATGACGCCGACGACGCCGCCCCGCGCCTCTATGGCGTGTCGACCGGCAACGGAAACGATGGGGTCTCTCATACGTACCCGTCCTACTACGTCCGGACGGTTGACCCGTGGACGCTGGCGCGCGCCGCCATGCTCTCCGAATTTAAAGAAGGCGAAGGACAGGCCTGGGCGCAACGGGCGATGGACGTCGACGGCGGAGCGGAATATGGAATCTCCGCCACGATTTATGACCCGCCAGACGACGGTGGCGATCGCGACCATTCCGAGTGCGAGGACGGGGAAGACTGCGAAGGCTGCGACATGTGCGAGGGCGAAGGCACCTCGTGGTCAGAGGTTAATGGCGCCTGGTTGATTGTCGAGGTGTTCCCCGAGCCCGACCCTAACACCGGCCGGATGACCTACGACAATCTACAAGAGGCTTTCACGCCGGCATTGCTGGCGCTGGCCGAGGAGTCCTGAGCATGAACCCTGACGCCAAAATATGGTGGCTGGTCATCGCCAACAATAGACGTTTAGGCCGGTGCCTCGCGACGCTTGCTGAGATTAAAGCCGCGGCAGGCCCGTACTGCGCCATAACAGCGGATTGCGTCGAAATATACGCTCCTCCGCCCAAAAATAAGGAGTCCTGAGCATGACCCGCGCGCAATCGTTACCCTATTTGGCTTATGTCCTGGACGACGGGTTGTCGCCCCATCCGTTGTCCGACCTAAAAGCCAACGCAAGATTGGTTGGCTGGCAATGCGGATTTGAACCGCTGTTTGTGGCGGTACAATCCTACCTGCCCGGAGTCCTGCTGGACGAGAGCGACGCGGAAGAAATCGCGATCGATTATCTGCTGGAAATAGGATGGTTCGCGGACTCAACCCGGACGGAACCAGACTACGTAATTTAGGACGGACTCCCATGACGCTCCCCGCTTCGGCGGAGGGCGACACGGCAGCCCGCCGCCCCTGACAGGGGGAAACAATCGAGGAGGAACACACAATGGGCTACTCATACGCAGCCAAGGCTGGGGAGACTGAGCGCGCGATCCAGGCGTTGATCGGGTCGACCGCGATCCAACGTCTAAAGGACGTTCTGACCAGCAACCCCTAGCACGGACTCCCGCATTACCCGGCGGGCCGCGAGGACTCCCGCCGGACTGTGTGGCAACCCGTCAACTCTGGAGCAACTCCCATGGACGCGTACGATCCCAAACACCTGCAATTGTGGCGGCACCCCAAGAACTATTTTGGCGCCGTACATCCCGCCACGTATGTTTTTCTCGGCCGCAACCGCGACTCCGATTGCCTGACCGAGTCCAATTTCGCCAAAGCGCTGGATCGGCTCGGCGGCGAAAGCGAGACCGTCGAGGTGGTCCGCGAGTCGCACTGGGCTTGCGGCTGGGTGGAGTGGATCGCGATCCACCAGGACGATTCCGAGGCGCTGGAGAAAGCCGATCGTATTATGGAGTCGTTGGCGGGTTACCCCGTGCTGGACGAATCGGACTTCTCCGAACGCGAACACGACAAGGCCGACGATATTTGGCGCGACTGTTATAACGCGGCGGAGCGCCTCGCGTATATTCGCGACCATCGCGACCAATTCGAGTTCCGCGACTTCGCCGACATGCTGGCGTGCTGCCGGGGCAAGTATTTCGCCGGCTATGAATCCGAATTGATCGGTTGAACCCCTAACCCTGGAGCAACTCCCATGACCCTTTTTGATGTTACCTATGAGATCGTGACCCCGGAGTCTGCGGAAGACGGAGAGGCCGAGGAGCGCGGCTTCATCGGCGAGGGTTTGACCCTTCGCGACGCGGTGTGGGAGGTACAGGCTACTCGGACCAACGCGGTCGACGGAGTCGAGTGTATTGAATGTGACTCCTGGCCCTGCCGTCGACCGCGCTGGATCACTGTTAACAACGGCATGGAATTTGAGACTGGCGCCAACGAGTCCCGCTCGCTTCACATCCCGTCGACCGTGACTCCCGCCAGCGCCCGCCGCATCGCGCGCCTTATTGGAGTCCGGCCATGACCAGACTCACAACCCTCCTGTACGCCGGCCGGCATTACGATGCCTGCTGGATCGACGGCCCCCACGGTGGCCTATGCGTCACGCGCAAGCAACGCGGGCGCGGTGGCGTCTTAACCCCGGACTCCGATGGCACCTGGCGTGAGGCGCTGGCCACCGCGGTCGACACGGCCGAGGGCGACTCCCTGTGCCGCGCCATCCTGAACCCCTAACCCCTGGAGTAACCCCTGTGCTCCAAACAGCCCCCGACCTGTCCGCCCTGCGCGCGTCCCTGGCCACCGCGGTAACCCGATTCGATCGTAAAGAGGAGGAGCGGGCCGCGCGCAACCCCCGAGCGTACCATAACCCCTATGGGCTCGGGATCATGCTCAACCGCGTCGACTCCGTTATCGCCGACATCGCGACGGGCACCAGCGTTGCGCGCGCCCTGTACGACAATTTCCAAGACCGACTCTTGACCGCGCTGGAGAGAGTGACGGGCAACCCCGTCACCTATGGCGGTGGTAGTCAGGACAAAGGCCGCCCCCTGTAACCCCTAACCCCTGGAGTAACACCCACCATGCCTAAGCAATGGCGCGCGAAACTAGGCGCACACAAGCCCACGTACGACATCGAGGCCTATACCCACGGTCAATGGCTGTGGGTCATCCTGCCCGCCTACAAGACCCGCGAGGCGGCGCAAGCCGACGCCGACCGCATGACCGCTAAAAGCGGCACGCCGCACCGCGTTACGGAGCCCTGACCATAATTATATAATTATGGCTTGACACCCCCACCGCTATCTATAATTATAACCCACCAAGGAGGTAACTGACAATGACTCGTAAAGAAGCCAGGAGACAAACCCGCCAGCTCGACGTACTGGCCAGCCTCGGCATAGGCCAGGCAGACGCGGAAACGCTTCGCCGCATCAGCATGACCTTGCACCGCTGGCATGAAATGGAGTGTGGCACGGAACGCGGCGCTATTGAGCGCGCGGAGCCGGACGGCGACAAGCTCGGCCGCCCCTACTGGCATAACGCGGTCAATGGCCGCCAGTACCCCGTTGCCGACCGTGAGACAGGCGCCCTTCGCCGCCTGTCCGCCATCATGGCCAAGCACCCGACCCTAAGCACCTATGTCCAGGGCGACCCCCGTGGTTGCGCTCTGTACATCCTGCGGCCCGGCGATGTGCCCGAGGGGCAAGACGCCGAGTCCTATTACTCCCGCGGCATCGCCGTCTACTGAGGAACCCCCACAATGACCTATGAGCAAGCCCGCAACCTCGCGACCTGGCACCGCATCCCGCTCGACCGGGATTACCACGCCCTGCCGAGCGATATCGTCGACCGTGTGATCGCCGCAGCGGACGCCCGCAAATACCGCGAGTCCCGCAACGCGAACGGATCGCGCGCCCGCTATTTTTACGCCCTGCTGCAACGCACCGTAGCGCGCGGCCCGACCTAACCCCCAACAGAGGAGTAACCCCCGATGCAAGCAACGATCAACCAGATGGAGGCCGGCGCCTTCTACACCCATGCCGCGATGCGAGGCCTTTCGTCTGCCGAGGCACTGGCCGAGCTCGACGCCACCCACTGGCCTGATAACAGGGAGGATTCGGCGTTCGGTCGCCGCCGGCACACCCCGACAATTAAGCGGCTGGCGAAGCCCTTGATCGCGCGCCTGGACGCGCAACATGAACGCGCGCGCCTGGACCGGGAGGCGCGGGACGTTGATACCGCGCGTTGGCTGGCGCTCACACCAGAGCAACGAGCCGAGGTGCGGGCGATCGTGTCCGCGCCTCCGTCCAACACCAGCAACAAGCGTATCCGCGCGCAAGTGGCGGCCGACTTTGGGCTGACCTGGTGGACCGCCGACATGGACCGGCTGCGCCGCCTCATGGCCTCCGACGGCCGCTGGTAGCCCTGAACCCCCAACAGAGGAGTAACGACAATGGCCCTCGTCAATAAAAACGTCGTGGTGAACGGGAGGCGCACCAGTATCCGGCTGGAGCCTGAGTTCTGGGACGCGCTGGCCGACATCGCGCGCCGCGAGACGACGGACGTTAACCGCATCGTCAGTCGCGCGGATCGGCTCGGGGCTGGAGGGCGCACGGGCGCCGTGCGGGTCTTCATCCTCAAATACTTCCGCAATCGGACGGAGGCTTGAATCATGACCAAAATCACGCAGATGCTCCGTTGGCGGGCACAGCGCACATCGAGACGTTTCGCCACCGCATGGCGCTACGCCATCGGCCGAGCCACCCTGACCGACGGTTACGACCTGCTACACGCGGCGGAGAGTCTGACCGGCATCTATGGGCTGGAGACCCTCTCCACCTACTCCCTGGCCGACGATCTGGTCGAGCGCTACGGCGAGGAGCACCGGGCCGCGCTGGAAGAACTGGCAGAGCGGGCTTGCTCCCGCGTGGCGCATAAGTGGGGCGCCAGCGGCGAGGTTCGGAGCGCGGCCGAGGATTGGGCGGGTGAGTTGGTAGCGGAGTACGCCAAAGAAGCCGGCCTGGAACTGGTCGATAGCTGGGACATAGCAGCATGAACGCCCGAGACACCGCCGCCATTCTGGCCGGCCTGCGCATGCTGCAAGGCGCTCTACCAGTGTTGGACACCTTCGAAAGCATCGCCACGGACGGCGGCACATACCCGCCCTTGACCGACGAATACATCGACGAGCTGTGCGAGCGGCTGAACATGCCCCAGGCCGAGGCCACAACGCACACAATCTGGGTCGCGGCCGTCGATCACCGACACGGCACCAACCTTTATGCGGCTGCGTCAAAGGAAGACTTGGACGCCCAGCTTGCCTCGTCCTGCCGGCAGTCATGGGCTGAACTCGTACCGGACCCGGAGTCCGCCGATGACAAGAGCGACCGCGACGTGATCGAATACTACTTCAATTGGCAGGCCGAACACGGCGACGAATGGCACGTCATAGAGGACATCGATGTCGAGATCGCCGACACAACCGAGGAAGCATAGACCATGAAATACGCAATCCGCGCCTACGCACGCGCGCACCCCTCGAATGACTCGGGCAACCCCTTGTTCGGGAGTCGGCCATGATCGGCGACTCTCCAGCCGCGTTGTGGTGGCGCTCGCAGCCCCGACTTTTGCCCCGCAAGAGCCGAGCGTACCGGCGAGCCTGGTATGCTATCGGCGTCCTGGCGGTCATAGAGGTGTTGATAGGAGTGCTGGCGCCATGAGAGGCGACACCATCCGCGACGTTAAGAAGCGCCTGGCCGCGGCGTTCCCCGAAGTCGAGTTTACCTATGGCATGGGGGGCCGAGGCAGGCAGAGGGGGCCGAACGTCCGCTGGACCGGCGGACCCCCAGCAAAGACGGTATGGCAGGCAGCGGCGTGGTGGCCAAGCTGGCGCAACCCCCGACCGCTGCACCTCGACCGCGAGATGACCGAGGCCGAGCGAGAGGTGTGGCGGGCCGAGCAGGACCGGGAGCATGCGGAATGGGTGGCCGCCGCCCCCGCCCGCGAGACCGCGCGTAAGGCCGCCGCGGCAGACCCGGCCAGAGCGCAAGCAGGCAGAGCGGGAGGAGCGGGCGCGGACGATAGCGCGCGGGATCGCCCGGCGATGGCTGGCCTACGCCGGCCCCGAGTGCCGCCGCAACCACCTGTCCGCGCAACCCCCACTCCCTATCGACCTGCCGAGGAGTCCAAGGCCATGACCGAAAAGGAAGCGAAAACCAAATGGTGCCCGTGGGCGCGTAATATTTCGGCAGACGATGGTGATTTCGCGCGCAACCGTTATCGCTCCGGGGAACCCCTGGAGGGTGCGCGGTGTCTTGGGTCGGGGTGCATGGCGTGGCGCTTGCAACAGTCGGCGCCTAAAGGGCACGGGTATTGCGGGTTGGCCGCTGACGGGGGCAGCGCTTTATGAGCGCGTGCGGCTTCGGCGGCTTGGCGTAGGGTCATGGGGTGGGCCGGGGATGGGTGCCGGGGGTCCGTTCTTCTCCCACTCGGCCAAAAGTCGATCCACCCAGCCGGGGAACGTCGGGATCGCGCCGCCCCAACGGGATACGGTGGCAGGGGTGACGCCGGTTAGGGCAGCGAACTCCCCAAGCGGGAGACGCATGGCCTTGAGGCGGGCGCGAAAGGTGGCGGGGGTCATTGACTGTCTTCCTTGGGGGCGAGCGCTGACCGTCGCAGTTGGTCGATTGACATCCGCAGAATTAGTGTCGTTTTAGGTGAAAATTGTTTCGGCCCAGGCTCACACGGCATATTTTCGTCTGTGCATGGGCATTGGGGAAACACGCATGTGGTCTCGAAAGATTCTGGTATTTTGCGATTATACATTAACGATCTCTGTTACTGCATCCTTGGCGACCGTAAACACCCCCTGCCCATCGCGGGCAGTTATTTTGCAAACCAACCATGCGTAACCGTTGTCGTCAATAACACGAAGGGTTAGGTTCCGCGCCACCCAATAAACCAAATACGGCATGGTCTCGATCCTTCCTGAGCGGCCTATCCGCTTCCATGACCCCGACGTAAGAGCGGCAACCTGTCACGTCAAGTTTTTTTATCGTGGCGCACGATTTCTGTTTACAGGCGTCGAAAGCGCTCCTATGTCCCCCTTGTCAGGCGGCGAATGGCCGCTACGGGATAAGGAACGAGAACATGGAAATCATCCGCAGCGCGACTTTTCGCAGCTTCCACCAAGGGGTGGTTGTCACCCTATCCCTACGCCAAGACGGCGATTCCTTTCTTGTTCGCTGCCAGCCGCAGGGGGCTCCGCTTATTCCGAAATATAACACCCCGTGCGCTTCCCGCGCTGAGGCGGAAGCCGTCTACACCAGGAAATTCGGCGTCGGCATGACCGGCGCTTAACCCCACCAACAGGAGAACGACCATGGAACATACAATCGACACCGGCCGCGTTTACCCGAGCGACGATACGATGCTCTACAGCCTCATGGCCGCGCTGGCGCCCCGCCTCAAGGTTTCCCCGACTTTTACCCGCCACACCGCGCCGGACAACAGCCCGGCAGCCAAGGCGGCACGGGTCGCGGCTTTCAAAACCTCCCGCGCTTAACCCCACCCCAGACCTTTAGGACACCCACGATGGATTGCACGCTACTTCTTCAACGCCACGCAAAGGCGTGTGAACTGACGCAACCGTTGGACCGGGGGCGGGCCGAGGCTTCGCTCCATGCGTGGCTGGCAGCCATTGGAGCGCCAAAATGCGGCATCCATCTGGTGGTGGACTCTGCGGGGGCTGCGCGGGCTGCGCGGGATGCGTGGGATGCGCGGGATGCGGGGGCTGCGCGGGATGTGTGGGATGCGCGGGATGCGGGGGCTGCGTGGGATGCGTGGGGTGCGTGGGATGCGCGGGCTGCGCGGGATGCGTGGGATGCGCGGGCTGCGCGGGCTGCACGGGATGCGGGGGATGCGCGGGATGCGGGGGCTGCGTGGGATGCGTGGGGTGCGTGGGATGCGCGGGCTGCGCGGGATGCGCTGGATGCGCTGGATGCGCGGGCTGCACGGGATGCGGGGGCTGCGCGGGCTGCGTGGGCTGCGTGGGATGCGTCTTATACTTCAATTATTGCCATCGGCGCCGAAAGTCTTAGCGACCGCAAAACTTCTCAAAAATGGATGCCGTTTTTCGATGCTCTCGAGGCCGGCGTCCACCTGGTCTGGATCGGTGAGAAAGACGTTTATTACTCCGCACCACCGGAACAAACTATCGTGGATAATCAACGTCGGTTGCACAACGAACATGCGCCGGCCTTCGTCTGGTTGGCCGATGTCAAGCTATATTTCTGGCATGGCGTTCTGGTTCCTCCGGCGTGGATCACGGATAAACAGTCTCTCACGGCAGCGGACGCACTCGGTCAGACTAACGTCGAGCTACGCCGCGCCGCATGTGAAATTGTCGGTTGGGATAATACCCTAGACCAACTTAAGGCCCGCACCATCGAGCGGGACGAAGACCCGACCATCGGTGAGCTTGTCGAAGTATCATTACCCGATGCGGGCCGAGAGAAATTTCTCCGGGTAACGTGCGGCACCGGCCGGAGATTTGCTATACCGGTTCCGCCGAACATGGAGACGGCGTTGCAGGCAAACGCTTGGACGTTTGGCTTTGACGATGTGACAGATTTCACGAAACCAGGAGTTAGAACATGAAAACATACCGAGACGGCCCTGTAGCGCAGGGCGAACTCTACATCCGGTGCATTGACGCGCTGCCGCCCGGACTTGAACTGGTCGCGCCGGAAAGTGGCCACGCGATCATCGGGCATTCCGAGACCGGTCACCACCACGTCATGGACGCGCGGACAACCACGCTATACCGTCTTCCCGAGGAGATTTATGAACTTTTCCTCACGGTGTCGGAAGATACCCCCCTCACGCATCTGCGTGATTTCGACACCCATGAGCCGATCGTGTTTCCAGCCGGAAACTACGTCGTTCGGCGGCAACGTGAATACACCCCCGTAGGATGGCGGCGCGCGGCGGACTGACCACTGTAAGTCGGCTCCAATGGCTGCCAGCCATTGGAGCGCCCAAGTCTGTCAGGCAGTCGCTTCAGCCTTGCTCTCCGAGGCAACTCGCTTTGATACCGGCTTCTTACCGATAGCCTTAAGTTTACCGAGTATGCTTTTGATCGCTAGCCCCAGGCCTTCACCCATCAAAGGTGGGACGGCGTTCCCCACTTGGGAGCATCGAGCGACGTCGAATTTTCTTCGAGGACCGTTAATTGTGTACCGCCCATGGAATGTAAAAAGATCAGGGAAGGACTGTAGCCGCGCCATTTCGCGGACCGTCACATTCCGCGGGTGTGCGTAGTGGATGAACTCATCCGGGTGCGTGGTGATCGTCGACACGACTTCATCTGGATCCAACAGGACCTTCTTGTTCTTTTTAGTCCCGGCAGCCAGCAGGAATTTTTTAGGCAGCCGACCTTTGTGCTCTGACGAATGAGCAAGCTCATAGAGCGCTTGGACCCGCTCACCATGCTCCGAATAACGATGCGAGTTAGGCAGAGCATCGGCTGCGACGCCAGTTCTCATAAGCTTTATGTAGTCAGACGTCGCCTCCAGATATGTGCCAGCCTCAAATCCCGCAGAGTCCGCACATGGAACCGTCTCGGCTCCGGCGAGATCGGCTATCGCATCGCTCACGCTGATCTTACCTGACAGTGGCAAGCCATTGCGGCGCCTAACATCGACAGCAGCATTCTTGAGCGCTTCAACCGCAAGAATGTTGAGCTCACGCTCGGTTAAATTCGCATTGCGAATGCCGATGATTGCCACGCGACGACGTACCTGCGGGACGCCGAAATCGCTGGCATCGACGACATGATAAGTAGCTAAGTAGCCCATATTATCAAGGACCTCGATCACCTGGTCGGCGACAGAAACAACTTGACCGGCCTGGCTAGGCTTCGACACGAAGCGGCGTGCGATGCCCTCGACGTTCTCGATCAGGACGACCTTGGGTTCGACTAGGCCTACAAAATCTAGCATGTTGAAGACGAGCGTGTTTCGCGTGTCTTCGCCGTCTCGGCTTCCGCCAACGGAAAAGCCCTGACATGGCGGACCGCCGGCGACGAGATCAACTTTGCCGCGAAGACCGGACAGCTTCTTCCTAGTCTTTTCGTCACCCAGCATCTCAACCAAATCGAGATGGGATTGCGGCACCCAAGCCGGCCAGTCTTCAAATGCTTGGAACGGGGCGCCAGGCTCGATCATGTTCTTCGAAAGCGTCTCGAAAGCCATCGGATCACGCTCAATGGCGAACAGGGTATTCCATCCGGAACGCTTCAATCCAAGTGCTAGTCCACCGCACCCTGCGAAGAGATCAATCGACCGCATGATACCTAAACGATAACGGCCGAGGCTACTAACCCCGCCCGCACCCCGAGCGCTCCGTTATTGGCCAACCCGTAAGCCCTCTCCACCTCGACCGGCGTTGTGAGGTTAAGCGCGGGAATCGACCCCCGCTTGACCCACAGCACCGACTTGCGACCGTCAGGCACCACGTCGTTATTGGTGCGCCCTCCGGCCAGAGCGGTGTGCCGGTCATACCCCAGCCCCGCCAGAATACGGTTCCACTGGTTGCCGGGTGCCTTGCTCGTCAGCCGCCTGTCCACCAGCATGAGCCGCAGGAAGTGGGAAGACACCCAACCCCCACGGAAGCCCACATCGCCCCCGGCTACCGCGTCGAGGATGGCTTGCTCGACCGGTCCCTGACTGGCCTCGATCGCCTCGGCGGTACTCGATGTCACGGGCGCGCGATGGCACAGCCCAGCGGGATCGAGCTCGGCCTGGACGGCATAGGAGCGCAGCCATTTATTGACGATGGCGTAACCCCCCTCTCGTAACCATGCGTAGAGGCGGGGAAAATAGTCGCCGTCCATGCCGTCTCGCGCCAGGTGCGCGAACTCCTGCTGTGCCGTCCACAGCACGCAGTACCGGCGATCGCCGTTGGTTTTGGGGATACTGTCCTGGTGGTTGGTCAGGAGGATGCCGTTGGCGCGGTTGTCGCCGGTGACCTGGTCGGCACCCTTGCGCTGGATTTCGACCCGGGCGTTGGTGATGAGCACCTTGAGGAAGTCGAGCACGTCGCGCCGGTCGCTGACGTGGATTTCCTCGATCCCCAGGAACAGTTTTTGGTCGATCCACCCGTTGAATTTGTTGGCTAAATCCTGCGCGTTGGGGGTGTGGCTGTAGCGCTCGCCAACGCAGTAGCTCATGACGGACAGAAGGAGCGTCTTGCCGTTGCCCTCGGCTCCTTGAATGAGCGGCCACCACTGGAATTTGACGCCGGGGTTCTGCACCAGGGACGCCATGTAATTTATGAGAATGCTGCGGTCGCGGTAGTTGGGCAGCAACAACTCCAGGTGACGGAGGAAGGGAGAGGGGTCGCCATCGGCGACGGGCGTGACGACCGGGACGTAGGCATTGAACAGAAGCCGGCCGTTCTCGTTGACGATGCTGCGCGGCGGCAACTCTGGCCGGAAGCAGAGGGTGTGCGCGTGTGGCGGCTGGTAGAACTCCGATTCGAGCAGAGCTTCCCAGGCGTTACGGGTCGGTCGGGTCTCCGGTGCAATGAAAAAGCGCCGGCCGCCGTAGCGGGTACTGACCCGAAATTGTTGCTGCGTCAGGAGCGAACCGTCCGGCACCGCGGCGACGTAGCGGTCCTCGATATAGACCACGCCCTCGAAATACCGAGCCATGTCGGACGCCAGGACGAGAGCCGGCCCGTCCGTTGGTGCTCCTGGTGTGCCAGGCTCCGACGGTATGGCGGGACTGGCCCGGCCGGTCGCCACCTCCCGTTGCTGGCCGCAGGCGCGCAGGATGGTCCGGGGCAGGTAGTCGGCTCGGTCCCATTTGCCGCGGACCAGCGCCGACTGCCGCATGATGCGCTCTATGCGGGCGCAGTCTTTGCCGGTCCAGAAGGCGAGGTGTTGCGCCAACGACGCGTCGGCGCGGCTGTAGTCGTACGGGCGAGCGTGATCGTCGGGGTAGGCCGCCGCCAGGGCGTTTTCATCCCCCTCCCATAGCTGGCGGAATGTGATGCGCCCGCCAAAGGCGGCGGCGGCGGAGGTGACGTTGCAGGCCATACGGATCAGGTCGTCGTCGTCCGCCGGCCCGCCGTAGCCCTCGCACGGCCCGTCCGTCCAGTCGGCGGGTGCCGCGTCCACGCCGGGCGGGAAATATCTGGCGGCGACGGCCTGGATAGCGGGAGTTAGGTCCGCCTCCATGCTGCCGGTCGCGTGGATGCCGGTCAGGGCGCAGAAGCGACCTTTGCTGTACAGGTCGACACCGAGCGGGCGGTTTTTGCAACCGTGCGGCGGGAGGACTCCGCGCCCGATGATGTGGATGCCGCGACCGGACTGCGACACCTCGGTGTACGCGCCTTGGAGCGTCAGACATAGCTCCGTGACGATCGGCGTCCAGCCGGTCGACGTCAGGCAATTATCTATGTCGATAAACCAGTACCCGGCGCCCTCGGTAATGACGATGGCGACCCCGTACGGCAGCCCATAAAGCGCGGCCGAAGCGGTCGCTTGCTCGCGGGTCGTCCAGATGGCCGGGTCGTGCGCGTTGGCGACGTGGCCGGTGCGCCAATCGACCGGCAGCTTATCGGTGCTGCCGTCCGGTTGCGGGACGAACTTACAGAGAATCCACATCGAGGTAGCTCTCTATGAACGCGACGGCTTGCGGGACGACGATCGCGTTCCCGTAGGCGCGCAATCGTCCCACTCGGCCGGGAATCCGCACAGCCAACGGGAATGCGCCGGGTTGAGCTGGCCGCCACTTTCCATCCCGGCAGAACAGCCAGTCAGCATCTCGCCAGAAGCCGTTAACCGCGCCGGGCCAGGGAGTAGAGTCCAGGTCTGTTCGGACAGCGGCTTGCCCCGTGACTGCGCCGCTCTCTCGTCCATCAATGCCTGCGGCCCCTCGCCCCCGTTCCCGTCGTTCGCCCCTGGACTGGGCCACCCCGCCAGGACCGCCTGCTGCGAGAGGGGCACCCCTGTATCGTGCGGTCGCGCCTCCAGGCCCCCTCGGCTCCCATCTCGCGCTGTCGGAGAGACCCATCCCGCCAGATGCGTCGCTACCGCCGTCAGCGTGTCGAACACCTCTCGACTCCAACGCGCCCCGCTGCTCTCGCCGTCCTCCAGGCGTGGAGTCGGCCACCCCGAGAGAAGCGCAACGGTCTTCCTGCTGCTGTCGTTGTTCCCCGCCTCGTTGTTGCCATTTCTGGCAGGCGTTCCCGCCATGGGAGTCGGCCACCCAGTACAGTCGTTGCCGGATGTGCGGGGCGCCGACGCTCGCAGCGCAGGCATCGATCCCCCCGACGGCATAGCCCGCTCTTTCCAGGTCAGCTTGTACAAGCCCGAACCAAGACAGGCCGTCCTTTGACGATACCTGCTCGCCAAGGATTGTGTCAGGGCGGCACTGGCCGATGAGGTGGTAGAAGTGCGGCCAGAGGTGCCGCTCATCAGCAAACCCATCACCTCTGCCAGCCGAGCTGAATGGCTGACACGGACACGATCCGGTCCATACAGGTCGGTCACGGGGCCACCCAGCAAGATCGAGAGCAAGCGGCCAGCCGCCGATTCCGCAGAACATGTGTACTTGGTGGTAGCCTCGGAGATCGGCGGGCCTGACATCTCGGATATCCCTCTGGTCAACGTCGCCTGGGGGCAGACGCCCGGCAGCGATCAGATTGCGCAGCCATTGAGCCGCGAACGGGTCGATCTCGTTATAGTAGACGGTCACGTCAGGCGTACGTAACCGCGGCGCGCGAGCGACCCTTCGTCTCCCCACCTACCGTAGCCCCACGTCCGAGCGCGCAGCAACGTCCGCACCTGGTCGTTGTCCGGGTGCCGTAGCTCGATATTCAGGCACTCGTTCGCGCTGACGTAGCTGCTTCTCAAAGCGCGGAGGTCGTCTTGCAGGGTCATGTCAGGTCCCTCACCAATGAGTTAGCCGCTTCTCGTTGCAGATCGGCCGGCGCGGCCAGGGCGACCGGGTGCTGCGCCGCCAGACCTTGCGCGACGACCGTCAGGTTCCGCGTCTCGATAGCCTGCCGCATCATCGCATCCTGATACATCGGGGCGGTCCAATAATAAGACAGCAGCGCCTCCGACACGCCGGTTTTGGCTGCCACCATGGCACGGCTGACGTGGTCGAACCCATGCTTCACGGCCAGCCGCAACCCGGCGTTGACGAGCGTATGCTGCATCGGGGTAAGGATGGCCCGGACATCTCGTATTGCGTCGGTCACGAGGAGGCTCCGATGCGCGCCAGCACGCGGTTGGCGGATATGGCGGCTGGGTGTGACCGCAGCAGCACCTCGATTATCCAGACGGCGTGACGGTGCGTCTCTCTCGCCCCGCCGTCCTCGGCATAAATACGGGTCGATACGTCTAAGGTTGCGGTCACACCCATTCTCCCGTGCTGAAAGCGGCATCGCCGCCGAGGCTTGTTATCAGGTCCAGAATTGCGGTCATTGCCCGAGCCCCTCAATCTTGCGGCGCGCGTCTTCCGCGTATGTCGGATCGGCCTCGATCCCGATGGCGTGAAACCCAAGTTGAGCAGCCGCGAGTAAAGTACTGCCAGTCCCGGCGAAAGGATCGAGCACCGTTCCGTCGGGCGGCGTCACCATCGTAACCAGCCAACGCATGAGGGCGATAGGCTTAACCGTGGGGTGTTTGCTCCCGACGCGGTCGGAGGCACGCGCTTTCCCGCAGTAGAAGAACCGAGCGGCAGATTTGTCTGTTTCGACGCGCGGTTCACGCGCGCCACCTATTGGGACGCGGTTATAATGACCGAAAATACCATTGCCGCCGGTCGGGCTCGGTTCGGTTCCTTTGACCGCTCCTGATTGCCCATCGGAATCGGGAAACGCCGCGATCACTTCCTCGCTCCCGTCATGTGCAACGTTGGCAGGCCAACGGCCGTAATCGACTGGAATAGCAGGCCCGACCGTAGTGCCTGTGCGATATTGCTCCCGGCTCCTGTTACCCGGCGCGCGGTTGTGTTTCCTGTTGCCCGTTCCTTCGATCCGGCACCCGTCCACGTTGATGCCGCCCACGCCCCATTTCAGCACGTTGTCGGCAATCGTGCCGTCGAGAGGTTTCCGCGCAACGATGATAGGCTCATGGGCCGGTTTCAACGCCGATCCCCAGCCCTGCCAGCGTTTGGCTTCTTCGGTCGCGGGGGCGGTCACGTCCAGTATGTTTTCGCCCTTCTGATATCCATCGGGTCGGTATTCATGCACGGCGGCGTTGCTGCGGTTGATATGTTCCGTTCCGCCGCCTTTTATGCGAACGCGGTCCACAACCTCCCGTTCGGCTCCAGCCTTTCGGTCCAGAGCCTTACTCACATCGTGTGATTTTGGAAAACCTGAACCGAAAAGCCACATGATTGTGTCCCGAATCTCAAAGCCCGCATCCTCAATCGCGCATGTCATCCGGTGTGCATTCCGAGGGGCGCCGAACGCCAACAGATACGCGCCGGGTCGCAACACGCGGTAAACCTCGGCCCACGTCTCGGGACGGAATGCGATGCCCGTGCTGTCCCATTTTTTACCCATGAAGCCAAGTTCGTACGGGGGGTCGGTCACACAGCAATGTATGGAGTTCTCTATCATTTTCGGTAATGCGATCAGCATGTCGTCGTTGATGACCCAGGTGCTCACACCCACTCTCCCGTGCTGAAAGCGGCATCGCCGCCGAGGCTTGTTATCAGGTCCAGCCACGCCTTCTGTGCCCGTTCGCGGTCGGACGCATGGTAGCGCCAGCCGCGCGCCTTGACCTCGCGGGACACGAAGATGCCGAGGGTCTGCCCGACATGCGCCGGCGTTATGAGCACCGGCCGGATACCGATCAGGTCGCTGGACTTGATCTTGGCGTTCATTTGCGCCGTCTCGTTGGCCAGGCCCCACCGGACGAAGCTGCCGTCCTGGAGGTAGCCGGCGCCATTGCTGTTGCGCCAGAGACGGACGCCGGCTTTGGAGGCGGCGAGACGGAGATCGTGGGTGGCGGACTGCTCAGGCGTCACAGCGACACCGTGCGCTCGGCCAGGCCATAAGGGCGTAAAGCCTCCATCGTCAGCCGACTGTTGATGACCGCGACGTAATCGGCGCGCGCTTCGATCAAGATGGCGTTTTGCCCGCCTCGGTGCGCCACGACACCAACGGTGCCGCTGCCGGCAAATGGGTCTAAAACGGTGCCGCCGGGCGGGCAGGCGTAAGCGACAAGCGGCGAGACGATATCGACCGGCTTCTGGGTCGGATGCTCCGCTCGGCCATGCTCCGACCGAACAAAAATCACACTGCGCTGCAGCCTCGGGCCGCCGTCTTCCGACCGGTACGTCGTGTCTCCCGTCGCACCGATCCAATGCGCCGGTCGCGCTTTCTTTCGGACGGTGCGGGCGGTGGCGTCGTTGGTGAACTGCGGCGCTTTGAACACGTCCCGCCACAGAGCATCGTCGCGGTAGAAATGGAGCGCCATCTCATGGACCCGGCGGAACCGGTCGTTGAACAACCCCGTCCCGTTGTGTTTTTCCCAAACGATATCGTGCGACATTTTCCAACCCTTAAATTCGGCCGTCCGATCGAAGAACATCCGGGTTGAACCGAACACCCACATGCTGCCGGTTTTACGCAGGACACGACGCGCGATCGCTGGCCAGCCGGCAGGCCACGAGTCCCATTGCAGCGAGGTCTCCCCGTAAGGCGGGTCGGTCACAATGGCGTCGACGCTGTCGGCAGCCATGCTGGCCATCGTCGAGAGGCTGTCGCCCGAGACGACCTGGACGGTCACGCTGCCCGCTCCTGCTCGGCCACGACGCCGTTGCGCTCCAACACCCGTCCGATCCGTTCCGCCAGTCCGGTCATTGCCGCCTTATCCCCTGTCTGCGCTGTGATTACGTCCGTTCCGAATTCCAGGTAAAACCGACGGTAGGCCTCCGGGTCATCTCGGCCAAGAGCCCGCTGCCAGCCCGCCCACCACGCGATCTGCTCCCGCAACACCGCTTGCGCCTGCCCGTGCTCGCGGTGTATCCGCTGCAACCGTCCGACGACCGCCGGCTCCGCGCCATACGGGACCGAGAACGGTCGCACCGTACGCGCGTTCAACGCCGCCAGCGCCGCCGGGTCCATCTCCGTCAGGTCGCCGTCCACAAACTCAGGCGCGGCGCGAGACTGCGGCACCGGCACCCACCCGCAATAGGGGCATTTGACGTGCCACCGCTCGTAAATACCCGTGCACTCCAGACACGCCCGTACCGGCGCGGGACCGTTAACTGTGCGTGCCCGCCGCTCGCGCCGGTCGAGCGACCATTGACGGGCCGCGTCGGGCATCCCACCGCGCATCGCGTGGTAAAGGACGTTGCCGACATGGTCGATAATCATGGCTTTGTCCTTGCCGGGAGCCGGCCGGCAGGGGCGCCAGAACATCTGGTAGAACGACGGGAAACTGGCGGTGCGCCGGCCCATGGAGATGACCTCCATGGCCGCAAGATCGAACCCTTCTCCAAACAAATCGACGTTGACCAACTGCATGATATCGCGGTTGGCAAACCGGCGCAGCACCGACGAACGGATGAGTGCAGGCGTTTTGGCGGACAGCGCTTCGGCAACCACACCGGCCGCACGAAATTGCGCAGCGGTCTCCTCGGCCAACTCGACGCTGACGGCGAAGGTGACGCCCAGTTTGCCAGGGGCCAACCGCTTATAATTGCTGACGATATCGCCGGTAACGCGGGACTTTTTGGTGGCCTCGCGTAGCGCCGGCTGCGAATAGTCGCCCGTCGCATCGGAGATGGGCACCGCCGATACGTCCAGGTCCGACTCGGGCCCGAAAATGCGAAAGTCGGTCAGGAAGCCCATGTCGATCAGGTCGCGCGGGACCGGCCCCTCGACCATAATATCGGCAAAGCCGTCCGCATGCCGCCCGAGACCCTTGCCGTCCGCCCGCTCCGGTGTGGCCGTCACACCCAGGCCACGGCAATCCGACGGGAACAGATCGAGCGCGCGGGACCATTTGTTGCCTCGGACCAGGTGGTGGCAGTTGTGGACTACAATGCCGTTGGCGGTGTAGGTGTGCAGTCCCTCAACCTCGATATTGTAGACAAAACTGGTTGGGCCAGTCTCGTACGACGCCAAACGAGTTACCCGCACCCAACACCCCCGTACGGCGTCCAGAACCACGTCTTCGAGACGCAGACTAAACGCGCGTACCCACCCCCGGCCTGTCCAAAACGGGTGCTCTCGGGTGCTGCGTATGATGTTGCCGCCTTCCAGCGTAAGACGGACCATGTGCCGCGGTGCGGGGTTCTTAAAGACGTCGGATACCCGACACTTGGAAAACGCGTCTGTCGCCTCATCGAAAGCGGTTACGAAATCCCCGACGCGCAGAGTCTCAATCGGTCGCCCGTCCACCAGCGTGCCGGCCGGGAAGCACTCGTCCGTCACCCATAATTTCGCCCTTTGCGCCCAGGCCTTGACCTCCTCGCCGCGCGACACCAGCGAGTCGACGCTCGCGGCGGCGGCCCGTGCGTTGGTGTCGTGGTATGACCGGCCGACCTCTCTCATATGGAGGGTGACAATTTCGCCGATGGTGCTGGAGGGGGCTATAATGCGGTGGTGAACGCCGAGCCGGGCGAGCGTGACGCTCATCTGCCCGACCAGTTCGCGACGGTGCGCGATCGCGCAGGAGATGCCGTCCGTCTGATTGATCTCGTCGCCTATAATTAAGGTCTTTCCGCCGCCGCAGGGCAGAACATCGACGACCACCTGCGCGCCCTGGGACCACGCCCGGCGGTTCTCGGTGGCCATTTTTTTCTGGTAGTCCCGCAATTCCATGTTTCAGCCCTATTGACCTAACGGATAGGTTAGGGTAAACCGATTCCCACGTCAACAGGCCAATGAGGGAAAAACATGACGAGCATATCCGTAGATTTAAGGCCGGGAGAGACGGAGCCCAAGGTGCTCCTGGCAGTCGGCAAGATGCTGCTGGAATTGGGGGGTGGGTTACCGGCGGTCGCGAGTGAGCCGGATTACAAATTCCCGGTTTTTATCAAACGACTCGACGCCGCCTCGGAAGACGACCTCGCCGCTAAATTAGCGGAGGCCAACACCGGCACCGTACAAGGTTTGCAGGAGACCGAGACCGGCGCGCTTATCCCGTCAGAGGCCCCGCCGGCCGTCGACGCGCAGGGTCTCCCCTGGGACGCCCGTATCCACTCCGAGACCAAGGCGCTTAACAAGGACGGCACTTGGCGTCGCCGCCGTAATCTCGACCCCGCCATCTTGGAGGTGGTCGAGCAGGAACTACAGGGCCAGGCAACGCCCGTGAACGCCCCCACACCTCCGCCTCCGCCTCCGCCTCTCCCGCCGGCACCGGTCGCCGCGCCACCTCCGCCGCCCCCGTCCCCTTCCATCCCGCCGGTTCCGCCAGCGCCACCCGCAACGGCGGCTACCCACACCTTCGAGTCGTTCATGCGGGAGGTTAACGTCGGGATGATGAGCGGCAAGCTGGATATCGGTGCTGTCAAAGCCGCCTGCGACGAGTTGGGTCTGGCCAATCTGCTGGCGCTGGAAGGACGGCCCGACCTGCTGCCCGCCATCTCCAACCGGTTGCTGGTCGGTGTCTGAGGGAGAACAGCCAATGGGCGAGACAACAGAGACAAAGAGCCTGCGCGAGATGGTCGGGGCTTCTGCCCAGGTTTGTTTGGACCACGTTCGAGCGGTCCGCTGGGGGGAGGGCAGCGCGGATTACGAAGTAAACGATGGTGCCGCCCGGTTGCAGATTCACATATCGGTAAAGACGATTGGAAAAGCCAGTGTCTGACGAAGCCGAACACGCCCTGTTGGCGCCGTCGTCCGCGCCGATTTGGGGCCGTTGCGCGGGGAGCGTCCTGCTCTCCAAGCAATACCCGGACCTCAAGGACAAGGGAGACGAAGCGGCAGAGGGCACGGCGGCACATTGGCTCGCGCAGCAACGGTTGCTGACAGGCGAATGGAAGACCGGCAAGGCGCCCAACGGCGTGCCGATCACCGACGACATGCGTTTTCACATGGGTGCGTTCACCGACCGTATCGAGAGCCTCCGCGAGGATAACTCGTGGTACGTCGAGATGAAGCTGGTCGCCGCGGCGATCCATCCGACGCTTTGTTGGGGTACGGCTGACTCGGTCGTCCTCGATCACGCCAGCAAGACCGCCTACATCGACGACGCCAAGTATGGTTGGGGGCTGCACGACCCCTACCAGCACTACCAGCTTGTGGCGTACGGCAGCGCGGTCATGGACTTTATAGGACCGGAGGCCATCGACTGGACCTTCCATCTGACCATCGTCCAGCCACGCCCCTGGCACCGGGAGGGGCTCATCCGTACCTGGAGCGTGTCCGCGCCGGAGTTGCGCAACCACGTCCGCCATCTTCGGACGCAAGCTGAGGAGGCGACCGGCAATGATCCCAGCACCGTCACGGGCAAGCACTGCAAACACTGCAAGGCGCGACGAGCCTGCCCGGCGCTACGGGCGGCCACGCTCGACATATTGGACGTGGTGTCCGACGCGACGCTGGCGCCGCTCGACACTCCGGCTCTGGCGTTAGAGTTGTCGCTGCTGAAGCAGGCGCAGGAGCGTCTCGACGCCCGCTGGTCGGGCCTGGAGGCGCAGGCGACCGCCGAGATACGGGCGGGCAAACCAGTGCCGGGCTGGTCGATCGAGCATACGGAGGGGCGGGAGAAGTGGACCAAGACGCCCGAGGAGATCATCGCCGTCGGGTCGCTGCTGGGCGTGTCCCTGGCCAAGTCCATCGACGTCATCACACCGGCCCAAGCGCGGAAGGCCGGTATGAAGCCTGAGTTGGCGGCATTTTATACCGAGCGGAAGCCCGGCGCCGCCAAACTCGTGCAATCCGACCTTTCCGCTGCAAGACGTGCGTTTGGGAGACAGACGGCAGATGACCGCATCCCGCTCTGACCTTGTCGATATCGCCGGGGTGCTGCTCAACGAGACCGAGCGGGCTTACCGGCTCAACGATGGGACTCACGTTGTTTGGCTGCCAAAGTCGCAGTGCGAGTGGGACCCAACTGACGGAACCATGGCCATGCCGTCCTGGCTGGCCAAAGAGAAGGAGCTAATTTAATGGCCGACCAAACAACGTTTACCACCGACGTGGGCCGCCTCATCATGGGGTCCGTCCATAAAGGGCAGACCACCGACCAGACCGGGCAGCCCCTCGTCGTCAAGCGAGGCCCGAACGCCGGGCAGCCTCGCACCGACTATTTCTTCGCCATTGCCGTCCCCAAAAAGCCGGGGGAGACCCACTGGTCGCAGACCGCCTGGGGCAAACAGGTGTGGGAGACCGGGCATCGCGCGTGGCCGGCCGGTCAAGGTAACAGTCCAGCGTTTGCCTGGAAAATCGACGACGGCGACAGCACGATCCCGAACAAGGCCGGCAGGAAATTGTGCGACCGCGAAGGCGCCAAGGGTTGCTGGGTGCTGTATTTCGGTGGCGGGTATTCGCCGAAGGTGTGCAACAAGGATGGCTCGGCTTACCTGCCCGACCCGGATGTGATTAAGCTGGGCTACTACGTCCAGGTGCTTGGGTCATGCTCGGGCAACGGCAGCACCGAGAGTCCTGGCGTCTACCTGAACCACAGCATCGTATCTTTGCAGGCCTATGGCCCCGAGATATCGACCGGCCCGGACCCCAAGGAGGCTGGGTTCGGTCAGGCACCGTTGCCAGCGGGCGCGTCGGCCACCCCGATCGGTGCCATGGCGGCTGCCGCCCCTCCCGCGCCTTACACGCCGCTGCCCGTCACCCCCAACCACGCCTTTGCTGGCGGGCCGGCCGCTTCACCGCCGCCTCCGCCTCTCCCGGCAGCACCTCCCGCCCCGGCCCACGTCATGCTGCCGGCCGCCGGCGGCAACTCCTACGAGGCGTTGGTTAACCTCGGGTGGACGGACGCTCTGCTGGTGCAGCACGGGATGATGGCGCCGTGAGCGCGGCCCATATCGACGGCAGCAACGGTCTCTGGTCGGCGGCCATGGAGGGCAACCTTTGTAGCCTCTGGGCACAGGGGGTCGGCGCTGCCGAGATTGGGCAGCGGCTGAAAGTATCCGCCAACACGGTGTCGAAAAAAGCGAGGCGGATGGGTTTGCCCAAACGCCCGTTTCGTGCCGCCTGATGCTCGCGCCCCCGCCGTCGCTGTCCGACCTCCCGGCCGGCTACAAGCTGCGTGCCGGCCTGGGCGTCTCGACCGTGACGCCGGACATGGACTTCGAGACGTACAGCGAGGCGGGTTACGTCTGGGACGCCTCGGAGAGCCGTTGGCGTGGCCCCCCTCGCGCGCCCGCTGCCAAGCGTGGCCTGTCGGTCGTCGGTATGGCCCGCTACGCCGAGCACCCGACCACCGAGGCGCTGTGCCTCGCCTACGACCTCAAGGACGGGCGTGGCCGGCGGCAATGGCAGCCTGTTCAACCGCCCCCGGTCGATTTGTTCGCGTACTTACGATCTGGCGGCCCGATCGAGTCCCATAAAGCTGGGTTCGAGCGGCACATCTGGGAGCAGGTGTGCGTCAAGCGGATGGGGTGGCCACCCATTCAGCCCGAGCAGTGGCGGTGCTCCATGGCCAAGGCACGGGCACACGCGCTGCCGGGAGCGCTGGCGGAGATAGCCGCGGTCCTCGGCACCAGCGCCCAAAAAGACCCCGTCGGTAAGCGTCTCATCCAGAAGTTCAGCGTCCCGCGCAACCCGACCAAAAAAGACCCTCGGCTGCGGCTGGACCCGGCCACCGACCCGGAAGGGCCGCTGTTCTATAAGTACAATATCGGTGACGTGGCGGCTGAGTCCGAGGTGTCGTCGCTGACGCCCGATCTGCCGCCCGAGGAGCAGGAATACTGGCACGTCGATCAAGCCATCAACCATCGCGGCGTGGCCATCGACGTCGACGGCGTGCGGTCGTGTATCCAGGTCGTGGAAGCCGCTCTCGCTCGGTACAATGGCGAGTTGGCCTTGCTGACGGGCGGCATCCAGGCGTCTCAGGTGGCGCAGTTGACCGGTTGGCTGCACGGCCGGGGCGTGCATCTCGATAGCCTGGATGAAGAACACGTCGAGGCGGCATTGGGGCGCCTGCCGCCTCACCCGCCTGGGGTTATCTGGCCGCCACGTCGAGCCCTGGAGATACGGGCGCTTGCCGGGTCCGCCAGCGTCAAGAAATTATTTGCCATGGAGAACCAGGTCTGCGCGGACGGGCGGCTGCGCGATCTGTTCAACTACCACGCGGCGCGGACCGGACGGCCAACCGGCGAGGGGCCACAACCCACCAACCTGCCGAGCAGTGGGCCGGAGATGCGGCGGTGCGAGGCGTGCCGGCGGCACTACGGCAAACGCAAACCGATGTGCCCGTGGTGCTGGTCCGACGCCATTCACAGCAAAGACGTCGAGTGGGGGTTCGAGGCAGCAGAGGACGCCCGCCGGGTGCTGGCGGCCGGCAACATGGACGCGGTGCTCTGGCATTTCGATGAGGTGCTGCCGGTCATCGCCGGTTGTCTGCGCGGGTTGTTCGCCGCGCGGCCCGGCTACGACCTGGTGTGTTCGGACTTCAACAGCATCGAGGCGGTCGCGGCGGCGGAGATTGCCGGAGAGGCCTGGCGTCAAGAGGTATTCCGCTCGCACGGCAAGATTTATGAGATGAGCGCCGCCCGCATTACCGGCGTACCTTTCGATGAGATGATGGCCTACCGCAAAGAAACGGGATCGCACCACCCCCACCGCAAACGTGGCAAAGTTATGGAACTAGCTTGCGCTTACGGTGGTTGGGTTGGCGCAATGAAAAATTTTGGTGCCGATGAGTTTATGACCGAGGCGGAGATGTCGGACGCGGCCGGTAAGTGGCGGCGGGCATCGCCAGCGATCGTCGAGTTCTGGGGCGGGCAGACACGCCGGGGACCATACGGGTCGAGCGTGCCGGAGTTGTTTGGGATCGAGGGCGCGGCGCTGCGAGCGCTGTACCGGCCGGGCGAAGTGCACGGCTATCGCGGCCGGACCTTCGTCTGCCAGGGCGACGTGCTGTACCTGCGGCTGTTGTCCGGCCGGTATTTGACCTACCACCGGCCCCGGCTGCGGCCGAGCGAGCGGCGGGCGGGCGAGGTCACCATCAGCTACGAGGGCTGGAACACCAACCCGAAGAACGGTCCGGTCGGCTGGATTCGGATGGACACGTATGGACCTAAAATTTTTGAAAACTGCGACCAGGCCGAGTGTCGCGATATCCAGCGTCACGCACAGGTCCAGTTGGAGCGGGCGGGCTACCCGATCGTGCTGCACGTCTACGACGAAAATGTCGCCGAGGTGCCGGAGGGGTTCGGGTCGGTCGAGGAGGTCGAGCGGATTATGTCGTCGATGCCGGCCTGGGCGGCTGACTGGCCCGTGCGCGCCTCCGGTGGCTGGCGTGGCAAAAGATACAGGAAGGACTGAGAAATGACCGCGCTCATCGAGCATATTCTCCGGCTACGGCAGACCGGTGCGAGCGTCGACGTCATGGCCAAAAAGATCGGCGCGTCTCCCTTTGCCGTGCGGGACGCCCGCGACCGCTTCACCATAGAGGCAATGAAGGCCGGCAACACTTTCCAACGGGCGGGCGAGGCCCTCAACACCCGCCGAGGCCGGGTGTGCCAGGACCACCAATTGGCGAGGAACCGTTTCGCGCAACGGGCGCTGCCGTGGAGGCGCCGGAGCATCAAGGACTGCGGGTATTTCTCACCCCATTTGGAGGATGCTTTGGTGCGGAAGGGGCTGGACACACTCGGGCGAATCGACGCGGCGCCGGACGACCAGCTGCTCAAGGTAGATGCGGTCGGTCCGGTCAAGCTGGCCCGGATACGAGCGGTCATCGAATGGGAGCGGGGGCAATGACGGTCCACCGAGCTCTCCTGCGCGCCAACGCTACAGGCGTGGCCGCGGGCCACCGATGGCGAGGAATAACCCCCATGAGCAAGGTCAGCCCGACCAAATGGTCGACCGAAGCTCGGCGTGAATATCTCCGAGCGCACTGGCCGGCCCACACGCCAATCGCAGAGATTTACCCGGCCCTAGTGGCTCTCCCCGGTCCGGAAATTACCTCGCGGGGTGCGGTCACGAGACTCGCGACCCGAATGGGGCTGCACCGGCCTGTGAATTTTCAGCGTAAACCGAAAGGCCGGGGCAAGGCCAGCAAGTGTGCTGGTGTCGAACGAGAAGTGGCGAAGAACGCCGAGAATGTAGGTGACGAGGCGCGGAATATGGCCGCGATGGCTGACCCCGTACCGGCGTCGAAAGAAGAAATCTGGCTATGGGCGAAAAAATACAATGTCAAACCGGCGGCGGGCGTTTTGACGCTTCGGGATGTAAATGAGTTCCGCATCAACCAGGGCGTGCCACGGTTCAAAATCGAGATTTTTAGATTTGAAGGGGCGATGGCATGAGCCACATATCCGATGAACCCATGACGCCGGCAATCAAAACGCTGATAGACGCGGCCGTTGCGTATCGGGATTGGTGGCGCCGGGATTTTGCCGGGCTAGTCTTGAACCCAGATTCTGTCGTCGCATCCCTCATAAAAGCTGTGGACGCCGCATTCTCTTATATCCCACCCGATCCCGTCGTTGTGGCGCGGGAAAACCTGCGGCGCTCGGTGGCCAAAGCCGTTGACCACCCCGCTCATTACGGGGGCGCGGGCAATCCATACGAAGCCATCAAGGTGATCGAAGCGTGGCGCCTGGGGTTCCACCTGGGGAACACGGCCAAGTACATCTCCCGCGCCGGCAAGAAAGGCGCGGCGATCGAAGACTTGCAGAAAGCCCGTTGGTATCTCGACCGTGAAATTAGCAACCTGGAGAAATCCGTTGGATAAAATTGACGTTCTCGATCACGGCTTTGTCCGGCTGGTCGACCGCATGGGCGGGGACCTGTCCATCGTGCGGGCCGCCCGAGTGTCTTACGACGGGGCATGGCGATCCGGCGAAGACACCGGCAGCGACGACCGGCTTATCCGCTACCTCTGGCGGAACCACCACACTACGCCGTTTGAGGCGGTTACACTGACGTTCGAGGTCAAGGCGCCAATCTTCGTGTTGCGCCAGTGGCACCGCCATAGGACCTGGAGCTTTAACGAACTGTCGGCCCGGTATCGTGAACTGCCAGAGGATTACTTCCTGCCAGACCCCGGCGCCATCGGGCAGCAGGCGGCGAAGAACAAGCAGGGCCGAGACCATGTGAAGCTGAATCCGGCGGATCTCATAGAGCGGTACGCGCAGATACAACTGGCCGACGACGCCATGGCCGACTCGTTCGCCACATATCGCAAGTTACTTGCCGCCGGCTGGCCGCGAGAACTGGCCCGGTCTGTGCTCCCCGTTTCAACCTACAGCCACATGTTCGCGACGGTGGACCTGCTGAATCTGATGCGGTTCCTGACGCTGCGATGCGACCAACACGCCCAACACGAAATTCGGGTCTACGCCGATGCGATGCGCGAACTAGCCAGAACGATCGCGCCCGTGGCCATGTCCGCCTGGGATGAAAGTTTCGTCGGGGACGCGGCATGAAAGCCGGCACACCCAAGCCCTTCGACCTCGGTTACTTCACCACAACCCGCCGGATTTGGACCGGCGTGCCGCAATGGGAACAAGTGAAGGCGTGGCAGCGGGCGGGTACGGTCAGCATCATGCCAGCTCCACAGGAGAACACGGTTGCGTTTATGCAATTGCCGAAGCGCCATCGGTCCTTTGCCGACGTGGTGTTGACTGACAAAGGCCGCGAAGAACTCGGGCGGATCGACGCGGCGTTGGCGCACATTGACCAAGTTCTGGCGCAGGACGCCGAGGGATGACCGATTACCCCACCGAAACAGTCACAATCGCAGGCCGGGAGTTTACGATAGACCGCGTGGAGATATTTCCCGGCGAAGCGCCGCTCTACGGTTGCGGGATACTGCCGATGCGCCGGAACCGAGATGACCTCATCCGCGATATCGAACGGGCGCGAGGCCCGGAATGGAGGACGAAATGACCACACCGAACACCTGGGGCGACGAATACTACCACCGCCTCTCCCAAGCGATGCCGCCGACGCCGCGACCGCTGCCGGACGATCCGGGGACACCAGAGGCGCGGACGTACTCTCGCAAACAAACGTCACGCATATTCTGGTGTGGCTACTGGATCGGCTCGGCGGTAACGTTATTTTCTGCGTACCTAGGTTCGGTTCTCGGAGGACACACACCATGACCAACGCATACCCCGAACTGCCCGTCCTGCCCTACCAGCAGACCACGGTGGCGATGCCCGACGTGATTACCTACCTCAAAGCGTTGCCGCCGCCAGCGGGCGCCGCAGCCGCCGCATGGGCCGAGGTCCGCCGCGCCGCCTACATCATGTTTCGCATCGAGAGCGGCAACGGCTCGCACGGCCTCAACAACAACTATGTCGGCTGCCAGGGCGACGGTGCCCGCTGGCCGGCGAAATTCGACCCGCTGTTCGCCGGCACCGTAACGCACATCGAAAACGGCACCGGCAGGACGCGGATTTTCATGGCGTTCAAGTCGTGGAACGGCAGCGCGGATTTCCTATTGGACCGGGTGCGGAGCCGAGGACTTTATATCGGCGGCGCGACGAGTCGGGTCACCGGCATGGCGGTCGATAACCTCACCAACCTCGCGCGAGCGTATTATAAAGAATGGGTAACGGGATCGGCGCGAGCCGAGCCGGACAAGGACACTATCGCCAATATCGCGTCCATGTATGGGCAGGCGGTCGGGAGGGTGGCGTGATGGTCGGAGATGCTGCGGAGGGACTCCAAGTCTCCCCCCTAATCCACAGTCCGGCGAACCGGGTGGGCACCGCCCGCGCCCATCGCCCGTCTGGCATTTGAGCGCTACAATGACTGTCGCCGATGGATGCCCCAGCCGGTCATGGCTTGACCGCAGCAGCGGGTGCCACCTGGACCGCCTTGCCACCCATCACGCCAGACTTGATAAGGTCCAACGTCGGGGCCACGAGGGCCGTGCAAGCCGGGTCTGTGAGCAGCACCAGGGCCACCCCCTCGGCATTGGCGACGGTATCCGCAGCGCGGGCCGAGGCAAGGGCGTGGAGGGTGCAGGGGAGCGCCTCGGCACCGATCACCAGGGCATCGGTCTGTTGGCTTGCGGTGCAGCCTGCCAGCGCCATGGCAAGGGCAGCAGCCACGGTAACGCGAGCGCGACGAGTGGCGAATAGGTGGGTGTGTTTCATATCGGTTTCCTTATAATGGCGCGATCACGCGTCACGGGGCCGGCGTGGAGCGCAGCCACGCATCCAGCTTTGCCGCCAGAGCGAGAACTTCAGGGCCAGCGTGGGCAACGAAAGCGGCGGGGATGCCAGCCGCCTCGGCCTTCGCCGCGAGATACGCCTCGACTTTCTGGCCGGTCGGTGTGGCGGCAAATTCCTCGCCGGCTTGCAGCAGTTCGGGGCCGTATCGGCGGATGGCGTGCATGATGCTCGCCAGCATATTCGCCGCCCAATAATGGCTTCCGGCAAAGGCTAATGACCCTCCCGCCGCTGCGTTTTGGTTAGTCATTACGTCGCTCATGCGATTTTCTCCATCGGCACGTAGCCGTCAAGGAACACGGCCCGGGGGCTGATCGACTGATACCCATCCGGCTGGTAGACCACCCAAAAGTCACCCACGACAGGGGTATATCGGGCCGTCATGCCGTCTTGGTAGGGACGAAGGACAGCTTCATCCCCGTTCGCCTCCCGAACATAGCACCCCGCCGGAACAACCTCGGTAATCTCGCCGGCCAGAACGCGCTTAATGGATTGGAACTGTTGCATCCCATCGGTCGGAATGTCGTCGCTCATGGTTTCTCCTTGGGTTGCGCCGGCACTCCCGCCGGCTGGGGGCGTGAGCGCATACCCGCTTTGATATAGGTCCGCGCCAACGCCGAGGCCGGCAATCCATCCTCAGCCGCGAACAACCTTAGTTCAGCTAAATCTTCAGGCTTCATGCGGATGTGCAGATTATCAGCTTCGCTCATGTCACCCGTATAAACAGTTGACACAGGACCGGCAACCCCTTAACCCGTGTAAACTATCAACACGCAGGAGCGTAAGCATGGCAAAGTCACCCGCTACCAAGACCACCGCAATCGAAATCGAACAGCTATCCCAAGGCAGCCTCACGGTCTGCATCGTCGGCATAAGCCCGATGTATTACCACAGCATGTCGGAACACGCCCGGCGCACGCTGCTGCTGCCCGAGGCCACTTCGCGGAAAACCAAGGCAGCGCGGGCGGAAGCATATAAGCATGACCCGATGCGGGAGTTCCGGGACAGCATGTATTACAGCTATCTCGGTGCTGGCCCGACGCACCTTGCCGCGCCAACCACGATGATCAAAGCGGCGATGATGTCCGCCGCCGTTCGGATGCCGAACGTCACCAAGACGGAAATCGCGCAACTGGTTTGGGTTGTCGGAGCGCAAATGCCGGTCTGGGGGGTGCCGCGCCTCAAGATGGATATGGTGCGTTCGGCCGACATGAACCGCACACCGGACATTCGCACGCGGGCGTTTGTCCCCGAATGGGCGGCGCAACTGACAATCCAATTTCTGCAACCTAACCTGAGCCAAACGGCGGTCATCAACCTGCTTGCCGCCGCCGGGCTTCTGTGCGGCATTGGTGATTTTCGGCAGGAGAAGGGCAAGGGATCGTTCGGCCAGTTCCGGGTTGCCGATCCTGGCGACGAGGACTTTCTGCGGCTGAAAGCTGAGGCCGGCAAAGATATCCAAATCGAAGCCATCGCCAACCCGGTATGCGACGACATGGAAACCGAGAAACTGCTTCTTTGGTATGAAGATCAAGTCGGGCGGCTAGGCGAAAAGGGTGTTCCCAGCGGAGACGCGGCGCTCCCGAAAATCACACGCGCCAAGCGCGCTAACGGCACCGAAGCGCACATCAACTGATGGAACCGTCAATCGAAGTCGCTGGCATCCTCGCCTCTCTGGAAGCAGAGGGGCGGCTGACGGCCGGTAATGTCGTGGAAAAAGCGCGCGACGAGGCATCGCTGCTGCACAGTCATTTCGAGTGGGATGATAGCGCGGCGGCGGAAGAACACCGCAAGGAACAGGCACGGAGGCTAATTCGGTCGGTTAAAATTCGCGTTCAAACGAACGAAGAAGTCTTGATCCGGGCGCCGGCATATGTTTCGCCGCCGCATTCGGATTCATATGTGAGCATCGTTAGATTGCGCGACGATAAAGATGCGGCATGGAGAACCGCGATTGCTGAAATCGCACGCGCCGAGGGTGCCCTGCAACGAGCGCGTTCTGTCTGCGCTATCTTGGGGTTTTCCGAAGAACTTGACGCCATCAAGGGCAACGTCGGGGCATTGCGCGAACGCTTGGAAGCTGCCCGCGCTGAGTGACTGTGCTCCCGCTCAAAGTGGGGCTGTATGGCTGATTTGGCTAGACGTGGTCCGGTCGGATTGGGCAGATTAGGAGTATCTGGCTTGGCGAGGCGTGGAAAGGCGCGGTGCGTTCGGATGAGGCTGATAAGGTTTGACCCAGCAAGGTGACGTTTGGTGAGGCAAGGAAAGATGGGGCCGATAAGGCTCGGATAGGTAGCGTCGGGCGTGGTGTGTTCCGGCTGATTTGTTAAGGCGCGGCGCGGCGGATGTGTTAGCCGTTGACACACTTCACGCAAGCGCGATGGGGCATAGCAGGCGTTCGTCGCTTATGGTTTCTCCTTGGGTTGCTGCGCTGCGATAAAGTCCAGCACCACCTTTCTCACGAAAGTGGATGGCGGCAGAGATGACCCACGGGACGCCAAGACGATGGTCCGATGCTCTGCATCGGACAGCCGGATCAGGATGGATTTTTCTCGCGCCATGGGCGCCGTATATCATTGACGGGACGGCGCGGCAAGCGTATATCGGTGGCGTTACCTCCTCCCCACCTTGCCCGGCGTTCAATCCCATTGGCGCCGGGCTTTTCTTTCACCCACGCGGGAACCAACCGTCCTGAGCGGCGTTACTAATTCAGTCCGCACGCCGCGAAAAAAGCGACACGGATGGCGAACACACTCACGAAAGCCGCGCCCATCGCCCCGCCAATCTGCCAGGGATGATGCAGCAATAGCAACCCGAACAGGTGCAGCGGCGGGGGCACTCGGACACCCAAGGCACTCAATAGAGCCACATCTGAAGAAACGGCTTCAGCCCCTTGTGCCAGATAGTATCGAGATTGGGGATTGCTGTCAGGAAAAGCCCCCAGGCTGTCATGCGGAGCCATTTGCACCTCCCGGTAAGCGCGCGGCTGGCAAGATGGGCAATCGTGAGCCATTCAGCATCCGTAACACCAAAGCTCTTTTGGTCATCTGTCATTACCCCTTGCCCCCGTCACGTCTTCGGGGTCTGTGTGCGTCGGAAGCGGAGCGTGGGCGCCTGGATGCGCCAATCAGTAGCCGTTGCATTGCGCCACCAGGATGTCCGACGCAGACCACGCCGCTGCGATGCCCGTCGTCTGCGAATAGTTCGAGAACGTCGCCGTGGTTGTCGTGGACGCCGACACCATCGTTTTGTTCGGGCCGGGGTTGGTCTGATCCGTCACACTGCAAGCCCAACCCGTGGGGGCGGCGGTCGCGAACAGGATTACGCCCGAGGTTGCCGTTCCGCCCGTCCCGACGTCGACAGTGAATACCGCGCTGGATGTGCCGGATGGGACAGTCGGGGATGTGCCAAATCCGCTGCTGATTGTCGGCTTGACCAGTGTTGCGCGGATGGCGTTTCCGATGTTCAACCAGTTGCTTGTGTTGGACGCGGGACAATCAACCGCAGTGGAAAACCCGATCAGAATGCTTCCAGACGACGTAACGCACGACGCCCCGACATTGGCGCCCAAGGCTGTCATGGTGTTGCCGGCGGCGAGTGCGGTTAGCGCGCCAAGGCCGATGCCCACATTTTGCGCCCCCGCACAATGGTATAAAGCCGCCGCCCCGACTCCGACCGAAGCGTTACACGCGCTGGTTCCTTCACGGCCCGTATTCGACCCCAGCATTGTAGCATTGGTGGCAGTCATACTAAACCCAGCCCCATACCCGACGTAGACCTGCGCCGTCCCCGCTCCTGCGGATTGGCCGGCTGTGGTGCCCAAGTAAGTGTTCCCTCCGCCCGTGGCATTCTTACCAGCCTCAAACCCGAATGCGGAATTAAAACTACCCGTAGCACCCGATCCAGCACGAACACCAACGTAGGTAACTTGGGCGCCGGTCAGATTGGCGTAACCGGCCGCCTCGCTCCCTGTTCCACCGGCATAGTAGTTACCCCCGCCAAAACCAAGAAGCGCGGAAGTCGCGGACGGAGTATACGGCCCCCACGACAACGCGACGGTTGCTCCCGTACCGCCCCCAGAACTACTTGCTTGCGCCAGCGTGCCGATTGGTGGAATTGAGCACGTCCCAGGATTTGACACCCAAAAGTTTGCAACGCCCGTCCCGGCCCCGCCTGTCAGGGACGTAACTGCGACAATAGGTTGCGTAGAGCACGTTCCGCCTGCGAGCGTGATCCTATCCCCGACATTGTAGCCTGTGCCGGCCGCGACCGGCGCTCCTGCGGAAATCAGCAGTGCGCCATACGAAGGCGTCCACCCCGCGACCCCAAAGCCGCCGTTGAACGTCCACGCTCCTGACACCGTACAGGAGGCACCGGCAGGGCACGAGCCGTTCTGTGTAATCTGCTGCGCGTGTGCGGTCCCGGCGAGCAACAGGAGCAGTAAGAGCAGAGCGCGCATCATTTCGTCCACACCGAGATCGTTTGCGTGCCGGCGGTCACGATGCAGGTCCCGGTGCCGCCCGCGAACTGAAAGTCCGTGCCAGCCCCGTAGCATTTGGACGGCGGCGAAAGGGTCGCCGCGATGGTCCCTGGCGCGAAGCAGACCTGGACGCCGCCAGGCGGAACCTGGATCGCCAGGTAAGCCGCGCCGGTAACGCCGAATGCTGTGCTGATGGCGGCGCAGGTAACCGTCGTCACCACGTACCCGGAGGATGCGCTCGGTGCCAAAGCACCGCCGGTAACCCAGACGGGATTGCTGCCCTGCCCAAACGACGGTGTGGAGGCCGCCAGGAACCCCAGAAGAAGCGTTATCGCAATTCGCATCGGTGCTACCTGTTCGAGAGGGGAGCAGCCGACGCGCGCACCGGGGTCAGCGATATGGTGGAATACCCCTACACCATGCGAAGCGACTTTTTCAAGGGGTGCGTTGGTTCGCCCCCTCAAACCTCTTGAACTGGTTGTCTGTCGGTCCACGCAAGACCTGTTTGTAGAACTCGATGATCCTGCGGGGGGACCAACCCATATTCAGCGCGTCCTGCTTCCACGAGTCGTCCCCGGCCCTGATCTTAGCCACCAGTGACGGAGCGGCCTGCTGCGCCTCGTAGTACCGCTGCCGTTCCCGCCGCGCCTCGGCCACCGTGTTCGGTGTGAAGCCGAGAGCCGTCCGTACCTGGTCCCCGGTTGACAGTGCGTCGGCCGGCACGATTTCCGTCCCGTTTCTCGACACCACGCCATGGGTGCTCTGGTTCCACGCCCGAAGGACGCCGCGCGCACCGAACGGCGCAACCTCCGCCGCCGTCTGTCCCAGGCTTTGACCGGCATCCCAGCGCGCTCGGGCGTTCATGTACGACTTGTACGTGATCGACGGCATCGTGCTCATGACACTCGCCGGGTCCATGAGCCGGGTTATAATATCGCCAACCCCGATCCTGCCGCCAAGATCGACACCGGTCGCCACGGACAACGGGCCGTGCATTACCGCGGAAGCTCCGATCTTGCCGAGATATTGGCCGAGAAAATCTTCCAGTTTCGTCGCCACGCTGGGGTTGTAGCCCGCGAAATGCCGCCACACCGCGTCTACGGCGTTCTCCACGTCCTGGACGAAGAACTGCCCTTGCACGCCCGTCGCCAGGCCCATCGCCCCCATCATAATCGCCGCGGCGACTTTGCCTTCGGGTCCGCGGTTTTTCCACAGGTTGAACTGAGCGGACATGTAACGCGCCACGAACCCGTGCAAGCTGCCGAACAACGTTCCCGGCACCCCGCGCATCCACAGGGGGCGGTTCTCCTTCCCGTACTCGAAGGCGGCTTCCGACAACATGAACCGGCCATAGGTCTCCGGGGACAGCCCGTCGTGCTGCACCATGTCGTTGAACAGGGCGCTGTGCCGCATCAACGGCGCCGCTGCGGCGTTCAGCGTCTTCTGGTTGGACCCAATGTCCCAGGCAGCGGACGCCACACCCACGCGGTTCGCCTCGTCGACGGCGCTGATATTCGAGGTCGCCATGTCCATGCCGCGGCGGACCACACCGGCGTGCTCGCCAAACATCTCGGACTGCCGTTCGTTCAGTCGCGCAAAGTCCTCGGCGCCGACCGCCCGCAAGCGCCCCTCGGCCGACATCTTGCGCATGAACGCCTGTTTCTCCGGCGGCATGCCCCGTATCGCCGCTTCCAGGTCGAGGTGGCCGCCGACCTTACCGTCGATGCGCAGGGCGCTGTAAGCTGCCCGCAGGCCACGGACCATCGCCGGTACGGCAACCCTCACCCCCGCGCCAACCGACAAGATCGGGGTGGCGGCCATGGGGGTGTGGAGGCCCATAATGACGCTCGACGACGTGTTCATCCCCATTACCCAGGTGAACCCCAGCCGCACCAGAGAGTTTGCCGCCTGCCCCAGAGCCGACGTCGGGTCGTCCTGGTAGGTGCGCCAGTCACGCCAGTAGCGCTTGACCTCGCCGTGGGGGTGACTGTCCTGGATGTCCTGGTAGGCGCTCTCGATGCCGTCACGGTGTATGGTGTTCGCCGCGTTGTTGGCGATCTGGTACATGTGGCTGCTGATGGCGTGGTCGAAATCGGCGCTGTACCCTGGGACGACTTTTGCCCGCCGCCGGTATCCCGCTTTCAGTTCCTCCAGCAACGCGTCCTCGAACACCTCCAGGGTTTTCTGCTCCAGGTCGCGATAGCGTGCCGCCGCTTCCTCCCGCACGCCCCGAGGTGTTGTCGGGCCACCCTTTTCGCCCGCGACCTGCTTGCGGATGCCTTCGACGGTCTTGTTCTCCATCAGCATCATCAGCTTTTGCAGCGCCGGCAGATCGAGTTTCCGCAGGATGTCGGGCGTGCGAATAAAATCCCCGGATGTGATCTTAAACCGATCGGCTGGGAATTCTTTACGCAACTCGGCGATTCGCTTTGCCGCCGCCGCTTCGACCGAAAACCGGCCGGAGGACACACCCAGCAGGTCTTGCGCTCGCGGCTTCTCGACGGCCTCGAACCACGCCAGCGGTGTCTTGCCGCCGAGTCCTGCCCCCACCTCCGGTCCCGAGATCGGCCTGACCTCGATGTAGTGGGAGCCAACACGCTGCATCGGGAAGTAGATTTCCTGCCGAGACGCCGTCATCGCATCGACTAGTTCCGCCAACCGGCTCAGTTTTTTGGAGCCGCCTTTATCTGGGGCTCGCTCAGCCGCCTCACGGATTTGTACCGGGTCCATCGCGCCGTCCCACCCATACCGATGACCGGCAGCTTGTATCAGCATGTCCCACTGCTGCCGGCCCAAACGGATGGCCTCGTCCGCCGCTTTCGTCTGCCTGTCGGTTAGGGTGATCACATCCCCGACTTTCGACCAGGCCGCGTGCGGCACGGTGTCGTTGCGCACCACCAGATGGCCGGCGGCGTCCCGGTACAGCCCTTCCGGCGCGATACGACCGATCTCCAGCGCCGCCGCGACACCGAGGCGCTCTTCGGGGCTTAGCTTCAGGAAGTTTTCGGCGATCCCTTGCCGCAAAGTCGTGACGTTGGTTGCCGCCGCTGCCGTTTTTGTCTTCCAGGCGTTCCAGAGACGCGCCGACTTAAGGTCCAGCGACGCCAGAGTGCGCGGGAAGGAAACCCATCGCCCCGCCTCGTTGAGGTTCTTCGTCATTTTCGGCGCGAGAATCCGGGAAACCCAATTTTGGGCCGCGTCCTGAAGGATCGCTGGAGTCCTTGGACCGCCCGAGGCCAGCCGCTTCGCCAGGGCCTCGGTCTCGCCCGCCGTTGCCGGGATACTTAGGTCTCGGACAAAACCCTCGACGGCTGTTTGGATGCGCGCGGCTTTGTCGCTCTCCGACAGGTTGGGGTCGGCGTGGATGCCGTCGATGCGCCCGGCGACAGCCGTCACGGAGTCAAGCGGCGGTTCGCCGGTGTGCCCCGCCCCGGGCGGCTCGAACAGCCCCTCGTTCGTCGGCTCTTGGTGCGGCAGGGTCCTCTCGACATCGGGGGGAGCGCCGTGCAACCCAAGGTCGTCTCTGCTGACCTCCGTTTCCGGCGGCACGCGGGGGGGCCGCTCCGGTCCTTGGTCGAGCAGCGTGGGAACGTCGGCCGGAACGCGGTTGCGGGGCGGCGGCCGTTCGCTCGGCTCATTGAGTGTGCGGTCGAGCGCAGCACGCCAGTCCTCTTCGCCGCCCCCTTTACCTCGTGATTCAGCGATTTCGTACCCGCTTGCCAGCGAACCCGGTTCCCTCCTCGCCGCGTAACTACCGTTTTCGAAATTTGAAAATATCCTGGCGGACTGATCCAGACCGAAAAATCGCTTAATCGAACTTACGAACCGATCCCACATATCCTTTGCGTGTCCGAAGACCGATCGCGCCCGCGCGTCCTGAATATCGCGGTAATTAAAATAGCGATCTGTCATTGTTTCCGCAAAATACTCGGAACTGTTTACGAAGCGATAATTTTCCTTACTCCAGTTCATGGACACCGTAGGAAACTTCGAATCCGGTTGCGTTTCGACCACAACGCCGTTCCTCGCAGACGGGTCTCCCCCGTGGATAGCGGCCCAGTCCTGAGCCTCCCTGCCGGTTAACTGATCGACCAGTTCTCCATTTTTTAGGAACGGTTTCGCCCAATCGTTCGCGTTAAGCCATTTGGTTCGCTGGCGCTCGTACTCGCGCACGATCGCGGCGCGGTCGGCTGGCGGCAGCACGTTTTCCAGGGAGTGCCACATCTCGTGGACCAGGGTCGGCTCTATGTTCCCCTGCTCGATGGTGTTACGGAACAAATAGATGATTCTGCGGCCGACCTCGAAAGCCCCGTCCACACCCGCGGGGCCGCGCATAATCCTCAACCCCACATCCGCGAACATGTGGCGTCCGATAAAATCCACGAAACCGTCCACCACCCGAGCGGCGTCGCGATCCAGGACGGGCGCTCCCCCCGGCCGCTCCTGCTCTCTCGCCTCGTCTATATACGCTTGTTGCCGCAGCCGATCGACCATGGCATCGGCGCCCCGCTTTACGTCGCCGGTCCTGGCGGCCCGTTCAACCAACTCTTGTAGGGTTTCGTCGCCGCCCGCACCGCGACGAGAGAAGAGCGGTAGCTTTTGGACGTCCTGGATGGACTCGTGGCCGGCGTCGTACCACTGCCGTAGGTAGGGGCGGACCGTCTCTCCGAGATCGGCGATCATGGCTCGGCTGAAATCGGCGAAGGACCGCACACCGGCTTCCAGGTGGAAAGCCGCTAATTTTGCGCCGGCCGCGAGCAGTTCAGGATCGACGCCGCTGTTCAGTTGCCCCCGCTTGCTTTGGATCAGCGTGCGCGCTGCCTCGGCCGATTCCGGTGTCACGAGACGGTTTGTTGCCCCGTACGAGAGTGCGGCCTGCCCGCTGGTGTCTGGTGCGAATAACCCCTCGTCCGCTGGCCGAACCTCTCCCTTCGGCCCGATGGCGCCACGCCCCGTCTGGTCTCGCGCCGCCTGTGCTTGCACAGCGGACGGCTCCATGCCCGGCATCGCCTGCTGGTTCGGGTCGGTGCGGACGGTCGGCTCGGGGCCGCGCTTGGTCGCCTCGGTTATTGGGCGGCCGAGGAGGTCGGTTTGCGGGCTAGGGTGTTCTGACGGAGCCTTCGGTGCCGCTTGGACTGCCCGATACGCCTTATCCCACGCATCAACAAGGCTCTTTTGGTGAGCCTGCGCCGCCAGGAAATCATCGTCCGACATGCGCCCAGCATGGTAGTCATCGCGAGCCTTCTGCCACGCCGGGAAATAGGCGCGGTGCGCCGCGTCCAATTCGGCAAGTCGCTGAGCGGGGGTGAGCGCCGCACCCTCTCTTGGGAACAACGCCTCGTCTGCTTTCTGAGCAAGCCTGACAGCATCATCGTCGGAGACGCCCAGTTTTTTATACCTCTCGGCCAATTCGAGGACGTCGCGAGCGCGCGCCGACACGATGTCGTCGAATTTGCTGGGCGCGGCCCACGTATCCCGAATTAAGGCAATATGTCGTTGAGCGAGGTCAACCGCTTCGCGTCGGGTGGCCGATGGCGTCGGGAAACGCTCTCCCTTTACGTCGGTCGTCCACCACGTCCCTTTCAAACCTTTTTTGACCGCCTTCTCGGGGTCGTAGGCTTCGATCTTGGCTAAGTCCAAACCACGGCGGCGGCGGAGCTCGTCAGCCTCTGGACCGCGTTCGATGTGGTTTGGAGGCGCGCGATCCGCCCGTGTGGCCTCCGTAGGCTTATCGATCACCACCATCCGCGTCGCGACCCCGGTGGGCCGGAAGGCCGATTTGAAAGAGCCGTCGGGTAGCTTCTGCGACTCTCCGCCGACACTGGACAGCCAATCGCGGAACCCGGCAGCTTTCTTATCAGCGCGGAAGAATGAACCCTCTCCCATGATCGCGACCAGCCGGCCGCCCGGGTTGAGCATGTCGTATGCGTGCCGGACGTGTTCCGCGTCCATCCCGTTGGAGAACGGCGGGTTCATCACGATTCGGTCGTAACCTTGCTCCGGCCGATACTCCATGAAGTCCTGGCCGAGCGGTTTGTAGCCCTTTGCCTCAAGGATTTCCCGGAGCGTCGGGGACATCTCGACGGTATCGACCTGCCCGCCAGCCCCCTTCATCGCATCGGCGATATCGCCTTTCCCAGCGGACGGCTCAAGAACCCGCATACCGGGTTTGATGTCGGCTTCACGAACAAGATTTTCGACAAGGTCAGGAGGCGTCGGGAAGAAATCGACGCCGACCGACTTGTTGCCGACGAGGTTACGTTCAAGCCGTTTGATCGGGTCCTCGGCCTTGGTGCCGCCCCTGGCATCGATGTATTCGAGCAGCGCCTTATGAAGATCGCTATCGTTGCTGATTCCCATGCGGACGAACCGCTCACGGTCGGCGAGAGCTTCCTTGATGCGCTTGCCGGCGGGGGAGGTCGGAACCGTCTTGATGGCTTTTTCCAGAGCCACGCGTTGTTCGATCGTGGGGGTTACGAGGGAATTTTCGGAGTCACTGACCGACTCCAACCAGCGCACCAGGGGGGCGAAGCCACGCTTGCCTTCCAGTTCACCCGCAAGGTCCTTGGCGTGCACACGATGGAAAGAGCCGTCTGGCATTCTGGCATTGGCTACGTCAGCAGCGGTTGGGGGGCGGCCGCGCTCCTTCTCCCAGCGCGCGCCGGGCGTTTGCTCGACTGTCCGGTATTGGCCGTTCCGAAGTGCCTGTTCCAGCGCCTCAACCTGGGCCTTGCTGGTAACACCGGACAGGTGTGGTACTTCTCCGTTTTCGATGGCGGTGGCGATGTTGCTCATCGTCTCCGCGAGTTGCGCGCGGGAACTGGCGTCCGCGACGGCGTGCGCCGCCATGCTGGCACGCCGGGCGGTGTTTGCCTGCCGGTCCCGGCCGAGGTCCGCCGCGGCACCGTCGGCCAGCCTCTTCGCCTGCGCGCGCAGCTTCGCCACCTGGATTTGCTTCTGCCCCACGTCGCGGCGCGCTGCGTCAGCAACGTCCTGAACAGCGGTCTTGGGCGACGCGGCAGCTTCTACCGGGGCCGGTGTTTCCCCTTTGGCCTCGGCTTCAGCAGCGGCCTTACGGATGAACCAACCACCGTCTTTTTTGAAGGTGTAGGGGTCGAGCGCCTTTGCCTGGGCGTGGTCGATGTCGGTCCGGATGACGCCTTCAATGACCCCGCCGCGCTTCGTCGTGTGCTTGACGACGGGAAGCTCTATCCCTCGCGACGGTAATTCTGCGTGCTCCGCTGCGCCAATGACAGCGCTGCCAGCATCTGGCCCCGCTCCCAATTCTCCTTGGACATGTGATCGGATGACGTTGAGGAACTCTCGGGCACCGGCAGCGGCGGTGATGTCTCCTGACTTGACACGTCGTGCGATGCCGGTGAGTGCGTCGCTGACGGTGCCTTTCCGGGTCGCGAGTTGCGTGAGGAGTTGCTTGGCTTGCTCATCGTCGGTCAGCCTATTCCGGTTTGCGGCGTAATCCAACACATTTCCGCCATGGGCCGCGATGCGGTCAGCTTCATCAACCAAGGTGCGGAACGTCGTGCGGTCCCTGGTCAGCATCTGCATTGCGTCGTCTGCCAGTTTGGCCCGCTCCAAAACCACGCTGGACGCGAAGTGTTCCTCTCCGAACAACCCACCTTGACGGGTTTCATCATGAACGCCGGTTTCCAGCATGTCCCGGATCACAAGTTCCGACTGGCGCAGATTACCCGGCTTGATTTTGGCCAGAAGCCGCATCGCTTCGACTTGTTGCAGCGGATCGGCCACCAGCCTGCCGACAATGGAAGCCTGCCCAATGGGCACGACTTCATTGACAGCCAACCCGAAAGCGTCCGGCCCCAATTTTGCCAGCGCCCGCCCATCCCGAACAAGCGTTGATCGGGGCGGTAACGGAGGTAGTTCAGTGCCCTTCTCCGCCGCCTCACGGATTACCTTCGCCGCGTCAATGGCGGTTCCGGTTCCTTCCGCGATGTTCTTCGCCGCCGCGATAGACCGGGCATCGCCCTCGGTAATGCCGTCCTTGGCGTCCAAAACGAAGGCGTTGATCTTGATGCCGTCTTGCCCCTCTGCCTTCAAACGCTTCGCAAGGGCAAGTCTTTGATGGCCATCGGCAACCCAGTTTTTACCCTCGGTATCGCGGAACACCAAAGCCGTGCCGGCAAGGCGCGGGTCCCATTTCTGGACACCTTGCAGGCGATCCGTAACCCCAGATTCATCCCCTCCGGATTTAAACTGAAATCGGCTCGCGTCAACGCCGATATCGTCCGGGTCGATGGATTCCAACCCGCCGTTGTCAGATGCCTTGGTATGTTGCTCCGTGGTCGGCTCCACAGGGGCGGTCGGCTCCACGGTCGGCTCCGTGGTCGGCTCCGTGGTCGGCTCCACAGGGGCGGTCGGCTCCGTGGTCGGCTCCACAGGGGCGGTCGGCTCCACGATCGGCTCCACAGGGGCGGTCGGC
>SESF01008150.1_pt1 | contig 45863 bp, 25 predicted proteins | sample 3171521 | NCBI WGS metagenome assembly SESF01 (sample SAMN10866945, study PRJNA518727) | freshwater metagenome | biome: subpolar coniferous forest; feature: holomictic lake; material: water; isolation source: holomictic Lake 227, 6 m and 8 m depth | place: Canada: near Kenora, Ontario | collected...
ACTAAACATTTCATAAACGATTTCGGTTCACCGCGCTAAAGGTAAGGCCTGACCGCATTGGCGATCTCTTACCTGCGCACTTAAGCTTTAACCTGTAAAAGAACGCCGCGCAGTGGTGCCCCTGCCTCGACAGGATTAAGGCAACCAGGGCAAGGGGTGAACCTTAAGGGTGAATGAAGAAGATTTACCGTTTTTTTGAAACCGAGGGATGGGGGTTGGGGTTTCATCTATGTATCTCACACACTCCTATGAATATGAACATCGCTTCACTCATCCCCACCATCATCGCCGTCTTGATGATGATCACCACCCTCGTGCAGGCTGCCCCGAAGGGTGGCGAGAAAGGCGGGGCCGACACACGGGAGGAGTTCTTCAAGGCTCACCCGGAGCTCAAGGAACGTCTCGAGAAGATGACCCCGGACGAGCGAAAGGAATTTTTCAAGAAGCACCCAGAGGTCAAAGAGAAGCTCGAAGATACGAAGAAGGGTGCTGGCTCCGGGGCACGGGAGGAGTTCCTCAAGGCCCACCCAGAACTCAAGGAGCGCCTCGAGAAGATGAGCCCGGACGAGCGAAAGGAGTTTTTCAAGAAGCACCCAGAGGTCAAAGAGAAGCTCGAGGAAGCGAAGAAGTAAGGCGGCCCAGTAAGAGGGCAGAGTTGCGAGGCGGCCTTTAGGTCGCCTCTTTTGTTTGTCGTAATCCGCGGCGAGGAAGCAATGATGCGATGGCATTGAGGAGTTCGCCTAGCGGCTCACCGAAAGGGTTCTCATACTCAGAGGATAAGGTCGAAGACCATGCCGTGCATCAGTCATCGCCGGCGTCGGCGCCGTCCCGCTCGCATACGTCGTGATGGCCTGCGAATCGTTCGGAGTCTCGAAAGGCCGCTACGCCTTGCTTACCTGCGCCATCAGCTGGGTGGTCGCCGGCCGCAAGGGACTGTATGATTCGGACTAAGCCAAGGCGACAGACACCCCGCTTATTGTTCGAACTTCGGCCAGTTGTCCGGAATGCCTTTCGGCTTTTGGGCCGGGGTTGCTGACGGCTTACCGGCGCCGGGGGCGGGTGTCCGTTTCAGATAGACAATCGTAGTAGGCTTGCTGGGCCAGACCTGAAAGAGGCTGATGTGGGGACCGATATTCAAGGCCCCCTCCTTGTAGGTGATGCTTAAGGTGAGATGATCCACATCTGTGACGTCGAGCCTCAGCCGAACATAAGGCGCAGGCTGCGATGAGATGCTGTTCGCCGACTCCTTCGCCTCGAACCTGGAGAGATTCATCAGAAGACGGACCATCAGCGGCTCATCCGCGAGCATGGACTTGCCCGACTTGTCCTTGATGACCGCGATGCGCTCATTCTCGAACTGCAAGGCCTCATAGCCGACGTCCGCTCCCGGGAATCGGAAATCCTTGAAATAGGTGATCTCGATCTCGCCGACCTGATCCTTACGTCCGTCGGCATGCACCAAGGTGAAATCAAACCTCCCCGCAAGTTTGGGGAGATCCAGCGCAGCCAGTTCCACCGGGAATAATGTGATTCCGGCGAAGATGAGGACAATCAACGTTCTCATCGGGGCAAGGAACATGGCAGGCGATGAGAAGGCTGGCTGCAGGCGTGCCATAGCTAACCTCAGACCGTGAAGTCGAAGACCATCACGCGCGCGAGGTTCGGGACGACGATCAACCTCACGCGCTCATGCTCAGGGTGAGGGAGATAGCGGTCTCGGTTCAAGGGCGTATCGAAGGTCATGACGAACCCGTGCGTAAAACCGTCGTTCAGGCCTTCGTCGCTCTGATAGACGCCGTGCTGCATGGACAGCAGCCCGGGGATCTTGCCGACCATGCCACGCATCTCGGCGAAGCAGGTGTCAATCTGGGCCGGGGTGACGCCCTGCTTGAAGACGAAAGTTCCGTAGTGGTAGACCATGGTATCTAGAGTATTGAGTTTTGAGTATGGAGTATAGGACAAGTCAGGGGAGCCATGAGCGCTGAAGAAGTTTTTCGTGAGGAATGCTTATCACTCCCCCGATACTCGATACTCCATACTCAATACTCTCGTTACTTCTGGGAGACCCAGGTGAGCGAGTTAAGGAGGAGCTGTTTGTAGGCCGGGTGGTCGTGGGACTTCTCGTCGTGACCGAGGGCGATGCAGACGATGCGGGTCTTGGGGTCGCGGACGATCCAGACGGAAGGCAGGATATCCGAGGCGCCGGGTTTAGGCGTCTGGCGCGGAATGGTGCCAAGGACCTCCACCGCATCAGCGCGGGTGAGTTCGACGTTATAGCTTTCGTCATTGATGATGAATTCGCCGGGGACACCCTTCATGATCGGATGCTCGGGCTTGGTCACGGTGAACTTGAAATCGCTATGGCCATGGCCACGCGAACCGCCGGCTACGAAACGTTCGTTGTAGGCTGGGACCTCGCCCCAGTTATACCAAACCCCAGCATGCAGGATGACGATGCCCTTGCCAGCATCGGCATGGGCCGCGAGGGCCTTTTGGAACTCGGGCGAGCCATACTGCTTGTGATTACCAGAGAAGACCAGGAGGTCGGCCTGCGGCAACAAGGCGAGGGCTTCGGCGCCATTGGGCGTCGCGGCGACTTCATAGCCCGCGGCCCTCATCGTGACGGCATCCGTACCGAGGAAGAATTTCGGGAAGTTATGAGAGCTTCCCGCGCCGGCTACGAGAATACGAAGGACACCCTGCTTACGCTCACCAAACTTCTGCCCAGTTGGCAGGGTCGTCTTGGGGCTATCCGGACCGGCCGGCTCTTCCTTCTGTACCTTGGCCGCGGAGAATGCCTTGGCCGCACCCGGGGTATTGGCCGGACCTCCGACCTCCACCGTGATAGCGACGGTCGTCGGGGCGATCTGACTGGCGGGACTCGTCAGTACGAGCTTTTCGATGATCTCGGAGCCCTCGACTGGGATAACAAGTGTGCGGACGTGGTGACGCTTCGTGAGCCCGCGGGCGGTCTTGGATCCAGGGACATCAGCGTCGTCGGGATTGTAGTCGGCGAATTGCTGTCCACCGCTGAGGACCACCGTCTGCTTGCGGCCGCTGAGGAAGACAATGTCGACCGTCATGGCAACGGCGGGATGACCACCCCAGCCGCCCACGGCGCCGAGCATATGAACGCGAGATGCCGCTAGGCCAACGGGGATCTCGACCTTACTGACGAAAGACTGGGAGTAGACCTTCGAAGGCCCGCCCTTCAGCACCAAGATATTATTACCGTCCTTCACCTTGAGCGGATCGAGCACGGTGAACGGCACGTCATTGGCCGTGACCTGTCCGAAACTTACGAAAGGCAAATTATCGCCCTTGGCCTCCCTGGAGGCATAGAGACCGCCACGGGAATCCGCGTTCACCACCGGCGTCAGGTCCAGCAGGTGATAACGACCGACGGTGGTCGCCACCCCCGTGGCAGCGGTCGAACGGATATAGGCGATAAGATTACGCAGGCCCTCTACCCCGAGGGCTTCAAAGCCCTCCGGCATGAGCGAGGTTTCCACGCGCTGCCGAGAAGCGATATCGCCGATCTTAACCTCAATCGTGATGCCCGCCGGCTGCTTGAGCTTGAGGACGGCGGTGTTCTCGCTGCCGATCAGCGCGGAATACTGAGTGCCATCCTTGAGCTTGATATTCCAGGTGCGATGCTCGTCGTCGACCATGCGACTCGGGTCGATGATATGCACGAGCAGTTCGGCCACGGGGTGCGAACCGATGCCAGCGAGATTCGGACCGAAATCATATCCGACGTCACCGAGGCGGTGACAGGTGCTGCAGACCGTCGCAAAAAGTTCCTTACCCTTGGCGATATCGCCGGGCTTCTCCACGTCGGGACGGAGTTTATTGATGATGTCATCCTTACCCTTGCTGCCGCCCCCACTGAGCTTGGCCAACACAGTTTGCGCATGTTTGCTAACCGAGGCGTCGGGGTGGAGAGTCAGCTGGGACATCTGCAGCGGGCCGAGTTGCATGGAGGAAATTGCCTTGGCTTCCAACGCACCCACCACCAGGTCAGCCCACTCGGGACGCGTCATCAACGCGCCGTAAGCGGACTTACGGACGGTACCCGCGGACTTGATGAAGCCGGTCACCAGCAACTTGCCAGCTGCCATTTCACCCGTGTTCGACAGTGCCTCAACGGCGGCCAAACCCACGGCCTCCGAGGATTCCTTGACCAACAGACCGCCGATCGCAGGCAGCACCTGGGCGTCATAGCGGCGAAGCGAAACAACGGTCGGGATGACCGCGGCTCCATCCGGCGCAGCGATTCGTCCGAGAAGTTCCTTCACGATGACCGTGAGTTCCGACTTCAATTCGTCGCCCTGGACCCAAGCAGCCGCGAGCTGGGCCGCCACGACCGCAACCTCGCGATCCTTCGAAGCCAGCAACTGGCCCAAAACACTCAACGCGGCCGCACGATCAACAGGAGCCACGGCCTTACGGTCCGCCAATTCTCGAAGGACGATTTTGGCGACACCGATATTACGTGCCGACACGGCGGCCTGGATGACGGTCAGGTTGGCGGAAGAATTATTCGCAACGGCCAGACTAGCCGTCAGTCCGCGCACAAATTCCGGCGAGGGAGACGCCTCCGCACCCATCATCACGACGAGGGCAGCAGATGGGTTAGCGGAAATGGCGGCCGAAGCGGCGGCCTTGGACCAATCATCCGTGAAGGACGCTTCGGCGAAAATCAGGAACGCACCGACATCGGCGGCGACCGGAGCGGCCCCGATGGAGCGCAACGACGCAAGACGCACGCGGGCGTCGGCATCAGCAAAGGCGGCCTTATAAGCGGCCAGCGGGAGGGCAATCTTACCGGCTTCCGAAACCAGGAAGGCGTTCTTGCGCACGCCAGCTGACCGATCGGTGGCGGCAACGGTCAACTGATCGGCCGTGAGCGCACCCAGACGCTGCAACGCCCAGAGGGCCTGAATGCGGGCTTCGGGCATACCATCGCCGGCGGCCAGAGCGGCCAGCAACGGCTTGGCGGAGGCCTGCGTCGACCCGTCGCGATCCAGGAGGACACGAATGGCATTGAAACGGACCACCTTGCTGGGGTGGCTGAACGCGGCCACGAGACCGGCAGCATCAGCCTTGGCCAGATCAGGGTGCGCGAAGGCCGGAGCGGAATCGTGCTGGATACGGTAGATGCGACCGAAGTAGTGCTCGCGATCCGGACGCACCGAGGCGCCGGACTTGCTGTGCTGCGGACCACGGGTGTCGTTATGCGCAACAACCGGGGTATAGAAATCGAGAATATACATCGCGCCATCGGGACCGAAGCTCATGTCGACCGGACAGAACCAGTGATCCATGGAACGCAGCCATTCCTGGTTATCCAGCAGCACTTCGCCGACGAAGGCCGGGCCGCTGAGCGACATCTTCTCATGGTGGATGATATCGAGAATGGGTTCCGACATGAAGACCGTGCCGTTATATTCCTTAGGCCAGGCGCCGCCTTCATAGACCGCCGCACCGCAGGCGGAGGAATAATGACCGACCTGGTCGATCTGCATCAGGGGTGCGCGGTCAGGCATGTCGGCGCGGGCGACCGGACGACCCGGGTTGACCGAGGCGAAGGCCTTGGCCTTGTTGCCAGGCGCCCGGGCGAGAATATACTCCGGCAGCACGACATGCTGGATCGGATTACCGTTGGTGGCCTTGCCATGGAAGAGCTCCATGTCGCTGGTGACCTCGTTACCGAAGCTGTTGCCCCCCTGGGATGCCACCTGCTCGATCGCCGAGCCATCGGGCTTGAAGCGGAAGGTACCCGAACTGATGTGGGCCATCACCACGCCCGTCTGCCCGTTCGTGGCGTCGCCGCCACCGCCGTCGGAGGCGTAGATCCAGCCGTCGGGAGCGACGATGAAGTGGTTCGGGACGAAGTGCGTGTCGCCGGTGCGGAGACCGCCGTAGAGCACGACCTCCTTGTCAGCCTTGCCGTCGCCATCGGTGTCGCGAAGCCAGACGATCTTCTCGTTGGCCACGGCGATGACGCCATCCTTCCAGAAACAGAAGCCCGTCACGAGCTCCAGACCTTCATGGAAGATCTGCTTCTGGTCGAAGACCCCGTCGTTCTTACTGGAAATAAGAATGCTGATCTTGTCGCGGGCGGGACGGTCGTAGTTACCCGGAACGAGCACCCCGCCCTCTTTCCAATCTTCGGCGTTCAAGGAGCGACGGCCATTAGGATACTCCGGGGTCTCGGCGACCCACAGGCGACCGCGGTCATCCCACTGCTGGGCGATGGGCTTGTTGATCAGCGGTTCAGCGGCGAGTACCGAGGCCTTAAAGCCGGGCTGAAGTTTAAACTGGGCGATGGCATCTTTGCCCCGGAGCGGGCCGCCCACAGGATAACGCAGCTGGGCGAGATCTTCAGGGCGGACCAACTCATTCACCTCGGTGCGCTTCGCCGACCAAGCGAGACCACGGGCGATGAAGGCACGGAAGGACCCATGCGAAAGCGTCGCGTTTTCGGCGCCCGCCAGGATGACCACCGCACGGTGATCCGCGGCCTCATAGGCCCACATCTGCGGCTCGATGTCATAAACGGAAGCGCGCCCTTCCTGTTCCTTCACGTTCTTCTTGCGGCTATTGACGATCTTTGGGGTGAACGCCGAAGCGAGCACCAGGATCTTCTCATTCAAGGCGAGATCGTAAGGGGTCTCCTCATCGATATCAAAAGTGGAGGCCGACAGCGTGATCGGATGGGCGTCGGTGCGCACCGCCAACAGCATCTTATTGCGGAACTTCTGACTGTCGGCGGTCCAAGCGCCACCGAGCACCGACTTACCCCAATCCGCATTGCCGGCGGCCACCGCGCCGCGAACAGCGACGATGCCGCCCCCGTGCTGAGCGAAGTCCGCCAGGGCTTTCTGACCTTCCGCGGCCATCGGGACAAACTTCGAACCATGCAGAAGCACGGCGTCGACATCCTTTAAGGCGGCCGACGAAACCTGATTCGCGGCGGTCACCTTGGCACCCGACTGCTGCAGGGGCGCGACCAACAGCGCGGTGGCCGCGGGGTCATCGCTGACCACGAGCACGCGAAGCGGGGCGGCCGACATGCATACAGAGACCAAGGCAAGGAGACATGGCACGAAACGGCTGAAACGGGGTAGCATGGGCTCATCCAAACCCTTCGGCCGAATACCTACAACATTTAGTGCTACCCCAGGCCGCAACCGGACTACTTTTAAACGCACATTTTGACCCAGAAAGCCTACTCCTGAGCGCCCGACGCGGCCCCGGAACGGAAATGCGAGGGCGCGTGCCCGGTGCACTTCTTAAAAGCCGAGGAGAAACTGTTGCCATTGGCGAACCCCACCTCTCGGGCGATCGCGGCCATCTTCTCGTCGGACTCACTGATCAAGCGAATCGCCTGCTGAATTCGCAGGTGGGTCAGATGATTCATCGGCGATCGGCCGATCTCCTTCAGACATAGGCGGCGGAGATGTTCAAAGCTGAGTCCCGATTCCTTCGACAACGCCTTGGTATCCCACGGTGCCGCCAAGCGCGCATGCACGACATCCCAAAGTTTCTGCACACGGGCATCACCACGGAAGCTGCCGGCGAAGCTGCGCACATAATCATAGGCCAGTTCAATCCACTGATGGTTGCGACGCGAGACCCCTGCCCCCTTGAGTTCGGCGATTAGGCCGGTGATCGCCGACCGCAAAGGCTCGGCGTCAAAATCCGCCAGCACCGGCGAACTGGACCGAAAGATGGTATTGGAACGGACGCCGCCGCCGAAACGGATCCAGCAGAAATCCCAACGCTTGCTCAGGCCGATTCGAAAAGAATTACGGATACCCGCTGGCTGCAAACACGCCTGCCCGGCCGAAATCGTTCGCCAGCGCCCGTCGACCAGCACCTGCCCCTGCCCACCCAGACAGGCCATGAAAAAAGCCCCGCTCTGATTGGCACGGACGACCTCATACGGTGCCAGCATCTCCGCCACCCCTAGGTGGGCGATTTCAAAGAGGCCCAGCTCCTTGCAACGGACCCCCGACAACACCCACGGACGGGCGTCCTTATATTCCGAGGCGACGACGATTTTCCGCCGGGAACGGGGGTTCTCGATGTCAGTTTCAGGATGACGGAGTTGCGTCTCGCTGTAATGATTTAAATCGCTCTTCCGGGACACACCCCTTGCATAAGGCCAACTCCTCGTAGCGCAATCCCCACCCTTTCATATTTACACCCATGCCCAACCCCTGGACCGGAAAAGGTAACCCCTACACCCGCCTCGAAGTCATCGCCCGCCTCCGCGACACGATGGCCAAAGGCCTGCCGATCATCGCCGCCGGCGCCGGCACGGGCATCAGCGCCAAGTTCATCGAACGCGGCGGCGCCGACCTGGTGATCGTCTATAACTCCGGCCGCTTCCGCATGGCCGGCCACGGTTCCACCGCGGGCATGATGGCCTACGGTGATGCCAACGCGGTCGCGATGGAGATCGGCGAATACGAAGTCCTGCCCGTCGTCGAAGAGATTCCCGTGATCTGCGGCGTCCACGCCACCGACCCCCGCCGCCGCATGTGGCACTGGCTCGGCAAGGTGAAGGACATGGGCTTCTCAGGCATCAATAATTTCCCGACCCACACAATCATCGACGGCAAGTTCCGCCAGATCCTCGAAGAGACTGGGATGAGTGTGCAAAAAGAATTCGAGACCGTCGCCCTCGCTCGCAAGATGGACATGTTCACCATCGTCTACGTCGGCTCCCCCGAAGAAGCCAAGAAGATGGCCGAATCTGGCGCCGACGTCATCATCGCGCACGTCGGCACCACGGTCGGAGGCTCCATCGGCGTGACCAACGCCACGATGAGCCTGGCCGAAGCCGCCAAGATTACCCAAGGCATCATCGATGCCGCCAAATCCGTCCGCAAGGACCTCATCTTCCTCAGCCACGGCGGCCCAATCAACACGCCGGAAGATGCCGCCTTCATCAATGAGCACACCGATACCGATGGGTTCGTCGGGGCTTCGAGCCTCGAACGGATGGCAGTCGAGCAGTCCCTCACCCAGCTCACGCAGCGCTTCAAGCAGATCCCGGTGAAGCGCAAGTTCTTCTGAGCCCATGGCCACGATCGCAGTTCTCGGCACGCTTGATTCCAAGGGCGAAGAACATGCCTTCGTGGCGGCGTTGATCCAACGCTTTGGCTACGACACCCTGCTGATCGATGTTGGCACGGGCGGACCCGCGTCCATCCAGCCCGACATCACCCGCGAACAGGTTGCCGAGGCCATCGGGCTCGACCTCGCTTCGCTAATGGCGAAGAAAGATCGTGGCGCATGCGTGGTCGCGATGACCCAGGCCGCGCCGGCCCTCGTCTCGAAGCTGGCCTCGGACGGACGGATCCACGGTATCATCTCACTTGGCGGCGGCGGCGGCACCGCCATCGGCACCGCTGCGATGCGCGCCCTCCCCCTCGGTTTCCCGAAGCTGATGGTCTCGACCCTCGCCGCCGGCAACGTCGCCCCTTACCTCGGCACAAAAGATATCACAATGATGCCCAGCATCGCCGATGTCGCCGGTCTCAACCGCCTCTCCCGGGTGATCTTCACCCGGGCTGCCGGTGCCATCTGCGGGATGGTCGGAGCAGAACCGGAAGTCGGCGCCGCCAAACCCCTCATTGTCGCCAGCCAGTTCGGCAACACCACCACGTGTGTCACCGAGGCCAAGAAGGTCCTCGAAGCCGCCGGCTACGAAGTTCTGGTCTTCGCCGCCACGGGCACCGGCGGACGCATCATGGAATCCGTCATTGAGAGCGGCATCGTCGCTGGCGTGCTCGACATCACGACCACCGAATGGGCCGATGAGCTCGTGGGCGGCAATCTTAACGCCGGCCCGACCCGCATGGATGCAGCCGCGAAGGCGAACGTCCCCGTGGTCGTCGCCCCGGGTTGCCTCGACATGGTGAATTTTGGCGAACGTGCCACGGTCCCGGCCAGGTTTGAAGGACGTAAATTCTACATCCATAATCCGCAGATCACGCTGATGCGCACGACAGTCGACGAATGCCGTCAGCTGGGCGAGATCATCGCCAAGAAGGCCAACGCCTACCAGGCGGGGACGGCGATCATGATCCCTAAGAAGGCGATCTCGATCATCAGCGCCGAAGGCCAGCCCTTCCACGACTCGGCGGCCGATAAGGCTCTTTTCGATGCCCTGCAGTCAACCGCCCAGGTACCGGTGCAGGAATTCGACCTCGCGATCAACGACCGGGAGTTCGCCCAAGCGTGCGCCTATAAGTTGATCGAGTTGATCGGTTGTCGCTCGTGAACCAAATCCGCACGCAACGGCTGGCCTATGCGGCCATGCTCTTCAATATCATCGCATGGGGTATGTCGTGGGTGAGCGTCCGGACGGTCCTGGCCGAGTTGGACGCTGGACAGGTGGGTGCATTACGCTACCTCGTCGCCTCCGCCGTGATGCTACCCGTCTGGCTCTGGCGCGGCCGCCCGCTGCCAGCCCGATCCGATCTGGGGCTCGTAGCCCTACTCGGCCTGTTCGGATTCTGCTTCTATAACCTTGGCATCAACTTCGGAGAGAAGACCGTGGACGCCGGCACGGGCTCCCTACTGATTTCGTTTCAGCCGATTCTCGTCGTCATCATCGGTGTGTTACTCAGGCGCGAAACCGTCAGCCTGATTGCATGGATCGGCATCCTCATCTCGATGGCCGGGGTGATCATGACCGCCATCGGCGGCTCGGTCGGACTGACGCTGAACCTCGGGACAATCCTAATCCTCGGTGCTGCCCTCTCCTCGGCGATCCAGACCTTGATCAACAAGGCGCTCACCCGACGTTACTCAGCCTTGGACGTGACGACATGGGCCATCTGGATCGGGACGCTCGGTCTCCTCCCCTTCTCGCATGACCTTCCCGAGGCGGCGCGCCACCTCTCGACAAACGGACTGCTCCATCTGATCTTCCTCGGCATCGTACCTGCCGCGCTCTGTTACACCATCTTCGCCTGGGTGCTCACGCAGGTGCCCATCGCGACGGCGATGAGCGCGGTCTACGCCATCCCGGTGTTCTCCCTCATCTTTGGCTGGTGGATGCTCGGAGAACAGCCAACCGCGCTCACTCTTATCGGCGGTGCAGTAACGATTGTCGGCGTGGCCTGGGTGCAGATCCTGACACGCCGGGAGAAGGGTTGAGGTAGGGACAGCACCACGTGCTGTCCTAGCTTGCCTTAAGAACGAACCTTAGGACGGCACGTGGTGCTGTCCCTACCTTTTGCCACTCACTTCCCCAACTCGACCGCCGTCCAAGGCGCTGTCCGGCCTCTGGTCTCTTCGCGGATTGCTTTGACTTCGCCGACCGTAACCGTGGGCGCCTGGTTACCATAAGATTTTCGAACATAGGTCAGCACATCGGCGAGCTGCTGGTCGTCCAAGCCCATGGGCGGCATCGGCACGAGGCCGTAATCCTTGCCGACAACCTGCGTCGGCCCAGCGAGCCCGTGCATGACGATCCGAATCAGACGCTTTGCGTCGCCGGCGACCCATTCGCTCCCAGCCAGCGGAGGATAGACGCCTGCCAGACCCTGGCCGGCGGCTTGATGGCAATTGAGACACAACCCCTCATAGATGGTCTGGCCCGGCGAGACAACGGCGGGGCCGCTGCTGATAACTTTCTTAAGATAGGCGGCCTGCGGGGCCGGCAATTCTGCGGCGAGCTGGCCGGCGGTGGGCTGCAAATGCCGCACCGTCTGCTTCAAAGCGTATTCGAGAAACTTATCCGTCGGACTATTGAGGGCCGACAGGGCTGAGCGCAACGAATCCTGGCCGCCGACATGACTCAGGGCCACGACAGCCTCCAAGCGTACGCGCGGCTGCGGGTCGGCCATGGCCTTGGCCAGACGGGCCTGCGCATCAGGCAGACGATCCGCCCATTCTCCCACCACGCGAGCGGCGTAGGCACGCACCCGGAAATCTACCGAAGCCTGCAGATGATCGAGCAAGGCGGGGCGCACGGCCGCGTGCGACTGCAAGACGCCCATGACCTCGAGAAACTCGAGTTCGGAATGAGCCCTGGTAATAAACGCATCCGCAGCGGCGACGACTTTGTCCGTCGGGCGATAGAACAGCAGTCGGCGGGCCTGATAACGCGTCCAGCGTTCGGGCGAACCGAGCTGGGCGAAGAGTTGCGCTTCGGTCATCGCCACAAGAACCGGCTGCTTGACGACAGGCAAACCCTTGGCGGTGATACGCCAGATGCGACCGTGCGAACGATCGCGACGGGGGTCAGCATAACTTGCCTGATAATGTCCGATGACGGCATTGAACCAATCGCACACGTAAAGCGCACCGTCAGGGCCCACGGAAACATCGACGGGGCGGAACGCCTTGCTGCTGGAAACAATTGGACTGACAATGCGCTCGGTCTTAAAGCCTGAGCCATCGTCCACGAAGCGGTGCAAATCGAGGGTGTTGCCGTAATAGCCGCCGATGAGGGCCGCGCCTTGGAGTTCAGGCGGCATGGCCTGGGTGCCGACGATTTCGATGGAATTAGACTTCAAGGGAGAATCAAAGAGCGAATGTGTCCCGGCGTATTCATCCGGCGTCTCAATGGCACCAAGACCCGGGAGGCTGTAATAGCCTGCGACGCGGTCACCACTCTTGTGGAACGGCTGGAAATAATCGTCGAACGCAACGCCCCAGCAGTTATGCCCGGCCTTACCATACTGGAAGAATGACTGGAGGCGCTGGTTCTTGTAATCATAGCGCAGCAGCCCCGACTTAGGCAGGCTGACGATACCACGCGGCGTCTCGACGCGCGTGATGGCGTGCAATCCTTGGCTCATCCACAGCGTGCCATCGGGACCGTGGCTGATCGAATTGACCAGTTGGTGGGTGTCACCGACGCCGAAGCCGGACATCAAAACAGTCCGTTCATCCGCTTTTCCGTCGCCATCCTTATCCGTCAAGAGCAGGAGCCGGTCAAAATCACAGACGAGCACGGAGAGCGAGCCCGCTTTCTCTTCGAGAGGCTCCACGCCTTGAACCATCGTCAAGCCCTCGGCAAAACGAATCGAGCGGTCGGCGCGACCGACGCCTTGGGTATCTTCAAGGCGCAGAATATAATCATGAGGTTTCACGCCAGGTACGGCCTGCGGATAGGTCGGTGAACAACAGACGTAGAGACGCCCCTGGGCATCCCAGGAAATCTGGGTGGGTTTGGCCACCCCGAGGGCTTCGTCGGCGTAGAGATTGACCTCGAAGCCATCGGCAACCTTGAAAGTGGCCTGCTCCTCGGCGGCAGACATGACCTTCTCAGTGCTCACCGTCGGTCCGGCCTGCGGCGGGGGCGGCGTTGAGGCACGCCCTTGGGCCAGCTCCAAGATATGCGCGTCCCAGGCGGCGACGAGGGGCTTATAAGCTTCGAAATTCTGCTGCAGCGAAGGCGTGGGACCGAAACCCTTTCCGTAGTTCTGCGAGACGCGGTCGCCATAGACGAAAGACCAATTGGCCGGCCGCCAGCAATCCGCCCAGAGACGATTCTTCTCGACGATGGCGGGGCGCAATTTCGCCGCGAGCTCCAGATTATCAACCCGACCGAGGGTCTTGGCGCACTGTTGGCCGACCGCGGAAAGTCCTTCGGCGGAAAGGTGAAGTCCGTCGACCGAAAACTCGGAGCGCGTGACGACGGTCAAATCAACGTAAGGTAATCCGCGGAGTTTCGCAATTTCAGCGACGGCGGCGACGTAGTCGGCCAGATCTTTGCGGCGGGCAGGAGTGGTGAGGTCGGGTGAGCGGCTCGAGGGCATGAAGCCGGCGGGAGACAGCAGTGCGATTCGCGGCGTGTGCCGACTGAGCTCGTCAAGTAGTCGATGGTAGTCGGATTTAAACTTAGCCAAACCCGCCTGGCCCTCGAGCGCTTCGGCCTGACCGAACTGCAGGAACAACGTCGTCGCTCCTACTGATTCCAACTGCCCCTTCCAGGGGCCGAAATTGAGGTCGCGCCACTGATCGTGCACCGTGTCCGCCTCCCAAGCCATGGAACGAAAACGAGGGTTCTTCGCGGCGAAAGCCGCCGTGAGACGAGATTCGATCTCTCCCGACTTCGCCTCGCGCACCAGGTTTTCTTGGCCGATAAAGACCACGACCTCGTCTTGATTGAGGTCAAACTTGCCATCCTTGAAAGCCGTGGGCGGCGCCCAGGCCGACTTCATCTCACCGAACCGAGTCATGACGGCTTCCTTCGTGGTAATCGGAAGGTCGGTCAGCGGGTCGATGGTGAGATTGCGAAAATATACCTGGGCCTTGTTGTTACCATGGATCTGCAGCCCGATGAGACCATAGGCGTCGTCAATCGCCGGATCCGTCTCCGTGTAATCCAAGGTGGCCTTTCCGTTCAGCTTGATGGTGATACGGGGTCCTTCGGCGCGGACTTCATAGGTGTTCCATTCGCCGACTTTCTCCAGGGTCTTGATTTCGGCTTCATCCTTCACGCCGTAGGCACCGACCCCGGCGCCGGCACGGGCGAGGAAACGCTTACGCCGCGATTCATCATACAGACAGCCGGTGTGACCGGCGCCAATGTCCGCCTGATAACCCGACATTTCATTCTCAGGCTTCGTCATCCGCACGCTGCGGAATTGTACGCCCGAGTTCACGAAACCTTCGGTGCCGACCAACTTATACTCCACCTTGAGGTGGAAGTTATAAAAAGTGCGTTTGGTGGTCAGAAATTCATTGCGCGGATTGCCAGCCAAGGAACCGCCGACGATGACGCCATCCTCCACGCGCCAGACCTTGGGATCCCCTTCCCAGCCACTAAGCGTCTTGCCGTCAAAGAGCGAAACCGGCGCCGCCAGGAGGACGATGACTCCTGTAAACAGAGAAAGAATAAGGGGGAATCGCTTCATGAGGATAAGCGTTAGGCAATCCAGCCGCGGAATTGTTCCAACCCAAAAGGTCCCCGTTCGCCAGAGGGTGAATGCCAGGCAGGGACGCGACTACATCACCCCCAAGGTCACGACGTCGTCGTAATCCACCCAACGGCCACCCTGTGGCGGCCGTTGGACACAAAATGGCCGAAGGCTTTTTCCACCTCCGGCCTGCATGACCTCGTGCCCTCGACTTTACGCCAGCCCCAGATGCTTCAAGGCCTCAGGCGTCGGGCCGTCGAAGTTAAGCGTCGGGCGATTGCCTACGTATCCGACATCCTTCATCCCCTGCGGGGTGGTGTAATAACCGCTGGCAGCCAGGGAACGGAAGCGTCCGAAGAAGTTCTGGTGAGCCTTGAATTCCTTCTTCACTGGGGTCTTTCCGCAAATGTCATCCGCAATCTGGCATTTCTGCGCTTCGGAAAGTTCGGTGAATTTTTTCTGAAAACGCTTCGCGGACTCCGCATCAATCCAATCCAGCCCTTCGGTGATCACGGGCTTGTCGGCGGCGCAGTTCTCATAGGGAGCGCTAATCCATTCATCGATGAAGTCCTGCACGCCCAGCTGGGAGGCCGGCTTGTCGTTCGCGGGGTCGTCTGGCGGGAGGATGAGATCGATCAGGGCGATGGCCGCGATGCGCTGGGTGGGCGTCAGCGTCAGCGACCAGAGTTCACCGGCGACATATTGCTTGTTCAACACCGGGTCGGTGCCGATGAGCTTACCCGCGCCTTCGATCGGCTTGGCGCCGGGCTCCTTGGGAGCGCCGAGGACACTGTCCGTGACCGCGGCGGCGGCAACGGCCGCACCGAGCCATTTGATCGCCTGACGGCGGTCCATACGCTGCGTGGATGAGGAGGAAGAATTTTCCATGTTCGTGATTAGATATTACCCTTGCGCATCTCTTCGATGAGATGATCGCTAGCGCGCCAAGCGAGTGCCATGATGGTGAGCGTGGGGTTCTTGTCGGCGTTGCTACAGAAGGCCGAACCGTCATTGAGGAGCAGGTTGGGCACATCCCAGCACTGGTTCCACTGATTGGTGACGGAGGTGCGTTTATCAGGACCCATGATGCCGCCGCCGACTTCATGGATGATCGAACCCGGGGCCTCGATGGCGTCTTCCCGGTTCTTGCTCATCTTGCCCGGCTTGCCACCGATCGCTTCGATGATCATGTGGAAGGTCTGCTCCATGTGCTCGGCCTGCTTGAGTTCGTGGTCGGACCACTTCCAGTGGAAGCGCAGGACGGGGATGCCCCACTTGTCTTTGGCGGACGGATCCAGATCACAGAAAGAATCCTTATTCGGAATCATTTCGCCGCGACCAGAGAAGCCGATACCCGCGCCGTATTTCTGACGAACCTCTTCCTTATAGCTCTTGCCGTAGCCGGGGCTGGCGCCGCCAGTACCGAGACCAGGCATGCGACGACCGGTGCCGAATTCGATGTGATAACCGCGGGCGAAACCAAGTTTGCTCGATTCCTTATAAAGCCACCAGGGGATGTAGACGTGCGTACCAGCCCCTTCTTCGTTATGGACCGGCAGATTCTCGAACGCCGGGACGCTGCCACCGAGACGGCCCCCCACGGTATCCATGATATATTTGCCGACCAGGCCTGAGGAGTTGGCGACGCCATGCGGGAAGCGGGTGGATTTGGAGTTGAGCAGGATGCGGGCGGTCTCACCCGAGCTCGCGGCGAGAATCACTGCGCGACCCTTCACGGCACGTTCCTGTCCGGTGACCTTGTCGATATAGATGACACCATTGGCCTTGCCGTCGGTGCCGACCGTCACTTCGCGCGCATGGGCGTTGCAGAGAATGTCGAGATTACCTGTCGCGAGCGCCGGCGGCAGATGCACGGTCGTCGACTGATAGTTGGCCTTGATGGCGCAACCACGGCCGCAATCAGTGGCCCAGAAGCAAGCCGCGCGGGCCTGCATGGCTTCGGCAAGGATGCGCTGAGCCTTGGCGTTGTTCGGGTGCAGGCGTTTCGGGAAATTGATGTGATCCTGGCGAGTGCTGAGCACCGCGCGATGGATCGGAATCACCGGCAGGCCGAACTTCGCGATGTGCTTCTTGACGTACAGTTCGCCGGCGCGGGCCTTGGGCGGAGGCAACAGCGTGCCATTCGGAGAATCAGGAGTATTCTCAAGGCCTTCATTGGAACCATAGACGCCCACGAGCATCTCGACCTTATCGTAATAAGGAGCGACGTCCTCGTAGCCGATCGGCCAGTCAAAGCCCAGACCGTCGCGGGAATAAGGCTTGAAGTCGTAGGGACCGTTGCGGAGAGAGATGCGCCCCCAGTGATTGGTGCGGCCACCCAGCATGCGTGGGCGCCACCACTTGAAGTGGGTCTTAGGGTCTTCGGAGGCCTGGGTGTATGGCTCGTTCGGCACCTCCCAGCCGCCGTCGACGGTCGCGTCCGCAAAACCGAAGGGCTTCTGCCGCGTCGACATGCCGCGGAGAGGCATCTGACTCGGAGTCTGGAACATGGGGGTCTCGGTGACGGGGTCGTAGTTGCGGCCAGCCTCGAGCATGAGCACCTTCACGCCGTTCATGGTGAGGGTGTAGGCGGACTGGCCGCCGCCGGCGCCGGAACCGACGACGATCACGTCGTAGGTCGGCTGAAGGTCTTTCTCGGTGATGATGGGCATGGGTGTGCTAAAATTAGCGAGCGGAGCTGAAGCGCCAGGCATCGTTGAAGAAACCGGCGGCCTCGACCTTGCCAGGATTCTGCGTGTCGGGCGCGGTGTTGAGATCCACCACCGCCCAATCGGGCAACTTGGCGATCTGACGGGCGTTATTCAAATAATCGTATTCGCGGTAGGTGAAGCCACTGTTGATCACGACGTAGCGGGTCGGGTTGAGTGGATTAGGATAGATGAGTACCGGAGCGTGATCGCCAGCAGCATAGGTCTTACCGTCGACGACGAGCTTCTCAGCCGTCCAGGTGATGGGCAGTTTGGCGACAATCTTCGCGAGCACGGCATTGCTCTGAGGGTCACCCCAGAGAATCAGGTTATTCTTGGCGATATCCTCGTCCTTAACGTCGGCATCCTTCTTCACCGGCGCGAGGCCGCGGAACTGCCGGCGCCATTCACCGGTGGCGTGATCCATCTCGGACTTAACCCAACCGCCGACCTTCGCGTTAAGCGGATGACCGGTCGGAGTCACGAAAAGGAAGGCGTCCATGAACGCGTCGTCAATCGGACCGGAGAGACCATGCTTCTTGGCGACCACGGATTCATCGAGCCCCTGAGAGAGGACCCACTTGCCGTTCTGGCGGGCAAACTGGGCGACCCAGGAGCGCTCGGAAGTGGCGCGCACGGCTTCCACATCCTGACCATCGATCTTGACCACGGTCTTCTCGCGCAGGGACTGCGGAGCGAAACCGGCGGGCATGTCGAGAGTCAAGGCGGTGATATTCTTGGTCTGGACGACGACCGTACGGTCATCGACGACCTTGGCGTCGACGCGGGCTTGCTGCCAGTGGTTCTCCAGGCGATCGACCTGCACCCAGTGCATGCGATTGTAACGGAGGAAATAGGTCACGAAACTGACCTCCTTCGGCATGCGATTGCGGCCGGCGGAAGCGATAATGTTGAGGCGACGCTCGATTTCAGCCAGCGAATCCGGGTGCAGACGGTGGGCGGTTTTCGGCCCGATGATGTGCGTCAGCTCGATGTTCTCCTTGGCGAGATAACGTGCCATGATATCCGCAGCCTGCTTCTGGCCGTCGATTTCACCGCTGTAGGCGATCGTCGGGGCGTTGGTGAAATTTGCGGCAACGTCGGTCGCGTTATACCAAGCCCACAGCGTCTTCTGCCAGGCCGGGATGCGGCTGACTTCTTCAGACTGGAAAACTTTCAGGAACTCCGGGGTTTCGGAGAAACCGGCGCCAGGATTGATCGCACACCAGCGATCGGTGTAGTGGGCGCCGAACTGCCAGACCGCGGCTCCACCCATGCTGAAGCCACGGATGAAGAGACGGTCATCGTCGATGTTGTAGCTCTTGCGGGCGTGGGCGTAGGCCTCCCAGAGGTCGACTTCGCCGGCGAATTTATTGGCGCAGCAATAGCGACCGTAGAGATGGAGCACGAGGCGGTTCGTCGCCGGCAGCTGGCCGACGTTCTTGCGGCGGTCGCCGAGGAAGGAAAGTTCGGAAAGGGTTTCGCCGCGGCCGTGACACCAGAAGTCCAGGCGCATCAATGACCCCGAGTAGTTCTCTGGAATCACCATGCCATAAGGCTGCACCGAGCCATCGATTTTTGACTTATAACCACGCACCACCAAGCCGGTCTGTTTCGTCCAAGGGGTCTCCCCTTTCAGGAAAGACTCCGCGCGACCCTTTCCTTCAGCGATCAGGTCATGGGCGGTCTTGAATTCACCCTTGTTGAAATATTCATTGTAGCGACCGGCCCAATCGACCGCCTTGTGGAAGATCTCGATGTCGGCCAAGAACTCCTCGAGGCGTGGGTTCTTCGCCTGTGCCTTGGCCGCAGCATCAATGGCGACACGGAGTTCGGTCAGCTCCTTGGCCAGGGAAACCTTATCGACCTCCGGCAGGGCCACCGCCTTGTCGGTCGGCGGGATTGGCCGGACAGCCGCAGGGATGTTATCTTTCGGGCCGTCGGCCAGTGCGGTCGCGGCAAAAAGAGAAAGAAGCAGGAGGGAGCGCATGTCGGGAGTTAAAGCGAAGAAGCCTACGGGCAGGCCGTTTGGGGTACCCACAGGTCTAGACTACGACCCAGCCGACCGACAAGTGTTCCTTCTATCAAGATAACGACACGAATGGGCCCGGGCGGCCATTTTCCTCGCCTCCGCCCTTCCCCTTCCTCACATCTCCGGGCAATGGCCCTACTCAGTCTCCTCGACGTCTATGTCAGCTTCGGCGGCCCTCCCGTGCTGGACCACCTGAATCTCCAGATCGAGGAAGGTGAACGCGTCTGTCTGCTCGGCCGTAATGGCGCCGGCAAGACCACCCTCATGCGCATCGCCGCGGGCGAGTCCGCCCCCGATACGGGTTCCGTCACGATCCCTGATGGCGTCTGCATCGCCCGCCTGACCCAGGAGATCCCCGAGAGCCTGCCCGGCAACGTCCGGGATATCGTGACCTCAGGCCTCCGCGCCGATGACCATTCTGAAGATTGGGAAAAAGACCTCCGGGTCGACGACCTGATCGCCCGCCTCGGCCTACCCGAGGACCGTGAGTTTAACGACCTCTCTGGCGGCCTCAAACGGCGCTGCCTCCTCGCCAAGGCCTTGGCCGCGAAGCCAGGCCTGCTGTTGCTCGACGAGCCGACCAATCACATGGACCTCGATTCGATCCTGTGGATGGAAGAGTTCCTCCTTGAACAGAAAATCCCGCTGCTCTTCGTCACGCACGACCGCGCCTTCCTGCGCCGCATGGCTAACCGCATCATCGAGCTCGATCGCGGCAAGCTCGCGAGCTGGTCCTGCGACTACGACACCTATCTTGTCCGTAAAGAAGAACTCTTCGTCGCCGAAGAACGCCAGCGCGCCGCGTTCGATAAGAAGCTCGGACAGGAAGAAGCCTGGTCCCGCCGCAGCCCGGGCGCTCGTCGCACGAAGTCCAACGCCCGCATGGAAGCCCTCGTGAAGATGCGCGCCCAACGCGGTGCGTTGCGCTCCGTCGCCGGTTCCGCAAAAATGGAAATCAGCGAAGCCGAACGCTCCGGTGTCCGTGTGGTCGAAGCCGAGAACATCGCCTTCGCCTACCCAGGAGGCACGCCCCTCATCCGGGACTTCAGCCTCGTCCTTAACCGTGGCGATAAGGTTGGCCTCATTGGCCCTAATGGCGCCGGCAAGACCACGCTGGTCAAGATGCTCCTCGGCCAGCTGGCCCCGACCTCCGGCGTCCTAAAGTTCGGCACGAAGATGGAAGTGATCTACTTCGACCAGATGCGCGAACAAATCGACGACGACAAGACGGTCGCCGAGAACCTCGCTGGAGACAGCGATACGGTCACGGTCCAGGGTCGCTCGCGCCACGTCATCAGCTACCTGCAGGATTTCCTCTTCGACCCCTCTCGCGCCCGCTCCAAGGCCAAGGTGCTCTCGGGCGGTGAACGTAACCGCCTGCTCCTCGCCCGTCTCTTCACCAAGCCGGCCAACGTGCTGGTGCTCGACGAACCGACCAATGACCTCGACGCCGAGACCCTCGACGTCCTTGAGGACATCCTCGTGGATTACGCCGGCACGCTGATCATGGTCTCCCACGATCGCGCCTTCCTCGACAACGTCGTCACCAGCACGCTTGTCTTCGAAGGCGACGGCGTCGTCACCGAACACGCCGGCGGCTACACCGATTGGCGCAATGAGCTTGCCCGTATCGCCGTGGCCAAGCGCACCGCCACCGTCGGGACCGGCACTAAGCCCGTCACAGCGAAGTCGACCGCCGCCGCGCAGCCTGGCGCCAAGCTCAACAACAAGGAGCGCAAGGAACTCGAGACCCTCCCCAGCAAGATCGAGCAGCTCGAAGCCGAACAGGCTCAGTTCACCGTGCAGCTGGGCGACCCTGAGATTTATAAAGATGGTGGCACGAAGGCAGCGGCGCTCCAGAAGCGCCTCCATGCCGCCGAAGTTGAGCATGCCGAAGCCCTGGCACGCTGGATGGACCTCGACGCCCGCAAGGACGCCTAAGGCCAAGGTCGCGGCGGTGAGGGCGGAGAAGTGATTTACGCCGTTTTTAAGATAAAGACTGTCGTTATCGGAAGTTGCCTGTCCGGGCGGGCTCGCCATTATCATCAATATTAGCCAGCAAACATTGGTTAATAAGACTAATAAAGCCTTGCAAAACCACCCGTTCAGACTGGCCCGTGATTGTGCCGATTTATACGGCAAGGGCTAAGCTTCACCGCGGATTATCATGAAACGCCCACGCAACGTGCTGCTCGCCCTCGGATGGTATGACCACCGCCTGCTGCAGGGCATCGCAACGTACGCTTCTGAGCACCGCTGGCACCTGGCCTCTCACAGCATCATCCACGAGAAGGTGATTCCGTGGGGCTGGGAGGGCGACGGCATCCTCGCGTGGCTGGGCGCCGGCGACGACCTGGCGGACTTCGTGCTCAAGGCGAAGAAGCCCACGGTCGACTTCTCGCTGCGCCGCCGGGCCACGCCTTTCGCCCACGTCGTCCAGGATCACGTGAAAACCGGCGAGATGGTCGCCGATCATTTCATTGAGCGCGGCATGACTCGCTTCTGCTTCTTCAGCGACACCGAGAACTGGTCGCAGGTCGAACGCGGCGAAGCCTTCAAAGCCGCCTTGAAACGCCGAGGACTAGAGTGCGAACACCTGCGGTGGGATCGCGCCGATAAACGTGAGGCTGCGACGGAACAATGGTCCCGCCGACGAACCTGGTTGATGACCCGCCTCCGCGAGGCCCCCAAGCCACTGGCGGTCTTCGCCGCCAACGGTACCCTGGCCGTCGAGGTCCGCGAACTGTGCGAAGAAGCCGGCCTGCACGTCCCCACCCAAGTGGCGATCGTCGGTATCGACGACTACCTCCTTTCAGTCGGAGCAATCAAGAAATACGTCTCCGGTGTCGACACGAACCTCGAAGAACAAGGCTATCGCGGCGCCGAACTGCTCGACCGGCTGATGCGCGGCGAGAAAGCCCCGACCGAACCCGTGCGCATCCAGCCGGCAGCCGTCATCACCCGCATGAGTAGCGATGTGCTTGCCACTGGTCATGATGGCGTCATTCGGGCTCTGCATCACATTACTGATCACTTTGCCGGCCCGCTGGGCGTCAAGGAACTCGCCGCCGTGGCGCACATGTCCGAACGCGGCCTGCGCCAAGCCTTCGTGAAACACATCGGCTGCACCCCGGGTGACCGCCTGCGCACCGTCCGCATCGATTCCGCCAAGCGGTTGCTGGCCGGTTCGTCGGAAAAAATCGAATCGGTCTCCCATCGCTGCGGCTACCCGAATCTCAATTCATTCTTCGCCGCCTTCCGACGCACCGAAAACATGACCCCGGCCGAATACCGCCGGATCATGCGCTTCCGCAGCTGAGCCGCGAAATCACTCGGGCAGGACGTGGATGGTGTTCACGATCTGGCCGCGCAGTTCGGCCCCGTCGGCCGACTTAAGCTCATACTTAATGAGCATCTGCATGGCGGGGCGGAGATCAGGAATTTCGAGAAAAACAGACCGGCCGTCGGCCGAGACATCCACGGCTTTGACGGCTAACGGGTCGTGCTTGCGCTCCGACATCTGCTCCTTGCTGAACTCAGGCTTGCCGTCCTTCCCGACGTCCGCCGCCGAAACCTTCTTCACGAGCGTCGAAATATCAGGCGAGCCATAAGCCGATGACCAGACGTAGTTCCAGACTTCGACATTCCAATTGGCGGCGTCGTGGGCAAGCTTGGCGTCCAACGCAGAAGCAAACTCGATGCGTAAGCCTTTCGCGCTGGCCTGGAGATTCATGGGCATGCGGACGGCTTCACCCGTATAACGCACGCGCTGAAAGCAGCCGTTCTGGGTGGCTGTGGTCTGCCAGCCACGAAGACCGGTGACGTAGAGCTGTCCGTCCTTGGGATTAAAACGGGCACGCATGGCGCCACTGCCGAAATCGACATTGAAGCGCGCCACCCCGCCCTGCATCTGGGGCTGACCGTTCAAAGTCACTTCCTGCGGAAGCACACCGAACAACGAACAGGTGCCGTAACTGAGATGGAGCAGACGATTCTTCCATGGACCGAACTTATCGGAGGTCACCCAGACCTGGCCGCCACTGGAGTTGTCGACATCCTTGGGGAACCAGCACAGGGGCCGATCATAGTCGGTCGGCTCAGCTGCCCGATGCGCAAGCGGTGGCACGCCATAGAAGCCACCCTGTTTGATCCAGTTAAGGCGGCAGACGGGCGTCCAGGTGCCCTCGTTATCACCGGTGGTGACCTGACCTGTCGGGCTGATGCCGATGCCGTTGGGTGCGCGGAAGCCCGTGGCGATGACTTCAAACTTCTTGCCGTCGGGCGAGACCTTGAAGAGTGCGCCATGATGATCGCAAATTTCGTCAAAACCGCGGCCACCCTTGCGGACCGGCCCGGCCTTGATGAAGTAAAAATTACCGGCGGGGTCCGTCTGCAGATCAAAGACGAACTCATGAAAACTCTTCGTGACCATCACGTCGAAATTGAACGCCTCATACGTATCGCACTCGCCGTCCCCGTCGGCGTCGCGCAACTTCCAAATACCATCCCGGCAAGTGACGTAGATCTCACCCTTCACGACCTTAAGGCCGAGCGGATGATAAAGGCCGCTGGCAAAACGGCGCCAGGTCACACGCTCGAGCTTATCATCGATACCCGAGACGATGAAGACGTCGCCGTGGAACGTGCAAATCACTGCGCGCCCGTCGGGCAGGAAATCAAAGGCCGACGTGAACATCGGCGCCTTCCAGGGATTGGACTCGGGGAGCTTGATCTTATCGGTCACGTAGGGCTCGTTTGACTTAGTCGAAAGCTCGCCTGCGGTCTCCACGGTCTCGACCCAGATGCGCTTCGCGACCTTGAGCAGCCTGGAGGGAAGTTCCGTATCCAGCGACGAGGGCAGCGGCACGCCGACGGGAAGATAGGCGATACGGAGCGTGGTTGTGGTTTCGGCCGCCGCGACACGGGCAACGGCATGCCCGTCGAGCTGATCGACCTTGCTCGCACCGATCGTGACGATGCGGGCGGCATCGGCAGACTTTCCGAGCATCACCGTCATGCCCTTCGGGGAAGGTGCGACCTCAAGCGTACGGACGACGAACTGGACCTCATTGGCCGTGACGACTTCCGCGGTCTCATCGACCCGGATGCCGCCGACTTCCCACTGCACGACGACTTGGCGGCCGGCGTTATGAAAACCCTTGAAGCGCGCCTTACTGGCCGGGAACGGTCCAAAACCTTTACGAGGTGAAAGCGCCGATGCGGACGCATCGGATTCAAAGCCAGCAAAATCACCCGTGACAAAAATCGTCTCACCTAAGGCGGTCGGATAATCGCCGCGGGACATCAGATTCATCTCCGACGTGAAGCGGCCGAACCACGCACCGATCGGGCGGCAAAGGTCGAGGTCATAGGCGATACCCTTCTTGCCATCATCGCCCAGCCGGATCGCCAACCCTTTCAGCCCGGTAGAATCAATCGTGCCATCCTTCTGCTTGCCGACACCGACCGTCCCCAGGATCCACGGCCCGGGAGCCTCAGCTACGACCGCCGGCGGCTTCTTAACGGTCTTCTTGGTCTGACCAAAAAGCAGGCCAACCGATAAAAACAAGGCGACGAGGGGTGTACGCATGGGGATGGCCTGATTCATAGGGACAAGCACAGGGTCAGGGACAGAACAAAGTATGGGGTTAGACCGCTTCCGACTGATATCGCACGGAAGCGGCCTGACCCCATACCAACAAGGGCCGGAGTCCGCAGACCCCGACCCTTGTTATCCAGGTCAACTGGCCAACCCGCCAGCTCGTCCCCTTGTTCAACCTTAGAGACTCTTCAAGTAGGCGACCAAGTCGGCGACCGTCTGATCCGTCAGTCCCATCTGAGATGGGTAGAACATCAGCGAGCGATCCAATTGCTTCATCTCCTTGACGCGCGACTTCGGAATCGTCTGCACTTCGCCGCCCATGCACTTAATCATCACAGGATCAGCATTGGAGAGCATGATACCGCAGATGACCATGCCATCCTTGAGCGTAATCCGCGTGCCTTCGAAGCCATGCGAGATGTTTGCCGAGGGCTGGGCGATATTCAGGATGACCGTCTCCGCGGACTGCTGCTTGGCATAGGTCGTGAGCTCCGGGCCGAAATCGACCCCGTTGCCGGCGATGTGGTGACACGCGTAGCAGACCGCCACGGCGGCTTTGCCGCGGGCCGCATCACCCTTCAATGCGGCGATGGTCTCGACGGAAGACAACGGCTTGACGCCGGATGCCTCAGGCTGGACGTCATACGGCACGAGTTTCACCTTCTCCGGGTCATAGAGCCCGCGGGTCTTCATGATTTTCTCGATGCCATAGGCCTTCCAATCATTGCCCTTGCGGTTCATCAGCCACCAGTTGGCGAGATCCTTCAGCGCAAAGTTCTTGTCGAGGGCGAGCTCGACCATCGCACCCGCCGCCTCGGCGCTCTTGGTGAAAGCAAGCGTCGTTACCATCAGTTTGGCATCGGCTTCGGAAAGCTTCCCCGAGACCAGCCGTGCGCGCACTCCGGCGACGGACTCAGGCGCATGCAGGCGCCAGGTGAGCTTGGCAAAAGCTTCGCTCCAACTTTCAGGAGACGACCCCATTGCCTTGGCGACAGCGGCGTAGACTTCGTCTTCACGATCGATGGAGCCCAGACCGATGGCCTCGAGATAGGCACGGTCCTTGCCGTCGTACTGTTGGGCGAGCTTCACGAGCAAAGCCACCGCTTCAGGGGTTTTGAAATCACGCAGCGAGAGGGCAACCTCCCGGCGAACCGCCGAAGAGGCATCCTCGGCATGTGCCTTGGCCAGGGCAAAGACCTCGCGATTCGCGGCGCGCAAGGCGCGATAAGCGACGAGACGACGGGCGTCATCCTTTGACTTCAACTGCTCACGCACGACAGCTTCGCCCTTGGGGCCGAGCTGCGCGAGCAACCAGAGCGCACGCGAGGATACGTAAGGATTAGCGTCGGCAAGCAAGGCGGCGACGTCATCCACCACTTTGTCCCCTTGAGCCTTGAGGCGATGAAAACCACCAGCGCGCACATTCTGTGCCGGACTCTTGAGGGCGGCGAGCTGACCTGCCACCGTGGAGAGATCAATCTTCGGCATGACCGATTTAAAACCCTTCGGGGCGATGCGATAAATCGTGCCGGAAGCACGATTGTCGCGGGTGGCATGACCGCCCACGCCGGGATCGAACCAATCGGCCACGTAGATGGCGCCATCCGGACCCACGGTGACATCGGATGGACGGAACATCGTCTTCAGTACGCCGGTGGCCTTGCCGCCGAGGAAGTCGGAGCCAGCCCATTCCTTCTCCTTGTTGGAGGTGAAGAAATCAAAGCGTTCGAGTTTCACGCCGGCACCGTCAGGCTTCGGGAAATATCCAAAGACGACGTTCTTACCGGCCTCACAGGCGAGCAGCATGCCGTTCCATTTGTCGCCCAGCGCGCCGTTCTCATAGAAGGCGACCCCGGTCGGGGAGCCTCCGCCGTACACATCGCCGGCGGGCATGGTGGTCGGGTCTTCCTGTCGCCATTCGGCGGTCGGGGTGTCCTGGCCAGGGCGCTTGTCCGCACCCCAGGAGCGCTTGCCATCAAGGGAGGCGAAGCCGGCGTTACCGCCTTCCATGATCAAAGAGACGCGGCAAGCGGGCGGATCATCATTGTCACTCTGATACATGTCGCCGAACGAATTCTGGACCTGCTCGAAGCTGTTACGGTAATTATGACCGACGATCTTCAGGTCGGAGCCGTCGCCGTTCATACGCACGGAGAAGCCGCCGACCCAGACATTGCCGTCGTCACTCCGCCGACCGGCGATATCCTGCAGCATGTAGGGGCTGCCCATGTAGAAGTGGCGACCGGTCTTATCGACGAAGTTGGCGCCCGTGTTACCTTGGTTGAAATTCCACCGCCCATCCGGACCGACCGTCACGCTATGGAGACTGTGGTCGTGTTGCCGGCCGTTGAAACCCGTGAGCAGAACTTCGCGCTTGTCGACGGCAGGATCAAAGACCCCGTCGCGGTTCACGTCGGTGTAGACAATGAGATCAGGCGGCATTGAGACGACGATTTTGCCGTCGATGTGAGCCACGCCGAGCGGGGCTTCGAGATTCGTATCTTGGACGAAGACCGTGACCCGGTCGGCCTTACCCGCGCCGGTGGTATCTTCCAGGGTCACGATGCGGTCGCCTTCCTTGCGGCGGCCTTTCTTGCCGCGATAGTTGACTCCTTCCGCCACATACATGCGTCCGCGCTCATCAAAATCGATATTGGTCGGATTGAAAATCTGCGGCGAAGTCGCCCACACCGTGACTTCAAAACCTTCGGGGACCGTGAAGAGTTCGGGCGGGACGAGCGTGGGGCCGGAATCGAAATCGACCAGCTTCAGGTTCCCCGGCGCCTCGGTGTAGATCAGAAAACGCACGTCGGCGCTGGAGGGCTTATTATTACGAATCGCCCCGCCGTCATCAATGGCGACCTGGGCACGAAAACCGACGACACCGGCCGGTAGGTCATAGCCGATGACGGAGTTGGCATGCGTGCCGATGCCTTTCGCGAAAGTCTTTCCGGCGACCACCAACGGACCCTTATTGTGATTCTTGCCGATATTGACCGAACCCGTGGCGGCCTCCGCCCACTTCCACTTCAGCGTCGTCAGGTCCTTCGTCGAACCGTCCGCCATGACCAGCACCGGGTCGAGCCAATCAGACCAATCACAAGCCTGGTCACCCAGGTCGTTCACGACCAAGTAGAGCTCCTTGGCCCCCTTTAGATCAGCCGTGAGTTCCACCAGCCGCACCTTGTCGCGTGCGTGGAGGTCGGCGGTCTGCGCGAGCGGCTTCGGCGCCGCGAAGGCGGAGAAGTTTAGGGACAAAGCGGCCAGCAGCGGCAGCCAGCGGAGAGACGGCATATTTTTCATAAGAAAGGGGTCGGGGTTCATAGACACCGCAAGCGCCCGGAGGTTCAACGCCAAAGCACCCAAAGTATGCCCGAAATGAACAAACCTAAAGGGCCCGCGACCGAATGGCCGCGCCCCTAAAACTTGCAGATGGCCTTAAGGTCGTGAATGATTTCTGGCAGTCGCGCTTAAATGTGGAGTGGCGGCTTTACATCCCCATGACGCCCAGCACCTTTTAGGAACTTAGGGCACCCTGCCCTGTCCTACTTTCTGCCCATGCATTTCCGGTCCATCTTTGGCCTCATCTTCGCCGCCACCCTGACCCAGGCGGCCGAAGTGACGTCGCCTGCTCCCACGGCTGCGCAGCTCGAATTCTTTGAAAAAGAAGTACGCCCGGTCCTTGCCGAAAATTGTTACAAGTGCCACGGCCCCAAGAAACAGAAATCCGGACTGCGGCTCGATTCACGCGAACTGATTCTCAAGGGCGGCGAAGTCGGCCCCGTGGTCGTCACCGGAAAGCCTGAAACCAGCCGGCTCATCCTTGCTATCAATCACACGAAGGCGAAGGACGTGGAGCCCATGCCGAGCGCCGATGAAAAGATTCCCGACAAGGCGATCGCCGCGCTGACAGAATGGGTGCGCATGGGCCTCCCCTGGCCAGCTGAAGCCTCGCCGCTCGCCCACGACCCCCGTAATCACTGGGCGTTCCAACCAGTCAAAACCCCGACCGTCCCCACAATCAAGGCCAGCAGTCGCGTCCGCCAGCCCATCGATCAATTCGTGTTAGCCAAACTGGAGGCCAGCGGGCTCTCGCTTGCTCCTGACGCCCCGCGCGAAGTCTTGGCGCGACGCCTTTACCTTGCGCTTGTCGGGTACAATCCTTCCGACGCCGAAGTCGCCGCCTATGTCGCCGACAAGGATGCCGCGGCCACCGAGAAACTCGTGGACCGACTCATGGGAGACGCCGCCTTTGGCGAACGCTGGGCACGCCACTGGCTCGATGTAGCCCGTTACTCCGACACCAAAGGCTATGTCTTCGTCGAAGAGCGGCGCTACCCCTACGCCTACACCTACCGCGATTGGGTCGTGAAGGCCTTCAATCAGGACACCCCTTACAACCAGTTCCTCCGCCTGCAGATCGCGGCCGATAAAATCGTACAAGGCGAAGACAACCGCGACCTCGCTGCGATGGGCTTCCTGACGCTAGGACGCCGCTTCCTCAACAGCGTGCCCGAGATCATCGATGATCGCATCGACGTCGTCATGCGCGGCACCCAGGGCCTTACCATGGCGTGTGCCCGCTGCCACGACCACAAGTTCGACCCGATTCCCACGGCCGAATACTACTCGCTCTACTCCATTTTCAACTCGAGCGAGGAACCCAAGCAGCCGCCGGCGCTCAAGCCCTTCACGCGCACCAAAGAAACCGAGGAGTTCGAAGCCGAACTCGCCGTCCGGCAGAAGAAGCACGACGACTTCGTCGCCAGCCGACGCGAGAATTCCTTCACCGCCGCGAAGACCGCCGACTACCTGACCCTGTTGCTCCGGGCTGTCAAAGAACCCGATTTCAATTTCACCCAGGAAGCCAAGCGTACGAATCTCTACCCGACCATCCTGACCGGCTGGCAGCGCGTACTTAAGGCACGCCTGAAGCCGGAAGATGTCGCTTGGGGCGCGTGGTTCCAACTGAAAGACGTACCCGACGACCAGTTCGTCGGCCGCCTCAACGCCTTGCTGGCCAAACCTGAGGCCTTCAAAGACACGCTCCTGCGCGCCGAAATCCAGAAGAAGGCACCGAAGAAATTCACCGAACTGACGACCTGCTTCGCCAACGTGCTCGCCGAGGCGCACAAGCCGGACCAAACCGCCGCGGAATACAAACCGTGGCGCGACCTGTTCGAAAACCCGACCGGCCCGACATCCGTCACCGCCGAATCCTTGATCCCCGGCTACAACGTCGCCGATCGTAACACGCGGAGCAAACTTGAGATCGAGGTCGTGAGCTACAAGGCGACCAGCCCGAAGAGCCCGCCCCATGCGATGGTGATGAATGACAAGGCCAAGCCTGTCCAAGGTTTCATCTTCCTCCGCGGCAGCGCCAGTCGCCCCGGCAAGAACGTCGCCCGCCAATTCCTCGCGATCCTGTCCGACGGCAAGCCGCAGGAATTCAAGAACGGTAGCGGTCGCCTGGAATTCGCCGATGCGATCGCCAGCAAGACCAACCCGCTCACCGCCCGCGTGATGGTCAATCGCGTCTGGACGGAACTCATCGGCCAGCCACTCGTCGAAACCCCGAGCGATTTCGGCGTGCGCACCGCGCCCCCCAAGAACCCGGAACTGCTCGATCACCTCGCTTCGGGCTTCATGGCCCAGAACTGGTCGATGAAAAAACTCATCCGCACGGTCGTCCTTTCCAGCACCTTCCAGCAGAGCTCCGACTTCAATGCGGCCGCATTCGCCAAGGACCCGGAAAACTCCCTTAATTGGAAAGCCAACCGTCGCCGGCTTGATTTCGAGGCCATGCGCGACAGCATGCTGCGCGTCGCCGGGCGTCTCGACGCCACGAAGATCGGAGGACAGCCGTTTGATCTCGTCGCCGACTTCTCCACCCCGCGCCGGACGATCTACGGCTTTATCGATCGACAGAACCTGCCGCCCTTCTTCCGGACGTTCGATTTCGCCAATCCCGACTACCACGTCCCGAAGCGTAACCAAACCACCACCCCTCAGCAGGCGCTCTGGATGCTGAACCACCCGTTCGCCCGCACCGCCTCCGACGCCCTTGCGGCGAAAGCGATGACCCAGCCTAACGATGAGGCCAAGGTGAGAGCGCTTTACGCCGCCGTGCTCGCCCGCGAACCGAAGCCCGAAGAAGTCAAACTGGCCGTGGCTTACATCCATGATGCTGACCAGGCACCCGTGCCCTCCCACTGGGAAAACGGCACGGGCGGATGGAACCCCGAGACGAAGCAGCTCAAGTTCACCGCCATGACCTTCCGAAACAAGGAACGCGTCTCGCCCCAGGAAAAGATGCCCAACGCCCAGTTCGGACATGCATTCCTCACCAACAACGGTGGCCACCCGGGAGACACCTGGGACACCGGGGTGACCCGACGCTGGTCCTCGGGCGGAGGCGGCCGCTTCCGCGTCGAAAGCACATTGGAAGTAGCCAGTAAAGCCAGTGACGGCGTCCGCGGTCGCATCGTCAGCAACCTCCGCGGCGTCCTCAAGGAAGTCGTCGTGGCGGGCGGCAGCTCCGCCTTGCTTGTCCTGAAGGATATCGTGTTAGCGCCGGGCGAGACCCTGGACTTCATTGCCGACAACTACATCGGCTCCAACAGCGACAGCTTCAAATGGAGCCCGGTAATCAAAGATTTCAAAAGCCTGGAGGTCATCGCCTCGGCCTCCGCCGATTTTAACAAGAAATTCGAGCCGCAATCCTCATGGTCCGCGCTCGCCCAGATTCTTCTTGAAAGCAACGAATTCATCTTCGCCGACTAATGCATCACATCGACTCCGTCTCTTCGCTCGGTTCACGCCGAGAATTCCTCCGCCGCTGCGGCATGGGTATCGGCGGGCTGGCGATGGCCTCCCTCCTCCAACAGGAACTACAGGGCGCCCAGATCAATGTGGATCCAATGCATCCCCTGGCGCCACGGAAACCGCCGCTCTCCTTCAAGGCTAAGCGCGTCATCCACATCTTCGCCAATGGCGGGGCGTCCCAGGTAGACACTTTTGACCGCAAGGTCAGCCTCGACAAATACCACGGCCAGAAACTTCCTGGCGATTATGTCGCAACCGAACGCAAGACCGGCGCCGCCTTCCGCTCGCCTTTCACCTGGAAGCGTTACGGCAAGAGCGGCCTCGAAGTCAGTGAACTTTTCGCCAAAACCGCCGAACATGCCGACGACCTCTGCGTCATTCGCTCCATGAAGGCCGACGTGCCGAATCATGAACCTTCCCTGCTGCTCATGAACTGCGGGGAGGCTCGCCAGATTCGCCCTTCCCTGGGCTCGTGGGTCACCTACGGACTGGGCACCGAGAACGAGAATCTGCCTGGCTTCATGACGCTCTGCCCTGGCGGCTTCCCTATTCAAGAGACCCAGAACTGGCAGTGCGGCTTCCTGCCTGGCGTCTACCAGGGCAACTATGTCGACACCGCCAAACGTAATGTCGATGAACTGATTGAGAATATCCGCAACCACGGCCTCTCACGGCCAGCCCAGCGCAAACAGCTCGACCTGCTCGCCAAACTCAACGCCGCCCACCAGGCCACCCGCCCGATGGACGCCGCGCTCGAGGCCCGCGCGCAGTCCTTTGAAATGGCCTACCGCATGCAACTCGAAGCCACCGACGCCTTCGACATCGGCCGCGAATCCGAGAAGACCCGGGAAATGTACGGCGACACGACCCTCGGACGCCAGTTCCTCATCGCTCGACGCCTCGCCGAACGCGGCGTGCGCTTCATCCAACTCTGGCACGGTGCCGGTCAACCTTGGGATAGCCATGATGATTTGGAAAAGAATCACAAACGTCTGGCCCTCGAAGCCGATCAGCCGATCGCCGCGCTGCTCGCCGACCTGAAGCGACTCGGCATGCTGGAAGAAACCCTCGTCATCTGGGGCGGTGAATTTGGCCGCACGCCGACCGTGGAACTTCCGACCCCGGGCTCCAACCAAGGCAAGATCAACGGTCGCGACCACAACAGCCACGGCTTCACAATGTGGATGGCCGGCGGCGGCGTCAAAGCCGGCACGATTTACGGCGAGAGCGACGAGTTCGGCTTCAAGGCGGCCAAAGATGTCGTCCACGTGCATGACCTGCATGCCACGATTCTTCGCCTCCTGGGCTTCAATCACGAAGAGTTCACCTTCCGCAACGCCGGCCGCGATTACCGCCTCACCGACGTCCATGGCAACATCGTCAAGGGGCTTATCGCCTGATGCGCCTGCTCCTCCTGCTCCTGCCGCTGGTCGCGCTGGCCGAAGGCTCGGCTAACAAGACAACGAAAGACATCCCCTACAAGGACGACGTCGTCTCCCAGACCCCCTACGAAATCGAACGTTGCAAGCTCGACCTGACCGTCCCCGCCGGCGCCAAAGGCTTTCCGACGTTTGTCTGGTTCTACGGCGGCGGCCTGAAGAACGGCGATAAGGACATGCGCTCCGAATACAGCGCCGAGATCCGCGAGAGCCTCGCCCAAGGTGGCGTCGCCGTCGTGACACCCAACTACCGACTCAGCCCCAAGGCGCACTACCCGGCCTACGTGGATGACGCCGCCGCCGCCTTTGCATGGACGGTGAAGCACATCGCCGAACACGGCGGCGATTCGCATAAGGTATTCATCGGGGGGCACTCCGCCGGCGGCTACCTCGCCCTCCTCGTCGGCTTCGACCCGCAGCGCCTGAAACCGCACGGCCTGACGCTCGGCTCCGTGGCGGGCATCGCACAGGTCAGCGGCCAGGTCTTCACCCATTTCACCGTCCGCGAAGAACGCGGACAGCCGAAATACGGCATCACCTCGGACGAAGCCGCCCCCTGCTTCTACGTCCGCAAGGCCCTGCCGCCGGTGCTTACGATCTATGCGCAGAACGACATGATCAGCCGCGCCGAGGAGAACCAGTTCTTCGTGGCGAATCTGAAAGCCGTCGGCCACACCGAGAACTACTCCCTGCGCGTCAATGATCGCGACCATGCGAGCGTCGGACACAACATCCGCAACCTCGACGACCCGGCACGACTCGCGATCCTGAACTTCATCGCGAAGCAGTCCGCCAGTCGCTGAACGACGACCCCTCCTGCCGACCTATTGTCCGATCCAGACGGACATGGCACGCCCCACCGCCGCCCCTTGGCCCCTGTTATCGCCTAGCCGCTAACCGCCAGCCGCTAATACCTTTTTTCAATTCCCCATGCTCCTCCGCTTATCTCTCCTCTGCCTCTTTGCCCTACGCCTGAGCGCGGCCGAGACTTATGATGTCGTCGTCTATGGCGGCACCTCCGCGGGCGTCATCGCCGCCGTCCAAGCCAAGAAAATGGGGAAATCCGTTGTCATCGTCGGCCCGGACAAGCATCTCGGCGGACTGACCAGCGGAGGGCTCGGCTACACGGACAGCGGAGATAAATCCGTCATCGGTGGACTTTCCCGCAACTTCTACCACCGCGTCTGGCAATACTATCAGAAGCCGGAAACCTGGGTACACCAGAAGCGCGACGAATTCGGCAACAAAGGCCAGGGCACCGTGGCGATGGATCAGGCCGAACGCACCATGTGGATCTTTGAACCGAGCATCGCCGAGAAAGTCTTTGAAGACTTCGTGAAGGAATTCTCGATTCCCGTACTGCGCGACGAATGGCTTGATCGCGCCAAGGGAGTGACGATGGCGAACGGTCACATCAAGGAGATCCGCATGCTCTCGGGGAAGAGCTTCGCGGGCAAGATGTTCATCGATGCCACCTATGAAGGCGACCTCATGGCCAGTGCCGGAGTATCCTATCACGTCGGCCGCGAAGCCAACGCCGAGTTCGACGAGAAGCACAACGGCTCCCAGGTCGGCGTCCTGCACCATCGCCACCATTTCGGCGTCCTCAGCACGCCCATCGACCCCTACGTCATCCCAGGCGACCCCAAGAGCGGCGTCATCGCCCGCGTCACGCCCATCACCCCTGCGCCGAAGGGCGAAGCCGATCATCGCGTCCAAGCTTATTGCTTCCGCATGTGTCTCACAAACGTCCCCGAGAACCGCGTGCCGTTCACGGCCCCGGCTGGCTACGATCCGAAGCAATATGAAGTGCTCGCCCGCGCCTATGCGGCTGGCTGGAAAGAGACTTTTGGGAAATTCGACCTGATTCCCAACGGCAAGACCGATACGAACAACCACGGCGGCTTCTCTTTCGATAATATCGGCTACAACTACGACTACCCCGAAGCCAGCTACGAACGTCGCCAGGAGATCATCAAGGAACACGAGACCTATCAGAAGGGCCTGCTCTACTTCATCTGCACTGATCCACGCGTCCCGGCCGAAGTCCGCGAGAAGATGCACACCTGGGGCCTTCCCAAGGATGAATTCAAAGACAACGGCAACTGGTCGCACCAAATCTACGTCCGCGAAGCCCGCCGCATGATGGGTGCCTTTGTGATGTCCGAGAACGAACTCACCAAGGTGAAGCCGACCCCGGAGTCGGTCGGCATGGGGTCCTACATGATCGACTCGCACAACACCCAGCGCTACATCACCCCCGAAGGTGCCGTGCAGAACGAAGGCGACATCGGCGTGTCGCCGCGTGGCCCTTACGAGATCGCCTATGGCTCACTCGTCCCCCCAAAAGGACAGGCGACCAACCTGCTCGTGCCCGTCGCCTGTAGCGCGACGCATATCGCTTACGGCTCGATCCGCATGGAGCCCGTCTTCATGATCCTCGGTCAGTCCGCCGCCACAGCCGCCGCGATGGCAATCGATGGCAAGATCACTATCCAGGACGTGCCCTACGCTGACCTCAAGGCCCGACTCCTTGCCGACGGCCAAGTTCTCAGCAAGCCGGTCGACCTTTCGAAATACCCGGCGGAGTCGGATGACCACTCGGCCTCGCCTCGCCCTCCCGGCATCACGGTCGATGACTCCAATGCCAAACTTACGGGCGATTGGACCGAAAGCCAGGCCGGCAAAGGCTTCATCGGAGAAGGCTACCGCCATGACAGCAAAGGCACGAAGGGGCCGATGTCCGCCACCTTCTCCACCAGGCTCACCAAAGCCGGCAAGTACGAGGTCTTCCTCACGATTATCCCCAACACCAATCGGGCCACCAATGCCAAGGTGCGCATCGTCCATGCCGGCGGCCAGACCGACCGTGTGGTGAACCTCTCCAAAGGACCCGCCGATCGACTCGTCTCACTGGGCACCTATGAATTTACCGATATGGCAGACGCTCAAGTCATCTTCAGCAACGAGGGGGCCAACGGCTATGTCGTCATCGACGCGGCAAACTGGCAGGCCCGCTAAGGCCTTTTCCTAGAAATCCATTGAAACCCACAGGGTGCAGGGTTGTCATAAAGCCCTCCCCATGCGCGTTCTGCCTTTAGTCGCCCCTTTGGTTTTCGCCGGCCTCCTCGGAGCCGCCGAATCCGCTGACACGGTTCGCTTCAATCGCGACATCCGTCCAATCATGTCGGACACTTGCTTCCACTGTCACGGCTTCGATGCGAAATCCCGCAAAGGCAAACTTCGCCTCGATGTGCGAGACGAAGCCCTCAAGGCGGGCAAAAGCGGCGCCATCGCCATCGTTCCCGGCAAACCCGAGGAAAGTGAGATTATTAAGCGCATCTTCACCGCCGACGCCGATGACGTGATGCCGAACAAGGAGTCCCACAAGACCCTCACGGCCGCCCAGAAGGAACTCTTCCGCCGCTGGGTCGCCCAAGGCGCCGCCTACGAACCGCATTGGGCCTACAAGCCGCTCGAAGCCCCCGTCGTCCCCGCCCTGCCCGCCGGAGGCAAGAACCCGATCGATGCTTTCATCGGCGTGAAGCTCGCCGAGAAGAACATCACCCCTTCCGCGGAAGCCCCGAAGGAACGCCTGCTTCGCCGCGTCGCGCTTGACCTAACCGGACTGCCGCCCACGCCCGCCGAGACCGCCGCCTTCCTGGCCGACAACTCTACCGACGCTTATGAGAAGCAGGTCGATCGCCTGCTGGCCTCCCCCCGCTTCGGTGAACGCATGGCGGTCTGGTGGCTGGATATCGCCCGTTTCGCCGACACGGTCGGTTACCACGGCGACCAGAATCAGCGCATCTTTCCCTACCGCGATTACGTCATCAACGCCTTCAACACCAATAAGCCGTTCGATGTCTTCACGCGCGAGCAGCTCGCCGGCGACCTGCTCCCCCATCCGACCGAAGAACAGCTTGTCGCCAGCGGCTACAACCGCCTGAACATGATGACCCGCGAAGGCGGCGCCCAGGTGAAGGAATACCTCGCGAAGTATGGCGCCGAACGTGTCCGCTCCGTATCCAATGCTTGGCTGGGCAGCACCTTCGGCTGTGCCGAGTGCCACGACCATAAGTTCGATCCGATCAAGTCGGCGGATTTCTATTCCCTGCAGGCATTCTTCGCCGACGTAAAGCAGTGGGGCGTCTACGCGGACTATAACTACACCCCGGAACCGGAGCTGAAGGGCGTCGGCAATGACCATCCGTTCTACCCCGAGGTCCGCACCAAGAACGCCTATCGCTCGAAGAAGGATGCCGAGTTCCGCGCTGAACTCGCATCGCTCTACACTAAGACATTGGCCGAGCAGAAGGACGCGACCGACTTCTCAACTTGGCAGAAAGACATCGCCTCCTTCCTATCCGAACATCCGACCGGACTACTCTCCCCGGCCGGTACTTTCTTTTTAAAGGCCGCGCCGCCCGCCGCGCCGGCAAAGATGGCCACCAAGGCCCCGGCAAAGAATCCCGACACCAAGATTGTCGCCAAGAAGCCGGCCGCCCCAGCCCCTGTCGCGTTTGTAGCTGGTGCCTTGATCAAGATGCCCAGGGGTGTCGCTAAAGGCGAAGACTTCGCCATCACGCTGAACACCGGCACGACGCCAGTCGCCTCCGTCCGCATCGACCTGCCCAAGGGGTCCATTCCGGCCGACTCCGCCGCGACGATCACCGCCCGCTTCGGCATCGTCGACGCCAAGGGCAAGGAACGCCCGGTCGCCTTTCATCTGGCCGATGCCACCCATCGCGAACCTCGCTATAACAGCACCTTCGAACTGACCGACATCAACATTGGGTGGTCCTTAAAGATGCCGGACGCCGACGTTCACGCAGTCTGGCTGCTCGACACGCCAGTTACCACGAAGCCCGACGAAAAATTCGTCATCCACTTCGAAAGTAACGCCGCCCTAACGCTCAAGGCCTCCGTCTCCCCGCTCTCGCACGACGACCCCTTGAAGGTGACCTCGCCGGAAACTCTCGCCGCCGCCATGGATGCGCGGCTCACGACTGACTCCGTCGCCCTCTACCTGAACTCCCGCGGCACCGATCGCGTCACCCTTGAAAAGAGCCGTATGCTGACCACCACGATTCGTCGCCAATACGACGGCTACGCCTGGTCGATGGTCACCCAAGCCACCAAACCGCTCACGGTCCGGGTACTACCTCGTGGCAACTTCCTCGACGAGACCGGCCCGGTCGTCCTGCCCACGACGCCTTCGTTCCTACCTGGCCTTCGCACGAGCACCGAACAGAAGCGCCTGACCCGCCTCGACCTTGCCGATTGGATCAACTCCAAGGATAACCCCATCACCGCCCGCACGGTGATGAACCGTCTCTGGCAGATCTTCCACGGCACCGGCTTGAGTGCCGGCCTCGACGACCTCGGCTCACAAGGCGAACTGCCTTCGCATCCGGAACTACTTGAATGGCTCTCCCTTGAATTCCGCGACAAGGGATGGGACGTGAAGAAAATGGTGCGCCTGATGGTCACCAGCCGCACCTACCGCCAGGGTAGCAGCCTGCGATCTGAGTTAAAGGAGGCCGATCCGAATAACCGCCTACTCGCCTCGCAGAACCCTCGCCGCCTTGATGCCGAATTCGTCCGCGACAACGCCCTCTTCGTTGCGGGGCTCCTTAACATCGCGGATGTCGGCGGACCCAGCGTGAAGCCCTACCAACCCGAAGGCTACTACGAGCCGATGCAGTTCCCGAACCGCACGTATCTCGCGAGCAAGGACTCCGACCAGTGGCGCCGAGGACTCTACATGCATTGGCAACGTATGTACCTGCACCCGATGTTGATCAACTTCGATGCCCCTTCGCGCGATGAGTGCACCGCACTCCGTAATTACAGTAACACCCCGCAACAGGCCCTGACGCTCCTCAACGACCCGACGTTCGTGGAAGCTGCCCGTGGCATGGCCAGCCGACTGGTCACCCTGCCCGCCGGCGACCGCCTAAGCCAAGGCTTCCGCCTTGCGATGGGCCGCGACATCAAAGCGGCCGAACGTCCTTCGATGGAAAAGCTCATCGGCGATCAGACGGCTTATTATAAGTCCAACCCCGCCGAAGCCGCCAAACTGCTCAAGGTCGGCTTCAGCCCGACGCCGGCCGGCGACCCAGCCGAACTCGCCGCCTGGACGCAGGCGTGCCGCGTCCTCCTCAATTCCCACGAAGCGATCACCCGCTACTAAGATCATGCGCCCTTACGACCCCGTCGCCCACGCTCTGTCGATCAATCGACGCAGCTTCCTCACCAAGAGCGCCTACGGCCTCGGCAGCGCCGCCTTCGCGATGCTTGCTGCCAAGCACGGCATGGGCGGACTTCAAGCCGCCACCTTCTCAAAGGGAGTACTCCAGAAGCCTGATCTACCCGTCAAGGCAAAGCGCGTCATCTTCCTCTGCATGGCCGGCGGCCCTCCGCACCTCGAGTTATTCGACAACAAGCCGGTCCTGAAGAGCCTGCACGGGCAGGCCTTCCCGGAGTCGTTCACCAAGGGTAAGCAGATCGCCCAGCTCCAGAACACGGTCCTCAAGGCCCGCGGCGGTTCCTTTGAATTCAAGAAGTGGGGCAAGTCCGGCATGGAACTGACCGATATTTTCCCGCACATCGGTTCGGTCGCCGATGATCTCTGCGTCGTCCGCTCGCTGAAGACGGAGCAGATCAACCACGACACGGCCCACGCCTTCTTCAACACAGGCTCGATTATTAAAGGTCGCCCGAGCATGGGGTCATGGCTCCTCTACGGTCTTGGGGCCGAAACCGAGAACCTGCCGGGCTACATCGTCCTGACCTCCACCGGCCGCACCGGCCAGCAACCCATTTCGTCACGCCAATGGTCCAGCGGCGTCCTGCCGAGCAAGTATCAGGGCATTCAATTCCAGTCCAAGGGCGAAGCGGTCCACTACATCGGCAACCCTGAAGGCGTCTGTCAGAGCACCCAGCGCCAGGTCATCGACGAGATCCGGCGCCTGAACGGCCAGCTCGCCGAAGAGACCGTCGACCCTGAGATTGCCACGCGCGTCGCCCAGTATGAGATGGCCTTCAAGATGCAGTCGAGCGTCCCCGAGTTGCTCGACTTCAAGAGCGAATCTGCGAAGACGCTCGAAAACTACGGCATCAAAGAAGTCGGCGACGGCTCCTTCGCCTCTAACTGCCTCATGGCCCGCCGCCTCGCTGAACGCGGCGTGCGCATGATCCAACTCTACCACCGCGCCTGGGACCTTCACGGCAACCTCGACAATGGCATGAAGATGGGCGCTGAAGACGTCGACAAGGCCACGGGCGCACTCATCCGCGACCTCAAGGAACGCGGCATGCTCGAAGACACGCTCATCCTCTGGGGCGGCGAATTCGGCCGCACTCCGATGGGCCAAGGCACGGGCCGCGATCACCACATCGCCGGCTACTCGGTCTTCCTCGCCGGCGGCGGGATCAAGGCCGGCACCACCTACGGCGCGACTGACGAACTCGGCTACAACGCCGTCGATAACGTCGTCGATGTCCATGACCTGCACGCCACGATGCTCGCCCTGATGGGCATCGATCACCATCGCCTGAACGTGAAATACCAAGGCCTCGATGTCCGCCTGACGGGCATCGCCGGCAAGGTGGTCAAAGGCATCATGGCCTGAGCGGTAAACGACACTTATACGCCGTTAAAATTCGGCGTTTTTCCTTCATAGGTGGAGGCGAAGTTGTAAGTTCAAGGCATGCACCCCGCACGCCTCCCCCTCGTGGCCGCCCTCTTGCTGGCGGCCGTTGTCCATGTCTTCGCCGCCGATGCTATCGCGCCTACGGCCAAGACCGAGCTCTTCAACGGCAAGGACACCGTTGGCTGGGTGGTCTTCCCTGAAGCAACCTCCAAGGACACCTGGAGCATCAAGGACGGCCTGCTCGTCTGCTCTGGGAAACCCAACGGCTTCCTGCGCACCGAGAAGAGCTACAAGCAGTATCGCTTCACGGTCGAATGGCGCTTCACCAAGGCTGGCAACACCGGCGTGATCGTCCACATGACCCCTCCGGACGCCGTCTGGCCGAAGAGCATCGAGTGCCAGGGCATGCACGAACGCCAGGGAGATTTCTATTTCTGGAACGGCGCCACGGTCAAAGACGGCACGGAGATCAAGAATAAGAAAACCGGCGAGGTGCGCGGCTATCGTATCGGGCGCCCCGGCGAAAGCGCCGAGAAGCCCGTCGGCGAGTGGAACACCTTTACCTGCGTCTGCGACAAGAACGGCGTCACGATCATCGTTAACGGCAAGGAAGTAAACAAGGCCGCCGGCGCCAACCTCAGCGAAGGCTTCATCGGCCTCCAGGTCGAAGGCGCCGCCTTCGAGGTGAAGCGCTGCACCCTCGAACCCCTCTAAGTAACAACCCCACCCCTAACCCCTATCCCTCCTTCGTCATGCGCCTCCTCACCACCCTCCTCGCCGTCGCAGCTTCCGCTCTCTTTGCGGATTCCCCGCCCGCCGGCTTCACCCCGTTGTTCAACGGTAAAGACCTCGCCGGCTGGCATGGCTACAATCCTCACTCGGTCGCGAAGCTGACCGGCGAAAAGAAGGACGCCATGCTGCAGAAAATGCGCGATGAATTCCCGCAGCATTGGTCGATCAAGGACGGCGAGCTGTTCAACCCCGGCACCGGCGCGTATGCGACGACCGACAAGGAATACGGCGACATTGAATTAGTCTTGGAGTACAACATGGCCCCGCTCGGCGACTCCGGAGTCTACCTGCGCGCCTGCCCCCAAGTCCAGATCTGGGACCCGGCTAACCCCAAGGAAGTCAAGAACGGGGCCCAGCTCGGCTCCGGCGCCCTCTGGAACAACAGCAAAGGTGCCGCCGGCAAGGACCCCTTGGTCCTCGCTGACAAAGCCCCTGGCGAATGGAATACGATGCGCATCCTGATGGTCGGCTCCCGCGTCAGCGTCTGGCTCAACGGCAAGCAGACCGTCGACCACGCCATCCTAGAAAACTATTATGACCGCAAATCCGCCATCCCGGCCAAGGGTCCGATCTGCCTCCAAACCCACGGCGCCTCCATCCGCTGGCGCAATATCGCCGTACGCGAAATCGGCGGCGAAGAAGCCAACAAGATCCTGGCCTCCCACGGCACCACTGGCTTCCACTCGATCTTCAACGGCAAGGACCTGACCGACTGGCAGGGCGCGGTGAGCGAATACGAAGTCGTCGACGGAGCCATCTACTGCAAACCCAAGAAGGGCGGCAACCTGTACCACAAGGACGACCTGAAGGACTTCTCCGTGCGCTCCGAAATCAAAATCCCCGTCGGCGGTAACAACGGCTTCTGCATTCGCTACCCCGGAAAAGGTAACACGGCCTACGTTGGCATGTGCGAGATCCAGGTACTCGACGACAACTATGACAAAGTGAAAGGCAAGATCGACCCCCGCCAGGTCCATGGCTCCGCGTACGGCATGGTCGCCGCCCAGCGCGGCTACCAACGCCCAATCGGCGAATGGAACTTCGAAGAAGTTACCGTCGTCGGCCCGACCATCAAAGTTGAGCTCAACGGCTACCTCATCCTCGATTGCGATCTCTCGAAGGTCGACATGGCCACGGTCATGGCCAAGAGCGCCCACCCCGGCAAAGACAACACGCACGGTTACTTCGGCTTTGCCGGCCACAGCGACCCGGTTGGCTTCCGCAACCTGTCAGTGAAGGTCATCGACGCAAAGTAAGTTGCCTTCCATCGGCCTTTCAAAACCCCTCGAAAGAGGGGTTTTTTATTAACTGCACATTGCTATGCCCCAACGAGGGTCTTAATTATCTTCCCTCGCAAGCCCCATGCGCCCTTACCACCCTCTTCTCGCCGTCGTCGGCGTCTTGCTCTTTGCGTCCGCACCGGCCGCTGAACGCGTCGAGTTCAACCGCGATATCCGCCCGATCTTCTCCGACACCTGCTTCGCCTGCCACGGACCTGACGAGAATAAGATGAAGGGGAAGCTGCGGCTGGATTCCCTGGCAGCGGCGCAGCGTGGCGGAAAATCCGGAGATGCGGCGATTGTCCCGGGTCATCCCGAAAAAAGCGTGGTGATGAAACGTCTGCTGGCCAACGATGCTGACGACCACATGCCTCCGGCGGACTTCCACAAAGTCCTCAGCAAGGCGCAGGTCGAGACGGTGCGCCTCTGGATTCAGCAAGGTGCTGAATACCAGGGCCACTGGGCTTTCCAGCCCCCCAAGAAGCCCTCCCTGCCAGCCATCCCGACGGGCGGCAACGCGATCGACGCCTTCCTGGCCAAGAATCTTTCCGCCAAAGGACTGACACCCAACGGAGATGCACCCAGGGCCACCCTGCTCCGCCGAGCTGCGCTTGATCTCACGGGTCTACCCCCGACGGATAGCGACCTACAAACTTTCCTCGCCGACAACTCCGCCGAGGCCTGGTCCAAGGCCATCGACCGTCTCATGTTCTCGCCGCACTACGGCGAGAACATGGCGATGCAGTGGCTCGACTTCGCCCGCTACGCCGATTCCAACGGCTTCCAGAGCGACACCCAGCGCACGATGTGGCCCTACCGCGATTGGGTCATCAAGGCCTTCAACGACAATAAGCCCTTCGATCAATTCACCGTCGAGCAACTCGCCGGCGACCTGCTCCGGAACCCCACTCGCGATCAAATCGTCGCGACCGCCTTCCACCGTAATCATCGCCTGAACGGCGAAGGAGGCCGCATCGTCGAAGAATGGTTCGCCGAAAACGTCATCGACCGCATCGAGACGACGGGTTCCACCTGGATGGCGCTGACGATGAACTGTTGCCGCTGCCACGACCACAAATACGACCCGATCTCGCAGAAAGAATTCTATCAGTTCTTCGCCTACTTTAATTCAAACGACGAAAGCGGCGTCCTGGGTGAATTCGGCGGCTCTGGCACAACCCGGCGCGGAGGCAATACGCCACCGATGATACCGTTGCCGACCGACGAACAGCAGCAGAAGATTAATGCGACTACGGCGGGGCTCGCCGCCGCGGAAGCCACCCTCAAGGCCATCCCCACCTCCCAGCCGGAGTTCTTCGCCAAGTGGCTCGAACGCCAGCGTGCCGCCTTCTCCAAGGAAGGCGTCGCCTGGCAACCGCTCGACGGTGAAAAAGTCAGCGCCCAAGAGAACGCCGAATTCAAGCGCCTCGACGACGGCTCTTGGTTGGTCTCCGGCGGCACCGCCGCCAAGGAAACCTACACCGTCGAGGCCACCCCGACAGCCAGCCTCCTCACCGCGATCCGCCTCGAGGCCCTGCCAGATGACTCACTACCCAACAAGAGCCTCGGCCGAGCCTTCAACGGGAATTTCGTGCTCAGTGGCATCGACATCCGACTGATTACAGCCGACGGCAAGACGACCCCCCTTCCGCTCGTCAAAGCCGAATCCGATTTCGACCAACCCGGCTGGAGTATCGCCAAACTTGCGCCCGCTCCGATGGTCAAGGGTAAGGCGAAGAAAGCCGACACCGCCAAGGCTGGCTGGGCCATCGGCGGCAATGTCGCCGAGAACCGCGTCCCGCGTAAGGCGATCTTCACCATCGCTCCGACCTTGATCCCAACCGGATCAAAACTGCTCGTCGTCCTGCATCATGATGCCGTCGCCACCCATAGCATCGGTCGCTTTCGCCTCAACACCTCCTCGCAGGACGCCAAGTTGCTCTCCCTCAAGACGGATGCCGCCGCCGAGGCCGCCCGCCGCTTGCTTGCCAAACCGGCCGACCAAATCACGCCAGCTGACCGGAAGTCCCTGGAAAAACTCTTTGCCGACAGCCCGGAACACCCGCGCTTTCAGGCAACGGCTAAAGTATCCGCCGCCAAGACCGCGCTCGACGCCGCCCAAAGCGCCCCGATTTCCGTGATGGTGATGAAGGAAATCGAAAAGCCACGCGACGCCTTCGTTCTGATCCGAGGCGAGTATGACAAAATCGGACCGAAGGTGGAACGAAAACTCCCCGCCTTCCTTCCACCCCTGCCCGCCGGCGAACCCAACAACCGCCTCGGCTTCGCCCGCTGGCTCGTCAGCGGTGAGCATCCTCTCACCGCGCGCGTCTGGGTTAATCGCGCCTGGGAACGCTTCTTCGGCATCGGCCTGGTCAAGACCTCCGAGAATTTCGGCTCACAGGCCGAATGGCCCAGCAACCCCGAGCTGCTCGACTGGCTCGCCGTCGAATTCGTCGACCGAAAGTGGGACATGAAAGCGATGCAGAAGCTAATCATGACCAGCGCCGCTTATCGCCGCAGTGCCGCCGTGACTGCGGACATGCTGGAGAAAGACCCCGACAATCGCCTGCTGGCCCGCGGCCCGCGATTCCGACTACCCGCTGAAATCATCCGCGATCAAGCCCTCT
>SESF01031067.1_pt1 | contig 45701 bp, 28 predicted proteins | sample 3171521 | NCBI WGS metagenome assembly SESF01 (sample SAMN10866945, study PRJNA518727) | freshwater metagenome | biome: subpolar coniferous forest; feature: holomictic lake; material: water; isolation source: holomictic Lake 227, 6 m and 8 m depth | place: Canada: near Kenora, Ontario | collected...
AATCCTATGGGATGCTAGTGGGATGATATCTTTTCTGATTTCGACCCGAGGCCCTTGGATGAAAGAGCCTTGTCTGAAGATTTCATCAATGAACTCAAAAAACGATATCGGGAAACACCGAAGGGGGCACTTCTCATTTCCTTTTACGCTCCGAAGAGCCTGAAAGATGATCAATCGGAGCAGATGGTCATTCGACGACTCCGAAAACATTTCCGAGACAAGACTCTGCAAAAAAAACGAGACATTTATCGTATGAGAGCCAGAGGCGCAACCTTCGTGTTAGTCGGGATCGTGTCTTTGATCTCCATTACGCTCGTTTCCTATTTTAATCTAGTCCAAGACCTTTCAATTAGACTTCTGGAGATATTGTTCGTGCCGCTGGGCTGGTTCGGTATCTGGGAAGGTTTTTCAAAAATAGTCAACGCATCTCCACTATTGGCAAACGAGCATGAGCTCTATCACAAGCTTTCAACGGCGGAATATCAGTTCCACTATGAGCCGTAAGCTGCGGCGCATGCTCAGCGAGAGAGCATCTTCGTGAGGAGACGGCGCAAGAGGCGCTTGAGGCCTGTGTGTTGGATCTGGGAGATAATACGCTCAGACTCGTGGCGATAGTGCTCGAAGAGCAGATCAACACGCGTCTGGAGTCCGGCATCGGTGATGGCCTGTATCAGACGCATACGACCTTCAATGTCCCCCGTCCATACAGCGTTCATGGCTGCTTGGACTTCGGGATGGTCGCTCGCGCAAGCGATTGCCAGATAAATGGTCGGGCGCAGTGAGAGCAAGTCTGCTGCACGACCGGGTGCGGAACGAAAATCTTCAATGTCATCCTGCAACTGGTAAGCTGTTCCGACAGCACGGCTGAAGGCTGAGAGTTGCTGACAAGTCGTTTCATCCACACCTGCTGCATGTGCACCGACCAACAAAGCGACTTCGAATGCGGCCGCGGTCTTCTGTTCGTAAATATGAAGCACCGCGCTTTCAGTGACTGGGTATGGCTTACGGCAAAACGCGAGTTCTTCCCCCTGCCCGAGACTCAATTCGCAATGCCCCTTGGCCGCAACTAAAGTCATGGCCGCACGCGTATCGCCTGAAAAATCAGAAGATGCAATCAGCCGATACCCTTCGCCAATCAGAAAATCACCTGCGTTGATCGCTGCCGGAACACCATATTTCAAGTGCACAGTCGGAATGCCATACCGCTCGTCGTCGCTATCTTCGATGTCATCATGGATCAAGGACGCCTTATGAAAACATTCAACACCAATAGCCGCCCGGCGGATCTTTTCGGTTTCGCCGCCCGCAACATGAAAAACGGCAGCGGTCAGCATAGGACGCCAGCGCTTGCCACCAATCATCATCCAATCAAGCGCAATCCGTTGCGGCTCGGTCTTAGGCGCGCCGTTCACTTCGCGAAGAGATGCTTCGGAAAACCAGTCGGAAATGCGCTCGGACACGTATTCTAAATCAACGCGGCGGACATCCGTACTCTGTTTACGGATGCGCAACATCTGCAAGGCTTCCTCAATATCCAGTGTCGTTCGCACACATCCCTCCGACAACAGAGGGACGCCATGCCCGGGAATCGCATGTGCATTCATCAGGGGGAAAATACGCCGGAGCGAATCCAGACAACCAATCCCAATCACCGCGTCAATCTTTCCACTCGTCAGCAGCTTGCTGACCACGGTCGTACCTTCTGCGACCAGCGTTACATATCCCAGACGATCTGCCTCAATCTGCAACAGACCAATGGCACATTGTCCACATTGCGCGCACAGCAACCCGAGTCCATCCCGTTCCGCCTTGCATTCCGGCGTATGAGCCAAGCATTGAGGCAACAATAAAAGTCTACGTTCGCACGGTATACCAGCAACAACATCCGCCCAGAGCGCATTATTCAGCAAAAGCATGACGTACGGCAACTCTTCATGCGTAATATGAGCAACGGCTGCTGCGCATTGCGCATGCGCATCAAGCTCATCAGCGGTCAGCGGAGGGACAAGACATTCCCTAATCACGTAAGCCAACACCGCGTCGTTTAACTCCTTACGACGTGTCTTCTCCTGAGGCACCATAGGACTTGACGCTCTTTTTTTCTCTCCAACTACTTGCATATATGTTTGAGTATAGCTCATTTTGGGTGATTCGGAAAAGCCAAAAAGTCTTTTTAATTTTCGTCAGATATGCGATACTGAAAATTTATCCGTTTAACTAGAAAGTTCATGACTTGTCTATCATTTGGAGAATTTTCTTATTTCCTTATTTTCTTATTTTCTTATTCAAACTTCAGCGTTCAGCGTTAAGCGTTCACTCTTTCGTTTTCTCGCGATACCCTGGGCGGCTGGCGTATTTCTTTTGATGGCCCTAACTTGCCTTGCGCAGACTTCAACGCCCCCAGCAAACCTATTATCGCCTCGAAGTCTGATGCCAGCAGCACCTATATGGTCAAACGACCGAATGATTTGCGTTCACTCCTCCATGGCTATGGCAGGTTATCGAACTCCCGTACTCATGTTTGCAGATAATGCGCGTGCCGATTTTTTCCGCGCAACACGCCTGACCTTCCCCCATCAGCCTGCACCCATCACTATTTTTATTGGCAACCAGCGGGATGGCGATAAACGCGTATTATGCTCCCGCATCCGCCTTTCAAATGACGAAGTTATTGAACGCATTGAGCTGCCCGATCCGGAGGCAGCGGACCTGCTGTATCTACGCCGATCCATCTGGTTAGCACTCTATCGTTCATGGCTTGTGTCAACGGGTGGAGGACAGGAGGCAACGCTTACAAAATTGCCGATCTGGATGGCAGAGGGCGTGATTCGAAAAATGGATAAGGCCACGTGGTCGCGTGACATCGACCGTGTGCTGCAGCTCTGGTCACATGCCGCGCTACCCTCCGCACGGGAGTTACTGGCCGCGCAAAATCCAGCTTCCACCGAACCCGCCATCGGAACGGTGATGGTCGCGTATCTCTCCGAACACAAGACACATGAAGGAAAAAATGTTCTGGACGTTTTGATCCACGCAGCCGCACAGGGTAAAAACTGGTCCCCCGAGTACATTTGCACGGCAATTACCGATACGCCCGATCTTGAGAAGCTCGATGAGTCTTTAGATCTCTGGCTGCTTTCGCTCACCCAAAAGATCGTAATCCCTGGCACGACCACCGAAGGGAATATAGAGCGTTTTCGTTCTAATCTATTGATTTACCCGTCTGATTATGGTAAGTTTTTTAATCATAAGAAACCATGTATCACATTTTATGAGCTCATGCAATACGCAAAGGATCCGCTGTTGAGACAAGCGGCAGCGGGACACGCTAAATGGGTGCAGATGGGAGCGATTGGACGCGACGCTACATTGGGGAGTCTTGCAGAGTGTTATGTTGCGTTTTTAGATGCTTTTGTCTCTGGTAAAAAGAGTGACGAGTTGATACGTTTGCTGACACTCGCAGAAGCTCAGCGTAAGAAACTGGAGCAAACGGTCAGGGATGGGGAAACGTTAAAAAGTGAATAGAAAAACGATGCGGGAAAATAAAAAGACAATTGTCGGAAAAATCAATCCTGATGTCCTGTCCTTTACGGTTGGCTTTGACCCTATTTTAGACCTAAGTCTGGCCGTGTGGGACTGCCTTGGGACAGCGGCGCATGTCACGATGCTTTCAAAGATGCGGGTCAAACCTGCCATCCTGTCAACCGCCGACAAAGACAAGGTCATCCTTGCATTAAACGAGATCATAGCCGAAGTCAAGCAGGGCAAATTTACCATTACTGAATCAGACCAGGATGTGCATCTCGCCGTTGAACGCCGCCTGACGGAACGCTTGGGCGATCTAGGCCGCAAGGTTCATACCGGTCGTAGCCGCAATGACCAAGTTGCCGTGGATATCCGCTTGCATGTGCGCGACGAACTGCTGAGCATGACAGGCGAAGTCGTATCACTCGCGGAAGAACTTGTTACGTTTGGCAAGCGCCATGAGAAAGTGCCCATGGTTGGACGTACACACCTTCAACCGGCCATGCCCAGTTCGGTCGGCGTATGGGCGACGGGCTATGGAGAAGCGTTTTTGGACGATCTCATCATGGTCGATGCGGCATACACCTTTAACGACCGCTGCCCGCTCGGTTCAGCCGCTGGGTATGGCGTTCCCCTTCCCCTCGACCGCGAGCTGACGGCTAAACTACTCGGCTTTAGTGAGCCTCATCACAATGTGTTTCACGCCAGCAATATGCGCGGAAAAAATGAAGCTATTCTTTTATCCGCTTGCGGGCAACTCATGCTGACCCTCTCGCGAATAGCGGAAGACGTGATCCTCTTTTCCATGCCTGAATTTGGTTATTTCGTTTTGCCACCTGACTTGTGCACGGGTAGCAGCATCATGCCACAGAAATATAATCCAGACGTTCTCGAACTCATCCGAGCAAAGACCGCTGTCGTCCTTGGACTCGGCTCAGCGGCAAACAATCTCCTCAAATCCATGCCCGGCGGCTACAACCGCGATTTACAGGAAAGCAAGGCACTCTACATGGAAGGCCTACGCGTCACACGCACGTCATTGCGTATCATGGCGCTGCTGGTCAAGTCTCTCGAGGTTAACGCTGATCGTTTACGCGCAGCCTTCACACCTGGCGTCTTCGCGACCGACACTGCATTGGAACTCGTGGCAGGCGGCATGCCCTTCCGCGATGCGTATCAGCAGGTGCGTTCAAACCTAGACGCCCTTGCGACAGCAGATCCAGACAAGGCCATCGCCAAGAAGACACATCTCGGCAGTACGGCAGGGCTTGATTTCAATCTTTACCGTGCGCGCATCCGCCATGCACGGCAGTGGATGAACATGCATATTAAAAAATCAGCAACAACCTTCAAAAAACTTATGGGACGCTAACATGATTTAGCGGCCTCTTTTCAATGATTCAAAACAACACGGGAGACAATAGATGAAAAAAACACTGATGAGCTTAGCAACCCTAATCAGCGCCACAAGCGTAACATTCGCAAAAGATGCCGTCGATGCCGCAGCACCTGCCGCTGCCGCATATGGGATGTCCCTGAAACAGGCCTGGGAGTATGGCGGATGGATTATGTATGTATTGGCCTTCCTCTCCATCTGCGCCCTCTCTCTGGTTATTTACTTTATCTGGGCATTGCGGACAAACGCGATCCTTCCGCATGAGCTTGTGAGTGACGTCCTTTCGCGCATTCGTTCAGGCGACCTCACCGAAACACGCCGTCTGTGTGAACGTACACCTTGTGCATTTTCAGCAGTGGTCCTCACGTCGCTAGACTGTTTAAGAAATGTGCCTGACTGTGATGCGGCCACGCTCCGCAGTATGGTTGAGGCTGAAGGTTCTCGCCAAGCGGAATCAATCCAGGGACAAACAGAATGGCTCCTCGACATTTCCACTATCGCCCCCTTGCTGGGCCTTCTTGGAACCGTGCTAGGTATGTTGACCGCCTTCAGTGCCGTTGCAAGCGATGTTGCAAGTGCAAAGCCTATCATTTTAGCCGCAGGGGTTTCAAAGGCGATCATTACGACCGTTTTTGGTTTGATCGTTGCGATTCCCTGCATGGCCTTCTACGCGGGCTTCCGTCGTCATGCCTGCAGACAGATCTCCAATCTGGAAGCGGTCTCTGCTGAAGTTGTGACCGCCCTCATCTCCGTCGAACATTCCAAGTAGTCCTCGGAACTTAACTTGATTACCGAGAAAGGAATTCCGTATGAATTTCCGAAGAAAAACACGCGCTGCATTGCCGGCTATCCAGTTAACATCTATGATGGATGTCATTTTCCTGTTGCTCTTCTTCTTCATTACAACCTCCGTGTATTCGCAATGGGAATATGAAGTTGATATTTCTTTACCAACCGCGAAAACGGGCAAAGTGCCTGAACGTTTGCCCGGCGAAGTCATCCTCAATATCACCAAGGATGGCCAAGTTTGCATCAACCAGCAGTTCCTCCCACTCGACGTGCTGAAAACCCGCCTGTCTCGCCTGGGCGAAAACTTTCCCGGCCAGCCTGTCGTGTTGCGTGCAGACAAGGATACGCGCTATGAAGCCCTGATGAACGTCGTTGACATCTGTCGTCAGTCGAACATCTGGAATTTCTCCATGGCGACAACCGAGGACAAGAGTGCCAAAACTGATAACGTAAAAACTAAATGACCACACCTCGCGTGCCCCGTTCACTCGTCTCATAACTTTCTTTATCCAGCACAACACGCATGAAAAAATTGATTTTTCCTTTTGTACTACTTGCAGCAATCCACGTGGGGGTTGCTCAGGATGCCATGGAAACCCAAGACCGTCTTCAGTTCGCGGACGGTCTCTTGCGTCGGGATATGTATGATTTGGCGGCGAAAGAGTATATCGCTTTGTCGTCAAAGACCAATGCGCCCAACAAGGAGGCTGTGTTGTTTCGACTGGGTGAATGTTATCGCAAACTGAAACGTAACGAGGAGGCCAGCCGAACGTATCAACGTATTATCTCCGAGTTCCCCAAAAGCGATCAAGTCCCGCGTGCGAAACTCCAACAGACCCTCATCTTAAAGAATTCAGATAACGATGTAAACCGTCAGAAGGCTGTCGTGCTTTTCGAAAGCTTAGCCACGCCTGACACACCAGCAGACACACGCGGGGCAGCACTTTATCATCTGGCGGGAACACTCGAACAACTCAATCGTCCGCAAGACGCATTAAAGCGGTACGAGCAAATCATGAAGGACCTTCCTAACACGGATTTTGCTCAGTATGCGGGCCTGCGGGTTGCCTATATGCTATCGCGTTCCACTACGAATGAGGACCAGCGGCGAGCAATGGGCGTCTACCTTGACCTCGTCTACAAATCGAACAATCCGGAAATTGCAGAGGAAGCCTGTTACTTTGCCGCGCAATTTGCCTTGCAGAACAAACACTACGAAGAGAGTGCAAACCTTTTTCAAATCTTACGCGTCAAGTATCCCAAATCCAATTATTTAACCCGTGGTGCTATTTACGCTGGCTTCGCCAATCTCTATGCCAAACGGTACAAGGATGCCCTCGATGCACTTGTTGCTATGCCCAATAACGCCCCCGCGCAAACGCGCGAAGAGGCGCTCTACATTCAGGCAAACGCTCTCAACGGCTTGGAAAAACGCACAGAGTCCCTTGCTGTTTACGACCAACTTGTCACACAATTTCCACAGGGACAGTATACAGCATCCGCTCATCATCAACGTATTGTGGCCGCGGCACGCGATGGAAAACATGAAACCGTCTTAACCCTTGCGGCAGCGTTTATCAATCCGCCAGCCGAATTGAAGCCGTCCCTATACTGGTTACAATTTGAGTCTGCCAGTGCACTCAAAAAAGATGATCTCGCGATACAGAATCTTCAATTGATTGTTGAAAAATGCCCAAACAGTCCCATCATGAAGGATGCGCTCTATCAACTGGCTCGGACACTTCAACGCAAAGAATCCTGGCAGACTGCTACGGACTGCTATCGTAAATTTGCCGAGCGTTTTCCCAAAGATCCGCTGGCTCCTTCTGCGCTTTTTGGTGCGGGTGTCTGCTTTCTCCGTCACGGACAATCCGATGCCGCATTGCGGGAATGGACGCAACTACTCGCAACATATCCCGAGAGCAATATGATCGCTGAGACGCTTTACCAAAAAGCTTTTCAGGAATTACGTTCTAAAGATTCACGCGCCGCTAACATGACCTTGGATGAGCTTGCACGCCGTTTTCCAAAGGATCAACGGATGGGTGAAGTTTTTTATTGGCGTGGTAACCTCTATCATCAAGCCAACGAAAAGGTCGAGGCAGAAAAAATGTATCGCGCTGCACTCGCCGCGATACCCCCTAAAGATGTTGAGCGTGAAACCATGCTGGCCCTCGGACTACTCCTGTTGCAGAACGACAGGAAAAGCGATGCGGCTCATTATTTCCGTATCCTATTAGACAGTCCCATCGCCGAACGTCTTGGCCCCGACCGAATCGCCTGGCTCGCTGAACAGGATTGTGAACAGGGTAAATTTGATGATGCCATCCGTGCCACGCACGTCCTATTAAAGATGAATCTGGATAAAGGCTGGAAGCAAACAGCCTCTACCATCCTTGGACGAGTCTACCTGAAAAAGGGTGATCGCGATCCTGCCATGAAAGCCTTTGCAGAGGCTATAGCGACAGGTGCAACGACCGTTTATGGAACCGAAGCCTCACTAAGCTTGGGTGAAATGCTTTCCGATTCAGGGAAGTACGCCGAAGCGACGACACATCTGAATGACGCTGCCACGCGCGCCTCTTCACAAGATCAACTGCCTTGGCGTGCACGCGCTTATGCCGCACTGGCGCGCAATGCAGAACAAAACAAGGACCGCGAAGGTGCTTTGCGATACTACATGAGCGTGAGCATCCTTTTTAATGACCCGGTCATTGTTCCTGCCTGCATCAAAAAAGCCATCACGATTTTAGATGCTCTAAACCGACATGAAGAAGCCCAATCCATGCGCGATGAATTAAAAACCCGTTATCCGAATTTGGAGAAAGGAAAGCATACGCCATGATACCACAAGGATTCGGATATCATCCCCGTTCGACCGACCACCACTGGATACTCGCAACCATCGCTGTGTTGCTCTCTGCTTTTTTTCATATCGCCATCATGTATTACTTTGCAGACTACACGCTGTCAAGGACCTCGCTGTCTGAAAGGACGAAACGAGCATTTAATCATGACTACAAACCGCCCATGCGAGTAGAAACGCTCAGGACCGACCCGTTGTCGCTAGCAAGAAAAATTCCCGGTGAGCGAGATCTTCCTGACCGCAGTTCTGTGGAAATTAAAGCCCTCGACAGTGCGGTCAGCCAAAACACCTCTGCGGCACTGACAGCACCTCCACCGGTTCCACGCGAGATTTTAGCCGTGGAAGCACAACCGCAAAAGAAGGAGGTTGATGAAAATCCATGGATTGCACGGCAAGCCATTTATGACATCAACGACCAGAATATCAAAAAGGAACTCTCCTCCATCCCTATTCGTGATCTCCCACAGATCGAACGTGTTCCCAAGGCACTGGACATCGTTCCTCAAATGAACTTTTTTGGTAAACAAAGTAACACGATTATTGAACCGCCATCACTAACGAGCACAGACATTCTGGATACGGCCTTGACACGGGGACCTCTGGTGATGCCACATACGGATGATGTTTCGATGGAAATGGCACTCATGCGTTTTGGCGCCGCGACTGTTAAAATCCCTCCGCCAACAGAACCCATACTTCCTCCTGCTATTCTTGACCTCCCTAAGAGCCTTCCCCCAGAAGAGCGGAAGATCGTCGACACCCAAAATAAAATTGAGAAGATCCGCGAGACGGTCACATACATACCGATCGATGAAACGCTCTCCGCTTCGCTCGAAACATACAAAGAAGCCGACGCGCTCTTCTTTAAAATCTCGATTCAACCTCGCAAGGATAAGGCTATTGCGGTCATCCCCAAAGACATCATTTGGATCCTTGATGTTTCAGCATCCATGACTGAAGAACGGCTAGCGTTTTGCCGACGCTCATTGGTGTTGGCACTGGAGACCATGAATCCCAATGATCGCTTTGCAATCATTGCTTTCCGTGACTCCGTTTTCCATGCGTTCCCCAATGGATGGATGGCTGTCAATCCCGACACCATCAAAAAATCAAACGCTTTTATTGATGGTCTGCGTTCCTTCGGCACGACAGATGTCTTAGGGTCGCTAAAATCACTGATGGCCCTGCCACGCGATCCGACACGTCCCATGATTGCCATGATCGTTTCTGATGGTAAGCCTACTACCGGCATCACCGAAAGTTCAGCTATCATTGGCGCGTTCTCCCGTCTGAACAAGGGCATGGTGTCCATTTACTCATTCGGAACGCATCGCGGAGCTAATGCTTACCTGCTCGATATGCTCACCTATTGTAACCGAGGTGACTCGACAATCATTAAGGGAAACCGCTGGGACATTCCAGATGGCATGTCAGAGGTTTACCTTGGCTTCCGAAATCCCGTCCTGAGTGATGCCAGTATCATCTTCGATGCTACCTCCAACAGTGAAGTCTATCCGCGCCGAACCGCAAACCTCTACAAAGATCACCCGATGGAAGTATTCGGTAAATGCGCCGCGACCGAGTTGGAAGTGATCTTCCAAATTCGCGGACTCGCGGGCGACAAGGGATATGACTCCATATTCCGTCTACCGCTCACAGCGGCAACGCCAGGGACAGCGGAACTCAGAACACGCTGGGCATCGCAAAAGATGTTTATGTTGGCGAGTTTGTATTCGCGTGATGCAGAAAGCCGTGCGCAAACACTCGCCACCATGCAGCAATTGAGCAATAACTACAATATTCAGTTGCTCTATCCATCTGACATCAAGTAACACATCAACGTTAAATCAGGGAGAAACATGTTACGTTATTTAACCGCAGGCGAATCTCATGGTCCTCAACTGACCGCCATTCTTGACGGCATGCCCGCCGGCCTATTATTGACCGAAGAGATGATCAATCAAGACCTCGCACGCCGTCAACTCTCACTCGGCGCAGGCGGTCGCATGAAAATCGAAACTGACCGTGTCCAGATAACCTCTGGCGTGATGGGTGGAAAAACAACAGGTGCGCCCATCGCTTTTCAGATCACCAATGCGGATCATGCAAACTGGAAGGGCAAGGAGATTCCAGCGTATACAATTCCACGTCCAGGCCATGCTGACCTTTCAGCAATACTTAAATACGGTTACGAAGATATCCGTCCTGCCCTTGAACGCGCATCTGCACGCGAATCTGCAGTGCGTGTCGCCGTGGGTGCCACCTGCCGAGTCTTCCTTGCTCATTTTGGCATCCATATCAACGGACAAGTCATTCAGATCGGCTCGGAACCTGATCCAGCCAAATTTGCACATGTCATTGAAGCAGCTCGCATGGAAGGTGAAACGCTGGGTGGCATCATCGAAGTCACTGTGGACCATCTACCCGTTGGGTTGGGTTCTTATGTGCAAGGAGACCGTCGTCTCGATGCGCGCCTTGCGCAAGCCATGATGAGCATCCCCGCCATCAAGGGCATAGAAATCGGCGATGCCTTTGCCAATGCCGCATTGCCAGGCACGCAAGTCCATGACGCCATCAATAAAGACTTTTCACGTGACACCAATAACTGCGGCGGCATTGAAGGCGGAATGTCCAATGGCGAACCCATTGTCATTTATTTAGCGATGAAACCCATCCCGACAACGCTCAAGCATCAGCACTCTGTCGACTTAGTGACGGACAAAACTTCAGAAACAAAGTACGAACGTTCAGATGTCTGCCCTGTACCGCGTGCGGTCGTCGTGGCAGAAGCCGCAGCAGCGTATGTCCTCGCAGATGCTCTCCTTGAAAAACTCGGCGGTGATAGCCTTTCTGAAATGGTTCCCCGCTTCGAGCAAATCAAAAATGCCAAGCCACATGTCACCGGCAAGCCGCATATTTTCTGGGCATAGCAGGAATTAAGCGCGTGGAAACTCTTGCACTACGAAAACTGTATGGCAAAGCGATCACTCATAATTTTATTCATGGAGTAGAATTGGTTTATGCGTGAAGGAACTCACATGCTTGTTTTTCGCGTGTATTGAGAGCAGCTTCACAAGTTCCATGAGCCCAACCGCTACAAACGAGGCTGCGACTGCAAGGAGCAGGTCAGTCCATGTAACCGGTCCAAATCGAAATAGCTTTTCAAGAAACGGCACGGTCAGGATAAGCATCATCAAAACAAGCGTTCCTGTGACAACCCATTTGAATGCCGCATTTTTTACCCTCAGCATGCTGAATCCTGTTCGCGTCAAAGACCGGTTTGACATAATCATGCCTAAGTTACAGACCACCAGTGTGAGAAACGCCAAAGAACGGGCTGATTCGTCGGCGTGCTCATGACGCACAACCATATAAACGGCAAGGGTCACCGCAAGCGTCAGACCACCTTGGAAGAAGCAGTTCAATAGTGTCCTGCTACTGAAGAGTTTTGCATGAATGCTGCGCGGTTTCCGCTTCATTACATCACACTCTTCCTTGTCCGCTTCAAAGATCAGCGTACAGGCGGGATCAATAATCAACTGAAGGAATGCGATATGTACCGGCGAAAGGATTAGCGGCCACTTCAGCAGAACAGGGATCAGCGAAAGTCCGGCAATCGGTATGTGGACGGAAAGAATGAACATCATCGCCTTCTTGAGATTATCGTAAATACGCCGACCCATTCGCACAGAGACCACAATAGAATTGAAATCGTCATCCAGAAGCACGAGCGATGCCGCTTCACGTGCGACATCCGTACCTCTCCCACCCATCGCCACGCCAATATGAGCCGCTTTCAACGCAGGGGCATCGTTAACGCCATCCCCCGTCATGGCCACAACCTCTTTGTTCATCTTAAGCGCATTGACGATACGCAATTTTTGCTCCGGAACCATGCGAGCGAAGATATTAATTTCACGTATTTGTTGCGCGAGTTCTTCATCGGACAAAGCCTCAAGTTCAGAACCCGTCATGTGCTGGTCAGGGTTCATAAGACCGATCTGCCGTGCGATACTCTTAGCAGTTCCGGGATAATCGCCTGTGATCATAATCGTCCGTACACCCGCCGCGTAACACTCCTCGATGGACTCGCTTACATTCGGACGGACTGGATCTTCAAGTCCAAGCAACCCGAGAAATTCAAACTGAAAGTCGTGCTGCTGTTCAGGCAATTCCGTTTTCTTGTAATGCGCGCGCGCCACACCGATCACGCGTTTGCCTTGGTTACTGAGCACGTCGATGTTGTGTTCAAGTTGTTTTATTTGTGATTCATCAAAATGGCACAAATCCGCAATTGCCTCAGGTGCGCCTTTAGCCGCGATAATGAGGTCATTGCCATCACGGGATGTCCACACGCGAGACATCGCCAACAGCTCTTTACTCAGCGGATATTCCCTCTGTAACGTCCACGATGAATGCAGGTGTTCGGTTTGTGTCAGCGTGCGTTCACCCAACGCCTTCATCGCCTTTTCCATAGGATCGAACGGATCTGCCGGACTCGCCAGAATGCTATATTCAACCACTTCATGATATTCTTCAGGTAAAGCCACGGCGGGTGTACCAACCATGAAAATCCGATCCCCAGCAACAATATCGGTGACCGTCATTTTATTGAGCGTCAGTGTACCCGTCTTATCGACACACAGAACTGTTGCGGAACCGAGGGTTTCCACTGCGGGAACCCGTCGCGTGAGCACACGGTGTTTAGAAATACGCCATGCCCCCAGCGCAAGAAAGATCGTCAGGACAACAGGGAACTCTTCTGGGAGCACGGCCATCGCCAGCGACAAACCGACAAGAAAGCCTTCTAACAAGCTGCCACGTGTCAGCCAGTACACAATAACCACGAAAACACAGAGCAAGCCTCCTGAATAAGCGAATATCCGCACAACTTTCCCGGTCTGGATCTGAAGTGGCGTCCGTTCCTCTTCGAAGGACAGGAGTGCCTTGCCAATTTTTCCCAATTCAGTTCCCGTGCCAATCGCTTTAACAACCCCAATCGCCTGACCTGACACGACCAGCGTCCCCGAAAAAGCAAAGGGCAGATCGTCACCGCCTGGTTTTCCCATTGCGGTATCCGTATTTTCGGTATTTGATTTGCGCACGGGCACCGACTCACCCGTCAACAGGGATTCGTCGATGGAAAAGTTAAGTGCATGTATCAGAATACAGTCTGCCGGAACCCGATCACCTTCTGCGAGCAACATAACATCCCCGCAAACCACTTCACGTCCGGCGATACGTATCTTTTCACCGTCACGGATAACGTATGCTCGGGGACTCGACAGATCCTTAAGTGCTTCTAGCGCCCGCTCGGTCTTCCGTTCCTGATAGAAGGTGATACCAATAATGACACACACGAACCCGAGAAGCATGGCGGCGTCTTGAACCTCACCTGCAAGCAAATACAAAACACCACCTGCGATTAATAGTAGGAACATTGGTTCTCGAAGTACACCGAGAAAAATATCCAGTGCCCTACGTCTTCCCTGCGTCGGCAACTCGTTAAAGCCATCCCGTTCCCGTTGTGCTGCGACTTCCCGCTGCGATAGACCAGTTAATTTTTCAAATACATGTCCGCTCATAATTGAGTTCCCCTTATGCGTTCGTGCCCCTGCCAGCAGATGTTGCCGACCTCTCCATGTCGACCATCTTTTGAAGCCTATTTGTCGCATCCTCCAATGGCTTAAGCGACACGTCTTCCCCCGAATATTTTTCGTAGTATCCAAATGGATTATCGAGATCCCTAATGAGTAACAGAAGATAGACCATCAAATACGAGATCACTCCCACATAGAAAACCGATTCGTGAAACGGTTCGATCTTCGCCAGTACAAGTCCGATACACAGAAGCCCCGTAACAAGATCAGCAAGCAGATAACCCGACGAGACGAAGGAAGTCTCTCGGATGGTATGTATGCGTACGATCATGCGCCTAAGATTGCCTTGTTCCTGCTTTAAACGGGCCACCAGCGTCGCCTGAGTCCACTGCTCAAATAGGGCAAACTGAGGGGTCAGGTCATTGATGTGTTCCAAGAGTTCACCTGTGCGATGTTTCTTATGAAACCAACTCAGAATGTCTAGGCCCAATTGCGACAGCAGTTCAAGACAGGGCACGACTTGGGCTTCAGAACGTGCCAATTTAATGCCCCGCACTTCCTGAGCCAAATTCTCTAACCCGACGCCCAATTCGCCAGGATAACGTTCGCTCTCCTTGAAATCCGACAAGACCCCGTTAAGAAGGAACCCCATCAAAAAAACATTCGCAGCAATGATCCCTGAAAAGAGTGGGTTGATGGAGATGATCTCCCATCCGAGAAAATGAACGATCAGTTTGACGATCGCAATGATGGCAACGATAGCACTTGCCTGTAGTAAAAGACGGTATTGGCTCTTGATGATCATGTGGGGGTTCTTTCGTATTGTTTGAATCTCTTGATCTGTCCAAGAAATATCAGATTTAATCTATTGGCTGAGCCGCTTTATGACGCCTAATCGAAAAAGTGTAATAATTTCTCGAAGGCTTCGTGACCACCAATAACAAGGGCCGTGAAGTAGACGGTTGTGGCCATATTAAAAAGATGTCCATATAGAATGCACAGGCCGTCGCGTTGCAAAAGTCCAATGCAGAGAAACAGCACGGCAAGCGCGGGTAATGTGTTGCTGAAGGGAACAAGGATGATCGGAAGAATAAGCAGAATAGCGCCGTAAATAATCGCACCGTTATTAACGAGATCAGCCAGTCTGGAGGCGGCCAATCGATTCAAACGATGCGGGCGGCTTACATATTCTAACCGGCGCAACCAGCCACTGCTTTTGGCAAGTGCCTCTCTGACTTTTTCGGACGACATTGCACATTGGGCGATGCGTTTGGGCAACCAAAGTGTGCGACCCTTTAGGCGACTGATGGCGATCAGTATAATCGCAAACCCGAATACGCCTCCGAGACCAGGGATTTGTACAGGGGCCAAAAAAACGAGTGAGAGCAATATAGCAAGAAGCAGAAGCCCATCTTGTCCGACAAGAATCGTCATCTCGTCCATGGTGACTTGGCTAGGGGGCAATTTTTCGATCACAATCCTGAGTTTTTCCCCGAGCGAGTCTGTTCGTAACTCCTCCAACTCCGCTTGACTCAGGCAGATGTGGGCTTTTTTGTCCTCTTCATTGGAAAGCCCCTTCATGCGCTCACCTGTAATGCATCACCCATTTCTGCCCCTTATTGCTTTTGTCCGAACCACTCGGTATCACCCAGTGACAAACGTTCCGCTTTTCAACCACCCGGAAAAACGAAACATCACAAAAAACAGCAGAATGTTACCGCTTCTTTATTCGTTTGTCTATTGTAAACCCACAATCCCAAGTTTCTTTTGCATTTGTTCAAGGGGCACACCTTTTGTCTCCGGCACCATGAACTTCACCCAGAACAGTTGCAAGACCATCATGCCGCAGAAGAAAAGGAAGATGTATCCAGCGGGACCGGGAGGCGCATCCTTCGTCGGAACAAACAACGCGACAAGCGATGGGAAGAACGAGGTCAGCAGCGCCGCAAAGATCCAATGCGTAAAGCTGCCCAGTGACTGCCCTTCTGCCCTGTGACGGTTAGGAAAAATCTCCGAGATGAACACCCAGATCACAGCACCCTGCCCAACCGCATGTGCTGCGATAAAGGCGAAAATACAGGCCGGAACGATTTTGAAATGCCCCGTGAAGAATGCCCATGCACAGAGTCCGAGCGACGCGATGTAACCGAATGAACCAATCGTCAGCAATTGTTTGCGTCCGAGACGATCGATTAGCCAGAGTCCCACGAAGGTGAAGATGAGGTTGGTGATTCCAATGCCGACCGACTGCAACAACGCGGCCTTGGCCCCGAGTCCCGTGAGCTCAAAAATGCGCGGTGCAAAGTAAAGGATCGCATTGATGCCGGAGAGCTGATTGAAGAAGGCGATAAAAATCGCAAGCATGATCGGAATGCTCAACGGTTTACTCCAAAAACCAGCAGCGCTGGCCTTTTCTTGAGAGGCCGCTGCAATTTCTACAACCTTCGCTTCTAACTCTGCTGCGGTTGCTTCAGGCTGGATGAGTCCAAGAATACGGAGTGCCCCAACGCGGTCTCCCTTGCGTCCGATTAGCCAGCGCGGACTCTCGGGAATGGCCAGGCAGGCGAGCGTATAAATAATCGAAGGTGCCGCCATCACGCCCAGCATCCAGCGCCACGCATTCTCGCCGATACGGGCGAGTAGAAAGTTCGACAAAAAGGCGACGAGGATACCGAAGACGATGTTAAACTGGAACATACCGGCGAGCCGACCGCGATGCGCCGGTGGCGCAATCTCTGAAATGTAGAGCGGCGAAGCCACCGTGGAGATGCCAATTGCGATGCCACCCAGAAAGCGTGCGATCATAAATGAATAGACCTCGGTCGCTACAGCGGACCACAGCGATCCGATCAGAAAGAGAGCGCCGATGCAAAAGAGTGTATTTTTGCGGCCGAACTTATCTGTAGGCCAGCTCCCGATGAGCGACCCAAGCACGGTACCCCACAATGCAGCGCTCATGGCCAGACCATGCATGGCCGGACTCAACCCCCAGAGAGCCTGAATTGTTTTCTCCGCTCCGGAAATCACCACCGTATCAAAGCCGAACAGAAATCCGCCCAGCGCTGCAATTATCGCACAGATCACTACTTTTTTACTCATTGTCTCTCCTTTTGAATGGCGACGCGTTGGTCGCCCCAGGACGACCTATAAGTCGCCCCTACTCCTCTGGCACCGCACCGCGATGCGAGGCCACCCACGCGCCACGTCGATTACCTGCCTCTGCGGCCGTCATCGCCGAGGCGCCTTCTAGCCATGCCACCAGAAACGCTGCGGAGAAGGCATCACCCGCACCCACCGCGTCTACAACTTCCACCTTTATTCCGGGGCATCTTACCAAATCTTTATCCCGCTCGCAAACCAAACAACCGTCTGCGCCCATGGTCACAATCACGGCGCGCACCGGATGGCGGGACAACACCGCACGTGCAAAGGTTTCGGGTTCACAAGCCCCATCGAACAGCAGTTTTCCCAGCACCTTCGCCTCATCATCATTCACCTTCACCAATGTCGCCCGAGCAAGTCCCGCTTCCACCAGCGGACCTGACCAGAAGTTCTGCCTCAGATTCACATCGTAAAAGATCACGGCGTCTTTGAAGGCCACCAACAAGTGTCTTAACGTCTGCCGCGAAACTTCACAGCGTTGCGCCAATGTCCCAAAGCAAAAGGCGCGAGGCCGCTCAGAGGCCAACGCTTGAAACGCACCAGTCTCCAAATTAATATAATCCCAAGCCACGCCTTCGTGAATCGTGTAACTAGGCTGTCCGCCCTTGAGTGTCACGGTGACCGTCCCGGTTGGACGCGTACGATTCACAATCGTCCACTGATGTTCGACGTTGAGTCGCTGCATCTCTTCCAAAGCACCCTTTCCCAACGCATCGTCACCAACGCTGGAGACGACTGCTGCGCGCAGTCCGCATCGCACGGCATGCGCAGCCAGATTAAGCGGCGCGCCACCAATATGCGCATCACCATTAATCACATCCCACAATACTTCACCAAAGGTTACCAGATCTGTATGGGTCATTCGCCTCCTATTTTCGGATCATAGACAGGAAAGGATTTATCCCAGCCCCACAGTTTGGGCATCATTTCGGAAGACCACGACGTGTATGCATTTTGCAGGCGTTGTGCGATCGCAGGTTTTTCACTGTAAAGATCTTTCGTTTCACTGATGTCGGAGGCGATGTGAAAGAGCAACGGCCGCTTTTCCGTACCGCCGGGAATGATCAGCTTCCACTCCGCATCACGGATCGTCCAGGCTCTGTTGAACCGCCAATAGATGAAGCGCTCAGGAAGTGTTGTTGCTTTGCCTGTCAGCAAGGGGATAAGATCAATGCCGTCCACCTTCTCCTTCGCTGAACCTCCGACTGCAGAAATGACCGTCGGCAAAATATCCATGCTGATCACAGGGCTGTCGATCTTTTGGCCTGCCTTGATTTGCGCAGGCCATTGCAGGCAGAACGGAATGCGGATACCACCATCCCAGAGCTGGCCTTTGTGTCCGCGCAGAGGGGTGTTGAGCGAAGCGTTACTCACCGGATCGCCACCGTTGTCGCTGAGAAAAAGCACGAGCGTGTTCTGCGCAAGGTTATGCTTTTGTAACGCGGTCAGGATACGTCCTACATTGCAATCAAGGGTGTAGTTCATGGCCACGACCAGCCGCCGCTTCTCGTCCTTGATTGAGCTGAATGCGGCAAGATCCTTATCTAACGCCTGCAGCGGACCGTGTACGGCATTAAAGGGCACATAGAGAAAGAAGGGCTGATCGGCGTGTCTGTCAATGAACGACACGGCTTCACGGCCAAAGGCATCGGTCAGGTATTCCGTTTCCTCGACTTTCGTGTGATTACGCAGGATCGGATTATCAGGCTGGTTGATCTTCTTGCCCCAGCGTCCGTCAGGCCGGTAATTGGAAGCTCCGTTAATGAATCCAAAAAACTCATCAAATCCGCTCGCGTTCGGGTGAAATTCCGGTTCGTAACCTGTGTGACCTTTGCCGATCATGCCGGTGACATACCCGAGCGCTTTCAGTCGCTCGGGCAGAGTCTTGATCGTCTTTGGAATTCCGACCTTCACATCTTTGGAAACTTTATAGGGGCCGGGATTATCCTCTGCGCCAAAGCGGTTCTGATAAATTCCGGTTAGCAGGCCTGCCCGTGAAGGCCCACAGACGGGTGCCGTGACATAACCAGCCGAGAAACGGACGCCGTTGCTGGCAATGGAGTCAATATGCGGAGTCTTCATGTCAGGGCTTCCGTGGTAACCCACGTCTGCGTAGCCCAGATCATCCGCTAAAATCAGGACAACGTTAGGTCTGTCGGCAGCCCTGATGAAAAGCGGCGCGATGACAAACGCTAAAATGAAAGAATACATGGAATGACGCATGAATAAATCCTTTACCGTTTTATGGACTCCTCATTGTTTAGCTGGCTTAACGCCCGCTGGAGTTCGGGTGCTTTCATAAAGGTGTTCCAGCAGAGTTGAGAGCGGGCATTCTCAATCATGGGGGCGATGGGGCCGGCATCAATGGCGAGGAGTACATGTGCCATCCAATTTTCGGTAAGATTAAAGGAGTCGAGGAACCCATAATCCTTCCACAGTTCCTGTCCATGTTGCGTGTAGAGGATTTCGAGAAACGCGATTGATTCTTTTGTCTTATAGGGCATGGAGGAAAGAGCCGCCGTGGGTGCAATCGTGCCGTCATCATTCATTCCAGGTGCATGCGCCTTGTACCCCTTCGGCCCTGGACACGAGGTGAGTCCCCAGAGTGGACCATAACCTGTGAAGCAATCTGCTTTGGATGCCGCATACTTGACTTGCACGTCGCAAAACTTTTGAAAGTGGGCAAAATAAGTTTCGCCATTATAGCTGATCTTTCTCGGATCCAAACCCAGATAGGAATAGTGTGTAAAGAACAGCGGCGGTCCCAACCCGCGACCCAACATCATGGGCACACCAAACTCCGTGCGTGCGGTTCCGTAATGATTAGGCCTCCACTCCTTGCGATAGGAGTCCGCAGGAATGGCATGTGTGGGTGAAGCGATGGCCAACACATAGAGAATCGCGGCCTCATTGAACCCGTGTACAGGCAGATTCTTGCTCCATTCGTAGTCGGGCGACCAATGCCAATAGAGTGGCCCATCGCTTTTTCCGCGAGTGAACCAATCCCACTCGATACCTTTCCAAAGCGCGTCTGCCAATGTCCGGATTTCCAGCTCAGCAGCAGAACTCCCCGTGAAATATTCGCGAAGCACGATAAAACCCGAGGCCAGAAAAGCGGTTTCAACGGTGTCGGCACCATTGTCTTCTTGGCCAGAAAAGGGCCGCATCGTCCCCGTGTCGCCATAAAGCCAGTGAGGAAACGCCCCGTGGTATCGGATCACTGTCGTCGACAGAAAACGCAGCATCTGAAGCGCCCACGCCACACCTTCTTCACGTGTGATGAACCCGCGCTCCACGCCAACAATCAAGTTGAACATCCCCATCCCTGTTGCGCCAGTCGTGCACAGATTATGTAGATCGCGAACCAGCCTGACATAGCCGGGGGTGATCTCCGCGATCGTTGTGACGCGCCGATTCGGTGTCTTCTCGCGGGCCAGTCCAGAAACAGGGTGACGCCAATTAAAAAAAAACCGAAAGGAAGCTTCCTGCATATCCGTGATGAGTCCGGCTTGAGTCACCTTGCTTGGAGAGGCCTCAACGACGGGCGACCAAGCGGAAGTGGTCGTCTTCTGCCCGTCTTCTGATACAAAGAACCCTCGCACGCGATAGGCATAGAGCCCGCTCTTCTCTCCAAGGACGTCTCCGTAAACAGGGGTGGTCCATAACAGCTTGTTGATTCGGCGAAAACAATCTTCGCCTGGATCTCGCCGCTCAATCTCAAAAAAGAGTATATATCCTGGCGATGCTTCTTTATTCGGATGATCAGAAAGGGGCACAGGCGATTGCTCCCAAATCAGGTCAATGCGGCCACAGCGGCTCAGTGCACGGATATGTTGAAGTTCCGGGGCGACGGGAGAGGGCGTCTCTTCGGTCGCAAACACATGAGCTCCCAGAACAAACGCCAACGCGTATTGAAAAAAATATCTTCTCTTGGTGTTCATGGTTTCCGAAAAACGCGTGAGGTGCTGTTTAATTACTTTGAGATAAACGCGGGGACAATCCTCTGGGGTGCTACGGCAAGCATCGTGCCCATACCCTTGTGGTGGGCTGTGAACACGGCAACCAGATCCAGTTCCGGGAACATAAAAATAAACTGACCCCCAGCCCCACGACCTTGGATACAGTGGTAATTCTTCTCCCCGACTTGAGAGTCTTCAACCCACCAGAAGAAGCCATAGAAGGACTTACCGTAACTCAGCGAGAGCGGGCTGGTCGCCCGTTCCACAAACGCGGTGGGGATGAGTTGCTCTCCCTGCCACTTGCCCTTGGCGAGAATCAGCATACCCCACTTTATCATGTCACGGGAACACAAGCCGCAACCAGCCGCTGCTTTGGGAAGACCGCTGATGTCATCCTCCCACGCAAAGTTAGTAATCCCCATTTTGCCGAAGAGCTCTTGGGCGATGAAGGTCCTTGCGCCTCCCGGGACAACAGCTTCGAGCACTTGCATGGTCATGGCCGGATCAGCTTCCTGATACTTGAATACGCGCGGAACCTGAGGAATGGGGGCGCTGTGTTCCAAATAGGCCTGTATTTGCCCCTGTCCTTTGAGTGCGGCGGGTTGCTTCACGAGTTCCTTGGCCTTGCCATCCTCCATACGAATGCCCGATTTCATGTTCATCGCCTCGGCAAGCGTGATCGCTGACGCGCCGGAAACCAATTTGCTCGGGTCAAGATTTTTTAGAAAAGGAACTACGGGTTTGTCGACATCGGCCATTGTCAAATAGCCTAACTGAATCGCACGGCCAATCGCCATGGCTGTGTAGGACTTGGTGATAGACATCTGGTAATGCGGATAATTGATCCGCCCGCGCCGATAATAGGATTCGAACAACAACGTGCCTTTTTGCGAAATCAGCAGACTGTCGATCTCGCCGTGCTGTCCAGCGGCGATCTCCGCGGCAAAGGCGAGAATCGCCGCGCTGTTCTCCAGCTTTCCGACGGGGATGCCGTCTTTTAAATCTGTCGGCGTGGTGCTGATGAACGCTTTTTCAAGATCAGGCAGTTTGGCTTCCTGCGCCCAGGAAACCGACTTAGGGCTGAGATCCGTGACTTCCGGCGCGAGTCCGTTGGAGGCCTGCTGAGGCACAATACCGTTGCCCGCTTGCGCAGATAAAGCGAGACCAGCGGCAAGTAGAATTATATGACGTGAATAATTCATGAGGGTCTTCTCCTTGTTCTTTAACCCTTTATTTAAACTTCTTCCCTATTCCTTGCTCCAGCAACTCTTCAGCTTGTATGCCTTCAACGACAAGCCCTTTACCTTCCCTCCTTTTTCCTCTACGGAGACCGACAGGTCTTCTGCTTTCGGGGCAAACGTCAGCGGGATATAGACAAGGCCATCACTCGCAAAGATCTCCAGCGCAGTCTTATCAACATACACGGTTATATCCTGCTTGCCGTCAATCAGCGGCGCAGGCGTACAATGGCCATTGACAGTAATCTCTTGTTTTTTAATATCAACAGAAATCTGCACACCTCGAACCGTCAGGTCCACAACCTCCGCATCACCGGGTTCGAACGAGACGCGTATTTCCATCAGCTCTGCCTTGAAATTCGCCAACGCTGCGCCTTGGTCCGCCCCGTCGCGCAGCGATTCCAGCTCCTTCACTGGTGTCCACGTTAGGCGCGGTCCCTCTGCTGTCTGGCGGAGCCTGAGTTCATTTGGCAGGGACATCGCCTGGTTGAACGGCATGCCCGGTGTCGCAGTCTGTAACCAGCCGATCTGAACGATACGCCCCTGCGGATCATGGCTGAAGGTTTGCGCTGCGTAGAAACCGCGACCGCGGTGCCCCTTCAGCTTGGGTGTCTCAGGGGTGAAGGTCTTGCCGTCGAACTGGCCAACCCTGTAGTCACTGTTGGCTGCTGTCAGCACCCAGTATTTCTTGCCGCCCACGGGCAGCTCAAACAGATCCGCGCACTCGAAGAAATCTTTAATGCGGCTCTGGAAGGTCCACGTCTTCATGTCCGTTGACGTGTAGAAGGCGACATACTGGCCTTTTTCGAATTCATCGTAGACCGCGATGACCCAGTGCTTTCCCGGTGCGTACCAGAGCGGGCGCGGATCGCGTCCGCCATGTTTGATGATCGGGTTGCCTTCAAACTCCTGGAACGTGCGGCCACGGTCATTCGAATAGACAATGCACTCGCCTCGTCCGGTACTGGTGTATGTGGCGACGATCAGCTCATTCTTCCCCTTCTTCCACCCGCTAGTGTTGTCTTTGTCGACAACCGCGCCACCGCTGAACACCCAGTCCCCGAACTTTTGCGGATATATGGCGATCGGCAGTTCTTCCCAGTGAACCATGTCCTTACTGACCGCATGACCCCAGTGCATATTGCCCCACGGCCAACCATAAGGATTGGCCTGGAAATAGAGATGATATTCACCGTCCGCATACACCATGCCGTTGGGATCATTGTTCCATCCACGGCGTGGGGAAAAGCGCAACTGCCCCCGCAGCGGCTCCTTATAAAGCTGTTCCGCATTCCAAATCGTGTCAGCCTGTGCAACCCTCTCCAGCAACTTTGAGTCCTCAGGAACTTTATCCACGCGTATTGTCGCCTTCTTGCCCTTCCATGCGCTCATATCCAGATGCGCATACCAGTCCGGCTCTTCCGACAGGTCAGCATCGAACTCGCGGACCACAACACCATCGACGAGAACGGCAACGCGTTGCTTCTTCCCCTTCTTGGTACCGTTGTGTATGGGAAAATGCAGGTATCGTTTGTCGATCGTCATCTCACGTTCCTTCGGCATGTTCTTTTTCACAACGGCCGTTGGTTTATCGGAGAAGGCGATCTGGTCAACATTGATGTGCCCCCAGCCGCCGGTCGCATGGTCCACAATCTGGATGCGCGCCTCTTTGCCCACCAAATCCGATACGTCCCACGACCCGGGTTCCAAGGCCTCGCTGCCGCCGGGATTAACATTGGGGCCGGTCGCCGTGCGCACGACCTTGTTACCCACTAGCAAGTTCATGCAGGTCTTTCCATCGAACCCGCCGCCGCCGATGAGAAACGTGATAAATTTCTGATTGACTGTGAACACAGGAGATGTGAGCTTTCCAACCGCACCGTCACCGCCGAGAAAAGAGTTCACGAAACCTTTCCCTTGAAAGTCATCGACCTTCATCTGCCCCTTCAACGTTCCCCGTGCAGGTCCTGTGCCGAAGGCCGTACCCTCGGTCGTCCAGGCGCCATACGTCTCGCCCTCAAAATCGGCAAAAATAGTCTCGCCGCATTGGGCCCCTAACGCCAATGTTAAACCGCAGGCCATCCAGAATCCCCTCATCGCTATTTTCATCGTGTCCCCCTTTATTTAAACTTAAGTGTTCATATCGTGCCTATTTCTGGTCGAATATGCAATTGTAAAATTGTCATAATGAAATAAAGCTGTATTATCAGGTTACAATGAAGAAGGAAGCACCTTAAAATGATATACTCCAGAGCCTACCTCGTAGACCACACAGGCACTCTCCATCCGTAGGAATTTGACACCTTTTGCCTTGGCCGCAGACATACCGGATTCCGTCACCGCATCAGCCTTGTTCGCGGGAATGAACACCTTGGCTTCACTGTTAGCAGGGACAGAGATATTCAAAGAAAACGTATCTCCTTCTCGTTTCCACGCGCTTATGATTCTTCCATACGGCGAATCATGATGGGCTTTCACCCAGGTCAAATCCCCGATGACTTCCGGCTTGATGATAAACTTTTGAAAGCCGGGATTTTTCGGATCGCAACGGATACCGGCAAGATATTTAATCATCCAGGCGGCGACATCTCCCAGGAAGGTATGGTTGTCGGATCCGCCCCCGTTGAGGCTTTCCGAAAGGGTGCTTCGCCCGCTCGCGGCCAGAAAACCCCAGCCAGGAGCCGTTTTCTTTGTCACGATCTGATAGGCCACATCAAGGTGACCGTTATCGGACAGAGCCCGCAGCAGGTACTTGGAGCCCAGGCAGCCGACATTAATAGCATAGCCATTCTTTCGAAGTCCTTCTGCGAGATTGTCGGCGACTCTCTGTCGGTTATGATCTTCAACGAGTCCGAAATAAAGGGCGCACGACATTCCCGTATGGGAACCTTTCGAATACGTGCCTGTAGCTTCATCGTAAAATGTGCGATTGAAGGCATCTTTTATCTTCGAGGTCAGATCGGCATATTCCTTTTCTTCATCTTTCTTGCCAAGTAAGCCCGCTACGTTAGAAAGTATCTTGGCGGCGTTGTAGTAATAGGCCGTGGAGGTAATCTCGAAGGGGGTCTGCCCATTGGGCGGCCAGTCGCCGATTCCGTAGTAGATGATATTGCCCTGATTGACGCTCTGAGGGTTTTTGTATTTGGAATCTTTGGAGCCGCCTGACTGCTCTTGAGCAAATTTATCCTTTTTAATGACTTTTGACTCATCACGATACCAAGCGAGCCATCGTTTATAATTTTCGTAATGACATTCCAAAATCCGGTGATCGCCTCGGTATTGATAAATATTCCACGGGATAATCAAATACGCGCTCTCCCAGGCCGGGCCGTCGAGGAACCGTGTGCCCCAACCATCCCCGCCGTCAGGGATGATGCAGGGAAGTTTACCGTCCGGAGCCTGCTGCGCCTCGTAATCGAGCATCCAGCGGGTATATGCCGCCTCGCTGCCATAATAGGTCAGCCCCGCCTCAGACGCCAAATGAGCATCGGCCGTCCAACCCAACTTTTCGCGGTGCGGGCAATCCGAGGGAATGCCGACAAAATTATCCACATAGGACCAGCGGCACATCGAGACCAACTTATTAAGCAGCGGATTCGAACACTCGAACGTGCCACGTTCATCAAAAGCGGTGTGAACCACCCGCGCTTCGACCATATCCTTGGTCGGTTCACCGGGCAGCCCAGTTACAAGGACTTTGCCAAAGCCATAAAACGAGAACCCCGGCTCCCAGATTTCCAGCCCATTACCCTTGGTCGTATAGACACTGGTTTGAAGCGGCTTGCCAAAGCAGATTCCCTGTCGGCCGTGATCCAGGGTGATCCGTGTCCCAGCCTTGGCGGTCACATTGAGCCGGGTCCAACCCGAGATATTTTGTCCAAAATCAAAGAGATAAGCATCTCCCTGTTTGGTCATATTTACGGCCTTGAGTGTATCGATCACCTTGATCGGCTCGGAGACCTGTGCAGCCAGTTTGCCGGCGACCCCTTCCCGGACAATGGCGGGCTGCCATTGGGTATCATCAAAGGCCGGAGTGCTCCAGTCCGCCTGTTCGCGACGCGCATCATACATCACACCCATGCGGAGCTGATCCCAAAAAATGGGGCCGATGGAGGCTTTCCACGATGAGTCACTGACCACACGCTGATGGGTGCCATCGGTGTAGGTAATGTCCAATTGCAGGAGCATCTGGGGAAATGCCCGCCATGGGGCTTTTTGTAAACCCCAGACATCAGGAAACTCCTGATTATACATTCCGTTGGCCAGTTGCACCCCCAGCGAATTGCGACCGGGCTTGAGATCCTTTGAAATGTCATAGGTCACATACAGGGCGTTCTTGTGATAACTCGTCCAAGCCGGATCCAATACGTGGTCGCCGACCTTCGTGCCGTTGAGGAACATTTCATAATAACCCAGTCCGCAGATGCTGACCTGCGCCATTTTTACGGGTTGGGCTACGGTGAATACATTCCGCAGCATCGGGCTGTTGCGGGAGGTCAATGTGTTGCTCGGTTTCGGCTTGCTGGTGCCGGTAAACTTCCACCACGGTTTATCACCATACACCGCCACCACTTTGGCGGGCATCCACTGATTGGGCGCGGCATCTTTCGTGACGGAAGCCAGCCAGGAAGTATCTGTCATCATTTCCACGGGCTCCCCTTGTTCCGGAACAAGCCGCAATTTTGCGATCAGGCCCGCCGAACCTTTCTCTTTCTCCGCCTTCACCTCGATCAGGTTATTCCCGATTTTGAGTTTCTCGGTTAGATCGATCGATATCGGGCTGCGCCAGGCGATTGGGTTCAATAGGTTTTGCCCCACCAGTTCACCATTCACCTCCAACGAAAATGCTTCATCCGCCGTCATCGTGATCGAAACTGATTTAAGTTTTTCTGAAATTACCAATGCCTTCTTAAAATAGCGCTTTCCGATCGGCTTTTTCGGTTCGTCCGCAGCATACCAAATCCACTGAGCCCCGTCCAAATCAAGCTCCTGCGCTGTCGAGGGATTCGGCTCCGATTGACTGGGCGTCATCGAAATCCATTGGGCTGTCCAGTCGGACGGTTGAAGCAAACCCATGCTCCACTGTTGCGGCTCACTCCATTTGGATTCTTTTTGAACCGGGCTCCCTTCGGCTCCGCTCAGGGCAAACCACGTCTTCACCTTCCAATAACAGAAAACGCGGGAAGCAAGCGTATTTCCATTATACACACGTTGATTGGATTGATCGGACACGACCTTCCCGGAATCCCAGAGATCTCCCTTGTCCTGCTTGAGCAATTCCAAGGAACTCGCCACGATCACCCGATACGCGGTCTGCTTCAATCCTCTGTCGTTGGTCGTCGGTCGTGGATCATCCGTCTTCTGCCCTCCGTCATCCATCACCCAGCTCAGCCTCGGCTGAACAATATCAATGCCCTGCGGATTCACCAAATATTCACAACGCAGATTGACTGGCGTCACGTTCTCGGCTGCGAAAACTCCAGACCCCAAGGACAGCACCATAATCAGCACGCTTAATCGTTTATTCATTCGGTTGATTTAGCTTTCTTTTCACTATTTCAACAGCGTCGCCTTGACATACATCGCGCCGCAGAGGATCTGGCCTTCCTTATCCAGCAGGTTCGCAGTCAGCTTTGTTTTGCCGACCTTGAGCGAGAGTGTAAAAGTGACGCACGTATCGGTTGGTATTGTGTTGATCGTCTGAGTGAAATCAGCAACGAGAAGTTGCGCCTTGGCAACCGGACGAGCTCCCGGACCATCTGAGCGGCCTTTTCGTCCGCCTTCAGCAAGAGCCTTACCGGATTCGAAGGGCCAGCGACTGAGCTCCACCCGGTACTGCCCTGCGGTTTCCACGTCAATGTCCCACGCGCCCTTTGCTTTAGCATCCCAGAGCTGGCCTGGGTTGTCGCAGTAATCCCCTTGCCAGTCATTGGCATACAGGATGACCTGCGGCACGAGAGGATTGCCCAGGTGAATGTATCGAATCTTCTGGAACTCCGTGTAGGCAACCTTGTGCCAGGCGTCGTAGTAAGTGATCAGCGCGTTGACCACCTCGGGATTCTGTGCAGCCACACTCTTCTTCTGCGCTGGATCAGTCGCCACATTAAATAATCCCATGTCTTTCCTTTCCTTGAGTAGACGCCATTTTTCAGAACCGACGACCGCATTATCCCAGGGTGTGCACTTAAGTCTGTATTGAACCGTAAGCTTTCGCTTCGCATGAGGCCAGACTTCATTGCGCAGCAAGCCGCCCCAGCTCACGCCGTCCATAGAATAACGGTTTGCTGGATTGATTCCGCAGAGTTCCAGCAAGGTCGGCGCAATATCCTGAACCTCGGTCAGTTCAGAAACATCCCTGCCATGTTTAATTGTGGATTGCGGCCAGCGGAAGAAACAATGGACGCGATGACCGCCCTCACACAGTTCAGTCTTATGTCCGCGCATGGCGCCGTTGTGAATCGCAGCAGCCTCATAAGACCGCGTGCCATTGTCGCTGAGAAAAAGAACAATGGTGTTTTCCTTAAGCTTGTTCTTCACGAGGAACTCCTCCAAGCGCCCCATATTCTCATCGATGTTCGCAATCATCCCGTAGTATTTCGCCGGTACCTTGATCGCTTCTCCCTTGGGCCCTTTCCACGTCCCGATGTCGGCATAAGGTTTGGAATATTTCTCAGGCACAAAGTCAGGAGCATGCGCCAGATTGTTGGGCAGATAGACAAAGAAGGGCTTGTTCTTCTGCTGGCAGTCCGCCATGTACTTCATGGCTTCCGTGTACCAGATGTCGCCGCAATAGCCCAGATAGAGGGTATCCACACCGTTGTGTTCCAATGTCGGGTCTGTATAGGAATCTCCGCCAGGCTTCGGATTGTTGTTGCTCCAATGGGATGCGAGTGAAGGCAATCCCCAGGCGCGAAAAGAGAGTACTTCCTGAAAGCCACGGTCCTGCGGACGGTGAGGATAGCTGTCGCCCAGATGCCACTTGCCGAAGATGCCGGTCGCATAGCCGGCATCGGCAAAATACTTGGGCAGCATCGGAATCTCTTCTCGTACCATGGAGCGCCCCTGACAGACTGCAGTGCAGCCGTTCTTCATGGCGTCCACCCCGGTCATCAATTGGCCCCGCGTCGGCGAACACATCGGTGCGACATGGAAATCCGTAAACCGCACGCTCTCCGCATGCAGCTTGTCCATGTGCGGCGTTTTCAAAAATGGATGTCCATGCGCCCCGATATCGCCATAGCCCTGGTCATCGGTCATCACAATGATGACATTGGGTTTTGACGGAGCGGCAAACGCAGTCGTGGCCGCCAGAAGCACGCTCGCAGCCCAGGATGCAGGGAATAAACGAAGAAGGAGCTTTTTCGTATGGATAATCAAAGGCCTGGGCGTATAGGCGTCCTCGCCTGTACAGCGACTTGTCCACCGTAGTCGTATTCGCGAAGGCGGAAGCCTGTTGTATAAGGCTGGCGACTTCTCCGGCAGCTGCCGGAGAAGTGAACAGGCGGGGACGCCTATTCGCCCAGCAAGGCTTCCCCTAACATTCCCATATTCCACCATTCCAGTTGAAGTTAAATGGAAGCCAGCGGTTTCATATTTCATCATTTCACCCTCCCGTATCCAATCATTCCCTTGAAATTGTCTGCAGATAATAACATTAGGGTGCCTCATTTAAAAGCACACAGTCCAGCCCAAAGAAATAGCGCGCACCTTTCGATGCGGGATTGGTTCCTGTTACTTCAGCGCGCAAAATAAATTTGTTGTTTTCTGGCGTAAAGGTTCCCAGCTTCAATGGCGCTGCCGGTTGCACAGTGGGAGCGTACCCATCCAACGTTTCCGCGACAGGCTGGCCGTTTATAGTGAACTTCAACGTGCCGTAATCCGGCGCCTGCGTGGCATGGAGGACGATCTGCCGTGCGTTCGCAGAGGGCGCTGTTACTTCCAATTCCACAAACTCACCCGCCTTCCGTGCCAAAAACGTGAGCTGGTGGCCATTGCTCCACTGTTCGGCACCCCACGGACTCATGTCCTGCGAGAAAGTCCGAAAGTCGCCGGACTTATTCAGGATTTTCAAGGTTTCACATTCAATGGCCCCTGGCTTTCGGTGCATTGCAACACGGGCTTCGGCCTGCACCTGCGCCAACGTGGGGACTGCGGCGGCCGCGTCTTTAGGCTGTGGCACGACATTCAGGCTGGCGCCGGGGAAAGCATACCAATACGTGGTGGCACCGTAGAGGAGCGTGGTAGGCTTCCACGAGATCAGTTCAATATCGAATTGCAGCGATTTGCGAAAGGGAATGCCATCCAGTAGGCGGCTGCGACTCATGACGTTCCAGCCCTGCGTCATGGGCTGGTCGATGCGCACATGATTGACGAAGGGGGTTTGAAAGACCGGCTTCGGCGCATACGAGTAACCGTAATAGTCCTCGGTGCCGGTGCCCAGATGCGAAGGGAACGATTCGCCATCGACCCAGATCTTCTCATCGCCTTCGCCATACCAGGTGGCGACTGGATTGAAGAGCGCCAGCGAGTCGCCGGCATATACGCCCCGGCCCGTGATGGTGATAAAGTTCCAATCCCGGAGCGGCGGTGTTTTCAAGCCCGCCTCATGGTGCCAGGCTGCGTAGAAATGCATGGAGCGGTTGTCCCATGTCCATGGTGCCGTAGTCGCATGGAGCACAGCATTGACAGGCTTTGAGCCGACGTTGAGCAAGGTTACCCGTGCCGTTTTCTCGTAGGGCATGACCCAGCGACAACGCATCGTGCCGTCGGTGCTGATTGTGCGATACCAACTGCGCAGTTCATTGATCCCGACTCCCGAGCCGAAAAAGTCCGTGGCCGGACACCAGACCGTCACGTCGCCGTCGAACGTGAGTTTCACGATGATGCTGCGAAGCGTGCGCTCCGTCTCCTGGGTATCGTCGGATTTCAGGAGTAGCTCCAAGGTTCGGACAGCCTGATTGCCTGTAGGCAAATCGAGTGAGGCCTCGGCTCCGGCCGCCAGCATCTCTTTCACGGTAGAGACTTTTCCATCCGAGGAGGGCATAGGCGATTCAAGTGTGCGATTCACCTGGTCAATTAAATCTCTCGATGCCTCGACTTGCGGTAAGGCAAAGGTCTTCACCTCTGTCCCGGCAGCGTAGGTGCGGTAATTGATCTGATAGTAACGAGCCCCCTTTTTTCCTTCCTCCCATGTCACCTTGCAGTGCTTGGCATACGGGATAGGCAAGTAGAGATTATTGCCACGTTCCCCGGGGTGGGCTTGGGCCAGTGGCGCATTGACGCGCACATTTCCTTTGAGCAAACTGAATTCCGAGAAGGTTATCGCAGGCGCCTTGTCGCCATCGAGATAGATGCGCAGGATGCCGTCCTTCGGACCGCCGGCTGTGAGCCAGAAGCGCACAATGGCGCCCGGGCCATCAGCCTCCATCATCACGTTTTCCTTGCGGCCCTCCGTCTCCTCTGTCCGGATGTATTGAGTGTTGTCTATATTGGCGAACCAGCCGGGTTTATCCGGTGCGATTTTCGCGCGGTCATAACTGCTCGCCTGCTTGCCGGTAAACTCATGCTCAGGCCACCGCGCAATGGACTCGACATCCACCATTTCGTTCAGCAGTGAGTCAAGCGTAACACGAGTGCCCGCCTGGATCGCAACAGGGAGGTCGATAAGCAGCGGAACGAGCAACAGAGTGGCGAGGAGTCGATTTGTGTTTTGCGTCATATTCATTTTTTCGCATTGTCCTTCCAAATCGAATTCATCCGATAAATCTTCAATGACTTCACGACCATGCCTTCGTCCGATTCAAGTTTGGTGGCCGTCGAGTCGAATTCACTCGGCATGCGCAGGCGGATTTGGAAGGAGATCCCGTCATCACCATAGACATCATTCACCGTGCGATCTGTGAAAATGCGTGCCTTGGTTCCATTAAAACTGGCATCGATGCCGTTAATCACAAGCTTCTTCTGTCCAGCGTGGGCAAATTCAATCAGTGTCTCACTCAACTGGCCTTTGCATTTCTGCAACAGTTCATTCGCCTGAGCAGGTGTCAGATCCTTGCCTTCGGCCAGAACCTCGCCACGTAGCTGCTCAAACTCTTTGGCCGGCAAGTAGGAGACAAGCAGACCGTCGCTCGTCTCACGCAGGGTCAACTCGTTCGGGATCGAGAACGCCTGATTTGCTATCATATCAGGAAATCTTTTCGAGTAATCAGCTGTTCGAACCCATCCGATCTGAATACGGCGACCGCCTGGAGCATTACCAAATACCTGCCCGGCATAGAAGGTGCCGGTGTAGTTGCCGTGTAACCCGGATTCCTTATGGAACGTTTTGCCATCGAACTTGCCAATACAATAGCAGTTCGCCGCACCAGAAATGAACCAGCGGGTCTCACCGGGTTTTCCAACAACCGGCAGTTCAAACATATCCGGGCACTCCATCAGCAAGAAACGCTGTGGATCCGTAAAGGCGCCGGTCCGCGTCCACTTCCGAAGGTCTTTTGATTCATAGAAAGCAATATTGGCCCGGGCTGGTTCTTTGGCGCTGGCAGGCGGTATCGCCTTCACCTCAGCGCAGTCGGATTCTTCATAAACCGACATCACCCATTTCTGTTCCGGCTCGTACCAAATGACCTTGGGATCGCGGCCTGGATTTTTAAGGACAGGATTTCCAGTCTCAATATCTTTAAGGGTCAAGCCACTGTCTTTACTGTAAGCAAGACATTGGCCGCGTCCGGTGCTGGTGTACATGGCGAACTGAGTGTTCTTGCCGAGCCCAGCCGTATCGTTGGCATCAACAAAGCCGGAACCCGAGTAGGCGGAATCCCCACGCTTATTATAAATCGCTATGGGTTTTTGCTCCCAGTGCACCAGATCCGTGCTTTCCAAGTGCCCCCAGTGCATGTTGCCCCATTGTATGGAAACGGGGTTGAATTGATAGTAGAGATGGTATTTGCCGTCGCTGTAAACCATACCGTTGGGGTCGTTGACCCAGCCGCGGCGCGTAGAGGCGTGGAACTGGTTACGGTACGGTTGCGTGTAGTCAGAATCTGATAGCACATCCGACTCAGATCCTATCTTGATTTTATCAAACGCCGCTAAAACATCATCTGGATGCTGTCCGCCATAGATCCTGATCTGCTTCCCCTTCAGTCCAAATGATTCCAACGGATAGGCCGCAAGCCAGAACGGGGCATTGCGCTTCGGCAGCGGAATCATCAGACTCTGCACAGGTTTATCCCCATCGAAAACAATCGTCTTAATTTCGTTCTTCATCAATCCATAATTGCCTATAGGAATAATGAGATGCGTGCCATTCACCGTCAGCGTCTTCTCCAATATCAGTACCGAGGATTGAGCCTTGGTGTCGGACTGAACGATCTGATCCACCATGATATGACCCATGTTACCCTCATGATAATTGACGATTTGAATGACAGCGTTTTTCCCAATGAACTCCTCCACATCCCACCCCAACTCGAAAAGCTGATTGCTGCCCTGCCCTGTGGCGATGCGCATGATCTTGCCATGGACGAGCAGATTCAGGGTGGCAATGGCATCTGAACTGCACCCGCCAATCAGGAACTTGATATACTTACGCTCGATCTTGAACTCCGGTGATATGAGCTTGCCTTGCCCCTTATTTCCGACGACAAAGGTGTTCAGCAATCGTTTACCTTGAAACCCTGAAATCGGCTCTTGGCCTGTAGCAGCACCAGCGACCGGACCAGTTCCAAAACGCGTTCCCTCCGTCTTCCAGTTCCCGTAGGTCGCGGATTCGAAGTCGCTAATAAGGATGTCATCCGCCGCCTGAACGTTTACAGTTCCCGACACCATCACGACACAGGATGCAAGAATCCCGCGCAATATTGAAAACCTACTCATCAATACTATCTCCTTTTTCCAAGCTCAACGGCGCTGCCGTTCTTTCGCTGCGCTGAGTTCATCAAAAGCGATCTTCTGCAAGGCGGAGGTTTGTTCAGGCGAGAATCCGAGTTCCAATGCGGCGCGCTCGTTTCTGCCGAGTGATCGTGGATCGAGTCCAGTCAGATCGCCGAAGATCATCAGCGCCTCCAGGTAGTAACCAAACGCGCTCGCGTGGTAGTGATCGTATGTCCACAGATTGATCTGACCGGCAGAAATACCATCATAGGGATTCGGATCCGCCACTCCTGTATTAAATGCTCGGTTCCACGCTTCGCCGACGGGTATGATGCCGCGGATCGCCGGTGAGCCGGCCGCTGCGAGATCATAAGCGGCACGGATATCCAGCGCCATTTTTTCGATGGGCTGTCCGTACCAGTGCCCAAACTTCGGATAGACTTGGTCGGCACGGGACCATGTGGCGATGAGCCGAATGTCGACGTCGGGATTCTTTTTCCTCAGCAGTTCAGCCAGTTCCTTGGCCGAGCGCACCAGCAAGGTCGGGTCGCCCGGTTTGTTGCTGTCGAGTGTGCTGTAGCCCTGCATCACAACGTAGTCCCAAGCTTGGCCGATGACGGCGGCTTTGTGCTGGACGTGATAATCAAAACCCGCACCAGCTTTTGTTTCAAGGCTCACCCTGAAATTGCGTCCCGCTTGGCTGATGAACATCTTGAATAACGCGGGAACTCCGCCCGTACCTTCACCATTCAAATCAGTGACCGTTTGGGCGCGGTAGAATCGTACCGGCGAACCGAAACCAAACATAAAGCTGTTGCCAATAAACACGACACTCGGAGCGATCTCACCCTTGGGCGCTTGCTCAGTTGCGAAGACGGTTGATGACATCATCAGCATAACCATGACCAATAAAAGACGCTGCATTTTCATAGTATTATAGCCGAACGTTTAAGCTCGGGCGCTTGGTTCAGCCTCCGTGATATTTACTTTCAATGCCATGCCGATTTCAGTTCATACACGTCCAGCTTCGCGATTCTGGCCGTTCCTCCGACAGCGGTGAGGGATAGATCCTTGAGATTTGGATCGGCCACGAAGAAACTGGTGAACGATACCCGCCCGTCATTGCCGAAGACGTCCAGCGCGGTGCGATCGGCCAGGATACGCAGCTTCAAGCGGTCGCCGACCGGGGCTAGCTCGGCCTCGTTGTTCATCACGCGCAGGCGGCGCTCCGGCACCTTATACTGCACCGTCTGTCCGCGGAGGGTGAAGACGATCTCTTTGGCATCGCCGAGGGCGAACTCGGCATCGATGTCGAACAGATCACCCTTCACTGCGGCCAGTGCGTTTTTGCCAACCGCCAGCGGTTGCTCTTTCAATTTCAGAAGGCTCTTGGCCCGCAGGCCTTCGATCTCGCGAACCGGATAGCGGCACATGAGCATGCAGTCGTCCACGGCGTGGAGGGTGAGGACACAGGGCAGGGACATCTGCTGGTTGAACGGCATCCTCGGAAACACGCTGCCGGACATCCACGCGATCTGAATGCGGCGCCCGTCCTCTTTGGGGATGTCGCTGTAGGATTGCACGGCGTAATAGTTGCCTCCCATATTGATCGGGCGCGGTTTGCCGTCGGGTTTGAAGGTCTTGCCGTCGAAATCACCAACCGTGTAGAATCCGTTTGCGCTGGTGAATACCCACTTGGTGACGCCGGGTTTGCCGCTCACTGTCATGGGGAAGAAATCAGGGCATTCGGCGCCGCCTGTGTTTTCCAAGGTTTGTAGTTGGGTCCATTGCTTGAGATCGGGAGACGCGAAAAGGGCATAGTCGGTCTTGTCTAGGAAAAGAGCCATAATCCATCGTTTCGTCAACGCATGCCAGATGACCTTAGGATCCCGGTTGCCGCTTGTGATGCTCGGCAAGACAGGGTTGCCGCTATATTTGGTCCAAGTGCGCCCCCGGTCGTTGGAATACGCGATGCATTGGCAGGTGTGCTTGCTATCAGCGGTATAGATCGCCACCAGCGTCTTCTCATCACCTTTCTGGAAACCGGCCGTGTTGTTCCAGTCGACCACAGCCGAGCCGGAGAAGATGGTGCCCATCGCATCCGGCTCGATGGCGTTCAGCAGTTGCTGCCAGTGCATCAGATCCGGGCTGACCGCGTGACCCCAAGTCATGTTGCCCCAGTTGATGCCTGTTGGATTGTGCTGGAAGAACAGGTGATACTCACCCTTATAGAAAACAAGACCGTTGGGATCATTGAGCCAGTTTTTTTGCGCGGTTAAATGAAATTGCGGGCGAAAGGTTTCATTGTACAATTCCGCGGTTGATACCACCCATTCCTGGCCGACCTTGGCATCGGTCTGAGATTTTCCTTGCGGTTCGTTGCTCTGCGCGATCTGGTCCACGTTGATATGGCCCCAGCCTCCCTGGGCATGATCAACGATACGAATGCGAGCCTTCTTGCCCCGCAGGTTCTTCACATCCCAGTTAGCCGGATCGAGCGCTTCCTTGTCGCTACCGGTAGCACCACACACCACCTTGCCATCGACCATCAGGGCCATGTATGCCTCGCCCGAACGCTTGCCGGCACCGATCAGAAAGTTGATATAGTCGCGCTCGATGGCAAACTCGGGCGAGAGCAGTTCGCCGTGGCTGTCATCGCCGCCCAGGAAGGTGTTCACCAAGCCACGGCCCTGATAACCTGAAACCGGTTGCTGACCGGGCAGAGCGCCTTGAGCCGGTCCTGTTCCGAAGGCTTTACCGCTGACCGTCCAGACACCATAGTCGGCACCCTCGAAATCGGCGATGGGAATGTCATCTGCAGCATACAACAGTGACAACGGCGCGAGCAGCAGGGCAGAGAGGAAGTGTGTTCTTGTTGTCATAGAGTTCTCGGGCTACCATGTAATTGTTTCATCTCCCAATCCGACGTCAATGAATTGATTGTCGGGTTTCTCGCCGGGCTTTTTCTCGGCATGAATCGCGAGAGTGTTTATTCCGGGCTTCAGCAGGGCGGCTGCTTCTGTTGAAAGAGGGATAGTCACAAAACTCATCATGTAGCCTCGCTTCAAATCGAGTGCCTTGACGCCGTTAAAATAAATCGTTGCGTTCCTGGCGTAGGTGGCGCGGAGGACCGGGCGCTTCACCTTCTCAGCAGGCATCTCGAATGTTCTCAGCATCCAAATGTCCGATGTGTGCCACTCGGTACTCATGGCCATTCCCCATTTGCCTTCCTTGAATCCGATGATGCCTGTCCCCTTCTTCCAACTGGAAATATCGGCTCCGGGCTTGAACCAATCATCGCTTGGCTTTTCAACGGTATAACTCCATTCTTGCGGTGCCTTTTCCGATGTAGGCACAAGCGTCTTTATAATGGATTCAGGAGGGAACTCACGTTTTCCAATCGCCTTGGCGAACAGTTCAGGGTTGGCTTTATTCACCTTGCGGTCATACGTCATGAGACCGTTGACCTCCTTCTCAATATCCGTGATCTCGGTATAGACTGCGGCGGAGGTACCGTTCTTAAGGTCAGCGTCAAAGGCCTCCTTCCAAAGTGCCAGATACTGCTTTTCATAATCCTTCTGATCGACACACGTGATGTAGACAGAAGATTCTGTCTGCTCGGGAACCCAGATGTGGCCGGGAATGACATAACCCAGGCCGCCAAATTCACCGCAGATGCCAAGCCTGTCTCCCTCGGGTTTCACCCCTGCCGGGGACTGGTAATGATGCCTGTCAATCGCATCACCACACCCGGCATCGAACCAGCCGCTGCCTCCTGTGACCAGACGCGTCGGATCCATGTCCTTGACCATTTTTGTGAGGCGCGGGGTGTCGTATTGTCCCCAGGATTCGTTGAACACAACCCACCAGATAATCGAAGGTGAGTTGACATGCTGTTCGACCATCGTCCGCATTTCAAGCTCATGCTGGTCCGCAAGTTCCTTTGATCTCGGCACGCCGTCCTTGTCTCCCCGTGCATCCTTGCCGGCAATGCCGCTGGGCATGTCCTGCCAGACGAGAAGGCCGAGTTTGTCCGTCCAATAAAACCAGCGGGCGGGCTCGACCTTGATGTGCTTGCGCGTCATGTTGAAGCCGAATTTCTTGGTCATCTCGATATCATATTTGAGCGCCTCATCGGTCGGCGCCGTGTAGATGCCATCCGGCCAATAGCCCTGATCCAGCGGACCCGCCAGGAAGACAGGCTTGTTGTTGAGCATCGGACGCAGAACGCCCTTCTCATCCTTACCTTTGGAGATCTTGCGCATCCCGGCATAGCTCTTGACCGAATCGCTCCCCAGTGTGATTTTTAAGTCGTAGAGGAAAGGGGACTCCGGCGACCAAAGCTTGGCATTCGGAATGTTGAGGACAATCGGCTCGCCCGCTTTGCCTTTTTGACTGGCGACTTCCTTGCCTCCATCGAGAACAGACACAGTAGCCGCTCCTTCTTTGCCATTCACAATCACCGTCAATGTTCCTTGGTCAATGTCGGGGGTGATCTTCAGGCTGGTTACAGGGCTCTCAGGTACCTTCTCCAGCCATACGGTCTGCCAGATTCCTGAGGTGGCTGTGTAGAAAATGCCATCCGGTTTATCAAAGGAGCTAACCCGCTGCTTTCCGAATGGACCGTCTCCAGTTCCATCCAGCACGGATACCACCAATGTATTGTCTCCGGTTTTCAACGCGTCGGTAATATCAAACGAGAAAGCATCATAGCCGCCTTTGTGCTTTCCAATCTCTTTTCCATTCACCCTAACCGTTGCTTCATAATCAACCGCTCCGAAGTTCAACATCAGGCGTTCGCCTTTTGTTAGAACTGGTGCAGAGAAGGTGCGTGAATACCAGAGTTGATCGTCATGCATAAATTTCCGCTTCACGCCGGAGAGTGCGGACTCGATGCAGAAGGGGACCAGAATCTTGCCTTCAAACGTCGTGGGTTGCTGAGCATCTTTTTTTGTGACGGCGTAATCCCACAGTCCGTTAAGGTTCACCCAGTTCGCGCGCTCCAGTTGCGGACGCGGATACTCCGGCAGGGGGTTGTTCGGATCCACTTTTTCGGCCCACTGCGTCATGATGTGCCCCGGAACGGGTTTCCACTCAGCAGCGTCTAGTACGGCCAGCGGTGCGAGCAACAGGGTAGCGAGGATCAGGGTTGAAAGGTTTCTCATGGTTATCCTTATTTTGTGTTCGAGTAAGTCAATGTGTCCACATTGTTCGGCCAGATGGATTTCAGTTTATAAATGGTCATACGCTCTACGGTGCCTACGCCCCCGTTCATGTTGACGCTGATTTTGCCAACAGGGTTTTTATAATTCCTGCCTCCCATATTATAAATCGCTCCACGTGCGGCAAAGATCTCCCAGGAGGCACTGTCAATAAAGACATGGAAGTCGATCCGGCCATCGTCCTTGTCATGCACGATAATGGTCGAACCATCGAGTTTTCGTTTATCCAGCCAATAGGTGAACTGGGTTTCGCCGGTTTTTAATTGGATCGAACCTGTCTTGGCGTCGGTCTTTACCGAGACCACCACCTCGAGCTGTTTTTCCTGGGTTTCGAACGACACCATTTCCGCACCGCCGATCTTCTTGTCCTGGGCGGAGAAGAGCTCGACCTCGCGAAGCTTCTCCAGCTCCTTGACCGGATTAACATAGAGCCGGACACCATCCTCCGCCGTGCGCAGGGTCAGTTCCAGCGGCAGCGTGAAACCGCATCCGACAGGAGCATCACCAAAACCCAGGCGAGCCCACATCATCATGATCGCACGGCCATCAGGGGCGTCAGAGAAGCATTGCCCAGCGTAAGGAACTCCCAGACTGATCGACCAGCGATATTCCTTCAAATCGGGTGTAAACTTTTTGCCGTCAAACGTGCCGACCTGGTATTTCGCACAACCATCCAGCAGTACCCATTTTTTATTCTTGGGGTTGCCATCCACCGGAAGTTCGAAGAAATCAGGGCATTCATGGAAATCTTTTTTATGGATGTCTCCTTTATCCGGTCCATTTTCGTAGATCTCGGGGAACAGTTTTTCAGTAACCGACTGGAACTCCCAATTTTTAGCATCCTTGCTGGTGTAGAACGCCATGTGCCCGGAGCCGGCGTCGGGATAAAGTCCCATGCGATATACGACCATGACCCAGCTCTTCGTCGGTTCATACCAGACGAGCTTGGGATCGCGTCCCCAGGAGATGTCGCCCGGCCCTTTGTGGCTTTCCGGCCTCGGTTGCACGGTGATCGGGTTGATCTCCTTCATATAGGTGTAGCGGAAGCCTCCGTCGGTCGAATACGCAAGGCACTCGCCCAGCCCGGTATCTGAGAAGGTGGCGATGATGGTCTTCTGTTTACCCACCTGTTTGCCGAGGGTGTTATAGACATCCACCGCCGCCCCGCCGGAAAAACAATGGCCCACAGCCATGCTCTGATCCCGATCCATGTCTTTGTCGCCACCGGGACGCAGGATCGGTGGACAATTGGTCCAGTGTATCAAATCAGGGCTGACCGCATGACCCCAATACCAGCCACCAAACCAACTCCCAAGCGGATTGCATTGCCAGGATAGATGATAGAGCCCGTCGGAATAGACCATGCCATTGGGGTCGTTGTTCCAGCCCTGGATCTGGCTGAAGTGAAATTGGGGACGGCCTGGCTCCTTGTAGACCGGTAAGAGGTTACGAATTTTATCGCTGCTTTCAATCCGGGACACCGCGATCGCAGCCTGCTCCGCCGTCATGGAGTCACCGATCAACCACAACGTGGCCTCCTTACCTTTATAGTCCTTCAGATCGAGAACGCCCCAGAATTTCGCGTCTTCCACATTGTGGAGATGGATCGCGTGCGCCCGGTGGACGAGTTGGCCATCGACATAGACCTCCAGCCGACCCCATTCGCCCTTTCCCACTTTTTTGTCGGCCTGTTGCGGATCCCCCACCGGCAGGATCAGCAGTTCTCCCGTCAATTGCAGTTTCCTCTCAGCTTTGACCCCTTCCTTTTTCAACGGCAGCCTGATCGGAGCGGTATTCGAATCGGACTGCACGATCTGCGCCACCATAATACGCCCGAAATCGCCGGTAGCCTTGTCGACAATTTGAATGGTTGCTGTCTTCCCTGCAAACTTTGACACGTCCCATGATCTCGGCGTTAGATTGTGTGAGTTGCCACCGTCCGCGTTGCGCACGGCCTCCCCGTCAATAATTAATCTCATGAAGGCTGCGTACGGTTGATTTCCGCCAGCAATCAGAAAATTGATATAGTTGCGCTGTATCTTGAACTCCGGCGAAGTTAGCTTGCCAGTCGCGACGTCACCGCCGTGGAAGGAGTTCGCTACTCGCTTGCCCTCGAATCCCGATCCCGGGTTTTGTCCAGGAAGGATGCCGGTGGCAGGGCCCGCTCCGAAGGCTTGGCCCTCTACTTTCCAGTTTCCATAGTTCTCAGATTTGAAGTCGTTGACAACTAGGTCATCGGCCGCGCGCGCAGCGCCGAGGCCGAAGCAGCAGGTCATTAAAAAAGCAGAGAGTGCATTCATAGTTTTTTTCATAAGTTTGTTGGTAACTTCAGTGGAATGTTGGAGGGGAAGCCTTGCTGGGCGAATAGGCGTCCCCGCCTGTTCACTGGTCCGGCGGCTGCCGGACCAGCCATAGATCCCCAGCTTCGCTGTACAGACGAGGACGCCTATACGCCCAGAAATTTGTCTTCATTTGAATGTTAAAAAGAGCCTCTCCTATTCCCCTCTCGCTACTTCCAGATGGATTTCAATTGATAAACCTTCATGTTTTCAAGGGTGGCATCGCCTCCTTTGAGACGGAGGATGGCCCTCTCCAAAGACGCACCTTGAACAACTCTGTTATGGAGCATATAGACAGCCCCATGCTCGGCGAATACCTCCACAATCGGACGGTCCACATAGATGCGCAGATCCAGCTTGCCGTCCTCTTTGTCATACGAGATCAGCTTTCCTTTGGGAATCGACAGCTCCTTTCTTGAGATTTGATAGGAGATGGTACATTCGTTCAATTGGAGTTCAATCATTTCGGGCTTTTTACCACTGCTATAATCGAGTATCAAGCAAATCTCAACCAGCTCCGCTGGAGTTTTGAATTTCAATGCGACTTCGCCTTCAGTCACATGTTGTTTGCTAACAGACAAAAGTTCATCGCCCCGCAACGCTTTTAATTCCTCCACTGGATTCGCATAACACCGGATGCCGTCAGCCGCGGTTTTTAAACTCAATTCCAGAGGAAGCGTGAAGCCTTGGTTGAAAGGCGTTCCCTTCTCTTTTTGAGGTGTCCGTGCCCACACCATGGCAATGGCCCGTCCATCAGGAGCATCGCTGAAGCATTGAGCTGCTTTCACCTCCCCGCCGATACACTGGCGTGTTCCTGCGAAGTCCGGCTTGAAGGCCTTGCCATCAAAGGTGCCGAGTTGATATTTGGGTGTCGCATCAAAGAGCATCCACTTCTTTTCAATTTTAGCGCCGCTTGCCGCGCCGTAGACCTTAGACGAAGGCGGGTCAACCGGCAGTTGCACGAACTCAGGGCACTCGTGATAAATCTCTTCCGTTTCACTTTCCTTAGTCCAGGTCTTAAGATCCTTGCTGGAATAAAATACCATTTTACCGATCCAGCCTTTGGGTTCTTTCACTTCGTGTCCGCCATCATAGACAACCACGCACCAGCGCTGGCTTTGCTCACCTGTCTCGGCGTAGCCTTTAGGCGAAGCCGGATGCCAGAATATCTTTGGGTCACGGCCTTCGTGAGAGATGATCGGGTTATAATCTCGAAGGAGGGTATACGTTTTCCCGTTGTCGGTGGAATAAGCCAGTGATTCTCCGCACTTGCCTTTATCGCCGCCGAGTCCGCCCGCCGTATCCGTGACGCAGGCGATCAAGGTCTTGGTCGTGCCCACTTGTTTGCCTAAGGTGTTGTTGTGATCCACACAGGCGCTGCCTGAAAACGCCTGTCCAAACACCATGGCCGGGTGAGTATTGGGCAAAGCCTTGCCACCCCTCCCCTTGCCGCAGGTTCGTAAAGCAATGGGCAGTTCTTTCCAGTGTATCAAGTCCTTGCTGACCGCGTGACCCCAAAACATGTTCGCAAAGGGAGTGATCATCGGATTGCACTGCCAGGAGAGATGATACAGACCGTCGGAATAAACCATGCCATTGACATCATTATTCCATCCCACCCTTTGGCTGAAGTGGAACTGTGGCCGTCCTTTTTCAGTATAGATCGGGACGTGTGATTTTATCTCATTCGAGCTTGCAATGAGTTTAGAGGCTCCCGTCCACGTGTCGAGAGGCCCGGCAACTAGACTGATTTGTGCCTTCTTACCGATATATTCGCTGACATCGATGGCACCCCACGCATCGGCGGTTGCTTCTGTTGATGCCAGCAGGACACCGAACTGATACACAACCATGCTATCGACTTCCACGCGGATGCTATTGCCACGATACTCCTTGGGTGGATTTTTCTGCATGGGCACAAGCAGGTATTTGCCCGTGATCGCCAACTCGATGGGCGGCGGGAGCGCCGCCTGCGTTGCAAAGGATATGCCCAGGCAGCAGAGTGTACTGACGAGGCGTTGCGCTGTCTGTGGGTGTGTGATTATAGAGGTCATGGTTGGCTTTTTGGCTTATTATACTGTTTCCGATATTTGGCCAGCGTCGGGATTCCCGTTGCCTCAAGGAGAATGGGTCTTGGCTTATCCACGAAGGCGGCTGGCCGATTATTCGTTTTTAAGTCAGTCACATGCTTCTCGAGCAAAGCCTGCATGGCCTTGACCTTTTCCGGTTCCTGAGACGCTAAGTTAGTTTTCTCACCCACATCCTTCTCAAGGTCATAGAGTTCGACAAACCGCTCTGCCTTCTGGTGATAACACACGAGCTTCCACTTGCCTTGGCGCAGGCCGCCTTCTCCGTAAAACAGATTCTCGTGTGGCGACTTCGCGCCCTCCTTGCCGAGGAGGATATCGCTGATATTCTTGCCGTCGATGAAGCGGTCACGTGGAACTTCCGCACCTGTCAAGGCAGCCAGCGTCGGCAGGATATCAGCCGTGGTGCCGATTTGCGAAGTCACCTTCCCTGCGGGAACATTACCAGGCCACCAGGCTAAAGCGGGCACCCGCATGTGGCCTTCATATTCGGGGCCGAACTTGCCACCTCGCAGTGGACCGCTGGAGGTCTTTCCACCGCCTCCATTGTCGCTGGTAAAAAAGATCAGTGTCTTCTTGTCGATATCCAAGGACTTCAGGAGCGCCATCAGCCGCCCCATGCACTGGTCGATCTCGGTGATCTGGGCTTTGAACGGTTCGCCCCCGGCAGCGGCCAGTCTCTCTGGTGTCGCAAACCATGGGTAATGCACCGCCGTCAGCGGCACGTAGGCAAAAAAGGGTTCTTTTGCATGCCGGGTGATGAAGTCGGCTGCGGCGTCCAAAATGGCATCCGTCAACACCGCCTGGCTGGCTTGATCAGGAATGTAGGCGATCACCTGGTCCTGCTTCAAGTAGGGCAAGGGCGGATAGTCCCTCTTTCCCTTGGGCTTGCCTGTTTCGCTCCACATATCGTTGGAATAAGGGATGCCTTCATATTCATCGAAACCCTGCCTGTTGGGCATGAAGTCCGGCTGGTCCCCGAGGTGCCATTTGCCAAAACACCCAGTTGCGTAGCCGTTCTTCTTCAGTACCTCCGCAATCGTGATCTCCGACGGGTTAAGTCCGCGTTTATCAGCAGGAAAGACCACGTTCCCACACATGCCGACACGCTCGGCATAACAGCCGGTCATCAAGGCGGAGCGCGACGGCGTACAGGCCACGGAACTGACATAAAAATCGGTCAGCTTCAAACCCTCTGCAGCCATACGGTCCAGATGCGGAGTCGGGTGCTTGCCGCTGAACGGACCGATATCCGCGTAACCCATATCATCAATAAAGACAAAAATGATATTCGGTTTATCGGCTGCGCTTAATACGGTGCCGAGAACCAAAGAAAGCATTGCACAAAGGCGCAGTAATGCCGCTGCTCGGTTATTCACTCGGTTCATTTGCCCCCCTATTTTTACAAAACAACAATTTTTTTCGGCGTTTAACGTTTAACTTCTAACACTTAATTTAAACCAGCCTCAGAATAACCGTATCATCGTCCCTTGTGGCGGGAAGGCCAGCAAGAGCTGTTTACTGTCACTGCTCTTTGCCAATGTTGCGCCCTTCGGTGCGCCGATCACTGTTGTTGGCAAGGTGCCTGAAATCGTGCCGCCCGTGCTCTGCAAGATCGTCCATGTTCCGGAGCGCGTCACCCCG
>SESF01023480.1_pt1 | contig 45698 bp, 40 predicted proteins | sample 3171521 | NCBI WGS metagenome assembly SESF01 (sample SAMN10866945, study PRJNA518727) | freshwater metagenome | biome: subpolar coniferous forest; feature: holomictic lake; material: water; isolation source: holomictic Lake 227, 6 m and 8 m depth | place: Canada: near Kenora, Ontario | collected...
GTCCATGTACGCGATGACGGGATGGATGAGGCGTCGCGATGACGAGGGGGTGCGGCCTCGCGACGAAGGGGGCGGTGCGGTTCATGGAGAGGATCGAAGCGACGCCGCAGTCCATGTCCTTTGGCTGTCATTGCGAGCGCAGCGCGGCAATCCATGCGGGCATGAAGTCATGGATCGCCACGGCCTTCGGCCTCGCGATGACGGGATGGATGAGGCCTCGCGATGACGAGGGGGTGCGGCCTCGCGACGAAGGGGGTATGACGGGGGGTGGGTAGCTAAGCGCTCGTTTGCTGCACGCGCTGCTTGCGCAGGCGCTGGCTGTCTAGGCTGAGGGCCAGGCGGGCTTCAATTGGCAACGGCTCTGCACCCAGGCGCGCGGCCAGCAGTTCGGCGCACAGGGCCGAGAGGCTCAGCCCGCGTGAACCCATGCCCACGCACAACCACAGCCCGTCGGTGGCCGCGCCATCCACCGGGCCCACCAGCGGCAGGCGGTCGTGCGTTACGCAGCGCGTGGCCGACCACAGCGACACCGGACCGCGCTCCAACATCTGCGCCAACTCGGCGCCGTGCGCGGGCAGCAAGGTGGCGAGCTTGTCCAGGTTGGCCGTGTGCTGGGTCCACAAGTCGGCGGCGCGCAGGGCATCGGTTTCGTAGCTTGAGCCGGCAAACCATTGCTCGCCCTGGCTGCTGGGGCAATGGGGCAGAAAGCAGCCATGGCCATTGATTGGCGAAGTCGGCAGGTGGGGAAGCGCCTCGGCGTAGGTGCCGCCGCTCAAGGTGCCGTGTACTGCGTGCAGCAGGGAGATCTTTTCCAGCATGGAGGCGCTCGGCGCAAATTCGGAGGGCAGGCTGCGCAGCAGCTTGGCGCAGCCCAGCGCGTTGGCCAGCACCACCAGTTCGGCGCTGCCCAGTTCTTCACCTTGGGCGTCGCGCAGTTGCCACAGTGCGCCGCTACGCGTGAGGCTATGCACCGCCGCGTTGCCAACAAAGGCCACGCCGCTTTGCGCCAGACGCGCGCGCACCAGGCTGGCCGGGCGCAGCCAGCCGGCCTGCTTGTGCCACAGGGCCGGTGCATCGCCACGCCGCTCCAGCACGCCGCTGGGTGCCCAGTCCTGGTCCTGCACTAGGGTGCTGCGCGCGTAGTGCAGCATCAGCCGCGTGCCGCTGCGCGAGAGGCGCGAGCGCGGGCTGTCGTCGGCCGAGACGTGCGGCACCACCAGCCCAGCGGGCAGACCCGAGGCAGCCGCAGCAGGGGTGGCCTCCTGGTCGAACACAGTTACCTGCCAGCCGCGCAGTGCCAAGGCGTGGGCCACGCACGCGCCTGCAATGCCTGCGCCCACAATCGCACAGCGTGCAGGCGTGGGCGTGGCGTGCTGTGCCGCATTGCGGCTGCGGGTCATCTGCCACGTGGGCGCGAACTGCCAGTGTTGCGCTGCTTCGGCGTTTGGCAACGCCAGCGCCACAAAACCGGCGGCGTGCAACAGCGTGGGCGTGTCCGCTTGGGGTTCAAGTGCCGCATTCGGCGAGGGCACGATGACCAGGCGGCTACCGCGCTTGCAGCGCCGCGCCAGGCGTGCAACCTCCCATTTGTCGCGCGGCGCGTGCGCCAGCACGGTGTCGGCGTGGAAGGTGTGTTCGGTCAGCAGCGCGTCGGGCTCGCCCAGGCATAGCGTCAGCGATACCCGGCCGCCGTCGAGCACGATGCGCTGGAAACCTGCACCCAGGCCAACGCATTGCTGCGCCAGGGTGTGCGATAACTCGCGCAGCCAGATTGGCGCGGTGCTGTCCTCACAGAGGAATTCAAGGCGTGGTGCTTGTGCGCTCAGGCCCACGTAGTGCAGCAGGCCAGGGCGCTGCGGGTCTTCACGCCAGGCGTGCCAAACGCTTAGAAACTGCAGGCCATCGCCAAACGCGGCATCCAGCACGCACCAGGCGCGCTTGCCGGACCAGTGCGCTGCCAGGACGCTGGCGGTCAGCGCATCGCTGGCGGCGGCGCCTTCCATGCGCAGCGGGCTCAGGGCGCGCTGGGGGGAACGTAGCCCTGGGCGGCGTCGGCACCTTCGCCGAAGAAGTGGTTTTCCATTTGCCGCGCCAGGTATTGGCGCGCACGCGCATCGGCCAGGTTGAGGCGGTTTTCATTGACCAGCATGGTCTGGTGCTTGAGCCAGGCACCCCAGGCTTCCTTGCTCACGCTTTCCCAGATGCGCTTGCCCAGGGGGCCGGGGTAGGGAGGCAGGTCCAGCCCCTCAGCTTCTTTGCCCAGCTTGATACAGTTGACGATGCGTGCCATGGAGTAACCTTTGCGAGAAATACAGCAATTTTTGCCTGTGGAAGCCCGAATCTTATTCGGTTTGTGCAAAGGCTTGTGCGGCGTGTGGAACTTCACGGCGACAATCTGCACCAACCCGGGCACCCGATGCGGTGCGCCCTGAATTTTGCGAGGATGATGCTTTGACTTGGATGATGCAATGGCTGGATAAGGCGCCGCAGCGCGTTTTTGTGGGGATTGCGCTGGTGTGCGTGGCGTTGTTGGCGTATGGGCAGTACCTGCAGCATGTGGTGGGCCTGAACCCCTGCCCGATGTGCATCGTGCAGCGCTACGCCATGATTCTGGTGGCGGTGTTTGCAGCCCTGGCGGGCGCGATGGGCAAGCGCGGCTGGCACATCGGCGCGGGCCTGATTGCCGTGGGCTGGGCGCTGGGCGGGGCCTATGTGGCTGCGCGCCAAAGCTGGCTGCAGTGGTATCCGCCCGAGGTGGTGTCGTGCGGGCGCGACCTGTACGGCATGATCGAGACCTTTCCGCTGCAGCGCGCCATTCCCATGATTTTCAAGGGCAGTGGCGACTGCACCGCCATCGACTGGACCTTTCTGGGTGGCACGATTGCCAACTGGTCGTTCCTGTGGTTTTGCGCCATGGCGCTGGTGGCGTTGACCACCCTGTGGCGGCGCTGGCGCGCGCACTAGCCCCGGGCGTGTGCGCTAGCCGCCGACGTTGAGTTTCTTGACCAGCACCTGGCTCTTGCGGTCCCAGTTGTAGAGGCGTCGGCGCGCTTCAGGCAGGTGATCGGGGTCGGTCTGCACAAAGCCGCGCTTGAGAAACCAGTGCATGGTGCGCGTGGTCAGCACAAAAATACTCTCCAATCCCATGGCGCGGGCGCGCTGCTCGATGCGCTTAAGCACGCGCTCGCCGTCGCCCTGGCCTTGCGACTGGGGTGACACCGTAAGCGCGGCCATTTCTGCGGTGCGCGCTTCGGGGTAGGGGTACAACGCTGCGCAGGCGAAGATCACGCCATCGTGCTCGATCACCGTGTAGTTGCCCACGTCGCGTTCGATCTCGGTGCGGCTGCGTTTGACCAGGGTGCCGTCGCGCTCGAACGGCTCGATCAGTTGCAAAATGCCGCCCACGTCGTCCACCGTGGCCTCGCGCAGGCTCTCCAGCTTTTCATCAACCACCATGGTGCCAATGCCGTCGTGCACATAGACTTCGAGCAGGATGGAGCCGTCCACCGCAAACGGAATGATGTGGCTGCGCTCCACACCGCTCTTGCAGGCTTTGACGCAGTGCTGCAGGTAGAAACCGGTGTCGGTGGGTAGCGTGGCGCGCGGCAGGTCGGCAAGCAGCTTTTCTGCCAGGGCCAGCGGCAGTTCGGTGTCAATCGGGTTGTCTTCGCCCGCGGGTTCGAGCGGGCGCACGCGGATGCCCGGCACTTCGGTCAGAAAGATCAGCTTGTCGGCCTGCAACGCCGTGGCGACCGAGGTGGCCACTTCTTCCATGGTCAGGTTGAACGCCTCGCCCGTGGGCGAAAAGCCAAACGGCGAGAGCAGCAGCATGGCGCCCATGTCGAGCACCCGGCTGATGGCGGCAATATCGACCTTGCGCACCAGGCCCGAATGCTGGAAGTCGATGCCATCCACAATGCCCACCGGGCGCGCAGTGATGAAGTTGCCCGAGATCACGCGCACCGTGGAGTCGGCCATGGGCGTATTGGGCAGGCCCTGGCTGAACGCGGCTTCAATTTCGTAACGCAACTGGCCGGCCGCCTCCTGCGCGCAGTCCAGCGCCACCTCGTCGGTGATGCGCACGCCGTGGGAGTATTTGGCGGCGTGGCCCTTGGCCTTGAGTTGCTCGTTGACCTGGGGCCGAAAGCCATGTACCAGCACAATCTTCACGCCCATGCTCTGGATCATGGCCAGGTCCTGCGCCAGATGCGGCAGCTTGCCCGCCGCGATGGCCTCACCGGCAATGCCCACCACAAAGGTCTGGTTGCGAAACTTGTGAATGTAGGGCGCGACCGAACGGAACCAGGGCACAAAGGTAAAGTTGAAGACGGCGGTCATGGTGTGGGGCAATCAACTCGCTGGCGGGGATAATCTGCGATTCTCCACGAAGTTTGACCTTTGACTACCTGCCCCTTGCAAATTGACTTTCCTGAATCGCTGCCGGTGTCGGGCAAGCGCGACGAGATCATGGCTGCGCTGCAGGCGCATCAGGTCATCATTGTCTGTGGCGAGACCGGATCGGGCAAAACCACGCAGTTGCCCAAGATCGCGCTGGCGATGGGGCGGGGCAAGCTCAACTACGCGCCGGGGCAGCGCGCGCGCCTGATTGGTCACACCCAGCCGCGGCGCATTGCTGCCACCAGCGTGGCCAAGCGCATTGCCGAAGAGCTGAAAACCCCGCTGGGCGAGGTGGTGGGCTTCAAGGTGCGATTCCAGGACCGGCTCAGCCGCGACGCCTCGGTCAAGCTCATGACCGACGGCATTTTGCTGGCCGAAACCCAGACCGACCCGCTGCTGCAAGCCTACGACACCATCATCATCGACGAGGCCCACGAACGCAGCCTCAACATCGACTTTCTGCTGGGCTACCTCAAACAGATCCTGCCGCGCCGCCCGGACCTCAAGATCATCGTCACCTCCGCCACCATCGACGCGCAGCGCTTTGCTGACCACTTTGCATCAAACTTTCCCGCCTGGCCGCCCCAAGGGAAATTAGCCCCCTCGGGGGGCAGCGACCCGCACAGCGGTGGAGCGTGGGGGCACCTTGCGCCGCCGGGCCGCCCCAAGGCGGAAGTGGCCCCCTCGGGGGGCAGCGACCCGCGCAGCGGTGGAGCGTGGGGGCAACAACTCAGGCCGGCACCCGTGATCATGGTGTCGGGCCGGATGTTTCCGGTGGAGATGCGTTTCCGCCCGTTTGAGGAGTCGCGCGACTACGACCTCAACGACGCGATTGCCGACGCGGTAGATGAACTCTGGCGTGGCCTTCCGCCTCCGGGCCGCCCCAAGGCGGAAGTGGCCCCCTCGGGGGGCAGCGACCCGCGCAGCGGTGGAGCGTGGGGGCCAGCTCTGCATGGGGATGTACTGGTGTTTTTGCCTGGCGAGCGCGAGATTCGCGAAGCGGCCGACCATCTGCGCAAGCACCTCAGCCACAGTCCGGTGACGCGCGGTGCCGAGGTGCTGCCCCTGTTTGCGCGCCTGAGTCCGGCTGAGCAGGACCGCATTTTTGACAGTCACACCGGTCGGCGTGTGGTGCTGGCCACCAATGTGGCCGAAACCTCGCTCACGGTGCCGGGCATCCGCTACGTGATTGACGCGGGCACGGCGCGGGTGAAGCGCTACAGTTTTCGCAGCAAGGTGGAGCAGTTGCTGGTGGAGCCCATCAGCCAGGCGGCGGCCAACCAGCGCGCCGGTCGCTGCGGGCGCGTGGCCAATGGCATTTGCATTCGCCTGTACGACGAGAAGGACTTTGCCGGACGCGACCGCTTTACCGACCCCGAGATTCTGCGCTCCTCGTTGGCAGGCGTGATTTTGCGCATGAAGTCGCTGCACCTCGGTGTGGTCGAGGATTTTCCGTTTCTGGAGCGTCCGTCCGGGCGCGCCATTGCCGACGGCTACCAGTTGCTCAACGAGTTGGGTGCGGTGGACGATGCCAACGAGTTGACTGCCACCGGGCAGGAGTTGGCGCGTTTGCCGCTGGACCCGCGGGTGGGGCGCATGATTCTGGAGGCACGCAGTCGCAATGCGCTGGATGAGGTGCTGGTGATTGCCTCGGCACTGAGCGTGCAGGATGTGCGCGACCGACCGCTGGACGCGCAGCAGCAGGCCGACCAGGCGCATGCCAAGTTTGATGACGACAAGAGTGAGTTCACGGGCTATCTGAAGTTGTGGAAGTGGATTCACGATGGGCGCGGTGGTGGCAGTGAAGCTGCGGGGGCAGGGCCTGGGTCCGCGAACCGGGGTGCGGGGGGGTCCTCGTCGCGTAGCTCAATTTCGTCACCCCCCGCACCCCGGCCCACGGCCCCAGGCCCTGCCCCCGCAGCTTCACATAAGTTGAGCAACCGCCAGTACGAGCAACTGCTGCGGCAGAACTTTGTGAACATCCGTCGGCTGCGCGAGTGGAAGGACATTCACAGTCAGTTGCATACGGTGGTGGCGGAGCACAAGTGGCGTTTGAACACTACGCCGGCCAGCTATGAGCAACTGCATTTGTCGATGCTGTCGGGGTTGCTGGGCAATATTGGCTGCAAGCTTGAAGAGGGGCAGAGCGGCGAGTATTTGGGGGCCCGATCGATCAAGTTTTTTGCCCATCCGGGCGCGCACCTGAGCAAGAAGCCGGGGCGTTGGATTGTGGCTTCGGAGTTGGTGGAGACCACGCGTTTGTTTGGGCGCGGCATTGCCAATATCGAGCCGCAGTGGATCGAACAGGTGGGGGGCCATCTGTTGCGCAAGCAGTTGCTTGACCCGCACTGGGAGAAGAAGGCGGCCGAGGTGGTGGCGCTGGAGCGGGCCACGCTGTATGGCATCGTGGTGTACAGCGGGCGGCGGGTCAATTACAGCCGGGTGGACTTGCACGCGGCGCGCGAGGTATTCATTCGTGAAGCGCTCGTCTCTCAGGATTGGGAGACCAGCCTGCCGTTTCTTGCGGCCAACCACAAGCTGGTGAAACAGGTGCAAGACCTGGAGCACAAGGCGCGCCGCCAGGACGTGCTGGTGGACGACGAGCTGATCTACGCCTTTTACGACCAGCAGCTTCCGGCGGACGTGTGCAGCGGCTACAGCCTGGAGCGCTGGTACCGCGAGGAGGTCAAGCGCCAACCGCGCTTGCTGCAATTGACGCGCGAAGAACTGATGCGCCACGAGGCGGCGGGCATCACCACCGCGTCTTTCCCCAAGACCGTGAGGTTGGGCGGGGTGGACTGTGCTGCGACCTACCTGCACGAGCCCGGCGACGCGCGCGACGGCGTGACCGTGACCGTGCCGCTGTTTGTGCTCAACCAGGTCAACGACGAGCGCTGCGAATGGCTGGTGCCGGGCATGCTCAAGGAGAAGGTTCAGGCCCTGCTCAAGACGCTGCACCAGCGGCCACGCTCGCGCCTGGTGCCGCTGCCCGAAACTGCCACCCGCTTTGCCGAGCTGCTCAACGATGCGCAGAAATTTGGCGCGGGTTCGCTGGTGGACGCCGTGCTCAAGCTGGTGCGCGAGGCCACGTCGCTCGACATCGTGCGCGCCGACATCAAGGTCGACATGCTCAGCCCGCATTTCTTCATGAACTTTCGGGTGGTGGACGAGCACGGCCGCCAGCTCGCGCAGGGGCGCAACCTGGGGGCGCTCAAGGCCGAATGGGGCAAGCAAGCACGCGGCGCGTTTCAGGCGCTGGCCCAGCTCAAACTGGCGCAACACACCGGCGTGGAAGCTCCAGCGCCCACCCCGTCCGCAGCGTCGGACTTGAAGCAGGACAAGGCGAAAACGCCGCCTCAGCAGGCACACGGCGCGAGCAAACCCATAGCGACGCCTGAGCCTGTGCAGCCGGGGCAGCGCCATACGGCCTGGACTTTTGGCGAGTTGCCTGAGCTGCTGGAAATCCGCAAGGGTGGCCAGACGCTGATTGGTTTCCCGGCGCTGATCGACGCGGGTGATGCCGTCACCATCGAAGTGTTTGACGAGCCCGAGGTGGCCACTGCACGGCACCGCGCCGGATTGCGCCGCCTGTTCGCCCTGCAGATCAAGGACGCCATCAAGTACCTGGAGAAAAGCATACCTGACCTGCAGAAGATGGCCGTGACTTTCATGTCGGTTGGCAAGGCAGACAACGGCAGCGGTGGGGGCACGCTGGAGGAACTGCGCGAGCAGATCATTGCCGTAGCGCTGGAGCGGGCGTTTTTGCTCGAGCCGTTGCCCACCGACGAGTTTGCGTTCAAGCGCTGTATCGACGAGGGGCGTGGGCGTCTGACGCTGATTGCCAACGAGGTGGCGCGTCTGGCCGGGGTGATTCTGCTGGAGTACGCCAGCGCTGCGCGCAAGATCAAGGACACCCGCAGCGCACCCGAGGCCGTGGCCGATGCCACGCAGCAGTTGCAGCGGTTGGTGTCCAAGCGCTTTTTGCAAGCCACGCCATGGGAGCGGCTGCAGCATCTGGCGCGCTACCTCAAGGCGATCACGCTGCGCCTGGACAAGCACCGCACCGACCCGGCGCGCGACGCCGCCCGCTTGGCCGAACTGCGCCCCCAGGAGCAGCGCTACTGGCGCCTGGTGGCCGAGCGCAAAGGCGCGGTGGACGAGCGCATGCAGGAGTTCCGCTGGCTGCTCGAGGAACTGCGCGTGAGCTTCTTCGCACAAGAACTGCGCACCCCCCAGCCGGTAAGCGTCAAACGCCTCGACAAAGCCTGGCTGCAACTCTCCACCTGAGCGCAGCAGGGCTTGGCGCGGCTCGCGTGCCAATGCCGGTGACTTGGTGAAGTACAACGATCAAGTTGGAGGTCAGCATGCAATTTGAAGAGCAAATTGTCATCTTCGCACCGGCGCAGAAAGTGTTTGCCATGTACGCCACCGTTGGTAGCTGGTCGATCTGGGACCCGGAAGTGAAAGCGGCCTCCATTGACGGGGCGTTTGCCGCAGGTGCCACGGGTACGCTGGAGCCCGCCCATGGGCCCAAGGCCAAGATCGTTATCACCCAAGTCGAGACCAACCGCGCATTTACGGCTCAAAGGAAGCTGCCACTGTGCACCATGCGCGTGGAACACGAGTTGCTGGAAAACGCAGGCGCAGGCAAAACCACGGTCGTGCACCGTGTGGTGTTCCGAGGGCTGCTTGTTGGCGGCCCCCTTCGCAAAAGCATGCCGCGCACCCTGCGCGGCTTGAAGCGGATTGCGGAGATCTACTAACTTAGGCCTTCACTTCGAACCACGCTGTTGTTTGTGCAGTCCGATGTCATGCGTGCTGCGCTACCCAATCTTTCAGCGCGGCATCAATGCGTGCTTGCCAGCCTTCGCCGCTAGCCTGAAAATAGCCCACTACTTCAGGGGAAAGCCGGATAGTGGTGGAAACTTTTCGCGGCGCTTTTTGCGGCCCTCGCCCGCGGCGCAGCTTGGTTTGCAGCGCTGCTGGCAAGTCAGTCAGTCGCACGGCCTGGCGGAACATTTCATCGGTCCATTCGGGGTTGTCGGCGTCCGTCAATTCAGGATTGGGTTTCTTGTTCATGGCGTTTGACCTCTCGCGGATTGGCTTTTCGTAAACTGATGACCCGAATGCCCTTGGGCATTTCGGTAAATACCAGCGAATACACCCGACCACCGATCAAGCCCAGCGCCGAAAAACGTACCTCAGGGTAGGCTTTGCGCGTGTCTTGCCAGATCACAGCGGTCTCGAATTCAAAAGCAGTTACCAAGCTGAACGGCAAACCGCGATCGCGAATATTTGCAGCATCCTTGGGTGGGTCGAAGTCGAGGTGCATGGAATTTATTGTAACAACAATAAAATATACCAGCAGAGAGAGGTCCGGTAGATCAGTGGAGCGAGAGACCGAAGTCGAGGCGCGTGGTGGGATGGACGCCTTACTGGCCTTGCAACCCAGCGAGCTGCCCGTCACAACGACAGTGGCATTAACGGCCGCTTTTCAGACTTGCGCCTTCGCAAGTCTTTTGTAAGGCCATTGCCCGACACTGCGCGCTGGCATCGGACGTTCGGTGGCACAATCGCGCGTCGATCAGTCGGTCCTTCCCATGCCACAGTCGCATCCGCAAGACGGTTCAGCCGTGTCGCGGAAGGTGTTTTTACCAAGCTAAGTTTCCTTCAGGGAAACGGAGGTCAGCGCAATATGAGTCAATCCACGTCCCAAGGGGCGAGCCAGGCCGCGTCGGTGCAATCGACGGTTTACCAGGCCTACCAAAGCAATACCCATCTGTTTGGCGGCAACGCTCCGTACGTTGAAGAAATGTACGAGAACTACCTCGCCAATCCGGGCAGCGTGCCCGACTCGTGGCGCGATTACTTTGACGCCTTGCAAAATGTTCCCGCCGTGGACGGCAGTTCCGCCAAGGACGTGGCTCACCTGCCGGTGATCAACGCCTTTGCCGAGCGCGCCAAGCAGGGCCCTGCCCGCGTGGTGGTGGCCAGCGAAGCCGACTCCGAGGTGGGACGCAAGCGCACCGCCGCGCAGCAGCTCATTGCCGCCTACCGCAACGTGGGCGCACGCTGGGCCGATCTGGACCCGCTCAAGCGCATCGAGCGCGACAAGATCCCTGAGCTGGAGCTGTCGTTTTACGGCTTCAATGACGCCGACCAGGAAACGCGCTTCAACACCAGTAACACCTTTTTCGGCAAAGAGTCGATGACGCTGCGCGAGATGCTCAACGCGCTGCGCGAAACCTACTGCGGCACCATTGGTGCCGAGTTCATGTACACCACTGACCAGAATCAGAAGCGCTGGTGGCAACAAAAGTTGGAGAGCATTCGTGCCAAGCCCAACTTCTCGACCGACAAGAAGAAATACATCCTGGACCGCCTGACCGCCGCCGAAGGCCTGGAGCGCTTTTTGCACACCAAGTTTGTCGGCCAGAAGCGCTTCTCGCTCGAAGGTGGCGAGAGCTTCATTGCCGCCATGGACGAGCTGATCCAGCAGGCCGGCGCACGCGGCGTGCAGGAAATCGTGATTGGCATGGCGCACCGTGGCCGCCTCAATGTGTTGGTCAACACCCTGGGCAAGATGCCCGGCGACCTGTTTGCCGAGTTTGACCACACTGCGCCCGAAGATCTGCCTTCCGGTGACGTGAAGTACCACCAGGGCTTCAGCTCGGACGTGGCCACCTCGGGCGGGCCGGTGCACTTGTCGCTGGCGTTCAACCCCTCGCACCTGGAAATCGTCAACCCGGTGGTCGAAGGCTCGGTGCGCGCGCGCATGGACCGCCGCAACGACACCACCGGCAACCAGGTGCTGCCGGTGCTGGTGCACGGCGACGCGGCCTTTGGTGGCCAGGGCGTCAACCAGGAAACGCTGGCGCTGGCGCAAACGCGTGGTTACACCACCGGCGGCACGGTGCACATCATCATCAACAACCAGATCGGCTTTACCACCTCCGACCCGCGCGATATGCGCTCGAGTGCGTTTTGCACCGACATCGTCAAGATGGTTGAGGCACCGGTGCTGCACGTCAATGGCGACGACCCCGAAGCGGTGGTGCTGGCGACCCAACTGGCGTTGGAGTTCCGCATGGAGTTCCGCCAGGACGTGGTGGTGGACATCACGTGCTTCCGCAAGCTCGGCCACAACGAGCAGGACACGCCGAGCCTGACGCAACCACTGATGTACAAGAAGATTACCGCCCACCCCGGCACGCGCAAGCTATACGCTGACAAGCTCGCCACGCAGGGCCTGGGCGACACCTTGGGCGACGACATGGTCAAGGCCTACCGTGCCGCCATGGACGTGGGCCGCCACACGGTGGACCCGGTGCTGACCAACTTCAAGAGCAAGTACGCGGTCGACTGGACGCCGTTTTTGGGCAAGAAGTGGACCGACGCCGCTGACACCGCCATCCCCATGTCCGAGTGGAAGCGTCTGGCCGAAAAAATCACCACCATTCCCGAGGGTGTGACGCCGCACCAACTGGTGCGCAAGGTCTATGACGACCGCGCCGCCATGGGCCGGGGCGAAACCAATGTGGACTGGGGCATGGGCGAGCACATGGCGTTTGCATCGCTGGTGGCTAGCGGCTACCCGGTGCGCCTGTCGGGCGAAGACTGTGGGCGCGGCACCTTCACCCACCGCCACGCGGTCATCCACGACCAGAAGCGCGAAAAATGGGACGTGGGCACCTATGTGCCGCTGCAAAACGTGGCCGAGAACCAGGGTCAGTTCGTGGTGATCGACTCGATCCTGTCCGAAGAAGCCGTGCTGGGGTTTGAATACGGCTACGCCTCCAACGATCCCAACACGCTGGTGATCTGGGAAGCGCAGTTTGGCGACTTTGCCAACGGTGCTCAGGTGGTGATTGACCAGTTCATCGCCTCGGGCGAAGTCAAGTGGGGCCGCGTCAACGGCATCACGCTGATGCTGCCGCACGGCTACGAAGGCCAGGGCCCGGAGCACAGCTCGGCGCGCCTGGAGCGCTTCATGCAGCTCAGCGCCGACGCCAATATGCAAGTGGTGCAGCCCACCACCGCCAGCCAGATCTTCCACGTGCTGCGCCGCCAGATGGTGCGCAAGCTGCGCAAGCCCCTGGTCATCATGACGCCCAAGTCACTGCTGCGCGCCAAGGATGCGGCTTCGCCCCTGTCCGAGTTCACCAAGGGCAGCTTCCAGACCGTGATTCCCGAAGCCAGGGAACTCAAGAGCGACAAGGTCAAGCGCCTGGTGGTGTGCTCGGGCAAGGTCTATTACGACCTGGTCAGAAAGCGCGAAGAGAAGGGCATTGACGATGTGGCCATCGTGCGCGTCGAGCAGTTGTATCCGTTCCCGCACAAGGCGTTTTCCACCGAGCTCAAAAAGTACCCGCAGGTGGCCGAGGTCGTGTGGTGCCAGGACGAGCCCCAAAACCAGGGCGCCTGGTTCTTTGTGCAGCATTACCTGCACGAGAACATGGCCGAAGGCCAGCGCCTGGGCTACTCGGGGCGCGCCGCTTCGGCCTCCCCCGCAGTGGGCTACTCGCACTTGCACCAGGAGCAGCAAAAGGCTCTGGTGGAAGGTGCATTCGCGAAACTCAAGGGCTTTGTCCTGACCAAATAAGGAAGAATTGTTATGGCAATCGTAGAAGTCAAAGTGCCGCAGTTGTCGGAATCCGTGGCCGAAGCAACCCTGTTGCAGTGGAAGAAAAAAGTCGGTGAGGCCGTGGCCATCGACGAAATCCTGATCGAAGTCGAAACCGACAAGGTGGTGATGGAAGTGCCAGCGCCCGCCGCGGGTGTGCTGACCGAACTGTTGGTGGCAGACGGCTCCACCGTCGCCGCCGAGCAGTTGATCGCCCGCATCGACACCGAAGGCAAGACCGGCGTGAGCGCGCCGGTGGCTCCGGTGGTGGCTGCTGCTGCCGCGTTGGTGGCCGCCAGCGCCACCGCCACCGCTGCAGCAACCCCCAGCAAAGCCGGTGTAGCCATGCCCGCCGCTGCCAAGCTGATGGCCGACAACGCCCTTGCGGCGGGATCGGTTAGCGGCACCGGTAAGGACGGACGCATCACCAAGGGCGACGTGCTACAAGCCGTGGCCGCACCCAAGGCGGTAGCTACTGCTGCGGTTATTCCCACCGGCGTGCGCGCCGCCACTTTGCCGCAAGTGGCAGCCCCCACGCTGAACCTGGGCGAGCGCCCCGAGCAGCGTGTGCCCATGAGCCGCCTGCGCGCGCGCGTGGCCGAGCGCCTGCTGCAATCGCAAAGCAGCAATGCCATTTTGACCACCTTCAACGAAATCAACATGGCCCCGGTCATGGAGATGCGCAAGCGCATGCAGGACCGCTTTGAGAAAGAGCACGGCGTCAAGCTCGGTTTCATGAGCTTCTTCGTCAAGGCTGCGGTGCACGCGCTCAAGAAGTTCCCGGTGCTCAACGCTTCGGTCGATGGCACCGACATCGTTTACCACGGCTACTTTGACATCGGCATCGCCGTGGGCTCGCCCCGTGGCTTGGTGGTGCCCATCCTGCGCAACGCCGACCAGATGAGTTTTGCCGACATCGAGAAGAAGATTGCCGAGTTTGGCGTCAAGGCGCGCGACGGCAAGCTTGGCATGGAAGAAATGACCGGCGGCACCTTCTCCATCAGCAACGGTGGCACGTTTGGCTCGATGATGTCCACGCCGATCATCAACCCGCCGCAAAGCGCCATTTTGGGTGTGCACGCCACCAAGGACCGCGCCATGGTGGAAAACGGCCAGGTGGTGGTGCGCCCCATGAACTACTTTGCCATGAGCTACGACCACCGCATCATTGACGGGCGCGAAGCGGTGCTGGGATTGGTGGCGATGAAAGAGGCGTTGGAAGACCCAGCACGCCTGCTATTCGACATTTAACACCGCCAGGCTACGGCGCGCTGCGTGTTGCCCTTTTTGGATACTGAAGCGAGAAAAGTATGAGCAAACAATTTGACGTGATTGTCATTGGCGCGGGCCCTGGTGGTTACATCGCGGCCATTCGTGCGGCCCAGTTGGGGTTTAGCGTGGCGTGTGTGGATGAGTGGAAGAGCGCCACGGGCGGGCCGGCGCCGGGGGGCACGTGCACCAACGTTGGTTGCATCCCGAGCAAGGCGTTGCTGCAGTCGAGCGAGCATTTCCACCACGCCAACCACCACTTCGCCGAGCACGGCATTGCAGTCGAGGGGGTGTCGATCGATGTGGCCAAGATGGTGGCGCGCAAGGACACGGTGGTTAAGCAAAACAACGAAGGCATCCTGTACCTGTTCAAGAAGAACAAGGTCAGCTTCTTCCACGGTCGTGGCGCGTTTGTGAAGGCGCAGAGCGAGGGCTACACCATCGAAGTCAGCGGCGCTGCGTCGGAGACGCTGCTGGGCAAGCAGATCATCGTCGCCACGGGTTCGAGCGCACGTGCGCTGGAGCAGGCACCGTTTGATGAGAAGAACATTCTCTCCAATGACGGCGCCTTGCGCATCGGTGCTGTGCCCAAGAAGCTCGGCCTGATCGGCTCGGGCGTGATCGGTCTGGAGATGGGTTCGGTCTGGCGTCGTCTGGGCGCAGAAGTCACCATTCTCGAAGGCCTGCCGACCTTCCTGGGCGCGGTGGATGAGCAGGTGGCCAAGGAGGCGCATAAGGCATTTACGAAGCAGGGTCTCAAGATTGAACTTGGCGTCACCGTGGGTGCGGTCAAGGCTGGCAAGAAGGGCGTTTCGGTGGCCTACACCAACGCCAAGGGCGAAGCCCAGGCGCTGGAAGTGGATAAGCTGATCGTGTCCATTGGCCGTGTGCCCAACACCACCGGGTTGAACGCGCAAGCGGTGGGGCTCAAGCTCGATGCGCGCGGCGCAATCGAGGTCGATGGCGACTGCCGCACCAACCTGCCGGGCGTGTGGGCCGTGGGCGACGTGGTGCGTGGCCCGATGCTGGCGCACAAGGCCGAGGAAGAGGGCGTGGCCGTGGCCGAGCGCATTGCCGGCCAGCACGGGCACGTCAACTTCAACACCATCCCCTGGGTGATTTACACCAGCCCCGAGATTGCCTGGGTCGGTCAAACCGAACAACAGCTCAAGGCCAGTGGTCAGGCGTACAAGGCGGGTTCGTTCCCGTTTCTGGCCAACGGCCGCGCGCGCGCGCTGGGCGACACCACCGGCTTTGTGAAGATTCTGGCCGATGCGGCGACGGACGAAATTCTGGGCGTGCACATTGTCGGGCCGCAAGCCAGCGAACTGATTTCGGAAGCCGTGGTGGCGATGGAGTTCAAGGCCAGCGCGGAAGACATTGCCCGCATTTGCCACGCCCATCCCTCGCTGAGCGAAGCGACCAAAGAAGCCGCCCTGGCGGTGGACAAGCGCACGCTCAACTTCTGATCTGTGCAAGAGCGTGTCAAGGCCCTGTATGAGGCGGAGCTGCAAGCCCGCGGCTACGCAGCGGACCCGGCACAACTGCGTGCCATCGAGTCGCTGGAGCGCTGCGCCAACGAATGGGCGGCGTTCAAGCAAAAGCGCTCCAACGCACTCAAGAAACTGATCAACCGGCCCGATATTCCCAAGGGCGTGTACATGCACGGCGGGGTGGGGCGGGGCAAGAGCTTTCTGATGGACTGCTTCTTCAACGCCGTGCCGCTCAAGCGCAAGACGCGGCTGCATTTTCACGAGTTCATGCGCGAGGTGCACCGCGAGCTGGTCGGTCTGCAGGGCACGGTCAACCCGCTGGACGAGCTTGCCAAGCGCATGGCGCGGCGCTACCGACTGGTGTGCTTTGACGAGTTTCACGTGGCCGACATTACCGACGCGATGATCCTGCACCGCTTGCTCACAGCGCTGTTTGCCAACGGCGTCGGTTTTGTTACCACCTCGAACTTCAAGCCTGGCGATTTGTACCCCGGGGGGCTGCACCGCGACCGTATCCTGCCGGCCATTGCGCTGCTCAACGAGCGCATGGAGGTGATCAATGTGGACAACGGCACCGACTACCGCCAGCGCACGCTGGAGGCAATGCAGCTCTACCATGTGCCTGCCGGTGCTGCCGCTGACGCAGCGCTGGAGCAGACCTTTGCCGCTCTGGCCGAGGCGCATGACGACAACCCGGTGCTGCACATCGAGTCGCGCAACATCACCGCGCGCCGGCGCGCCGGTGGCGTGGTCTGGTTTGACTTCAAGACCCTGTGCGGCGGGCCGCGTTCGCAAAACGACTACCTGGAAATTGCCACCCAGTTTCACACCGTGATGCTGTCGGACGTGCCGCATATGCCCGTGCGCATGGCTTCGCAGGCGCGGCGTTTCACCTGGTTGATTGATGTGCTGTACGACCGGCGCGTCAAGCTGGTGCTGTCGGCGGATGTGGTGCCCGAAGATTTGTACACGGAGGGCCCCATGGCACACGAGTTTCCCCGCACCGTTTCGCGCCTCAAGGAAATGCAGTCGCATGGATACCTGCAGCTTGAGCGGCGCGTGGTCGAAACGGCGCTGACATGAACACGCGCTGGCACGCTCTGGCGCTGTGGCTGTTGGTACTGTGCGCCAATGCGCAGGTGGCAGCGCAGGAGGATCCGCTGGCGCTTGCGCGCAGCCGGATCGAAGCGCAACGCCAGCGCGAGACGGCCCAATTCGATGCCCAGGAGCAGGCTTGCGCGAGCCGCTTTGCCGTGACCGACTGCGTCAACGCCGTGCATTCGCAGCGGCGCAAGCTGCTCGCCGAACTCAAGCGCCAGGACGACCGGCTGGTTGATCAGCAGCGCCAGCAGCGCAGCCAGGAGCAGGCCGCAGCGCTGCAGGCCAAGCAGCAGGAGCGCGCGCGCCAACAGGCTGACGCTACGCGTGCGGCGCAACAAGAGGCCGTCGAGCGCAAGGCCACCAGCGCAGAAAAGTCAGCCCAGCGCCCGCCTGCACCCGGCGCAAGCGCGCCCAGGCCCGCGCGGCCCAAGACGTCGGCACCGGTGGACGCGGCAGCCTTGCAGCAAAGCCGCGCCGACTACGCACACAAGCAGGAAGAAGCCCAACAACGCCGCGCGCGGCGCGACAAGCACGTGCAGGAAAACAAGGCGTCGCAGCCCCAGCCCCTGCCGGTCCCGCCCTGAGCGGCGTGCTGGTTCAGGTCAGCGGTTCGAGCTTGACGATAACCATCGAAAGGTTGTCGCCTGCGCCGCGTCCGCGGGCGCGCGCCTTGTCGATCAGAAACTCGCTGGCTTCGCGCGGCGTCAGGGCCGATAGCACCGAGCCGAGTTCGCCATTGGTGAAGTAGTGCCAGACGCCGTCGCTGCAGGCCATCAGCACGTCACCCGGGCGCAGTTGTGCAATGAAATGCGAATCCACCGGCGGGTCGCTTTCGGTGCCCAGGCACCCCATCAGGATGTTGGACTGGGGGTGGACGGCGGCTTGCTCTTCGGTGATCTCGCCACGGTTGACCAGCGCCTGCACATACGAGTGGTCGATGGTGCGTTTGATGAACTTGCTGCCGTGGTAGTGGTAAATGCGCGAGTCGCCAGCGTGTGCCCAGTAGCAGTCGCCACCGGGGTTGATCAAAAACGCCGCCAGGGTGCTGTGCGGCTCTTCTTCCGACGAGATGGCGGTGAGCTTGATCACGATGTGCGACTCCTGCACCACCTGGGTCAGCGTGGCGGCGGCGTCGTCGGTGGCGGGGTCGTAGCGATCAAACAGCTGTTTGGCGGTCATCATCACCTGGTCTGAGGCCTTGCGCCCACCGCTGCGCCCGCCCATGCCGTCAGCTACGACGGCCAACAGGCAACCGTTGATGCGCGGGTGCTTGAGCAGGGCAACCTGGTCTTGCTGGTACTCGCGGTCGCCCTTGTGGATGCCGGTGGCGGCGGTCAATCGGTAGCCTGATGACATGGTGGGGGGCTCTGGCAATAAAAAATTTGGTTTTGGAACGGTCTGAACGTATTATCTAGCCACCGATGTTAATGCGGTGAAATTTAACTACGACCCTGTTCGCCCCTACCTGTGGAAGAAAACCTGCACTCTCCCCAACGCCGCCTGATCGAGCTTCAGATTGAGCACGCGGATCTGGATGCGATGATTGACCGAACCCCGCAAGACGAAACGATCGATGAACTGCTGCTGCGTCGCCTCAAGAAGCGGCGCTTGGCATTGCGTGACGAGATCGCCCGCCTGCAGGGCCAGCTTGAGCCTGATGAGCCTGCTTAAGGCATGAGCTTGCAGGAGCAAGTTGCGCAGGCCTTCGCTAGCGGGGGCCTGCTGGGGCAACTGGTGCCTGCAATCACACCACGCGCCGGTCAGCAACGCATGGCGCAGGAGGTGGCACGCACCATCGAACACGGCGGCGTGCTGGTCGCCGAAGCCGGCACCGGCGTGGGCAAGACCTATGCCTACCTCGTTCCCGCCTTGCTCAGCGGCGAACGCACCCTGATTTCCACCGCCACCAAGGCGCTGCAAGACCAGTTGTTCAACCGCGACATTCCGCGCATCCTCAAGGCGCTGGGCACGCCGGTGCGCGCCGTGCTGCTCAAGGGACGCAGCAGCTACCTGTGTCTGCACCGGCTGGGCGTGGCACGGCAGCTGGTGCACGACATGGGCCCGACCGAGCGCGCCGATCTGGCGCAGGTGGTTTCCTGGGCACAGGCCACGGCGTCGGGCGATCTGGCCGAAATCCCCACGCTGGAGGACAACTCAGCCGTCATTCCCTGGGTCACTTCGACTCGGGAAAACTGTCTGGGCGGGGCCTGCGCCCAGGCCGGTGTCTGCCATGTGAACCTGGCGCGCCGTGCTGCCATGGCGGCTGATGTGGTGGTGATCAACCACCATCTGTTTTTTGCTGACCTGAAGGTGCGCGAGTCGGGCGTGGCCGAACTGCTGCCGTCGGTAACCACGGTGGTGTTTGATGAGGCGCACCAGCTCAACGACGTGGGCGTGAATTTTTTGGCGTCGCAGTGGTCTGGCGCGCAGTTGGAGAGTTTGTGTCGCGACCTGAGCGCCAACGGCGCGCTGCTGGCGCTGGGTTGCGCCAATTGGCGCGCTCTGGTGGATGAGCTGCGCCATGCCGAGCAGCGCCTGCGCGCCCTGTGCGGGTCAGGTACCAATGTGCGCCTGGCTTGGGTGGGAGCGGCCCCCGAAGGCGTCGATGCGCGCGCGTGGGAGCAAAGCCTTTCGGATCTGGTGGAGCGCCTGCACGCGCTCGACGCGGTGCTGGTGCCGCTGCAGGACTACGCGCCGGTGCTGCGCGCGCTGCAGGAGCGTGCCAGCGCGCTGGTGCAGGCACTGGAGGTATTTTCAGAATCCGCAGACGCGGCCACGGTGCGCTGGATCGAGTGCGGCCGCAATCTGCGCCTGGTGCAGTCGCCGCTGACGATTGCCGACGCCATGGGGGCGCTGGTGATGGCCCCGGGTTCCGAGTCCGAGCCGAGTCGGCGCTCGTGGATATTTACCTCGGCCACCCTGGGGCACGACGCTGCCTTGTCGTGGTTTGTACAGTCCTGCGGCGTGCAGGGTGCCGACGTGCTGCACATTGAGAGCCCCTTTGACTACGCCCGGCAGGCGGTGATGCACGTGCCCGCTGATTTCCCGCAGCCCAGTGACCCCGACCACAGTGCCAGTGTTGCGCTGCTGACCGCGCAAGCGGTGCAGGTGCTCGGTGGGCGCACGCTGGTTCTGACCACCACCCTGCGTGCCATGCGCAGCATTGGCGCGGCGCTGCAAAGCTACTTTACCGCGCAGTCGGGCATCGAGGTGCTGGTGCAGGGGATGCTCTCCAAGCGCGAGTTGATTGCACGTTTTTGCCAGCCGCCCACGCCAGGCAGACCGGGCAGTGTGCTGGTGGCGTCGGCGTCGTTCTGGGAGGGGATTGACGTGGTGGGCGAGGCGCTGCAGTTGGTGGTGATCGACAAGCTGCCGTTTGCCCCGCCCGATGATCCGCTGGTGCAGGCGCGTGCGCAGGCTCTGCAGGCGCAGGGCAAGAAGCCATTTGCACATCTGCACTTGCCGCATGCGGCCATTGCCTTGAAGCAGGGTGTGGGGCGGTTGATCCGTAGCGAGACCGATTGCGGTGGTCTGCTGATCTGCGACGTGCGCCTGACGCAGAAAAGCTATGCCAAAAAAATCCTGGCGGCGCTGCCGCCGATGGCACAGGCGGACAGTTACGACGCCTTTCTACAGGCGCTACAGGCGCTTACCAGATTTTCCACCACGGATTTGGGCCGCCCGTAAACCCCTGCGCCAGGAAGCGCGAGTCGGGGTAGTTGCGGTCGAGCACGCGCTTGGTGTCGTCGCGCAGTTGCGTCATCTCCAGCGCGTCGTAGGCCCGGTACAGGATGTAGAGCGCCTCTTCGACGGCTGGCACGTTGCGATAGTCGGTGACCGCCAGTTGGGCACGGTTGATGGCGGCCAGGTAAGCACCACGGCGCAGGTAGTAGCGCGCCACATGGACCTCGTACTGGGCGAGGGAATTGACGATGTAGGTCATGCGCAGCCGTGCATCGGCGCTGTAGCGCGAATCGGGAAAGCGCGCCACCAGTTCCTTGAACGCTTCATACGACTCCTTGGACGCCTTTTGGTCGCGCTCGGCCAGATCCTGACGGGTCACGCCGGCAAACAGTCCCAAATCGTCATTGAAATTGACCAGGCCCTTGAGGTAGAGCGCATAGTCCATTGCCGGGCTGGCGGGATGGAGCTTCATGAAGCGCTCCAAAGTGGACAGGGCCTGGGCCTGCTCGGCCGACTTGTAGTAGGCGTAGGCCTTGTCGAGCTGGGCTTGCTGCGCCAACGGCGTGCCAGCAGCACGGCCTTCGAGCTTTTCCAGCAGCGCCACGGCTTTGTCCCATTGGCCGGAGGACATCTCGTCCTTGGCGTCGTTGTAGATCGCGCTGGGAGTCATGGTGGCGGTGCGGTCCACGGGGTTTGAGGAGCAGCCCGACAAGCCGAGCGCACAAATCGTCAGCAACGAGCTACAAACGACCGATAATTTGACGCGACGCATATTGGGGAGCTTTCGTGGAACAGACCGGCGCGATTATATCGATCCCTCCCCTCATCGATGGTGAAGAGGAGCAAGACCCGGGTTCGCAGGTCGAGTGGTGCCATGGCACGATTGCACTGGCCCAGCACGGGCAACGCATTGACCGCGCCCTGGTGGGGCTGTTGCCCGAGTTTTCGCGCAGCTACCTGCAGCAGATGCTGGAGTCGGGGCAGGTGCAGATCAACCACCAGCGCGCCACCAAGGCGGCGCAGCGGGTCAAGGCCGGTGATGCCCTGGAAATCGAGATTCGCCCCACCCTGCAAAGCCAGGCATTCAAGCCCGAGGCGATGGACTTGCGCGTGGTCTACCAGGACGAACATCTGTTGGTGGTTGACAAGCCCGCCGGTCTGGTGGTCCATCCGGCACCGGGCAACTGGAGCGGCACCCTGCTCAACGGCCTGCTGGCGCTGGACCCGCAAAGCGCCTTGCTGCCGCGCGCTGGCATCGTGCACCGCCTGGACAAGGACACCAGCGGCTTGATGGTGGTGGCGCGTTCACGTTTGGCGATGGACGCCCTGGTGCGCGCCATTGCCGCGCGCGAGGTCTCGCGGCAATACCTGGCGCTGGCCCACCATCCCTGGACTGCTGCATCGCCGCTGCCGGTGCAAACCGCCATTGGGCGCGACCCCCGAAACCGCTTGCGCATGGCAGTGGTGGACCTGGACAAGGCGCAAGGCAAGGCCGCCAGGACCGACGTGGTGTTGCTTGGCAATGCGCCCGCCGGGTGCTTTGTGCGCTGCATTTTGCACACCGGACGCACACACCAGATCCGGGTGCACATGGCCTCGCTGGGCCATCCGCTGGTGGGCGACGGCGTGTACGGCGGCAAGCCCGAGGCGGGCATGCAGCGCCAGGCGCTGCATGCGGTGCACCTGGCGTTTGCCCACCCGATCACCGGTGTGGCGCTGGAGTTTGAGGCGCCGCTGCCGACCGATTTTGCGGCCCTGCTGCAGGCCTGGTCGCTGCGCTACAATCCGCTCGAAAGGGCTTCACGGCCCTGAGTACCCCTGCATAGAGCCACGGGTCGGCACGGTGACTGGTTCACGACGGCTGCCATCCAGATATCTCATTGATTGGTTGTCCCATGGGCAACATATCCAGAAAAGCCTGACTATGAATATGGCGCACGCAAAGCGTGTTCTCGAAACCGCATTGATTTGTTCGCAGCAACCTTTGCCGTTGCGCGACATGCGCGTGCTGTTCAACGACGCGCTGGGTGCCGACACCCTCAAGACGCTGCTCGAGGATTTGACCAACGACTGGTCCGGCCGCGGTGTCGAACTGGTGTGCGTGGCCAGCGGCTGGCGTTTTCAGAGTCGGCCCGAGATGCGCGAGTACCTGGATCGGCTGCACCCCGAAAAGCCGCCGCGCTACACCCGCGCCACGCTCGAGACGCTGGCCATCATCGCCTACCGCCAGCCGGTTACGCGCGGCGACATGGAAGACATCCGGGGAGTGACGATCAACTCGCTGTTGATCAAACAACTCGAAGACCGTGGTTGGGTGGAAGTCATCGGTCACCGCGAGACCGCCGGCCGACCGGCGCTGTACGCCACCACGCGCCAGTTTCTCGACGACCTGGGGCTGCAGCGCCTGGACCAGTTGCCGTCGCTGGAGGGCGGTGTGGCGCAGGAAGGTGCTTTTGGCGACCTGACACACGGTGTCGAGGAAGCGCTGGCGCTGCCCGAACTGGTCGCAGACATGCCGATAGAGGCATCCAACCAGATGGACATGCAACTCGATTCCGCGCAACCTGATCCCATGCAACCCGATTCCGAACCACCGATCAGCCTTTCAACCATGAATGGATCTACAGAATGACGGCAACCCCTGCTACAACGCCGCTTGATGCCGCGATGGTGGAAGAGCAACCAGCGCAGGCTGCGCACGAGCCGCCGCGCGAAGAGCCGCTTGCGCACGACCTGCAAGCACCCCAGCCAGCGCAGCCTTTCGAGCCTGACGCAGACGAGGTAGTAACTGAGCCTGAACAAGCGTCGGCGGTGCTGGGCAATCGCTTTGACGACATCATCTCCGGGCAGTTTGACGCCGACGAGGAAATCGAGGCCCTGGCACCGCCCAAGCGGGTTCTGGCACCCATGGTCGAGACGCCAAAGTTGCACAAGGTGCTGGCGCAGTCCGGCATGGGCTCGCGCCTGGAGATGGAGCAACTCATTCTGGAAGGGCGCATTTCGGTCAACAACGAACCCGCCCACATCGGCCAGCGCATCCAGTTTGGCGACAACATCAAGGTCAATGGCAAGCCGATCCGCTTTCGCATCGATCCGCCACCTGCGCGCGTGATTGCCTACCACAAGCCCACGGGCGAGGTGGTCACGCACGATGACCCGCAGAACCGCCCAACCGTGTTTCGCCGTCTGCCCAAGCTGCCGCAGGGCAAGTGGCAATCGGTAGGCCGTCTGGATCTGAATACCGAAGGGCTGCTGCTGTTTACCAGCTCGGGTGAACTGGCTAACAACCTGATGCACCCGCGCTTCGGCTTGGAACGCGAATACGCGGTGCGGGTGCTGGGCGCGCTGTCCAAGGACGAAAAGCAGATGCTGCTTGACGGCGTCACGCTCGACGACGGCGTAGCGCAGTTTGGCAGCATCGAAGAGGGCGGTGGCGAAGGTGCCAACTGCTGGTACAAGGTCACCATCTCCGAGGGCCGTAATCGCGAAGTGCGACGCATGCTCGAGTCGGTTGGGCACGCCGTGAGCCGCCTCATCCGTATCCGCTACGGTGCCATGGTGCTGCCACGCGGCCTCAAGCGCGGTGCCTGGATGGAACTCGACGAAGGCGATATCCGCGCCCTGATGCGCGCCGCCGGTCCTGCCGGAGGTGGTGCTGAGCGCCCGCGCCGGGACGCGGCCGACGGTCAGCGCGCGCCCAATGGACGGGGCAATCGCCGTGGGGGACGCTCGGGCGGCAAGCCGCGCGGGCCGGGCAACGCCCAGGCTGGCCCGATGCAAGGCAATATGGCGCAGGGACGCCGTGGTGGGGGAGGGCGCTCGGACAAGGACGCCGACCGCCAGGGTGGCTCGGCCCAGCCCGATCCGATGAAAACCTCATTTGGCTACATTGGTGCCGACAGCTTTTCGCGCCAGCGCCAGGACCCCAACCGCCGAACGCGTGGTTCCCAGCCGGGTCAACGCCGGGGCGGGCGCTCCAAGTAGGGCAGCAATGGTAAAATCAAAGGCTTTGCCGCTGGGCAGAAATTGTCATCCATAACTCTTATCGGAAACCGCTATGACCATCGAACGTACCCTCTCCATCATCAAGCCCGACGCCGTAGCCAAAAACGTCATCGGCCAGATTTACGCACGTTTTGAGGCAGCTGGCCTCAAGGTGGTTGCAGCGCGCATGGTGCATCTCTCGCGGCGCGAGGCAGAAGCCTTCTACGCGGTGCACAAAGAGCGTCCCTTCTTCAAGGATCTGGTCGAATTCATGATCTCCGGCCCGGTGATGATCCAGGCGCTCGAAGGCCCCAACGCCATCACCAAGAACCGCGACCTGATGGGCGCAACCGACCCCAAGAAGGCCGCTGCCGGAACGATCCGCGCTGATTTTGCCGACAGCATCGACGCCAACGCCGTGCACGGCTCCGACGCCGCAGAGACCGCCGCTGTGGAACTGGCGTTCTTCTTCCCCGGCATGAACGTCTACTCGCGCTGAAATATGCAATGACGACGGCCAACCTGCTCGATTTCGATCTCGACGGATTGGCTGCTTTTTGTGAGCAGCTGGGGGAAAAGCGTTTTCGCGCGACCCAGTTGTTTCGCTGGATTCACCAACGCGGCGCGGCCGAGTTTGCCGACATGACCGACCTGGCCAAGTCGCTACGCGAAAAGCTCGCCACGCGGGCCAGCATCGGGTCGCCGCACATCATCCGCCAAAACATCTCCTCGGACGGCAGCATCAAGTGGCTGTTCGACATGGGCGCGGGCGACGCGGTTGAAGCCGTTTTCATCCCAGAGCAGGACCGGGGCACGCTGTGCATCTCGTCGCAGGCCGGGTGTGTGGTGGGCTGCACGTTTTGCTCCACCGGGCACCAGGGCTTTAGCCGCAATCTGAGCGTAGGCGAAATCGTAGGCCAACTCTGGTTTGCCGAGCACTTCCTGCGCAAGCACCTGGGCAGCGCCGAGCGCGTGATCTCCAACGTCGTGCTCATGGGCATGGGTGAGCCGCTGCTCAATTACGACAACGTGGTCAAGGCCCTGCGCGTGATGCTCGACGACCATGCCTACGGGCTTTCGCGCCGCCGCGTCACAGTGTCCACCTCCGGTGTGGTGCCGATGATCGACCAGCTCGGAGTCGATTGTCCGGTGGCGCTGGCGGTGTCGCTGCACGCTTCCAACGACACGCTGCGTGACCAGTTGGTGTCGCTCAACCGCAAGTATTCGATTGCCGAGGTGTTGCAGGCGTGCCGCCGCTACCTGACCCCTGCACCGCGCGATTTCGTCACCTTTGAATACTGCATGCTCGATGGAGTCAACGACTCGGCGCAACACGCCGCCGAATTGGTGGCCCTGGTGCGTCAGGGAAACAAGGATGGAAACTGGTGCAAATTCAACCTGATCCCATTCAATCCGTTCCCGGCGTCGGGCTTGACCCGCTCACCAACAGAGCGGATAGTGGCGTTTGCCAAGATTCTCAGCGACGCGGGCATTGTCACCACGGTACGCAAAACACGGGGCGACGATATTGACGCAGCCTGTGGCCAGCTCGCCGGAGAAGTCAAGGACATTACCAATGTGGCCAAGCGCATGGGGCGGCGGCGCACCATAGCGATCACGCCCGTGGGGCAAGGCGGAGTTTCTTTGAGCGAGGGTGCAATCCGTGGTTGATACATTGAACATGCGTTGGGCAATGCTGGCGGCTGTGCTGGTGGCTACGGTGACGTTGGTCTCGGGGCTGGCTGGATGCGCAGCGCCTGGGGGCAGCAGTGCCTCCAGTCCCAAGACCGATATGCTCACCGCGTCCGACGAGCCCGACTCCAACAAGCGCGCGCGCATTCGCCTGGAACTGGCCCTGGGCTATTTTGAAAAGGGGCAAACCACGATTGCCCTGGACGAACTCAAGCAGTCCATCAACGCCAACCCGAATATGTACGAGGCGCATAACCTGCGCGGCCTGATCTACATGCGCCTGAACGATGTGCCCCTGGCCGAGGAGAGCTTTCGCCGCGCGCTGAGCCTCAACCCCAAGGCCGCCAACGTGCAGCACAACTACGGCTGGCTACTGTGCCAGCAGTCGCGCCTGCCCGAGGCCGTGCTCCTGTTTGCCAGTGCGCTGGAAAACCCGGCCTATGGTGATCGGGCCAAGACCTGGATGGCGCAGGGCTGGTGTCAGATGAAAGCCGGTCAGATGGTCGAAGCTGAGAACAGTTTTTTGCGTTCCTACGAGCTGGATGCCGGTAACCCGATCACGGGCTACAACCTGGCGCTGCTGCTGTTCCAGCGCGGCGACCTGGTGCGCGCCCAGTTCTATGTGCGGCGCATCAATAACAGCGAGCTCGCCAATGCCGAGTCGCTTTGGCTTGGCATCAAGGTCGAGCGGCGCCTGCAAGGGCGCGAAGCGATGGATCAACTCGGTGGGCAACTGAAGAAGCGCTTCCCGCAATCGCGCGAGGCATCGGCTTGGGATCGGGGGGCGTTCGATGAATGACGTTGTGGCCAATGAACAGGTCGATGCGGTGGTAGCACCCGTGGCCGCGCTGCCAACTACCGCCGGGGGCTTGCTGCGCCAGGCGCGCGAAGCTGCGGGCTTGCACATTGGTGCGCTCGCCGTTTCGATGAAGGTGCCGGTCAAGAAGCTCGAAGCGCTGGAGGCAGATCGTTTCGACCTTTTGCCCAATCCGGTGTTCGTGCGGGCGCTGGCTTCGGGTGTGTGCCGCGTGCTGCGTGCGGACCCGACGCCCATTCTGGCGAAGCTGCCTGCCGCCAATGCTGTGCCGCTGGCGGCGATGGAGCCCAGTATCCATACGCCGTTTCGCAGCCCAGGTGAATCCGTGGCTTGGCGCACACCGCAATTCCTGACCCGCCCCGGTGTGCTGACCGTGATCGTGGCCCTGGTTGCGACCTTGGTCATTGCTATTTATCCACATAACAACGGTGCCGACTCTGCCAGCAGTGCAGACCGGCCTGCGGCACCTGCGCCCACTAGCAGCGCAGCGGTTGCTGCCGAGACGCTCAACCCTGGCAGCCCGCCTGGCGCTGGTACAGGTGTGGCGGCAGCCACGCCCGCTACCGCGTCTGCATCCGCGTCCGCAGCTAATGCTGGCAGTGCCAATGCGCCCTTGCTGACCTTCAAGGCCCGAGGTTCCTGCTGGGTGCAGGTGGCTGACGCCAACGGCGTGGTGCAGGTCAACCGGACGCTAATGACTGGCGAGGTGCTGGCCGTCCCGGCGACTGCGCCGGTTTCCATCGTGGTTGGCCGTGTCGATGCGATGGAAGTCGAAGTGCGTGGCCAACCCTTTGCGCTGGCGGAATTTACCAAAGAAAACGTTGCCAGGTTCGAGGTGAAATAGTGGAGCAGGGTCTACCCATCGCGTTGTCCACACCGCGCAGGCGCGCCGCGCTGCAGGCCACGGTTGTCTGGGGCACCAACGTCGTCACGGTTGGCGGCGACGCACCGGTGCGGGTGCAGTCCATGACCAATACCGACACCGCCGACGCCGTTGCCACCGCCATCCAGGTCAAGGAACTGGCGCTGGCCGGGTCGGAACTGGTACGCATCACGGTCAACACCCCCGAAGCCGCCCAGGCCGTGCCCTATATCCGCGAGCAACTCGACCGCATGGGCGTGAACGTTCCGCTGATTGGCGACTTTCACTTCAACGGCCACCGACTGCTGACCGACTATCCCGATTGCGCGCAGGCGCTGTCCAAGTTCCGCATCAACCCCGGCAATGTAGGCAAGGGCGACAAGCGCGACCGCCAGTTTGGCCAGATGATCGAATCCGCCGTGCGCTGGAATAAGTCCGTGCGCATTGGCGTCAACTGGGGCAGCCTGGACCAGGAGTTGCTTGCCGCCCTGATGGACCAGAACAGCCGCCGTGCGCAACCCTGGGACGCCAAGCCGGTGATGTACGAGGCGCTGGTCACTTCAGCGGTTGAGTCGGCCATGCGTGCGCAGGAAATGGGTTTGGAGGCGCGCCAGATCATGCTGTCGTGCAAGGTCAGCGGCGTGCAGGACTTGATCGCCGTGTACCGTGGGCTGGCGCAGCGCTGCCCCTACGCCTTGCACCTGGGTCTAACCGAGGCCGGTATGGGTGCCAAGGGTACGGTGGCGTCCACGGCCGCATTGGCCGTGCTGCTGCAAGAAGGCATTGGCGACACCATTCGCGTCTCGCTCACGCCTGCGCCCGGCGAAGCACGCACCCAGGAAGTGGTGGTTGCCAACGAAATTCTGCAAGCGCTGGGCCTGCGCACTTTTGTTCCCAGCGTCACTGCCTGTCCGGGATGTGGACGCACCACCAGCACCACGTTCCAGGAACTGACGCAAAAAATCGACGACTTTCTGCGTGCCCAGATGCCGCTGTGGCGCACCCGCTACCCCGGCGTCGAAAACCTCAAAGTCGCGGTGATGGGCTGCATCGTCAACGGCCCGGGCGAGAGCAAGCATGCCGATATTGGTATCAGCCTGCCCGGCACCGGCGAGGCACCCGCAGCGCCGGTGTTCATCGACGGCGAGAAGAGCATGACGCTGCGCGGCGACGCCATCGCCAGCGAGTTTCAAACCATTGTCGAAAACTACGTCCAGCGCCGCTTTGGCGTGCCTGGTGAATTCCCCAAGTCCTAATGTTTCATGGTTGATCAGACAGTCCCCCGCAAGTTGGAAAAGTTGTACGCCGTCAAGGGCATGAACGACATCGTGCCGCCTGACTCAGCGCACTGGGAGGCGCTCGAAGACACGGTGCGCACGCTCATGTCCCGGTACGCCTACCGCATGGTGCGCACGCCCATCGTTGAGCCCACCGCGCTGTTTGTGCGCGGCACCGGCGAGACCACCGACATTGTCGAAAAAGAGATGTACTCTTTTGAAGACAAGCTCAATGGCGAGCAACTCACCCTGCGCCCCGAGAACACCCCCGGCGTGGTGCGCGCCGCCATCGAGCACAACCTGACCTACGACGGCGGCAAGCGCCTGTACTACATCGGCCCGATGTTCCGCCACGAGCGACCCCAGCGCGGGCGCTACCGCCAGTTCTACCAGGTGGGGGTCGAAGCCCTGGGCTTTTCCGGCCCGGAGGTGGATGTGGAGCTGATGCTGATTGCGCACCAGCTTTTTGCCAACCTGGGCCTGCGCAATGTGCGCGTCGAAATCAACAGTCTGGGCGTGGCCGCCGAGCGCCGTGCCCACCGCGCCGCGTTGATTGCCTACTTTGAACAGCATGCCGACTTGCTCGACGCCGACGCGCAGCGCCGCTTGCACACCAACCCGCTGCGCATCCTCGACACCAAGAATCCGGCGATGCAGGCCATGGTGGCGCAGGCGCCGCAACTGCTGGCGTTCCTGGGCGAGCAGTCGTTGGCGCACTTCGAGCGCGTCAAGACCCTGCTTAGCGCCTGCGGCGTGGCCTGGAGCGTCAATCCGCGTCTGGTGCGCGGGCTGGACTATTACAGCCACACCGTGTTTGAGTTTGTCACCGACGAGCTTGGTGCCCAGGGCACCCTGTGCGGCGGCGGGCGCTACGACGGCCTGTACGAGTTGCTGGGCGGCAAGCCCACGCCCGGGGTGGGCTGGGGCATGGGCATCGAGCGTGTGCTTGAACTCCTCAAGGAGCAGGGCAAGTCGTCGGCGCTGCCGGTGGTGGACGCCTATGCCATCATTCCCGACGCTGCGGCGTTGCCGGTGGCCATGCACAGCGTGCAGCTTCTGCGCAGCGCGGGCGTGAGCGTGCAGATGCACGCCAGCACGGGCGAAGGCATGGGCAGCATGAAATCACAATTCAAAAAGGCCGACAGTAGCGGCGCGCGCTACGCGCTGGTGTTCGGCGCAGACGAACTCGCCCAAGGCCAGGTTCTGGTGAAATCCCTGCGCGATGGCCAGGGGGCACAAAGGCTGGAGTCCCTGACCAATCCGGCGCTTTGGGCATCGACCCTACAATCCTAGGCTTAACTGAAATTCAACATGGCAAACCATCTCGACCTCGAAGAACAAGAGCAACTCGATCAGCTCAAGCATTTCTGGAACCAGTACGGCAACCTGATCTCCTGGGTGCTGATCGCCATCCTGGGCAGCGTGGCGGCCTGGAACGGCTACCAGTATTGGCAACGCAGCCAGGCGGTGCAGGCGGCAGCGATGTTCGATGAAGTCGAACGCGTGGTGCGCAGTGGCGACATTCAAAAGTCCGAGCGCGCCTTTGCCGACATGAAAGAGCGCTTTGCCTCCACCACCTACGCGCAGCAAGCCGGTTTGCTGCTGGCCAAGGTGGCGTTTGATGGCGGCAAGGCCGATGTGGCCAAGGCCGCCCTGACCTGGGTGGCCGACAACGCTGCCGACAAGGGCTATGCCTCAACGGCGCGGCTGCGCTTGGCGGCAGTACTGATCGACGCCAAGGCGCTCGACGAGGCGCTGGCGGTCTTGAACAAGGGCGTGTCCGAAGAGTTCCAGCCCTTGCTGGCCGATCGCAAGGGCGATATCTTCATGCTGCAAGGTAAAAAGGCCGAGGCCAAGGCCGAGTACGAGAAGGCCTATAAGGCGCTCGACGAACGCTCCGAATACCGCAACATGGTTGAAATCAAGCTTGGTGCCTTGGGTGGCAATGTGGCCGCAGCCACCGCCGCCGTTGGTGCCGCAACGGTGGCAGGTTCCAAGTGAAGCACTTTTTCTTTACCCGTCGCGTAGCGTCGGTCTGTACCCTGGCGCTGGCCCTGGCGGCCGGGCTCTGCGCATGCTCCTCCGGCCCCGAGCGCGCCAAACCGGCTGAACTCGGGCCCAACCCGGGCCTCCTGGCAGTGCGCCAGGCCTGGACGGCGTCCATCGGCGCGGTTCAGTTTGCGCTGGACGTGCGCGCCGTGGGCAACTCCATCTTTGTTGCCAATTCGGATGGCGTGGTGGCCGAGATTGACGCCCGCACCGGCGGCGACGTCTGGCGGCTGTCCTTGGGTACGCGCTTGTCGGCGGGTGTTGGCAGCGACGGCCGTTACGCAGCGGTGGTGAGCCGTACCAACGAATTGATTGCACTCGACGCCGGTCGCGAAATCTGGCGCCAAAAACTCGGCGCGATGACGCTCACCTCCCCACTGGTGGCCGGTGGACGTGTGTTTGTGCTCTCGGCCGACCGCTCGGTGGCGGCGTTCGATGCGGCCAACGGACGCAAGCTCTGGCAGCAGCAGCGTACCGGCGAGGCCCTGGTGCTGGGGCAGGCTGGAGTGATCATGGCCGTGGGCGACACCTTGGTCACCGGTCTGGGCGGGCACCTGGTCGGTATGAATCCGAACAACGGCACGGCGCGCTGGGACGCGCTGCTGGCCAGCAGTCGCGGCACCAACGACGTGGAGCGTCTGGTCGATCTGGTCAGTGGCGTGAGCCGCGTGGGCGATCAGGTCTGCGTGCGCGCATTCCAGTCCAGCGTGGGCTGCGTTGATGCTGCCAAGGGCGGCGTGCTCTGGACCAAGACTGCCTATGGTGCCACCGGCGTCGGCGGCGACAGCAGTACCGTATTTGGCACCGAGAGTGATGGCAAGGTGGCCGCCTGGCGGCGCACCGATGGTGAGCGCCTGTGGACCTCTGAGCGCCTGCGCTTTCGCTCCCTGTCTGCACCGCTGCTGGTGGGGCGCGCGCTGGTGCTGGGCGACGATTCGGGCAATGTGCACTTTCTCTCGCGTGACGACGGCGCGCTGCTGCAGCGCGTAAGCACCGATGGCTCGCCGCTAGCGGCTGCGCCGATTCTGGTCGGTCCCACGGTGGTGCTGGTCACCCAACGCGGAGCAATTCTTGGCGTACGCCCGCAGTAGCGCCTTGGGGTTGCGCTCATGAAACCGGTCATTGCCCTGGTGGGGCGGCCCAATGTCGGCAAGTCCACCCTGTTCAACCGCCTGACCAAGTCGCGTGATGCGATTGTGGCCGACTATGCCGGTCTGACCCGCGACCGCCACTACGGCACCGGCAAGCAGGGCAAGCACGAGTTCATTGTGATTGACACCGGCGGCTTTGAGCCCGACGCGGTGGAAGGCATTTACGTCGAGATGGCCAAGCAGACCCGCCAGGCCGTGACCGAGGCCGACGTGGTGCTGTTTGTGGTGGACGCACGCGCCGGTTTGTCGGCGCAGGACCACGAGATTGGCAAGTACCTGCGCAAGCTGGGCAAACCCTGCATCCTGGTGGCCAACAAGTCCGAGGGCATGACCGAGGGCTTGCAACTGATCGAGTTTTTCGAGTTGGGCCTGGGCGAGGTGTTTCCCATTTCTGCGGCCCACGGGCAGGGCATCCGGCAACTGGTGGACCTGGCGCTCGAACCCCTGGCCTTGCCCGACGAAGACGAAGCCGACGCGGCTGAAACGGGTGCCATCAAGCTGGCAGTGGCAGGACGGCCCAACGTGGGCAAGTCCACCCTGATCAACACCTGGCTGGGCGAAGAGCGGTTAGTGGCGTTTGACCTGCCGGGCACCACGCGCGACGCGATTTCGGTGCCGTTTGAGCGCAATGGCCAGCAGTTTGAGCTGATCGACACCGCCGGGCTGCGCCGCCGTGGTCAGGTGTTTGAAGCGATTGAGAAGTTTTCGGTGGTCAAGACGCTGCAGGCAATCGAGTCGGCCAGCGTGGTGTTGCTGTTGCTCGACGCCACCCAGGGCGTGACCGACCAGGACGCACACATCGCCGGCTTCATTCTGGAGGCCGGGCGCGCCGTGGTGGTGGCGGTCAACAAGTGGGACGCGGTGGACGAATACCAGCGCGAACTGGTCAAGCGTTCGCTGGAGACGCGACTGGGCTTCCTCAAATTTGCGGCGCTGCACCTGATTTCGGCGCAAAAGCGCCAGGGCCTGGGTCCGCTGTGGGACTCCATCGCCCAGGCGCACCGCGCTGCCAACTGCAAGATGTCCACGCCGGTGCTGACGCGCTTGCTGCTCGAAGCGGTGCAATTCCAGACGCCCAAGAAGTCGGGCATGTACCGGCCCAAGCTGCGCTATGCGCACCAAGGTGGCATGAATCCGCCCATCATCGTCGTCCACGGCAATTCGCTCGAGCACGTGACCGAGGCCTACAAGCGCTTTCTGGAAGGGCGTTTCCGCAAGGAGTTTGACCTGGTGGGCACGCCGCTGCGCATCGAGATGCGAACCTCGCGCAACCCTTACGCTGACAAGGCCGATAACTGAGGTTTTGCCCGGTGCCAACGCCATTTATCCGTGCGCGCGGGTAAGGTTTATCGCGGTGCTGCGTTACCAAGGGTTTTGGTGTGGTATCGTCGGCACTCATTCACTTTCTGAACACGGAGAATATCGTGAACAACAAAGGCCAGTTACTGCAGGACCCTTTTCTCAACGCATTGCGCAGAGAGCACGTCCCAGTGTCGATTTATTTGGTCAACGGCATCAAGCTGCAAGGTCAAGTCGAATCATTTGATCAGTATGTGGTGTTGCTGCGCAATACCGTCACCCAAATGGTTTACAAGCACGCCATTTCTACCATCGTCCCAGGTCGGGCGGTGAACCTGAACCCGCCAGATCAAGACGCCGACGCCGCAGCGTGAGCCTGACGCGCAAGCGTTTGCCCTGACGGATTGGCAGTTTCATCAAGCATTTGTCCACTCCAGCGCCTTCTCCCACCGCCCCCACCATTCTGGTAGGGGTGGATTTTGGTGAACCCAACTTCGACCGCGAACTCGAAGAGTTGGGCCTGCTGGCGCAAACCGCCGGCATGGAGCCGGTGGCGCGCGTCACCTGCAAGCGCCGCGCGCCCGACGCCGCGCTGTTTGTCGGCTCAGGCAAGGCCGACGAAATCAAACTGCTGGCCACCCAGACGGGTGCCACCGAGATTTTGTTCGACCAGAGCTTGAGCCCCGGGCAGCAGCGCAATCTGGAGCGCCATCTGGAGCTTGCGGTGAACGACCGCACCTTCTTGATCCTGGAGATTTTTGCCCAGCGTGCGCGCAGCCACGAGGGCAAACTGCAGGTGGAACTGGCGCGGTTGCAGTACCTGAGCACGCGGCTGGTACGGCGCTGGTCGCACCTGGAGCGCCAGCGCGGTGGCATCGGCACGCGTGGCGGCCCGGGCGAGACGCAGATCGAACTTGACCGCCGCATGATTGGCGAGAACATCAAGCGCACCAAGGAGCGGCTCGAAAAGGTCAAGCGCCAGCGCCAGACCCAGCGCCGCCAGCGTGAGCGCCGCGACGCCTTCAATATCTCCATCATTGGCTACACCAACGCGGGCAAGTCCACGCTGTTCAACGCCTTGGTCAAGGCGCGTGCCTACGCCGCCGACCAGTTGTTTGCCACGCTGGATACCACCACGCGCCAACTCTACCTGGGTGAGGCCGGGCGCAGCGTTTCGCTGTCGGATACGGTCGGATTCATCCGCGATCTGCCGCACGGATTGGTGGACGCCTTTCGCGCCACGCTGCAGGAGGCGATTGACGCCGACTTGCTGCTGCACGTAGTCGACGCCTCCAACCCGCAGTTTGCGCAGCAGATTGCCGAGGTGCAAAAGGTGCTGGTGGAGATTGGTGCCGAGCAGATCCCGCAGTTGCTGGTGTTCAACAAGGTCGATGCGATTGCCCCCGAGTCGCAACCGCTGCGCCTGGAAGATGAGTACGAAATTGACGGTGTGCAGACTCCAAGGCTGTTTGTCAGCGCCCGGACCATGGCAGGCATGCAGACCCTGCGCGAGCGCCTGGCGCAGATTTCGGCTCAAACCCGCAGCGCTGGTGCCGATTCCATGGAAAATTCCAACCCGGCAGGGCCTTTCTGAGATTGGGCACAATCGGGTCTAGATGTTCACGAGATGACGAAATGAAAATTCACAATCGATTCCCGGGTTTTCACAGAGCGTCCTGGCCGCTGTGGTGGCAGCGCATGTTCAACCTGAACGATTCGCGCTGGGGCCGTGGCGACGACAAGCCTACGGAAAACGGCTCGGGCCAACCCTCGGGTGCCGAGGGCGACAAGCCCGAAATACCGCCGCCGCAGCGTCCGCAAAGCGGCGGCAACCGCGCGCAGCAGTCAGGGCCACCCGATCTGGACGAGTTGTGGAAAGACTTCAACCGCAAGCTCGGCGCGCTCCTGGGCAACAAATCGGGGCAAAAGGGTGGCGGTGGCGGCTCCACGGGCGGCGGCTTCCAGCCCGACATGAAGAACGCCGGTATGGGCATCGGGTTGATTTTGGGCGTGGTCGTGCTGATCTGGCTGGGCACGGGGTTCTTCATCGTGCAAGAAGGCCAGCAAGCGGTCATCACCCAGTTTGGCAAGTACAAGGGCACGGTCAATGCCGGTTTCAACTGGCGTCTGCCGTACCCGATCCAGCGCCACGAACTGGTGTTCGTTACCCAGATCCGCTCGGTCGATGTCGGGCGCGATACGGTGCTCAAGGCCACGGGTCTGCGCGAATCGGCCATGCTGACGCAGGACGAAAACATTCTGGACATCAAGTTTGCGGTGCAATACCGCTTGAGCGATGCACGCGCCTTCCTGTTCGAGAGCAAAAACCCGGCCGAGGCCGTGGTGCAGGCGGCCGAGACCTCGGTGCGCGAGGTGCTGGGCAAGATGCGCATGGACGCGGCCCTGTCCGAGGAACGCGACCAGATCGCCCCGCGTGTGCGCGCCCTGATGCAAAACATTCTGGACCGTTACAAAGTGGGCGTCGAGGTGGTTGCCATCAATCTGCAGCAAGGTGGCGTGCGCCCGCCCGAGCAGGTGCAGGCCTCGTTTGACGATGTGCTCAAGGCCGGCCAGGAGCGCGAGCGCACCAAGAACGAAGCCCAGGCCTACGCCAACGACGTGGTGCCGCGTGCGGTGGGTTCGGCCTCGCGCCTGAAGGAAGAGGCCGAGGCCTACAAATCGCGCGTGGTGGCCCAGGCCCAAGGTGATGCGCAGCGTTTCCGCTCGGTGTTTTCCGAGTACCAAAAAGCGCCTCAGGTAACACGCGACCGCATGTACATCGACGCCATGCAGCAGATCTACGGCAACGTCACCAAGGTGCTGGTAGAGTCGCGCCAGGGCTCGAACCTGCTCTACCTGCCGCTGGACAAGATCCTGCAAATGGGTGGTGGATCGGAGAGTGCCGCTGGCGCAGTATCGAGCGTGCCGGTGGCACCGCTCAGTCCCGCCGCCCAGTCTCAGGGTGGCGACGCCCGCAGCCGCGACGCATCGCGTACGCGTGAACGCGATTCACGCTAGGAGTTTGTGATGAACCGAATCGGATTAGTGATTTCGTCCCTGCTGGTGCTGTTGGCACTGGCAAGCTCGACCCTGTTTGTGGTGGACCAGCGCCAGTTTGGCGTGGTCTACGCCCTTGGACAAATCAAGGAAGTGATTACCGAGCCCGGCTTGAACATCAAGCTGCCGCCGCCGTTCCAGAACGTGTCCTATATCGACAAGCGCTTGCTCACCCTGGACAGTAGCGACTCCGAACCCATGCTCACCGCCGAGAAGCAACGCGTGGTGATCGACTGGTATGTGCGCTGGCGCATTTCCGAGCCCACCGAATACATCCGCAACGTCGGCCTCAATGAAACCGCCGGTGCCAACCAGCTCAACCGGGTGGTGCGCAATGCGTTCCAGGAAGAGATCAACAAGCGCACCGTCAAGGAACTGCTCTCGCTCAAGCGCGAAGCGCTGATGGCCGACGTCAAGACCGAGGTGCTCAACCAGGTACGTGGTGCCAAGCCCTGGGGCGTGGATGTGGTGGACGTGCGCATCACGCGCGTGGACTATGTGGAAGCCATCACCGAGTCGGTGTACCGGCGCATGGAAGCCGAGCGCAAGCGCGTTGCCAACGAGTTGCGCTCCACCGGCGCGGCTGAAGGTGAAAAGATCCGCGCCGACGCCGACCGCCAGCGCGAAGTGACGATTGCCAACGCCTACCGCGACGCGCAAAAGATCAAGGGCGAGGGCGATGCCGAAGCGGCGCGCATTTACGCCGAGGCCTTTGGGCGCGATCCGCAGTTTGCCCAGTTCTACCGCAGCCTGGACGCGTACAAGGCGTCGTTTGCCAACAAGAGCGATGTGATGGTGCTTGACCCCTCGTCGTCCGAGTTCTTCAAGGTGTTTCGCAATGGCGGCCCGGGTGCCGCTGCACCTGCGGCGAAGAAGTAGATTTTGGACAGCGATACGCTTTGGCTGGCCCTGGGGCTGGTGCTGGTGATCGAGGGTTTGTTTCCCTTTGTCTCGCCCGAGGGTTGGCGCAAGATGTTTGCCCAGTTGTTGCAACTCAACGATGGCCAGATCCGCTCCTTTGCCCTGGCGAGCATATTGGGCGGTCTGGCGCTGATTTGGTGGCTCGGGCCCTGAAAAGTCGCCGGCAAGCCCGGTAAAATCACGTTTTTAATAGCCCCATACAAGCCATGTCAGCCTGGGTCCTACCGGATCACATTGCCGATGTACTGCCTTCCGAGGCACGGCACATCGAAGAAATACGTCGAGACCTGCTGGACATGGCGCGCTGCTATGGCTACGAGCTGGTCATGCCGCCCCTGCTGGAGCATCTCGAATCGCTGCTTTCGGGCACTGGCGAGGCGCTCGATCTGCAAACCTTCAAACTGGTCGATCAACTCTCGGGCCGCATGATGGGCCTGCGCGCCGATAGCACGCCCCAGGTGGCGCGCATCGACGCACATTTGCTCAACCGCGTCGGCGTCACCCGCCTGTGCTACTGCGGCCCGGTGCTGCATACCCGCCCCGGTGGGCCGCACGCCAGCCGTGAGCCGCTGCAGTTTGGTGCCGAGATATACGGCCATGCCGGCCTCGAAGCCGACCTCGAAATTCTCACCCTGGCGCTCGATTGCGTGCACGCTGCCCAGGTTAGCGGCATCGGTGTGGATATGGCTGATGCCCGCATCGTCCACGCCCTGCTCAAGGACTTGTCCCTGAGCGCCGAGCAACTGGCATTGCTGCACGCCGCACTCGCCGCCAAGGATGCGAGCGAACTGCGCGCGCTCAGCCGCAACGCGCCGGTGGCGGTGCAAGAGGCATTGCAGGCGCTGGTGCAGCTGTATGGCGACGCACGGGTGCTTGACGAGGCGCAGCGCGTGCTGCCGGCCTCACCCGAGCTGCTGTTGGCCCTGAACCACCTGCGTTGGCTCGCGGGCCACCTCGACGGTGTGCCGGTGTCGTTTGATCTGGCCGACCTGCGTGGCTATGCCTATTACACCGGAACCATGTTTTCGCTCTATGCGCCGGGGGCCAGCGGTGCCCTGGCGCGTGGCGGGCGCTACGACGAAGTGGGCTCGGTGTTTGGCCGCAAGCGCCCGGCGGTGGGCTTCAGCCTAGACGCCAAGGCGCTGGCCACGGCGGCAGCGCAGCGGCCGCTGCGCGCGGCCATTCGTGCGCCCTGGCGCGAGGACGCCGCGCTGCGCAGCGCCATTGCCGCCTTGCGCCGCCAGGGCGAGACCGTGGTCTGCGTGCTGCCCGGGCACGAGAGCGAAGTCGATGAATTCCAGTGCGACCGGGAACTCTCCTTGGTCGGTGGTCAGTGGATCGTGAAAACTATCTGAGAAATCTCTAAATGAATACAACCAAAGGCCGTAACGTAGTGGTGGTGGGCACCCAGTGGGGCGATGAAGGCAAGGGCAAACTGGTCGACTGGCTGACCGAAAGCGCCCAGGGCGTGGTGCGCTTTCAGGGCGGGCACAACGCAGGGCACACGTTGGTGATCAATGGCGTCAAGACGGCGCTGCACCTGATCCCCAGCGGCATCATGCGCGCAGGGGTGAAGTGCTACATCGGCAACGGCGTGGTGCTCTCGGTGGCCAAGCTGTTTGAAGAAATGGAAGGCCTGGAAAAAATGGGCGTGCAGGTGCGCGACCGCCTGCGCATCAGCGAAGCCTGCCCGCTGATTCTGCCGTTCCACGCCGCGCTCGACGTGGCGCGCGAAGCAGCGCGCGAGAAGGGCGGCCACTCCAAGATTGGCACCACCGGGCGCGGCATCGGCCCGGCCTACGAAGACAAGATCGCCCGGCGCGCCCTGCGCGTGCAAGACCTCAAATACCCCGAGCGCTTTGCCGCCAAGCTGCGCGAACTGCTCGACCTGCACAACCACATCCTGACCACCTACCTGGGCTCGGCTGCATTCGATTTTGGCGACGGCCTGGCACCCTTCATGAAAGACGGTCGCGTCGAGTTTGAGCCGGTGTACACCCAGGCGATGCGCCACGCCGAAATGCTCAAGCCGATGATTGCCGACGTCTCGCGCGAGCTCAACGAAGCGCACGCCAAGGGCGCCAACCTGCTGTTTGAAGGCGCACAGGGCACGCTGCTTGACGTGGACCACGGCACCTACCCCTATGTCACCTCCAGCAACTGCGTGGCCGGCAATGCGGCTGCCGGTGCCGGCGTGGGGCCGGGCCTGCTGCACTACATCCTGGGCATCACCAAGGCCTATTGCACGCGCGTGGGCGGCGGCCCATTCCCGACCGAACTCGAATGGGAAGTACCCGGCACGCCGGGCTACCACATGAGCACCGTGGGTGCCGAAAAAGGTGTTACCACCGGGCGCTCGCGGCGCTGCGGCTGGTTTGACGCGGCCCTGCTCAAGCGCTCGGCCCAGGTCAATGGCCTCTCGGGTCTGTGCATCACCAAGCTCGACGTGCTCGACGGCCTCAAGGAACTGATGCTGTGCACCGGCTACGACGTGGATGGCGAAGTGGTCGACATCCTGCCCATGGGCGCCGACGAAATTGGGCGCTGCAAGCCGATCTACGAAGTGCTCGACGGCTGGAGCGAAAGCACCGTGGGCGTCACCCAGTACGAGCAGTTGCCCGTCAATGCGCGCCTGTACCTGCAGCGCATTGAACAGGTTACCGGCGTTCCCATCCACATGGTGTCCACCAGCCCCGACCGCGACCACACCATCATGATGCGTCACCCCTATCTGGCCGATTGATGAGGCGACCCAAAGCATGAAAAATGCGGATCGCCGTAGTGAAGCAACCCCCGTGGTCATTGCCAGACGCGCAGCGTCGCGAAGGGATGTCATTGCGAGCGAAGCGCGGCAATCCATGCCAGACAGAAGTCATGGATCGCCACGGCCTGACGGCCTCGCGATGACGAGGGGAAACAGCCTCGCGATGCCGAGGAGAAGCAACTTCGCGATGACCAGGGGGCGTATCCTCGCCTTATCGAGGGGAAACAGCCTCGCGATGACCAGGGAAATCATTCGAGCAAGTGGGCTGAGCGCCCGTGTTGGAACTGCGTAGCAAGCGATTATTTGAGGAGCAATTCGATGTTGACAGAAGACGGCAAGCACCTGTATGTGAGTTACGACGAATACCACAACCTGATCGAAAAGATGGCGATCAAGGTGTTCCAGTCGGGGTGGGAGTTTGACACCATCCTGTGCCTGGCGCGCGGCGGCATGCGCCCGGGCGACATTCTTTCGCGCATCTTCGACAAGCCGCTGGCCATCATGTCCACCAGCTCGTACCGCTCCGAAGCCGGCACAGTCCAAGGCAACCTTGACATTGCCCACTACATCACCACCCCCAAGGGCGAGATCGCCGGGCGTGTGCTGTTGGTGGATGACCTGGCCGATTCGGGCCACACCCTCAACGCCGTCATCAAGCAGCTCAAGAACAACTACAAGCCCATTACCGAACTGCGCAGCGCCGTGATCTGGACCAAGGCCTTGTCCACCTTTGTGCCTGACTATTCGGTCGAATTCCTGGCGACCAACCCCTGGATTCACCAGCCGTTTGAGAGCTACGACGCGATGCGCCCCGAGCAACTGATCCAGAAGTGGAGCGTTTGATCGGTACGCACATCGTCCATGACCCAGAAAATCACTGACCTCATCCAGCACGGCTACGTGCCACCCGAGGGCTTTGCCGCACCGCAGCCCGGGGTGTTCAAGGCCTCGACCGTGTTCTTTCCCAATGTGGCGGCAATGCGCAGCCGCGAATGGAAAGACAAGTCGGCCTATACCTACGGCCTGCACGGCACGCCCACCACCTACATGCTCGAAGAGCGCATCTGCACGCTCGAAGGCGGCCAGCAGTGCGTGCTGGTGCCCAGTGGGTTGGCGGCCCTGACCACCGTGGCCATGGCCCTGCTCAAGACCGGCGACGAGGTGCTGTTGCCGGACAACGCCTACGGCCCGAACAAGGACTTTTCCCGCGCCGAGCTCAAAGCCTGGGGCATCACCTGCCGGGTCTATGACCCGATGGATGCGCAGGACCTGCAAGCCAAGATCACGCCCGCCACCAAGTTGGTGTGGGTTGAGGCAGCGGGGTCGGTTACGCTGGAGTTTCCCGATCTGGTGGAGCTGGTGCGCATCTGCAAAGCCCATGGCGTGTGCGTGGCGCTGGACAACACCTGGGGTGCCGGTCTGGCGTTTGCCCCGTTTGATTTGCTGCCGGGGCAGGAGCCGGGGCTGGGGGTCGATATTTCGGCCCACGCCCTGACCAAATACCCCAGCGGCGGCGGCGACGTGCTGATGGGCGCCATCACCACGCGCGACGCTTCGCTGCATCTGCGCATCAAGCTCACCCATATGCGCCTGGGCCTGGGCGTGGGTGCCAATGATGCCGAGGCGGTGCTGCGCGCACTGCCCAGCATTGCGTTGCGCTACTGCGCCCACGACGCGGCCACGCGCGCGCTGGCCCAGTGGAGTCAGACGCAAGCGCAGTTTGTGCAGGTGCTGCATCCGGCGCTGCCAGGCTCGCCCGGCCACGCCCACTGGAAGGCGCTGTGTCGGCCCGATGAAGGTGGCGCTGCGGGTCTGTTCAGCGTGGTGCTCGATGCGCGCTTTTCGCGCGATCAGGTCGATGCCTTTTGCGATGCGCTCAAGCTGTTCCGGCTGGGCTATAGCTGGGGCGGCCCCATCAGTCTGGTGGTTCCCTACGATCTGTCGTCCATGCGCGCTTCCTGGCCCGGCCATCTGGTGCGCGGCAGTGTGGTGCGGTTTGCGATTGGTCTGGAAGCGGTTGAGGACTTACGCGCTGACATCGCGCAGGCTTTGGCTGTTCTGAGGTAAGTCAAGATCCCCTTCGCTCCCCGCAGCGACAGGAGCAGGGGCCCGCGCCTGGGCCGTCAAACGCCCAGCATATCGGCGCAAACCCCTGCCCCTATCTCTGCTACGTTTGCCTGCTTGTGGGAGCCAGCCTGCTGGCGATGAGGTATAGCGCTTCAGGCGTTTTGCTTTCGGCGCTTGCGTGGTGTTACAGTGTCACCAAACACTGAAAGCAGACCGTGGCCACACCCAATTACGGATATGAGAAACGCCAGAAAGAACTGGCGAAGAAGCGCAAGAAAGAAGACAAGCTCAAAGAAAAGAATGAGCGCAAGCTGCATGGCCCTGGCCACCCAGGTGACTCTGCAGAGCAGGGCGATGCGGGCGCGGGTGATACCACCTCTGCTGCCGACAAACCCCGAGAGTCTGTTTGAGGTTTCCACAACGCCTGACCACCACAAGCGTCATTGCGAGCGAAGCGCGGCAATCCAGGTTTTTGTGATTCTCAGCCATGGACTGCCCCGTCGCTTCGCTCCGCGCAGTGACGCGACGCCTCAGGGTTTGGCGTTTGCAAAAACAGGTGACTTGAACTTTGGTGTGATCAACCAGCCGCGCTCTCTACGCCAGTTGACCCAGCCGCCTCGCTGAATTCCCCCGCCGCCAGGCGCTGTGCGAGCGCGCGCATGGTCTGTGGAGAACGATCCCGTGCCACAATGGTTGGGGCGGTGGCAAAGTGCAGGAAGTTGCGCTCGATCGAGCGCAGGTAGCCAGGGTCGTAGTGGCGTTTGAGCAGGTCGGCCACCACCAGCGCCACGTCGCCCTTTTGCACCTGGTCTTTCCAGGTTTGCACCACGGCCTTGCCCAAAAAATCGGCCAGTACATCCAGGCGTTCGAAAAACAGCGCCGTGTCGCGCACAAAAAAGTCGTAGTCCTCCAGCAGCAACGCTACGCGCTCGTCCTGCGGCAGGGTCAGGTTCAGGCAGGGGCTTTGGCGCATGCGCTCGACCAAGGCGGGCGCCACAAACAGGTTGCCGACCTTTTTGCTTTCGCTTTCCACGTACACCGGTCGTGCCGGGTCAAACTTGCGCAGCGTGTCCCACACCAGGGTGTCAAAGTGCTTCTGGCTGGGCTGATCCAGGCCGGGCAGGGCGCCCAGCACGGAGCTGCGGTGGCACGCCAGCGCTTCCAGGTCGAGCACCTGTTCGCCCAGGTCCGAGAGCGCGTGCAGCAGCCGGGTCTTGCCAGAGCCAGTGGTTGCGCACACCACGCGCAAATCCAACTGTCCCACGATGCGTGCGATGTCGGCCACCACCGCAGCGCGAAACGCTTTGTAGCCGCCCTCGATCAGCGTGACCCGAAAGCCGATCTGGTCCAGGATCAGCGCCAGTGCTCCGCTGCGTTTGCCGCCGCGCCAGCAGTAGGCCAGCGGTCGCCAATCGCGCGGCTTGTTGATCACCTCGCGCTCGATGTGGGCAGCGATATTGCGCGCGGCAATTGCGGCCCCGCGCTTCTTGGCCTCGAACTGGCTGACCTGCACATACAGCGTGCCGATGGTTTTGCGTTCCTCGTTGTTAAGCGTGGGCCAGTTCACCGCGCCGGGCAGATGGTCGAGCGCAAACTCGTCTTCGCTGCGGGCGTCGATGAGGGTGTCAAAACTACCAAGCTGCGCCAGCAAATCGGCTGCGGGTACCGGAGTCAGGCTCATGGGGTCATCTTCTTCAGGGTGGGCCAGACGTTGTTCAGAATCGTCGGATGCGCCTCTTCGGTGGGGTGAATGCGGTCGTTCTGGAACAGCCTCAGTGCGTCCGGCGCGTCGGCCACGCCTTTGAGCATAAAAGGCACCAGCGCGGCCTTGTTCGTCTGTGCTACCTGGGCATAGGTCTGGGCAAATTTCTGCGCGTAGTCCTGGCCATAGTTGGGCGGCATCTGCATCCCCAGCAGCAGCACCTTGGCACCACTGGCCTGGGCGGCACGGGTCATGGCTTGCAGGTTGTCGCGGCTCATCTCCAGCGGCAGGCCGCGCAGCGCATCGTTGGCGCCGAGTTCAATCACAACCACGCGCGGTTGGTGCAGCGCAAGCAGCGCGGGCAAGCGTGAGCGCCCGCCCGATGTGGTGTCACCGCTGATGCTGGCGTTGACCACCTGCAGCGCGATTTTTTCCTGCGTCAGGCGTTGTTCGAGCAGTGCCACCCAGCCGCTGCCGCGTTTAAGGCCATACTCGGCGCTGAGCGAGTCGCCCAGCACCAGCAGTTTTGCTTTGTCCGCGCCCAGCGAAAGCCCGGGCACGCACAGCGCGAGTGCAAGCACGATACAGTAGCGACCAAGCAAAGAAGACCCCATGACTGATTCCATTATTTCCGTTGAGCACGTCTGCAAATCGGTGTCCGATTCCACCGGCACGCTGCAGATTCTGCGCGACATCGATTTTGCGCTCAAAGCGCGCGAGACCGTGGCCATTGTCGGCGCATCCGGCTCGGGCAAAAGCACCTTGTTGTCGATTATTGCGGGTCTGGACACACCCACCAGCGGTACCGTGCGCCTGGGCGGGGTCGATCTGTTTGGCATGAGCGAGGACGACCGCGCGGCGCTGCGTGCCCACCAGGTCGGCTTTGTGTTCCAGAGCTTTCAGCTTTTGGGCAACCTCACCGCGCTCGAGAACGTGATGCTGCCGCTGGAACTCGCCGCACGGCGTGACGCCCGCGCACTCGCCACCGACATGTTGGCGCGCGTGGGCCTGTCCGAGCGCCTGGCCCACTACCCGCGTGTACTCAGCGGGGGTGAGCAGCAGCGCGTGGCACTAGCGCGCGCGTTCGTCGTGCATCCGGCGTTGCTGCTGGCCGACGAGCCCACCGGAAGCCTCGATTTCGCCACCGGCGAGAAGATCATGGAGCTGATGTTCGACCTCAACCGCGAGCAAGGCACCACGCTCCTCTTGGTAACCCACGACCCCGCCATCGCCGCGCGCTGCCAACGCCGCATCACGATCGAGGCCGGGCGGGTGGTCTAAGTTCTGCGACTCCCACAGTGTTGGTAGCAGAGATTGGGTCAGAGGCCCGCGCGGTTTTTCTCCCCGCGGACAGACTCGGTAGCAGAGATTGGCATAGGGGTCTGCGCCGATATGCTGGGCATTTGACAGCTGAGGCGCGGGCCCCTATGCCAATCTCTGCGGGGAGCGAAGTAGCGGTGGAGCGTGGGGGCCAGCGACCCGCGCAGC